>Ga0233425_10011708_pt1 | contig 10149 bp, 8 predicted proteins | sample Watercolumn_Towu_2_FD_181712 | JGI IMG/M metagenome (GOLD analysis project Ga0233425, IMG submission 181712) | Freshwater microbial communities from Lake Towuti, South Sulawesi, Indonesia - Watercolumn_Towuti2014_140_MG | ecosystem: Environmental > Aquatic > Freshwater > Lake | place: Indonesia... | reverse complement strand
CGTTCAGGAGTGGGTTCTGAAATTGTAGCAGAAATCCAATACCGGTGTTTTGATTATCTTGATGCGCCTGTAAAAAGGATAGCTTCAAAGAACTACTTAATACCCCTTAATCCGGTAATGTTAAAGGGCATTGTTCCAGACAAAGAATCAGTCACTAAGGAAATAATTGATTACCTCGGCATTTAATTAATATAAATTCCCAGGATATTATGACATAACTGATAACCCTGAAGTTTAATCACATTTTTTAATAAGATGGGTTATGCTGTTTTTTAATAAAGGGTTTCATGCAAAATTTACTAGTATAGTTTTGTCATTTTTTATTGTAAAATTTTGAAATGACGAGACAAGTATGCCACAAACATAAACTTAAATTGTTTATATTTTTATAATCACTGGCTATTAATTGGAATGAAATTTCAGGACGGGAGAATTTTAAGGTGCTGGGTTTTAAAGATAAAATGGACAGCCTTGTAAAGCAGGGCAAAAATATAAGGCTTGGAATTGTCGGGGCAGGGCAGATGGGCATAGCCCTGATGTCACATTTCAACAGCATACCGGGATTTAAAATATGCGCCATTGCTGATAAGGATATGACACAAATCAGCAGCATATGCAGTAAGCTTGGTGTCTGTGAAAGCAATATATTTACTGCAGAAGTGCAAAGCCGCCGGCCGGGCATATTGGATGCAGAACTTGATGATGTATTATCAGGAAAAGAAAAACCCGCCTATGATAGTTTTGGCAAGATATCTGACGCTATTTCTGAAGACAGGACAGTCTTTACAAATGATTTTACAATACTCTCCAGGATACCCCAGGTAGATGCGGTTATTGACGCTACAGGTTATACTGACGTGGGAGCTGGAGTTGCGCTTTCTGCATTGCTGGGCGGCAAGGATGTAATCACATTAAATGTAGAAGCCGATATTACTGTCGGGCCCATACTTAAAAAAATAGCAGATGAAAAAAAGCTTGTCTATACTCTTGCAGCAGGTGATGAACCGGCTGCATTAAAGGAACTTTATGATTTTGCAAATGGGCTTGGTTTTAAAGTAATATGTGCCGGCAAGGGCAAAAACAATCCGCTTGACCGCCAGGCAAACCCTTCGACCCTTGAAGCTTATGCATCTACCAAAGGCTCCAGCGGTAAAATGATGACATCTTTTGTTGACGGGACCAAATCGATGATTGAGATGGCATGCCTTTCAAATGCGACAGGGCTTGTACCTGACTGCAGGGGGATGCATAGCCCGAAGGCCAAAATAGCGGAGCTTCTTTCAGTGTTCTGTAAAAAGAGCCAGGGAGGAATACTTGAAAAAGAGGGTGTTGTTGATTTTGTCATCGGCGATCTGGCGCCAGGGGTTTTTTTAGTGTTTTCTTCAGAAAATAAGCTAGTTAAGGAACTCCTTCATTACCTGCTTATGGGCCAGGGCCCGAACTATCTTCTTTACAGGCCGTACCATATTCCAGGAATTGAAACACCTCTTACCGTGGCAAGGGCATATTTTGATAGGCAACCCTGGATAGTTCCTGCAAATGGCCTTGTCTCGGAAGTTATTACTGTTGCAAAAAGGGACCTTGCAGCAGAGGAGGCAATAGACGGCATCGGCGGTTATACTATTTATGGTTTAATTGATGAATACGGCACTGCAGTTAAGGAAAACCTGCTTCCAGTAGGGCTTGCACAGGGAAGCATATTAAAGAAACCTGTAAAAAAAGATTATCCTATAAAAATAAGCGATGTAGAATTTGGCTGCAGCAAACTTCTCATGCAACTTCGCAAAAGACAGGACGAGACAATACAGGCAGTTTAAGTAAAAGCAAAAATAAAATTATAAAGAATAGCGGCATAAAAATGGCTGACGCACAGATAATAAGCAAAGTAAAAGAAAATATAGAAGCTGAGCCTTATGTAAAGCTCTTTGGAATTAAGATACTTGAGCTTTCATTCGGGCACTCAGTTGTAACGATGGAAGTAAAAAAAGAATATGATAATATATTCGGAATAACCCATGGGGGCGCAGTTTTTTCACTGCTTGACGTAGCGTTTGGTTCGGCAGTAAACTCATATGGGACAGTTGCAGTTGCGTTAAATGTAAGCATTAATTATATAAAACCATCAGTCGCAGGAGATGTGCTGATTGCAGAAGCAACTGAGGAAACAAGAAGTAACAGGATAGCTAGCTTTAAACTTTCTGCAAGAAAAAGCACAGGGGAAATCGTTGCAACTGCGCAATCCATTGCTTACCTTAAGAATGAGAAGCTGCCGTTTTTAATATAAACTGATAAATTATTTGCAGTAATTGCATTTTTGAATTCTGTTTTCATCTAAATAAAAAGATAATGCTGGAAAAGATAAAACTGCAAATCACTTATAAGCAAATAACTTAAAATATTAAAAAATGAAAGAATCAAATTTTGAATATTCACCTGAATTATACGTGCTCCAGGTAAACTGGCAGCAGAGGCTGGAAAAAGAGAAACCTTTTTTTGAAGGCATTATAGCAACCAATAATGTAAAGAATATACTGGATATCGGATGTGGAACGGGCCATCATGCACAGATGTTTTCAGATATGGCACCTTCAGTTACTGCAATAGATCCATATAAAGATATGATAGATTTTGCGGCTGCAAACATAATCAAGTCCGGTAATGTCACTCTTATAAACTCAGGTTTTGAAGATTTAACAGAAAAAGTGGCAGGCAGTTTTGATATGGTGACATGCCTTGGGAACACATTGCCGCTTCTTGGAACCAGGAGAGCTGTAAAACTTGCACTGAAAGATACCAGGAAAAAACTTGTAAAAGGGGGAATCGCAATATTCCAGTTTTTAAATTTTGAGCCGGAAATGATAGAAAAAAACAGGTATTATCAGCCCAAATCTGCAAAAAAAGGTGGTAAGCAGTATATTTTCATGAAACATTTTGAATACGGCAAAATAAATACAAGGGCCGATTTTATAATTATTGAAATTGACAGGGAAGGCAACATCAGCAACTTCTATAACCGTTCCTCTCTTTTTTGCACATTAAGAAAAGAAATTTTTCTTAAGATGGCCATAAACAGCGGTTTTAAAAAAGTGGAGCTTCTTAGTCCTGGCGGGGAAGAGGAGTTTGACCGTAAAAAGCATATAAGCCTTTATGCAATACTATATAACTAATTTTATTATATCCAACTTTGTTAAGTTTTATAATTTGCCTGGCGTTTCATGGCCGAACCTGCAGTAAGGAAGAAGCCTGCAAACCGGGCACTTTGGTTTTTTGGCATCACAAATACTTCTTCCCAGAGCTATTATCTGGTGAGAAAAATCAGTCCACTTATCCTCAGGCACTATTTTCATGACATCAAACTCAATTTTGACCGCATCTGTATTTACAGTAAGACCGAGCCTCTGGGTAATTCTCAGGACATGGGTATCGACAATTATTGCCTGGGCTCCATAGACATTTGCAAGAAGGACATTGGCAGTCTTTCGTCCAACACCCGGTAGAGTTACAAGCTCATCAATATTATCAGGGACTTTACCTCCGAACCTGTCCACTATATCTTTAGCACAGGCTTTAATGTTTTTTGCCTTATTATGGAAAAACCCGGTTGAACGTATGTCGTCTTCAAGTTCAAGGATATCCACATTTACGAAGTCCTGCGGTTTTTTATATTTTAAAAACAATCCTGGTGTGACCTTATTTACAAGTTTGTCAGTGCTTTGTGCAGATAATATTGTTGCTACAAGCAACTGGAAAGGATTTTCAAAGTGCAGTGACGTATGAGTGGAAGAGGGATATTCTTCCTCAAGTATTTTAAGTATTATACCAATATTTTTTACTGCCGGTTCATAAATTCCTGTGTTAATGTTTTTCATTTACAGCTCCTATAAATATTAAAAAAATAAAATATTTGAATGGTATTATAGCATGCAAGTATTCCCATATGGAAAAGTACCCGGCATAACTAAATATATATATTTTAGCAAAATGCCGGGTATTGAATTTTTATATTGATTTATATTAAAATCAGCGGCTTAAGTGCCGGGTTTTATTTTTTATCTTTTTCCATATAACCGTCTGATTCTATTTCAACAAAATTATTTATTCCATTAAGCGGTGATTCATTCGGGGGTGAAAGGACAAAATCCGGATATGCAAGCAAACCCATTTCCGGAAGGTCCAATCCTTCCATTTCATCTTCAGGTTTGACCCTTATTTTCATTATCTTATCTAGTATCTTCCAGAAAGCCCATGAGAATAATACCCCGTATATGATTATTACAGCTACATTTATAAGCTGAGCGTAAAACTGCCCTGTCCCTCCGTAAAATAAGCCTCTTACCGTACCGCTTACGCCATTGAGGCCATTGCCATAAGAACCGTCTGCAAAAAGCCCAAGTGCTATTATACCCCATATGCCATTGACTCCATGAACAGAAACTGCTCCCACCGGGTCATCAATTTTAAATTTATTTTCAACTACCCATACGGCAATGCATACAAGTACCCCTGCTATAAGTCCTATTATCATTGCAGAAATGCTGTTTACAAAAGCGCATCCTGCAGTTATTGCGACAAGTCCTGCAAGCCCTCCGTTTGCAATCATTGTGGGATCAGGTTTTTTGTATTTTAGCCAGGTATAAAGCATTGCTGAGAAGGAACCGAATGCACCTGCCAGAACCGTATTTGTAACAACAACACCAATCCGCAGATCAGTTCCTGACAGGGTGCTTCCTGCATTAAATGCAAACCACCCGAAAAACAGTATTATCGTCCCGACAATTGCCATTGGGATGTGATGGCCTGGTATGGCAACAGGCTTTCCGTCTTTTTTAAATTTTCCGATCCTTGGGCCAAGGACAATCGCACCAGTCAGGGCTATCATTCCGCCCATTGCATGCACAACGCCTGAGCCTGCAAAATCAAGAACGCCATGGCCAAGCCCGAGTTTTGAACCAAGCTGGGAGAGCCATCCGCCACCCCACACCCAGTTCCCATATATGGGATAATATAGCATTGAAATAAAGAATGAAGATATTACCACAGCTTTTAACTTAACTCTCTCAGCCATTGAACCTGTGGGAATGGTGCATGTGGTATCCATAAAAACCATCTGGAAAAAGAATAATGTAAATACTGCGACATCATAGGATGCGCCGCTGAGCATAAAGCCTTTTAAGCCTATCAGGCCCCAACCATTTACTGCTATTTCCTTGTTAAGTATTGCATTTCCGCCCAGTGATGCTATACCGCCAACACCCCCGAACATAAATGCAAATCCAACAAAATAAAAACCAATTGCGCCTATTACAAATACAATAAAATTCATTGTCATTGTATGCAAAGCATTTTTGGCTCTTGTAAATCCGGTTTCTACCATTGCAAAACCAGCCTGGAAGAAAAATATCAGAAACCCGCATAAAAGCACCCAGATAAAGTTTATTCCAGTCCTGTTTTTCCCGACCTGGTCCGATATTTCAGAAGTGGTCGGCATGCCAGGTGTAGAAGAAATAATATCAGATGTTTTGCCGGTTAGTTCACCTGAAGGATCCCCAGAAGGTAAATCATCTGCAAAGCCCAGCCGCGGCACAATCATGAATGTCAAAAGCGCAATAAAAAGTATTATTAAAAAAATTGTCCTGTTGCGTTTTGATAACTTTGCTGCCATGGTATGCTCCTTTCGTTAATTGCTGCTTTTTAGAGTTCTGCTAAATATTATTTACTTTGCAGTATAATTTTAAAAATTTAAATGAGTAGGATTATAGAAAATTATTATTAAATCAGTGTTACGGAAATGTTAAATTCTTGTTAATATTGATACTGGAAAACCGGAAGTTAAAATATTTTAATGGGGTATTTTGTTGGACATAGTAAAAAAGCATACTTAAAACTTTAAATATGCTTTTTATATTTTTTATTTATTATTTTTGCGGCAATTTGCAAAATATGCGGCATCAGGTTATTTTTCTTGGCAGTGTTTTTTAACCTATAGCCTCTGTGCCTTCTTCTCCGGTCCTTATCCTTATGCAACGCGGGAGATCCAGTATAAATATTTTTCCATCTCCAATTTTGCCTGTATAGGCGCCTTTCCTGATCGCCTTAATAGTCCTCTCTACAAAATCTTCGTTTACTGCGATTTCGAGCCGTACTTTTTTTATAAGGTTTACTTCAGATATTACTCCCCTGTATGTCTCTGTATATCCTTTCTGCTGGCCGCAACCCATTACGTCTGAGATCGTCATTTTGAATACTTCCTCGTCAAATAAAGCTTTTTTAACATCAGGAAGCTTATGTGGTTGAATCATTGCAATTATCAATTTCATTTTTTGCTCCTCCGGGTAATTTCAATATTTATTTTAGATGTTATTTTAATTTAAAAGTTTTTCAATTGTGTTACGGCGATGTTAAATATATGTTAATTATTTTATTTATATTACTATAGTTTATTTTTATGGATTACATCGAATTACATTATTTTAACTTTATTTATTCATGCGTTTTCTTAAAAAATATTCTTCTATTAAGTCTGTTTCCATCGTATTTGCTATATCACTTTTTTCAAGCCAGCCCTTCCTGGCGACATTTACCCCATACTTATAATCGTAAAGGCCCTCGACGCTGTGCGCGTCAGGGTTAATAAACATTTTAACTCTCTTTTCCTTTGCATATTTGCAATACTGCCAGTCAAGATCCAGCCTGAACGGGCTTGCATTTATTTCCAGGGCTACATCAAGTTCGGATGCGGCATCTATTATTTCTATTATATTGACATTATAAGGGTCCCTTGATAAAAGCAGGCGCCCGGTAGGATGGGCAAGAATCGTAGCGTACCTGTTTTGCATGCCCCTTATTATCCTCCCGGTCATTTGTTTTTCGCTCATATTAAAATTTGAATGTATTGCGATAATGACAAAATCAAATTTTTCAAGTATGTCTTCACTATAATCAAGGCTTCCGTCAGGCAATATATCAGATTCAATTCCCTTAAAAACTTTAAAGCCTGGATTTTGTCTGTTAATATTATCTATTTCTTCCAGATATCCAGCGATATTTTCATCTTTTATTCCACCTGCGTAAAAGGCTGTCCTTGAATGATCGGCTACCCCACAATATGAAAAACCGATTTTTTTCAGTTCTTCAACAACCCGGGCAAGGCTCATTGTGCCGTCTGAACTGGTTGTATGAAAATGAAAAATCCCTTTTATGTCTTCTTCCTTAATAAGCTCAGGCAGGCTGTTATTTAAAGCTGCTTCAATCTCTCCGGTATTTTCACGCAACTCAGGCTCTATATATTCCATTCCGAATACTGCAAAGATATCTTTTTCGCTACTGCAATCTATATTTTCTTCGCCTTTAAAGAGCCCGTATTCATTCATTTTCATCTCATATTTTTTTGCCATGGAACGTATTGCAGTATTGTGTTCCTTGCTGCCTGTAAAATGATGGAGCGCATAAGGATACTGCAGGTCACTTACAACCCGCAGGTCTGCATTTATGCCCGAGGCGAGCCTCACACTTGACTTTGTATCTCCCTTTGCAATTACTTCAGTTACTTCTTCAAGTGACACAAAAAATTCCATAACATCATCGGGGCTTTGGGAACTTGCCACTATATCTATATCTTTTATTATCTCTTTTTTTCTTCGCAGGCTTCCGGCAATACTGCACTGATTTACTGCCTTAAAATTTTTTAACTTATCTTCAATGAGCTTTGCTTCCTCTATAACATCTGCATATAAAAACCTGTCTTTATGCCTGCTGAAAAATTCTATCCCCTTAAGGATATTTTCCTGGGTTTTCGGGCCAAAGTTTTCAAGCTTCAATAACTTATTTTCAAGGCAAGCATACTCAAGCTCCGCTATGCTTTTTATGTCAAGGCTCCCGTAAAGATATTTTATTTTTTTCGGGCCAAGTTTTGGTATTTTAAGCATTTCCACAAGGCCAGGAGGGATATCTCTTTTAAGCCCATCATATAACTTAAGTTTACCTGTCTCAAGCAGTTCAAGTACCTGTTTTGCAATTCCTGCACCAATGCCTTTTACGGACTGCAGTTCTTCAAGAGTAGTTTTTCCACGGATTATTTCAATATCCGAGACTTCAAGTGCACGTGCCGCCATCTGGTACGCTCTTATCTTGAAGAAATTCTCATCTTTCAGCTCATAAAAAATACTGATTTCATCGAGTACTTTTGCTATGTCTTTTTTATTCATATCAGTATTATATTGAAATGCCTGGCTTTTATCAGCATTAATATTTTTTTAGAAATCTTTAGTTTGTGCAGATGCTGAAGGGCAAGTGGCACCCCTTCACGAGTAGTTGGGGGTGGAAGCAGCTGCATGGTTTGAAATATTTTTACTGTGGGAACATTAATATTTTATGATGAATTTTTTTATTTTTTTATATTGACAGAAAAACGTTTTTCTGTTATAAATCAAAATGTTTCTATAATCAGAATCTTTAACAAGTAATTTTTTAATATAAATATGTATTATTTTGCTTAAGTTAACTTAGAAAATTCTCTTTTAAAATGCAGGAAATCATTAAAAAAACCTCAATAAAAGATATTGCAAAAAAAGCTGGCGTAGCAATTTCAACTGTTTCCCATGTAATAAACAAGTCCAAGTATGTTTCCGACAAAACAAAAGAAAAAGTAAGATCTGCAATAAAAGAGCTTGGCTACAGGCCAAATATAATCGCAAGGGGGCTTAGGACAAAAAGTACAAGAACTATAGGTGTACTCTTACCTGACGTATCTCAGCCATTTTTTGCTCAGGTGTTGAGAGGAATTGAAGAAATTGCAAGATTGCGCAATTATACAATGATAATGGGTTGTACTTTTTATGATGTGATTGAAGAAGAGAGGCAGATGAATTCCATGCTTGACCAATCAATAGATGGGATAATTTTTTTCTGCGGTTATGATACATATGAACATATTAAAAAGGTGCATGATTCCAATATACCTGTAGTTGTGCTTGATAGGGAGATTAAGGATAAAAAAATCCCATCAGTCCTTATTGATAACTTTGCTGCTATGGAAAATGCGGTGCAGTATCTTTATGACATGGGCCACAGGAAAATAGGTTTTATAACATTTCCATTTGACCACCAGACAACGACAAGGAAAAGATATGAAGGATACTGTAGCGCCCTTAAAAAGAACGGGATGGAATATAATCCTGACTTTGTCATTATAGATGACCAGATAAGGCTGGATGAGTTAAAGGGTACCTATGCGGTGCTCAGGCAAAAGGTGGAGGAAAAAAAGGTCCCTTCAGCTTTTATAACAATCGCAGATTTTTTGGCAATAGGGGCAATGAAAGCTCTAAAGGAAGTGGGCCTTTCAGTACCTGAAGACATTTCAGTTATGGGATATAACGATGAAGTAATATGCGCATTTTCTGAACCTTCACTCACCACGGTTAAGCAGCCAAAGAAACTGATGGGGGAGACTGCAGCGAATCTGCTGATTGACATAATAGAGCACAAGAAAATAGAAAATAAAAATATCGTTTTAGCGACAGAAATAATAAAACGCAAGTCGACAGCAAATATTAATAATAACAGACTTTAATACTAAATAGGCAGGGTTAATATTGACAAAGCAGGATATGTATGGTATTTTTAAGAAAATCGTTTTTCTATTAATACTTAATTAAACCTTATTATCCTATAAGAATTAAATATATCTAATTATCTCAATTTATAATCTTTATTGAAAGGAGAAAAGAGAAATAAATTATGTCTTTTATCAAAAACCATAAACCATCATTAACAAAGGGAGGTAAAATGAAAAAAGCTGTAATAATTTTAGCAGCAGTACTGGCAGCAGCAATGCTGGTTGCAGTTCCTCTTACAGGGTGTACAGCTGACCAGCAGGCAGCAGTACAGGCAGCAGTTGAATCAGCAGTAGAATCTGCACAGGTAGCAGCACAGGCTGAGATCGATGCAGCAAAAGCTGAGGCCCAGGCAGCAATGGAAGCAGCAGAAACTGTAGCAGCTGAGACAACAGCAGCAGAAGAAGGCGCATATCCATATTATGAAAAACTCAAATCATTTGCACAGAAAGGTGAAGCATATCCTGATGCACCAGCTGCGGACAAAACACTGGCCTTCACTGATATTATGGGCGGTATTCCATTCTGTATAAATGTA
>Ga0233425_10011707_pt1 | contig 10150 bp, 6 predicted proteins | sample Watercolumn_Towu_2_FD_181712 | JGI IMG/M metagenome (GOLD analysis project Ga0233425, IMG submission 181712) | Freshwater microbial communities from Lake Towuti, South Sulawesi, Indonesia - Watercolumn_Towuti2014_140_MG | ecosystem: Environmental > Aquatic > Freshwater > Lake | place: Indonesia... | reverse complement strand
ATCCATCCCGTATTCTTGACCACCTGTAAGGTGGATTGTTTCCTGCCGCTGCGGTCGACGTTGTAGCCGCTCTGATAGAAGGTTTCGCCCGCGTACCGCAGCGGGTTGTTCATCCAGATCTTGGCCTCGAAGTCGACATTCCGCGAGGGATCGGCGAGCCGCACTCGGGAGGAGTAGTTCCTGGCCATGGCCGTGCCCGCATAATCGTCCTTGCGCACCTCGAGCAACGTGATCTGGTACGGCTTGTCGTTCTGCTTGTATCGCAGCCCGAGGCCGTACTTGCCGCCCCGCGCGTCCACCGTGTTCAACTCAAGGTGTTCGGTCGGGAAATGCTGGGACAAGAGGTAGGTGCCCAGGTCCTCTCCTTGTTTGTCCGTGACTTTGACGTAGGCGGAGGCCAGGTCCGTCTGCGAGCGCTCGACGCCGCTTCGGGGCGGGGCCTCCGCCGCGACGAACTTCGTGCCCACCCCATGTGTCGCCGGGTTGGGCTCGTGCGGCGTGGCCATCTTCAGCTTGGAGTTCTTGAAGTATTGCACCACCTCCAGGTCGAACGGCAGGTCCTTGATTTTCATCGGGCGTCCGAGCGCCGACTGCGTAACCTTGCCGGTCGTCTCCATCGAGACGGCCCAGCCGTCGCCACGGCCTCCCAGCGTCGGGACAATGGCCAGTTCCACCGAGCGCGAGTCTTGCGTTCTGTTGGTGGTTTGGCCTTCGAAGAGGGTCATCTGCTGCTCTTCGGCGAAGTAGCTGACAAAGAGTTCCCCGAACATCAGCAGGGCCACACCGCAGTGCAGTAGCGCATTGCCGCCGCGCTCGCGATACAACAGCACGCACGCGCCGAGCAGCAGCAGGGCCGGAATCTCGGCCTGGATCAACTGGTAAAGGATCCGCATGGACGCATCCGTCAAGGCCGCGTCGTCGCCCTTAATGAAGATCCACGCCAATAGCCCGGCCAGTCCCAGGAGGCACGCGCCCAAAACTCCTGCCTCGACTTTGCGTTGGCGGTAGCCCGATCGCAACACGCGCACCAGTCCGTACAAGCAGGCGAGCAACAGCCCCACCAACCCCACGCGGATCAGCGTCCAGAGCGTGGACCATTCCAACAGCGGCTTCACCTGCACGCCCTGCCGGTTGTGCCCCGATTCGACCACCAACCAGGTGGCGACGCCCCCTGCCGCCAACAGCGCCAGTCCCCACGCCAGGCGCGCGCCTCGGGCGCTCACGGGAAAACGGACGGCCAGCGCCGCGGCCAGGTTGATCACCAGGCCCAGGCCGATCGCAGCCCCGCCCGGATAGGGAAAGCGACTGACCGCAAGCGAATTCCAGTCGGTGTGCGCGGCCCAAGGGTAGAACGACGCGGGGAACAGGACCTTCAGGTCCACCCAACACACCCAGGCGCGGAAGTAATCGTGGACCACTTCCCAGATGTCCTTGTGGACCTGCGCCAGCGTGCCCACCATGATGATGCCGATGGACGCCACGATCAGGACCACGGTGATCCTGGGAGAGGACAGTGCCCGCAGGACTCGCCTCAGCGCGCCGCCTGGGGGTGCCCCTGCCTCGGCGGAATTGCCCGCGCGTGGGGCCGGTGTCTTGGCTTTGTCGGGGCCTTTGTTAGTCGCCATTCTTTCCTTTGTCTGCGGTTGAGAACTTGACCGATTTCACGAAGCCTTGGAAACGCTCCTTTTCGCGCAGCACCAGGTCCGCCCCGCCTTTCATGCGGAACATCCACGACTGCCCCTCGCGCACGGCCAGGACCACGAGCATCGCGCGCCGGGGCTTGGCGCTTTCCGGCCCCACCAACTCGATGTACTGGCCCTCCACGCCGCCGACCTTGATCGGCTGCAACGACTTGTCCAGATCGGCTTGTTTGATTTCGTCCAACTGCACCTGCTTGCGCCAGCGGTTGACGTTGGGGAGCAGCGGTTCCACTCGCGTGGGCAGCAACATGGCTTTGACTTCCACGTTCCGATCGCCGTCTTCGATTTCGAAAACGGCCTTGTCCGCGCCCTGGGCATCGCCCGGCGTCCAGCCCTTGGGGGTTTCGTATTCCAAGGGCGCCGCGCCGGCGGCTTCGGGAGGCTTGGCCGGGGCGGGCTTGGCCGTGTCCGGCTTGCCTGCAGCCGGCTTGTCTGTGTTCGGCTTGTCCTCGGCATCGGGCTTCTCGAACCGCACCGATTTCACGAATTCCTCAAAACGGGTCTTCTCCCGCAAGGCCAGTTCGGCGTCGCCAAAAAGCTTGAAGAACCAAGCCTTGCCTTCGCGCACGGCCACCACGGCCAGGATGGCCTGGCGCGGCTTGGCCTCCTCGGGCCCCAGGAGTTCGACATAGGAACCCTCGATGTCCGCCACCTTGATGCGGCGCGCGGTCTTGTCGAGTTCGGCTTGTGTGGTTTCCTGCAGCTTGATCTGCCCCCGCCACCGGTTGACGTTGGGGAGCAGGGCGCCGGCGCCGCCCGACTCGGGGCCGATCAGCAGATCGATGGCCGTGATGTCCACCTTGCGCTCGCCGTCCTGGACCACGAAGGCGGCCTTGCGCATGCCGCCGGTCTGGCCCTCCGTCCAACCTTCCGGCGTATCGTAGACCAGGGTCGGGCCTTCAGGCGTCAGCGGTGGCATGGACATCTTGCCCTGACCGGGCGGCATGGACATTTTGCCGTGCCCCGGTGGCATGGACATCTTGCCGTGACCGGGCGGCATTTCCGCCGTTTTCTCCGGCGGCGCCTGGATGCGGCGCGGCTCGTCCTCGCGCGAGCATCCCGCCAGGGCAACGGTCAACGCAACTCCCGCGGCCAGCGGGACAAGACGACAGGACCCCAAAGCTCTCATTTTGACATAACCTCGATTTTGGCTTTCTTTTTCAACTCGGCAACGTGCGCTTCGAGCAACTTCTTGGATTCCTCCTGTTGGAGGTACTTGCGGAAGAAACCACGCGTCTCCTCAAAAGGGACGATACCACCGGGCTTCTTGTCGAGCACTTTGATAATGTGGTACCCGAACTTGGTCTTGACCACCGCGCTGACCGCGCCTTTTTGCAGAGCGAACGCCGCCTGATCGAACTCCTTGGGCATGTATCCCTTGTCGATGAAACCCAAGTCGCCCCCGCCGGCCGCGCTGTTGCAGTTAGAATGCTCCTTGGCCGTCTCCGCAAAGTCCTTGCCCTTGACGATCTCCTCGCGAAGCTGTTCGGCCTTCTGCCGGGCCTTTTCGTTCTTGTCGGCGTCGCCCTTCGGGTCAGTGGCAATCAGGACGTGGCTGACGCGGACCGTCTCCTGCCTGAGGTCGCTGTTCTCCTGGTACATCTTACGGATGCTCTCCTCGGGGATTTTCGGATCCGAGATGCCCTGCCGCTTCAAGTACTCGTCGACATAGACCATCTTCCTGGCGGACTTTTTGAAGTCATCGAGGGTGAGCGACTTGCGTTTCAAGTACTTTTCGACGCCTTCGCCGGCGCCGAACTTCATCTCCAGGGCCTTCACCTTCTCCTCGACCCGCTGCTCCACGTCGTCGATCTTCAACTTCTGGCATTCCTGGGCCAGGACCTCGTTGCCAATGAGCTTATCGAGGGCCTTCTTCCGCAACTGCTTCATCAGTTCCGGGTGTTCTTTCTCCTTCATTCCGAAGCGTTTGAAGCCCTGCGCGCTCTTTTCCACATCGGCGTTCACTTGGTCCTCGTAGATGGGTGTGCCGTTGACCGTGGCGGCGACTTTTCTTGCCGCGCCGGGGGGCTGTTCGCCCGCTTTCGCGTTTTCGGCGGCCAGGAGAGCAGCCTGGCTTGCCGCGGACACGGCGCCCAGGAGCAACCCTAAGTTAAGGACCTTGCCACTGATTCTCATTTCGTTCCTCCCTCGTGCATCGGGGCCGAAAACCTCTCGCCGGCGACCGGCCCCAGTAGTCTTATTTGCCGGCGAGACGCCGGGCGTGGAAGTTCACCTTTTCCGCCGGCGCGCCACGATCCAGCCCGACAGCGAGGTCCCGGCCGCGATGAGCAGCCAGGCGGTCGATGGTTCCGGGACGGCCCCGGCATTCAGCAGGCCGTAGCCGAAACTAGCGTCCCTGCCCGGCGTCCCCAGGTCCCCGGCCGTGCGTTGCATCAGCAGTCTCACGTCCTCGCTATCGACCAGGCTGTCGTTGTTCAGGTCTTGGGTGTTGGATTGCAGGTACAGCGCGGCTGCGCCGGTGACAAACGCCGCTGCTTCCGATGTGCCGCTGATCGTGTCGTAGCCGCCGCGGACCGTGGAATAGATGTCGGCCCCCGGGGCCGCCAGTTCCAGTTTCGGGCCGTAGGCCGCGAAGTCGGCGTGCCTGTTCGCGGAGTCGGTGGCTGTCACCGCGATCACCGAATCATACGCCGCGGGGTAATCCACTTCCACCGGGTCCCCGCCGGGATAGCCGTTTCCCGCGGCCGCCACCAGGAGCACGCCCGCCCTGCGCGCCGCGTCGCAGGCGTCCTTCAATTCCGGGCTGTCCTGGCCGGTAAGGCTCATGTTGATAATGTTGGCCCCGTGGGCCACCGCCCACTGGATGCCCGAGATCGTCCATTCCGCCATGCCGAACCCCGCTCCGTCGAGGACTTTGACCGCCAGGATCTTTGCCCCGGGGGCCACGCCGACCATGCCGACGCCGTTCTCCTTTGCCGCAATAATGCCGGCCATGTGCGTGCCGTGGCTGAGGAAGTTGTCGTCGAAGGGGTCGTTGTCGTTGAATACGAAATCATAACCGCCGATGTAGCTGGCGGCCAGTTCCGGGTGGGTGTAGTCGATGCCCGTGTCGAGGATTGCCACCGTGATCCCGGCCCCGTTGATGCCGCGAGCATGGGCCTGGTCGGCGAAGATCCGCGTGACGCCCCACGAGTTGTTGAGTTCCGTGTTCGAGGCCCCGGCGGCCGGGCCGTAGGCCGCAGCGGCCTCTTGGACCGGCGGCCCGTCGTCCACGTCGCTCTGCGGGTCGATGCCTGCCACGACGCCGGAAACGGCCGCGCCCGGCAAAGCCGGCAGCAAGCCCAGCACTAGCATCGGCAGATACGCTCTCACGTTCTTGTTACCTCTTTCTCTGGCGGTGCTCTCCACGATCCGCCGCCGCTTGTGCCCATTCCCCTCGTTGCCTTTCCATCTGCCGTCATCAGGGGCGGTTCCGAGGAGGACAATGCACTCTGTCAGGGCCGCCCAGTCTATGGGGCCGTGACCTTGGACGTAACCTTGCCAAACACCGAGTTGACCGTGACCTTGCTCGGCAGCGAGCTGAACTTGGCCACGATCCGCCGGTCGTTCCAGGAAACAACCGTTCCTTTCACCGTGGCGCCTTTCAGGGTTGTCCCGCTAACGGCGGTCCGCGAACGGGCCGCGTAGCCGCCAAACCCGGCGCCGGTGATCGTCACCGTGTTTCCCTTGGAAGCCGCAAGGGTAATCTTCACCTTGGGAAGAATGCTAATCACCGCCGCGTTGCTAGTGAACCCCCCCTTCAACGCCTTGAGGCGGTAGTTGCCCGGCGGAGTACTGGCCGGGACCGTGACGGCGAGCATCCCTTCGTCAACGATGATGTCGGGCGTCAAGGTCACTGAGGAACCGTTCGTGGCGGTCAGTTTGATGTCGGACTCGTATGACGTGTTGCCAATGGCGCTGGTGAACGCCGCCCCGGTGAGGACCAGTGTGGCGCTGGCTCCGCCGGTAATGACCTTCCGGTCGGTGGTGTAAACCGTAGGGATAATGGGGCCGGAGCGGGGCGCAGCGGCGATGGCGAAGCCGTGGCAGCCCCAACAGTCGCTATCGCCGGGGCCGCCGTCCCTCCCCACGTGACCGTACCCCGCAAGCTCCCCGCCCACGACGATAGCGCCCAGGTTCCCCGGCGCGGGCGAATCCGCCTGAATGTTATGGAGGGAATTCGGCCCGTGGCACCTTTCGCAGATCCGCATGGGGTGCGCGACCTGGTGCAAGTCGTGGCACCAGAGACAGTCGAAATTCATGTCGTGGTGGAGATCGGCCATGGTGCGGATCGGCGGCAGCTTCGAGTCGTCGCTGTCATGGCAGTAGTCGCAGGCCCCGGCGCCTTTGCCGCGGCTGTTCAGCGGAAGACCATCGCCTTCCTTGGGCGTCGGCGTGACGAGCGAAGGCGAGTAGGTTGGAATGTAATGGCCGTCGGTCATGTTGTCGACGACGCTGCCGTGGCAGTGCTTGCAGTCCCCACTCAATGCCGCGGGCGTGGAATGGTGGGCGCTGGCCGTGTGGCAGACCACGCAATCCACCACCAGCCTGAAGCTCGGCCCGTGGCAGCTCAAGCAACTGTACGTCGTGTCGCGAACTCCGTCCCGATCCGAGTCAGGGTACGGGACCCGCGATCCCGGCGGGATTGGCTTGCCGTAAAGCAGATGGTGCCGGTCGGAAACGCTGGTGCCATGACAGCCGGCACACTGGGACGCCGTCAGATTGCCGGACGCGATGTCCGGCATCCCGATGGTCTGGTTGACCGGCGGAGGGGGTACGTCTGCCAGGACTGCCTGGGCAAACAGCAGAATCATGCCGGCGATCACGTTAGAGAGTAAGAATTTGCACATCGTCTGTCGGCCTGCTCAAAGCGTTGCCGTGCGTGGTTCGCGTAACTGGCCTACGGTCTTAAGGAAACCTACTTTAGAACCAGGCCCCAGGACAGGCTGACACCCTGGTTCTCTGTATTTGAAACAGGTTTCTTAGACTTTATTCAAGACAAGGTTGCTGAGGATTAACTCTATTGTACTTGGAGAATGTCCGTAATGCCAGCAGAAACAACGCCGTCTAGCCGACCCAGAAATGCGGCGCACACTGCGCAGGCCGCGCTATCGCAACCCGACGCGTGAGCGAGGCCACGTCCTTGGCCCGTCCTCGCTTACGCTTCGGGTTATCAGGCGAAACGGGGGGCACCGGAAACCGCGCGGCAGTTACCTTGCCGACTTCGGCACGTTGCGAAATGGCCACGTTCGGCAAGCTGAGAACTTGCCTCACTAGGCCACACGGCCCGGCAACCGGTGCTGCCAGGGCCCTTACCGAACACTCGACGTGGCCCTGCCGTAGACGGTGCTGACCGTGACCCTGCTTGGCAGCGAACTGAAATTGGCCACGATCTTCCCCTCCTTCCAGGAAACGATCGTTCCCTTGACGGTCCTGCCCTTGCTGGTGGTTCCGGTAACGGAGGTCCCTAAGCCCGCTGCGTAACCGGCAAACCCACTGCCCGTGATCGTTACGGTCTTCCGAACGGAGGTGGCCCGGCTGATCCTTGCCTTGGGTACAACGCTAATGACCGCGGGGTTGCTCGCGAGATCAACCTTCAACGCGCGCAGCCGATAATTGCCTGGGGCCGTGGTGCCGGGGATCGTCACCGCCAGCATCCCTTCGTCGGCGACGACCTCGGGCTGCAAGGTCACCGAGGAACCGTCATCGGCAGTCAATTTGACGGCGGCCTCATACACGGTGTTGCCCATCGTGCTCACGAACGATGCACCCGTCAGGACCAGCGTCGCGTCGGTCCCGGCGACGATCACCGTCCGGTCAGCACCGTAGACCGTGGGGACCGTCGGGCCGGAACCCGGCGCGACCGCGGCAAACTTGAACCCGTGGCAGCCCCAGCAATCGCTGTCGCTCGGGCCGGCATCTCTCCCCACGTGCCCGTAGCCGGCGAGTTCCCCGCCTACGACGACGGTCCCGGTCGGGGCCTTCGGCGAATCGGCCTGGATGTTGTGCAGCGACTTGGGGCCGTGGCAGGCTTCGCAGAGCCGGATATCGTGGGCGTCCCCGAACCCGCCCTCGTGGCACCAGGCACAAGAGTCCCAATCGCCATCAGGGAGCGAGTCATGGTGGAGGGTCACGAAACTGGGGAGATACTCGCTGAATCCCCACATCCCAAGTGCGGTGTCGTCATGGCAATAGCCACAGGCGCCGGCCCCTTGGTCAATGCCGTTGTAGTGCTTCATAGGCTGGCCCTCTCCGTCGACAACGCGCGGCGTGACCAATGAGGGGCTGTACGTGGGAATGTAATGGCCGTCGTCATAATTGTCGACGAGACTGCCGTGGCACTGTTTACAGTGACGTGCCCGAGCAGCGGCAGTGTCGTGGTGGGGACTCAGGCCCGTGTGGCAGACAACACAATCCCTCACCAGCGGAGTCGCGGAATGCACTGCGTGGCAGTTCACGCATTGGTAAGTGGTGTCAGGAACGCCGTCATGGTCCCCGTCAGGGTACGGGACGTGGGATCCCGGAGGGATAGGCTTGCCGTAGAGCAAGTGGTGCCGGTCGGGAACGCCACTGCTGTGACAGCCACGGCACTCAGGTTCTGTCAGGTTGCTGTACAGCACGTCCCTCATTCCGATGGACTGGTTGACCGGCGGCGCAGGCACGTCTGCGCGAACCGCGTTGGCAAGAAGTGACGCCATGCCGGCGATCACAGCGGACAGCAGGTTGCTTCTGTTCATTAGTTTACTCCCCTAGGATAGATTGTTAGTCCCTCCGGACGGATAGCCAACCCGTCCTGCAGTATCTGTTACAACCTCTAGCGCACATTCGACGCGGCCTTGCCGAACACCGAGTTGACGGTGATCCGGCTCGGCAGCAAACTGAATTTCGCCACGATCTTCTTGTCCGTCCAGGAAACGATGGTTCCCTTCACGGTCCGCCCCGTGCTGGTAGTTCCGCAGACCGAGGTCCCTGAGCCCCTTGCATAGCCGGCGAAGCCGCTGCCGGCAATCGTCACGCTTCTCGCCTTAGGAGTTGCGGTTGCCCTAGTGATCTTCACCTTGGGAACAATGCTGATGACGACAGGGTTGCTCGTGAAACTGCTCTTCAAGGCGTTCACTCCGTAATTGCCCGGAGGAGTGGTGCCCGGAATCGTCACCGCGAGCATCCCCTGATCAGAGACGATGTCGGGCGTCAGGGTCACGGAGGAACCATCCGCAGCGGTAAGTTTGACATTGGCCTCGTGCAATGTGCCGCCCACCGTGTTGATGAAGGCGGCCCCGGTCAGGACGACCATCGCGTCCGTGCCGGCGGTAATCACTGGGCGATCGGCGATATACAGGGTGGGGATAAGTGGCCCGGAACTAGGGGCATTCGCCGCCATCCTGAAACCGTGGCAACCCCAGCAGTCGCTGTCGCCGGCCCCATTATCTCGGCCCACGTGCCCATACCCGGCGAGTTCGCCGCCAACGACGATCGTGCCCGTCGGGACCGCCGGCGAGTCGGCCTGGATATTGTGGAGGGAGGTCGGGCCGTGGCAGTTCTCGCACGCAGCGGCGCTCGCCGTGCGAACGGTATACACGCCGTTCGTCGGGCCGGTGCTGGTATCGTGGCACCACAGGCATTTGCTGCTGAAATTGTTGAATTTCACGCCGTGGTGTAGGTCATGGCTGTCCCGCAGTATGGGCGCATTGGGATCGTCTTCGTCATGGCAATAGTTGCAGGCGCCGGCGCCGTTGTCGCGGTCGTTCAGCGGAAGGGCATCCCCATAGCTGCGGCGGGGAGTGACAAGGGAGGGCTGATACGCGGGAATATAATGGCCGTCGTCATAGTCGTCGACCACGCTCCCATGACAGGCCTTGCAGTGGCGTGCCTCGGCCTGGTCTGTCATATGGTGCGGACTGCTCCTGTGGCAAACGAGACAATCTCGCTGGATCGTGAAGCCCGAAGTGGCGTTCCATTGGTGGCAATTCATGCAGCCGTAAATCGTGTCCTTGACTCCGTCGCCGTCTGCATCGGGGTACGGGACTTTTACTTTTGCGGGGATCGGCTGGCCATACAGAAGATGGTGCCGGTCGGGAACGCTGCGATTCGTCGGATCGGGACTCGTCGGATCGCCGGCGGGCCCGTGGCAGCCGCGGCACACGTCCTCCGTCAGGACCCCAATCAGCACGTCTCGCATCCCGATGGACTGGTTGACCGGCGGCCCGGGCACGTCTGCCCGACCCGCATCTGCAACCAGCAGCATCGCGGTCGCGACCACGGCGGAGAGTCCTGGCTTCGTGTTCATAGGCCGGCCCCTATCGAACAATTGGGGGGCATGCGCGGAGCATGCCCCCCAATTTCGTAGTTACACAGTCGTCGACGGAGATCGGCCTACCGCACCGACGACGTGGCACGACCGAACACGGACTTCACCGTGACCCGGTTGGGCAACGTGGTGAAACTGGCGA
>Ga0233425_10011706_pt1 | contig 10150 bp, 3 predicted proteins | sample Watercolumn_Towu_2_FD_181712 | JGI IMG/M metagenome (GOLD analysis project Ga0233425, IMG submission 181712) | Freshwater microbial communities from Lake Towuti, South Sulawesi, Indonesia - Watercolumn_Towuti2014_140_MG | ecosystem: Environmental > Aquatic > Freshwater > Lake | place: Indonesia... | reverse complement strand
CCTGGCGGGGGCGGGGCTCGGGTGGCTGGGCGCAGCCCGGCTCGAGGCCCTGAGCGCCCCTCTGCTGGGCGCGGCGGCCCTGGCGAGCGGGGGGATCGCGACCCTGCCCTGGCTGCTGGTGGGCCTAGCCCGCGGGCTGGCGCACCGCCCCCCACCGTGGGACGGCCTGCGCGGCGCCCTGCGGGGCGCGCTGGTCACGGTGGTCCTCGTGGTCCTCTCGGATCTGGCGGTGTTCGCGGCGCTCAGGCGCCTGGCGGTGGCCGGGGCGCTGATCGCGGACGAGGGAGCTGCGCGCAGCCTGGCTCTGTCCGGGCTCTGCGCCCTGGCCACCCTGGGCCTGGGGGTCGGCGGTGGGTATCTCCTCAAGCGCGTCCCCCCCGCGGCGCACGGCGGCCGCTGGGCCCTGGCCGCCGGCATCGGGCTCATCGCCCTGACGCTGGCCGCAGGTCGCAGCCAGGAGGGGGCCCCGTCCCCCTCGGCCGCACTCACCCCGTCGGGCTCCGGAGATCCCCCGCGCCTGCTGGTCATCGGGCTGGATGCGGTAGGGTTCGAGATCTTCCAGCGCTATCGCGGGGTCATGCCACACCTGGCGGCTTTCGCGGAGGCCTCGGCCCGCGGTCGGCTGGTGCCGGCCCCGCCCTACCTGTCGCCGGCGGTCTGGACCAGCATCGCCACCGGCCTGCCCACCAGCGAGCACCACGTCGCCAACTACGAGTTGTACGCCGATCTCTCAGGCGTGGCCGCCATCCCCATCGACCGCTTCTACACGGATCCGGCCACCTCCCTCGGGATCCTCCCGGCCGTGCTGGCCTGGCGCGCCGGGTGGCTCTCGGTGCTGCCCACCACCCGCCTGCACCGCCGCGGGCAGCCCTTCTGGCAGGCGGCCGGCGCCAGCGTCGGGGTGGTGTGCTGGCCGGCCACCTGGCCCGCCGAGCCCGTCCGCGGTTGGATGATCAGCGATCGCTGGCCGCCCGACCGCGCCGAGACCCTCTTCCACTATCGCACCGACCTGCCCGAGCAGGTCTGGCCCTCCGACCTGCAGGCCACCCTTTCTCCCCTCAGGCGCAGCCCAGCCGAGCCGCCCGACCCGGAGGTGCTGGCGATGGCACCCTTCACCGCCGGAGAGGTGGACGCCTTCCACGCCGCCCTGCGCGAGGAGCTGGCCGCGCCCGCGGACCAGCCGTTCTCCAACCTGCACTACGCCTGGCTCAACGATCGCTCCTGCCTGGCCGCCGCGCGCCGGATGGTCGAGGTACAGCGGCCCGAGATGGCCGCGGTCTACCTGCTCGGGCCCGACCTGGTGGGGCATGCCTTCCTGCCCGACCCCTCGGGGCGCGTGGCGGGCTTCGGGGAGACCGACGCCCGGCGCCTGGCGGCGGTCTATCCAGCCTACCTCCATCGGCTCGACCAGGATCTCGCCTGGCTCTTGGCCGCGGCCGGGCCAGCGACCCGCACGGTCCTGCTGACCGATCACGGCATGGTCCACGAGGGCACGGACCTGTTCAGCGTCTGGCACGCGGACGACGGGCTCGTGCTCGTCCAGGGGCCCGGCTTCACCCCCGGCCAGGACCTCGGCCGCCGGCCCGCGGAGGCCTGGCGCCATCTGCTGGCCATGCCCGCCCCCGGGGCCCACGATACCAGCCCCGAATGAACCTCGGTCCCGCCCTGCGCGCCCACCTGCCGCGCCTGCGCTCCCGGCGCGGGATCGTGGTTGTCACCGGCGCCCTGCTGGCCGCCGTGGCGGCCGGTGCCGTGCTCGGGCAGGCCGGCACAGGCCTTCTGGTGGCCGCGGCGTTGCTGCCCCTCGCCGTCGCCCCCGCGGGCGATGCCGTGTCCGCGCGCCGGCCAGGGCTGGACGCGGTCTCGGCCCTCGCCGCCGGCCTGCTCCTGACTGTCCTGTGCCAGTGGGCCTGGTCTCCCTGGCTGATCACCGGGGGCGCCACGACCGGCAGCGACCTCGGCGAACACCTCTGGATGCTGCACTCCCTGCAGAACCCCGGCTGGGAGCACTTCAGCCTCAACCGCTACCCCCTGCCGGCGGTCTTCGCCGCCCTGGTGGCCTGGGGCGGCACTCCCCACGCCGCGTGGTATTCGGCCGCGGTTCTCTCCATGGTGGGCACGGGAGCTGGGCTGTGGTTGTGGGGCCGGGCCGTGGGGAACCCCGCCGCTGGCTGGGCCGCGATCCTCATGGTCGGCGCGCTCCCGGATCTCGTGGTGATGACCCGCACCGTCTCGGTCTACCCGGAGCTGGTCGCGATCTGGACCCTCGCCGCCGGCCTGGCCGCCACAGCGCTGCGGTGGCCGAGCCCGATCTCCCTGCTGCTGGCCGGCGGTGGCTGCGCCGCGGCCTTCGCGGCCGACGCCCGTGGGCTGGCGCCCGGCCTGTTGGCGGGCACCGTGGCGATGGTGGCGGCGCTCACCCAGCCTGGCGGTTGGCGGCGCCGCGGTCTGGGGCTCGCGCTGCTGTCCGCGCCGGTGGCCGCCTCCTGGTTGATCTACCGCTTCCTCCCCCTGCATCCCTGGCCCCTGGAGCGGCTGCTGGCCACCTCGGTCCAGGTGTCATTCACCCGCCTGGGCGAATCCTCCTCCTGGGGTCAGGACATCCACACGGGCTGGGTCTGGGGCCGGAGCCTCCCGTGGGACCTGCCGCACACCCTGCTGACCCTGCGGCTGGCCCAGGCCGCGCTCAACCCGGCGGCCGCGCTCGGGGCCGAGCAGCAGGCGGACTTCGCCCAGAGCGTCCGGCCGCTGCTGGGGCCGGCCGCGGCGCTGGGAGCCCTGGCCCTGGCGTGGTGCCTCGCCCCGCGCGCTTCCACCGCGCCGGCGCGGGTCCACCTGCCACGGCTGCGGTGGCGGGCCAGCCTCGCGCTCCTGCCGCTGGCCGCCCACCTCACCATGGGCCTGACCAGCGCGCGCTACGAGTACAACAGCCGCTACTTCGGCCTCGCCATGCCTGGCCTGGCCCTGCTCCTCGGGTTGGGCATGGCCGTCGGCGCCCGGCGGCGTCCGCCCTGGCTGGCGCTGCTTCCCGCCATCGCCGCGCTCTACCTGCTCCCCAGCGATCTGCACCTGGGCAGGCCGTGGCGGCAAAGGGGCGCCTCCCCGCCGGAGCTCCAGCGCTGCCTGGCCGCCTCCGACCCTGCCCTCCCGGCGCCTGAGCGCGGCGCCGCGGGCGTGTCCGACGCCCTGTTCGAGTGCATCCAGGCGCAGCGCCTTCCCCTGCGCTGGGGGATCAGGTCGCCCTGGTAGGGAGCATGTCCTGGGCTACCACCACGGCTCGCCGGCCGAGGGGTCGTCGGGGCGCTGCTGGCCCCACAGGCCGATCTGGTCCTGGACCTCCTCGACGATGCGTTTGACCAGGGCATCGACATCCTGACTCGCTTGTTGATCGCGGGAGTCCTCGGTGGCACCGCTGCCGGGGGTCGGCCGTGCCGCGGCGGTGTCCTCGGCCATGCGCACCTGGGACCGCGCCGCGGCCAGCCGATGCTCGACATCCACCAGGTGGATGAGCTGCTCCAGCTTCTTGACCAGGCCGACGATGCGGTAGTTGGCCTGGACGTGGTGGACGGTGGCCTCGGCGCGGGCGGGCTCACCGGCCACCCGGCGGCGAGCGGAGCGCGCAGGTCGGCGACGGTGCAGGGTCTCGCGCGCGGGCTGCGCGACCTCGACCCGCCGGGTGGCGCCGGGGGACGGTTCGGCCTCGGCCGCGCCGTCGCGCACCTGCTCCACCAGGCGTTGCACCGGCGCGGGGAGATGCCCCGAGCGCCCCACGCCGAGGGCGCGCTCCAGCACCACCTGCAGCGCCGCGTCGGGCTGATCGATGCCCCGCAGGACCGAGAGCAGGATCTGGGCGTTGGCACCGCCACCCAGCAACGCGTCGATCGGAGCGGGCCGCGCCTCGCGCCGGGCGGTGGTGCCGCGCACGCGGGGCACCGGCTCGGCCCGCCCACGGGACGGGACCGCAGGCGCTACGACCGCACGGCGCTCGGCGGGAGGTACACTGGCCGCTGGGGCGGCCCCGATGGGCGCAGCCTCGGCGGGGCTACCCGCGAGGGCCAGCAGCCGTTGCTCGGGCCGCGTCCATCCCTGGAGCCGCCGGAGGGCCTGCCGGCCCGGCTGCACACCGCGTGCGGCCACCGGTCCGGCGGCACCGACGGTCTCGGATGCGCCGAGGGGACCAGCGCTCAGGGTGACGCTCTCCGCGGCGGGCAGACCAGCGTTCCACAGCCCGGAAAGCACCGCGGCGGGCCCCAGGAAAGGACCACCGAGCGCCGGGCCGGGACGCCCAGCGTGCACCGCGACGGGCGCCCCCCAGGCCGGGCGAGCGGACGGCGCTTGGGGCAACCAGGCACCGGTCGGCGGCTCCGCGGGGGGAACCCGCCACTGCAACCAGAGGGTCTCGGGGGCGCGCCCCGCGGGCCCGAACCACCGCGGGGGGACACTGGCGGAGGAGGAGCCAGCGTGTCGCAGCGCCCACGCAACGGCCGTTCCCCATGAGCCCGAAGAGCCCGAAGAGCCCGAAGAGCCCGAAAAAGGAGTCGGGCTCCCGGGGGAGGCGAGACCCCAGGCGCCGGTCTGGGCGAGCCCGACGCTGGCCACGAGCCGGGAAAGGGCGCGCTCGGTGCCCGACGGCACGGGCGCCGACGGCAGCCAGGGAGCCCAGGATGCTGCCGGTTCAGGGTGTGCCGCCGTGTCGGCTGGGCGAACCATCGCCGGGCGGACCATGGCAGGGCGAGCCGGGGCCGGGCGTACACCGGGCGCGACCTCCTCGGCGGGCCTGGAGAGCACACCAGGTCGCGGCACGGCCAGGCCGACCCGCGGGGCGCCCGCGGGACGGACCCGCGAGACGCCGGGAGCGGAGGCGGCGGGCAGGGTCGGACGCGATGCTCCAGGACCGGTAGTGGCGCGTTCCGTCCGGGTCGGTGCCGGCCCAGCCCTGGATGGCCGGATCGCGGCGGCGGTGGCCGGGACCGAGGCGGGCGGAGCGACCTCGACCAGACGAGCGGCGGCGTGCGCGCTGGCGCTCATGTCGGCGCGGCTCACGGTGGGCCTGGGCGCGGGCAGAGGCCGGTCGGGGCGCTCCGCGCGTTGGGGCGGGTGGCGCTCGCGGCGAGGCGGTGGCCCGGTGCGCAGGGCAGCGCCCTCGGCGTGTTCCTCGGCGGTTCCCTGGACCGCGGGGGGCTCGGGCCGCACCAGCACGTCGAGGGGGAGCCACGGGGCGCGCATCCCGCGCAGGCCGACCTGGGAGTGCGCCGCGCTGGCTTGGACCTGCCGCAGGGTCTGCTCCACAAGGGAACGCCCGGGGAAGGCGGTCGCGGACAGGACCCGAGCGGCCTCGTCCGGCAGAGACCTGGCCACGGCCCTCGGCAGGACCGAGCCCGCTGGCCGATCCGGCGCGGCCCGAAGTAGCGCCCGGGCGGTGGCCGGCCCGGCGATCTCACCGCGGGTCGGCGCGCGCAGCGGCACTGGGGCGGACGCGCGGCCGGGTCCAGGGGGCGACCGGAGCGGCTGCGCAAAGGAGCCGGGCTCCGAGGCGACACCGGCCACCGCGACCTGCTCGAGGAAGGAGAGCAACGGCGATCGCAGGGCGGGCAGCGCGGCCCTGAGGGCGCGCACGGGAGCTGCCAGAGCGGCCGTTCCGCCGGGCAGCCGCAGGGCGACCTGCTCGATACGACCTGCGCGACCGGGCATCCGCAAGGCACGCAGCAGCAGGGAGTCCAGGGAGTGGACCTGGGCGGCGGGCTCGCCACCTGCGGCGGAGAGCAGGGGCAGCAGCGCGCGCCGCAGGGCCGGAGGCAGGGCCTCGAGGAGCGGGGCGGATGGCCCTGCGACGTGGCGGAGCTCGCGGTAGGGCTGGTCAGTCTCCGGAGCGAGCGCCGCGACGGCCGCCAATCGACGCGCCGCGCGTGCGCTGGCGGCTGGCGGAGCGATGGACGCGACCTGCGCCCCAGGCCACGACCCGGGCGTAGGAGTCGCCGAAAGGATGGTGGGGGAAGCTTTGATTTCCTCGCCCCCGCCGCGCGGTCCGGGCGCGGCACGGGAGGGGGCGGGCGCTCCCCGCGGCGGGGCCGCGGGCTCGGCGAGCGACGGATGGACGCCCCCGGGAGCCCGCGCCGCGGGCACGCGAGGGTGGTCCATCCGCGGCTCGACCGCGGTCAGGGTGCGCGGCAGGCTGGCCCGGGTGGGACGGGCAGGCCGATCAGCAGGGCGGGCCGCGTCGGGCTCGGTGACCACGTCGGGTTCGATCGGTGGCAGGACGTAGGCCAGCGATGGAGAACGCCCCAGCACAGCACGCAGGCGGCGGGAGGCCTCGGGCGGAAGCCCGCGCCGGGCCGCTGCCGGCTCGAACCCAGCACCGCTGCGGGAGGGCTCCGCGGGCGGGGTGCCGCGGGCCTCTGCCCAGGAGAGGAGGTCCAGCACGGCCCCACCCAGGGCGGCCTGGCGGGCACTCACGCGGGCGGCCGGAGGCAGGCCCGCACCGAAAGTGGCGACCGCGCGCGCCACCAGGGGAAGGGCTCGCGGCACGGACAGCCCGCGCTGCACCACTTCCGTGCCGGGTGCTGGCGCGAGGTGGGTCGCGGCGCCGGCCGCGCGGGTGCGCAGCACGGGTGGCGCACCGGGGGCCGCAGGTGGGGACGCGAAATGGGCCCCGACAAGGGCTGGCGCGGTCGGGGCGACCCGGGCCTCGGCCCAGTCGACCGGCGCCCACAGGCTGGCCTGAGCGGGCTGGACGGCAGCCGAGGCCGAGGTCAAGGCGCGGACCGCAGCGGGGGTGCCGACGACAGGTGCATCGCTGCGGAGCAGGGCGCGGGCGATCCCCGCGGGCGCGGCACGCCGCGCAGCGCCTTCCCCGGCCGTGGGCACCCGGGTGGGCGATACCCGCAGCGTGGCGTCTGGCGCAGGTGGGAGGTGGCGCGGGACACGCAGCGCCGTTCCGGGCGCCGCAGGCTGGGTCAAACGCCCGGCAACCGCGTCCGGGCCGTGCGCAGGTGGCGCCTCCGGACGCAGGCCAGAGCCTGCGGCGACCAGGGGCAGGCCGGGAAAGCGCCTGGGGGGCGGGGCAGCGGCCGGCAGGGGTCCGGAGACCAGGGCCCTGGGGACCCGGGCACCCGAGACCAGGGCTTCGGAAGACAGGGCTTCGGAAGACAGGGCTTCGGAAGACAGGGCCTGGGAAGACAGGGCCTCGAAAGACAGGGCCTCGAAAGACAGGGCCTCGAAAGACAGGGCTTCGGAAGACAGGGCTTCGGAAGACAGGGCCTCGGAGGAAAGGGCACGCCGACGCCGCGGACGATGGTGGTAGCGGCGCGCGTGGGTGGGCTCCTCCGGGGCGGTCTCTTCGACCGGGGGCAGCACGAAGGAGAGCTGGGGCGAGCTGTAGGCACCCCACGGCAGCCAACGGCGACGGCGGGCGCCGGGCAGGCGCCCGAGGGCGGACAGGTCGCGCGCGCGCCAGAGCCCCGAGGTGCCCTCCAGCAGGGGCAGCCAGTCGCCCCAGCCCTCGGCCATCAACCCGCCGAGCCCACCGTGGAACACCACCCCGAATCGCAGGTAGCGCAGCAAGCGGCGCTGGAGCAGATCCCACAGCATCCCGAGCATGCCCGACCGCGCCCCGCGCAGGTCGAGATCCCAGGGCGCGTCGGACCAGGGATCGGCCATCCCGAACCTGGCGAAGAACCTGGAGGGCACCCCGAATCGCGGCCGCTGGGCTGCGCGCGCGGCAAGGCGGGTCGAGAGCCGCTCACCGGAGACCGGGCGAGGTTCTGCCATTCCTTCCTCCAGCGATTCCACCTGCACCACCTAACGCCTGCGGCCGGTGGCGGAAACCGCACCCGGCGCGCGACGTATCTGCGCCATTATGCCACCGCCGCGCCCATCCGACCGCCCTGTTTTTCAGAAAGGATGGACCGAGACCCCCGCGACGTGTGAGACTGCCGGTGGTCCGCCACCGCCCTGGGGTGGCCTTCACCACGACGGAGCGACACGAGCATGAAGGGCACCACGCTGGTCACCGGTGCCTGCGGGTTCCTCGGCGGGGCCTGCGTGCGCCGGCTGGTGGAACGCGGCGACCAGATCATCGCCGTCGTCCGGGATCGCAACCCGCGGGCCACGCTGTACGCCGAAGGGCTCATCGACCACTGTGTCGAGGTGCGCGCCGACCTCGGCGCCATGCAGCGCCTCATCGACCAGTACCTTCCGGAGCGCGTACTGCACCTGGCGGCCCAGTCCCAGGTTCCCGAGGCCAGCGCCAACCCCAGCGAGACCTACGAGACCAACATCGCGGGCACCTGGCTCCTGCTGGAGGCCTGCCGCACAGCCCGACGCCCCCCGAGCCGCATCCTGGTGGCCTCGACCGACAAGGTCTACGGCCCCGCGCCCTCCCCCTGCGACGAGTGCCAGCCCCTCGATCCGGTCCACCCCTACGACGTCTCCAAAGCGGCGGCGGACATGCTGGCCCGCTCCTACGAACAGCACTTCGACCTGCCCATCGTCCGCACCCGCTGCGCCAACCTCTACGGCCCCGGCGACCTCAACCCGGATCGCCTGGTCCCCGGCGTCTGCATGGCGCTGGTGCGGGGCGAACCGGTCCGCCTGCGTTCGCTGGGTGGCATGCGCCGGGAGTGGCTGCACGTGGACGACGCCGCGGAGGCCACCCTCTTCCTGCTGGAGCGGGCCGGCGGCCTGCCCCACTCGGTCTTCAACGTAGGCTCCGGCGAACACGCCACCGTGCGGGAGATCATCGACCACCTCATGCGCATCTCCGGCCGCCGCGCGCCGGTGGAGTTGCCCGAGCGCGATCCACCCGGCGAGATCCCCGACCAGTCGCTGGACTCCTCCCGCCTCAGGTCCCTCGGCTGGACCGCGGAGCGCACCCTGCAGGATGGCCTGGTCGAGACCTGGCGTTGGTACGCGCGCTGGCGCTGGGCACCGCCCCCACCGCCAGAGTCCGCCGCGTCCTGACTCCCATGGCCCGCGTCCTGCTGATCCGCCCAGGGCTGGGGGAATTCTACCGTGGGGTCGCGGCGGGCCTGGCGGTCACCCACTCTCCCCCCCTGAACCTGGCGATGCTGGCCGCGAGCCTGCGGGCTCGGGGACACTACGTGCGGGTCCTTGACCTCGAGGTCGGTCCTCACCTGGACCTGGCGACCGAGCTCCGGAGCGCGGCGCCCGACCTCGTCGGAGTCACCTTCCGCACCCCCCAGTGGGACCAGGCCCTGGGCCTCGTCACCCTCGTCCGCAACGTAGCGCCCCAGGCCCGCACCATCGCGGGGGGGCCCCACGCCTCGGCCCTGCCGGAGAGCTGCGTGCTGACCGGCGGCTTCGACATGGCCCTGCAGGGGGAAGGCGAGGACGCGCTCGCCGCGCTGGCCGATGGCACCGATCCGGCCGCGATCCCTGGCCTGCACTGGGCGGATGGACGGAGCGCCGCCCCCGGCCGCGCCCCCGTCGACCTGGACGCTCTGCCCCTGCCCGCCTGGGAGGACTACGATCTCCAGGCCTACGGTGGGAGCCTGGTGACCCGCGGCGCGCCCGTCGCGGACCTGGAGAGCTCCCGCGGCTGCCCCTTCGGCTGCATCTACTGCTCCAAGGCCGTGTTCGGGCGGAAGTTCGCGCCGTTCTCCCCCGCGCGCTTCCTGGAGGGGGTGGAGCGGGCCCAGGCTGCCGGCTTCCGTTCCTTCAACCTGGTGGACGACACCTTCACCACCGACCGGGCCCGCGCCGTGGCCATCTGCGAGGGGCTGGCGCGCCGGCCCCGACCGCTGCCCTGGACCTGTACGAACGGGCTCCGGGTGGACGCCGTGGATGTGGAGCTGCTGCGTCTCGCGCGGCGAGCGGGCTGCCGGCTGGTGGCCTTTGGCCTGGAGTCCGGCTCATCCGCGCGGCTGGCCGAGGCCGGCAAGGGCGCCAGCCTCGCCCAGGGGCGCGCCGCGGTCGAGGCGGCCCACACCGCCGGCCTCACCACCGTGGGCTACTTCATGCTGGGCCTGCCGGGTGAGACCGCCGAGAGCCTGGAGGAGACGATCGCCTTCGCCTGCTCCCTGCCCCTGGACTTCGCCAAGTTCGCCCTGACCATGCCCCTGCCGGGCACCCCCCTGTGGCGGCGCTGGCGCGATCGGCTGGCCAGCCCCTTCGATCCCGGCATGTCGACCTA
>Ga0233425_10011705_pt1 | contig 10151 bp, 7 predicted proteins | sample Watercolumn_Towu_2_FD_181712 | JGI IMG/M metagenome (GOLD analysis project Ga0233425, IMG submission 181712) | Freshwater microbial communities from Lake Towuti, South Sulawesi, Indonesia - Watercolumn_Towuti2014_140_MG | ecosystem: Environmental > Aquatic > Freshwater > Lake | place: Indonesia... | reverse complement strand
CGAATCGCACTGCGCCCCGTGCGGGCGGCCTCGTCCCCATTCCGGGCGTGGCGTTCGGGAGAAAGAGCGGGCGGAATCGAACCGCCTGGTGTAGTATGGCGTTTATCGTAGGCGGAGGATGCGGACATGAAGACGACGGTGACGTTGGGCGCGGTGGCGGCGGTTGTGCTGGCGGGCGCGGCGGCTCGGGGGCAGGCCCCGGAGGGGGCGGCGGGCGCTCCGGCCGGCGGGATGGCGATCCGGTCGATCGAGGGGCCGGCCGCGGGCGTGAGCGAGTCGCTGCGCCGCGAGGCGGCGGCGGCCGTCGCGCGCGGCGCGGCCTGGCTGAAGAGCCAGCAGAACGCGGCCGGGCACTGGTCGAATCCCGCCCACCCGGCGTTGACGGCGCTGCCGGTCTGGGCGCTGGCGCTGGCGGGAGAGGGGACGGGCGAGGCCGCGAAGAAGGGCGTGGCGCACATCCGATCGTGCGCGAAGGAGAACGGCGCCATCTTCGTCGAGCCGGGCGGGACGAACACGGCCGGGGGCATGGCGAACTACAACACGGCGCTGTGCATGGTGGCGCTGAAGCTCGCCGGCGGCCCGGACGCCGTGCCCGCGATCCAGAAGGCGCGCGAGTTCGTCGCGCGCAGCCAGCACCTCGGCGGCGACGTCTACTTCGGCGGCATGGGCTACGACGCCGGCACGGGGCGGGCCTACGCCGACCTCTCCAACTCCTACATCGCCTACGAGGCCATGCGGATGACCGAATCGGTCGAGGACCTCCGCACCTCGAAGGAGGCGCGCGCGGACCTCGACTGGAAGGCCGCGCAGGAGTTCATCCAGAAGACGCAGAACGACCCGTCGGTTAACCCCCAGCCGTGGGCGTCCGACGATCCGTCGGAGCGGGGCGGCTTCGTCTACACGCCCGAACAGACCCGCGCGGGCACGTCCACCAACCGGCAGGGCATCGTGAAGTTCCGGTCCATGCGCGGCATGACCTATGCCGGCCTCCTGAGCTACATCTACGCCGAGGTCGACCGCAACGACCCGCGGGTGGAGGCCACCGTGAACTGGGCCGTGAGCCATTGGTCGCTCGACGCCAACAACCCGCTGATGGCGGGCCGGACGCCGGACGACAAGGTCGCCACCAACGACGAGCGCGAGGGGCTCTACTACCTCTACAGCGTGATGGCCAAGGGCCTCGCGGCGTACGGCAAGGACGTCTTCCGGCCGAAGACCGGCGCCGCGTTCAACTGGCGCGTCGAGCTGATCGAGAAACTCCTCGCGCTGCAGAAGACCGAGGCCGCAACCGGCCATGGGTACTGGGTGAACGACGTCGGCCGCTACTGGGAGTCCGACCCCGTGCTCGTGACCTCGTACGCCCTGCTCGCGCTGCAGACCGCGCTGGGCGAGTAGGCGGCGTGCCCCACCGCCGCCGGCCACTCCCTCCTTGCAATGACCCGCCGATGTGGCAGGCTCGGCGGCGGAGCCCGTGGGCATGTGCGCGCTGTTGAGAGATGACGCCGGCGGCCGCGCCCGGCCGACGCCGGACGCGATCGCGATCGGCGGGCGGCCGTGCGCGAACAGCGCGGCGAAGTTCTGGTGGGACATCGCCGACGAAATCTGGTCCACCTGGCCCGACGCGACGGAGTTCGAACTCGCCGCCCTCACCGCCGGCCGCCTGGCGGCGGGCCGGCTGAACCCGCTGCGCTGGGTCGAACAGGAGCTCGAGAACCTCCAGCGCCGCGATTTCGGCGAAGCGGTGCGGGAACTCGTCGATGAGTTCGAGATCATCGGACCGCCCCTCGCCGTCCAACTCCACGTCCGCTGCGGCGAGCACGACCGGCTGTGGTGCAGCCTCCCGATGGACGCCGTCGATTCGGACATCCTGCTCTATCTCGCGGGCTGGCTCCTCCACTGGGCGCAGGTGCCGGAGGCCGACTGGAACGGTCCCGACGTCCGCGGCGCGATCGATCTGGACGCCGAGGGCGCGCGGCGGCAGCGGCTGTCCTTCCATCTCGCGAGCGAGCATCTGTCGGAAGACCTGTTCCGCCGGACGCTTCGCGTGCGCCGGGTTGCGGCGTGAACGGCCCGGCCGCGTCCGCGGGCGGCTTCGCGCGTCCCGCGCCCGACGCCCGCCTCGTCCCGCGCCCCGTCTATCCCGCCGCGCTCGAATCGTGGTGGCTGGCCGAAGCCGGCCGGGCGACCGGCCGCGCGGATCCGGAGGAGGCCCTCGACGCCCTGGCGCCGGACATCGAGGCCTTGAGCGACGCCTTCACGGTGGATCGCGCACCGGGCTTTGGCGGCTATGCCCGCGACGACCGCCGGCTGGCGGCCTACGGGGTCTTCTTCTTCCCGCAGACCTGGGCGCGTGCCGCGTTCGCGATGAGGGAGGCGGCCGCGTTCCGGGGGAGGCCGGCCGCGCCCCCGGCGGCCGGCCCATGGCGCGTGCTGGACCTGGGCGCGGGGACGGGCGCGGCGGGCTTCGCCGCGCTGGACGCGCTGTCCGGCGCGGGGCGCGGCGCCGAGCTCGTGTCGGCCGACCGTTCGGGCGAGAGCCTGCAGTACGCGGCGCGCCTCTTCGCGGACCGGCGGGAGGCGCTCTGGCCGCGGGCCTCGCACCGGACGGCGGCGGCCGACCTGGCGGGCGCGCCGGAGTTGGGCCGGTCGTGGGACCTCGTGATCGTCTCCTTCGCGCTCAACGAGCGGTTCGAGTCGCGGCCCGACGCCGATCTGCACGGCTGGGCGGCGGCCTGGTTGCGCCGTCTCGCGCCGGGCGGCGTGCTCGCGATCGTGGAGCCGGGCACGAGGGATGCGGCGCGGCGTCTGCAGCGGCTGCGCGACCGCGTGGCCGCCGCGGGAGAGGGCGAGATCCTCGGGCCCTGTCTGCACGCCGGAGCGTGTCCGATGCGGCCGCGGGAAGACCTGTGGTGTCACGAAGTACGGCGGTGGCAGCCCCCGCCGGGGCTCGCGTGGGTCAACCGCCGTCTGCACCGGTCGACCGGCGAGCTGCGCTTCAGCTTCCTGCTGCTCGGGCCGGCGTCGGGCGCAACGGCCGCCGCGGCGCCGGGGGACGGCCGCCGCGCCCGGCTCGTCGCGCCGATCCGCGAACAGAAGGGCCTCCTGACCACCTTCGGCTGCGCGGGGGACGGCCTCCTCCATGCCTACGAGCGCCGGACGCGGGGACTGGGGCGGGCCGGGATCAAGCGCGCGATGGAGGTCGAGCGGGGGGACGTGCTCGAGTGGGAAGCGCCGGCCCCGGCGGCGGAGGCCGGCCGCGCGAGACGCGTCGACTCGCTCGAGCGGCGCGCCTTCGGCTTCGCGCCGTGAGGCCGACGACGGCCGGGCGGTCGGAGCGCGGGGCGTTCGGCGGACCGGCGTCGGCGCGCCGTCTGCGCTTGCCATCGGCGCGCATCCGGATATTGAATCGGCCCATGTCGCCATCGAAACCTGTCGCGAACGAGAATGGGGCGTCCGGTCCGGAGCGCGAGGGCGGCGCGGCGTCGGACGCGTTGTCGCCGTTGCCGGTCCTGCCGCTGGGCGACGTCGTCCTGTTCCCGGGCATGATTGCGCCGCTGGTGGTCAACACGGCCCGTTCGCGGCGGCTGGTGGAGCAGGTCGCCGACGGCGACCGGGTCTTCGTCGCGGTCCTTCAGCGCGATCCCAAGGTGCCGGATGACCAGGTGAAGCCGGCCCAGCTCCACCCGGTGGGCTGTCTGGCCCGCCTGCTCCGGGTGATGAAGATCCCCGACGAGACCGTGCGCATCCTCGTGCAGGGCGAGTCGCGCGTTCGCCTGGAGCGGTTCGTGTCCGAGCGCCCGTACCTGCGGGCCGGCGGCCGGATCCTGCGCGACCGGGTGGAGAAGGGGATCGAGATCGAGGCCCTGGCGCGGAACGCGTCGCACCGCTTCCAGGACGTCATCACGATGTCGCCGACGTTGCCGGAGGAGCTGAAGATCGCGCTCTTCAACACCGAGGACCCCGCGCGGCTGTCGGACCTGGTGGCGTCGAACCTCAACATGAAGCTCGCCGAGCGGCAGGGCCTGCTGGAGGAGCGCGCGGTCCGGCGGCGGCTGGAGTCGATCACGACGATCCTCAACCGCGAGCGCGAAGTGCTGATGCTGGGCTCGGAGATCCAGAACCGCGTGAGCGAGGTGTTCTCCAAGAGCCAGCGGGAGTATTTCCTGCGCGAGCAACTCAAGGCGATCCGCAAGGAACTGGGGGAGGCCGACGCGCAGGCGAGCGAGTCGGACCGCATCGGCGGGCGCGTGCGCGCGGCGAAGATGCCGCCGGAGGCGCAGGCGGTCGCCGAGAAGGAGATGGAGCGCCTGTCCACGGTGCCGTCGGCCTCGCCGGAATACGGCGTGATCCGCACGTACCTCGACTGGCTCTGCGAGCTGCCCTGGTCGGTCCGGACCGACGACCGCCTCGACCTCGCGCGGGCGCGGCGGGTCCTCGACCGCGACCACTACGACCTGCGCCGCGTGAAGGAGCGTATCCTGGAGTTCCTGGCGGTGCTGAAGCTGAAGCGCGACCTCAAGGGGCCGATCCTGTGCTTCGTCGGCCCGCCGGGCGTGGGCAAGACCTCGCTGGGGCAGTCGATCGCCCGCGCGCTCGGCCGCCGGTTCATCCGGCTCTCGCTGGGCGGCGTGCGCGACGAGGCGGAGATCCGCGGCCATCGCCGGACCTACATCGGCGCGCTTCCGGGCCGCATCGTCCAGGGCCTCCGCCGCGCGGGCACGCGCAACCCCGTCTTCATGCTCGACGAGGTTGACAAGATCGGCACGGATTTCCGCGGCGACCCCGCCGCCGCGCTGCTCGAAGTGCTCGATCCCGAGCAGAACGCCGCCTTTTCCGACCACTATCTCGACGTGCCCTTCGACCTCTCGTCGGTGCTGTTCATCACCACGGCCAACGTGCTGGACACCATCCCTCCCGCGCTGCGCGACCGGATGGAGGTTCTCGAACTGGCCGGCTACACGCTGGGCGAGAAGCGTCACATCGCCCGGCGGCACCTCGTCCGCAAGCAGCTCGCGGCGCACGGCCTGACGCCCGCGCGGCTGGCGTTCACGCCGGCCGCGATCGACCGCATCGTCGGCGACTACACCCGCGAGGCCGGCGTCCGCAACCTCGAGCGGGAGATCGCGACCGTGTGCCGCAAGGTGGCGCGCGGCGTGGCGGAGGGCCGCGGCAGCCGCGCGACCGTGACGCCCGCGCGGCTGCGAGCGCTGCTGGGGCCGCCGAAGTACGTCGCGGAGACGGCCGAGCGGCGCGTCGAGCCGGGCGTGGCGACGGGGCTGGCGTGGACGCCGGCCGGCGGCGACATCCTGTTCGTCGAGGCCACGACGATGCCGGGGAAGGGGCAGTTGCTGCTGACCGGCCTGCTCGGCGACGTCATGAAGGAGTCGGCGCAGGCGGCGCTGAGCTACGTGCGGGCGCGCGCGAAGGTCCTCGGCCTCGCGGCGGATTTCGTCGAGAAGGCCGACCTGCACATCCACGTGCCGGCCGGGGCGATCCCCAAGGACGGCCCATCGGCCGGCCTGGCGATCACCGCGGCGCTGGTGTCGCTCCTCACGCGCCGGCCCGTGCCGTCGGACGCCGCGCTCACGGGCGAGATCACGCTGCGCGGGCGCGTGCTGGCGGTGGGCGGCGTGAAGGAGAAGGTCCTCGCGGCGGCCCGGGCCGGCCTGCGCCGGGTGATCCTGCCCGCCCGCAACCGCGACGACCTCGACGAGATTCCTCCCGAGGTCCGGCGGCGGCTGGCGTTCCGCTTCGTCCGCACGGTCGACGAGACGATGGCGCTCCTCGATCTGGCCGGGCCCGAGGCGAAGGCCCCGGCGCGGGCGCGCCGGGTGCGGCGACGGCCGGCCGTTCCGTCTCGGCGGGGGCGTTCGTCGTGAGGGCGGCGGGGGATTCGGCGCGGCGCGCGCGCGCGGCGGCGCTGGCGGCCGCCGGCTGGATCGCGGCGTTGCGGGCCGCGGCGCAGGAGACGGGCGACATCCCGCGCGAGCTGCCGCCGGGACCGGAGGTCATGGCGGGCGTGCGCGCGGCCCTGCCGCCCGAGCCCTGGATGATCCGCGCGGAACTGGTGAATCTCGACGAGGACGGCGAGGAGACCGGCCGCCGCCTCGCGGGTCTTCGGACGGACTTCGGCGCGGCGGCGCCGGAGATGGCCGTGATCCTGGCCGACGCGTTCGGGACGGAGCGCTGCCGGATGGTCCTGCGCCGGCCGGCGGCGGGCCCCGTCGAGCGCGAGTACTCGACGGGCGATCCGCCGGCGCGCGCGGAACCGCCCCCGGGCGCGGCCAACGTCGACGGGACGGAGTTCTCGTGGGATGACCTGGCCCTGTCGTTCCTGTGGTGGCCGGGCGGCGTCACGCGCGACGCCTACGTCAAGAAGGGCCGGCCGTGCTACGTCGTCGACCTCGAGGCGCCCGATGCCGGGTCGGCCTACGCGCGCGTGCGACTGTGGATCGACACGACGGCGAACGCGATGCTCCAGGCCGAGGGTTTCGATGCCGGCGGCGGCCGCGTGAAGCGACTCGCCGTCAAGAGCCTCAAGAAAGTCGGCGAACGATGGATGCTCGAGGACCTCGAGGTCCAGAGCTTCCCCTCCGGCCGCCGCACCGTCCTGCGCGTCCTCGACAGCCGCGTGGCGGCGGAGCCCCAGGCGGCGGGGCCGTAGGCGCGGCGACGGCGGACGGGGCGCAACGCACGCCTTCTTCGGGCGAGACGGCACGAACGTGGAGGACCTGACCTACGCGACCGTCGAAGGCCGCCGTCAGGCGTACCACACCGCCGAGGTCTACCGGAAGTACATCCCCGGCATGGAGAAGTGCTGGGGCGCATCGGCGAGTGGTTGCCGTCGAGGTCGGTTCGTGCGCGACATGGGCTGTGCACGCCGGCTCGCTCGGAGAGCTCGCCCTACCTGTCGCCCGGTAGCCATCGGTGGGGCGAGGTATCCGACCGAGCCGGGGCCATCTCGCGGCCGTATGGCCCGTGGCGCCTGCGCGGGGTCTTCGCACGGGGGGCGCACACAACGGACACGGAATCGCTCGCGTCCCGGAGCGCGCCGTAGAGGTCAAGAAGGCGGTTCATCCCGTCCGCATTGTCCGGCGGCTGTGCCTGCAGAGGATATCGAGGGTCGCGGAGATCGGACGCCTTCCATCCGCGCGCGAAGGCATCAGCGCAACCACGTCTCGTAGTCGCTCACGAGCAGATGCAGGGGGGGCTCGTCCTCCTCGATCGCGGGGAAGCGGGGGTGGGGGTCGAGGAAGCGGTTGTCCGTGTGGTCGTCGTTCACGGCGGACACTTCGCCGACGAGCACCTTGCCGCGCCCCGGCTCGCCCCAGAAGCTGTGGTAGAGCCGCTGCGTCAGCGTGATGCTTTCGCCGGGCGGCAGCGTCACCGTGCCGCCGGCGGGGACGGTCCGCGTGACGCCGTCCTGCTGGAACGTCACCGGCGTGTCGGCCAGGCGTTCGTCAGCCGTCGCGTTGTGGAGGCGCAGGACGAGGTTCCCGCCGCCGCGGTTGATGATGTCCTCCGCCTTGCTCCAGTGAAAGTGCGTGAGCGTGAGTTGCTCCTCCTCCACGATCATGATCTTCTCGGCGTAGGGCTTCGCGTAGCGCGCGTCGGCGGGCTTGCCGTTGCGGAGCGTGAAGAGCAGCAGGCCCTTCTTCCGGAATTCGCCGAGGCCGAAATCGGTGAGGTCCCACCCGATGCCGACGTCGACGATCTCGCGGATCGCGCCGCCCTTCCCGCGCCAGTCGGCCGGGCGCCACCGCGCCACCGGGGGCAGCGCAAACCGCATGGACTCGAAGAACGCCTCCGCCTCGCGGAGGATCCGGTTGACGTCCGACCGCTTCATCGTCGCGCACCTCTCCGGCAGCCCGTGCCGAGTGCCGTTCCTGCACTATGACGCGGCGCGTCGCGCCGCGCAAGCGGACGGTGCGGGGGCACGGGTGATAGGGCGCATCGGCGATTCGTTATACCGCGCAGGCGCCACGGGCCATGCGGCCGCGAGATGGCCCCGGCTCGGTCGGCATGCCGCGCCGGAGCCCTTCGGGGCGGAGGCGGGAGACCTCGCCCCACCGACGGCCACCGGGCGACAGGTAGGGCGAGCTCTCCGAGCGAGCCGTTGACCACCGCCTGACCCCTGCGGCGCGTTCGGAGAACGCGCCCTACCTATCGCCCCCATGGCACAGGTAGAGCGAGCTCTCCGAGCGAGCCGGCGTGCACAGCCCATGTCGCTCACGAACCGACCTCGACGGCAACCACTCGCCGATGCGCCCGCGGCGCAGGTCAGGGCGCGATCGCGGTTGACCGCGGCGCGGGCCGCGGGAAATACTGCCCGGATGAAAGCGCGCCCGGGCCGCACACCGCGGCAGTTCATCCTGCTGATGACGGACCAGCAGGGGGCGAACGTCGTCGGCTGCTACGGCCGGCCGGAGGCGGAGACGCCCAGCCTCGACCGCCTCGCCGCGCAGGGCGTGCGGTTCGATGCCGCCCATACGACGTGTCCCGCCTGCTCGCCCGCGCGGTCGGCCATCTTCACGGGCCTCTTTCCGCACGCGAACGGCGCGTGGGGCCTCGAGCTGCCGCTGGGCGAGAACGTCCGGACGGTCGGCCGGCGCCTGCGCGACGGCGGCGTTCCCGCGGTCTACATCGGCCGGTGGCACCTGAGCCCGACCGACTACTTCGGCGACGGCCGGTGCCCCGACGGCTGGGATCCGGCCTGGTGGTACGACGGGCGGAACTACCTCGAGGAGCTGCCCGACGACGCGCGCCGATTCTCCCGCCGGCCGCACCCGCCCGCCGAGATGCGCGCCGCCGGCTTCGACGCCGGGATGACCTACGGCCGCCGCGTCGCCGACCGCGCCATCCGCTTCCTGCGCGAACGCGAGGGCGAAGACTTCCTGCTCGTGGTGTCGTGCGACGAACCCCACGCCCCCTGCCTCGCCCCCGCGGAGTTCGGCGAGCGTTTCGCCAGTTTCGAATACGACCCCGGCCCGGCCGTCGACGACCCGCTCGAAGGCAAGCCCGACACGCACCGCCTCTGGGCCGCGCAGTGCGACCGCGACCGCAGCCCGCTTTTCTCGACGCGGACCCGCCGCTGCACGTGGACCGACTACTTCGCCTGCAACTCCTTCATCGACTCCGAGCTCGGCCGCGTGATCGAGGCCGCCGACCGCCATGCGCCCGGCGCGCTCGTCCTGGAGACGTCCGACCACGGCGACGAACTCTGGGCGCACCGGCTCATCGGCAAGGGCCCCGCCATGTACGAGGGCAGCACGCGCGTGCCGCTGATCGTCCGCTGGCCGGGCGCCGCGCCCGCCGGCACCGTCTGCCGCGCGCCCGTCTCGCAGGCGGACCTCACGCCGACCATCCTGGACTTCTTCGGCCTGCCGCGCCCTCCGGTCCTCCAGGGCACGAGCCTCCTTCCGGCGCTGCGCGATCCGGCCGGCGCCCCCGCGCGCACGATCTTCATGGAGTACAACCGGCTCGGCCTGAGCGACATGATGGGCGGCTTCAAGCCGATCCGATGCGCGTTCGACGGGCGCCACAAGCTCGTCGTGAACCTGCTCTCGACCGACGAACTCTACGACCTGGGCGACGACCCCGCCGAGCTGCGTAACCGCATCGACGACCCCGCGCTCGCCGGCGTCCGCGCGCGCCTGCACGGTGAACTGCTCGAGTGGATGTTCCAATCCTTGGACCCCTTCCGCGCGCCGGAATGGGAGTATCGGCCGTGGAACCGTCCCGAACGCCTCGCCTGGCACGGGCGCGACATCGGACGGCCGGACGACGGGTATGCCCGGCCGGTCTTGAGCTATGGTACGGGTATGGAAGCGAAGACGGAGCCGTCAGGCCCTTAGACGGTCGGACAGTTGGACAGTCGGACGGTCGGACAGTCGGACAGTCAGACAGTCGGACGGTCGGACAGTAAGACGGTCGGACGGTCGGACGGTCAGACAGTCGGACGGTCGGACAGTGGGACAGTCAGACGGTCAGGACAGTCAGACGGTCAGGACGGTCAGACGGTCGGACAGTCAGACAGTCAGACGGTCAGACAGTCGGACGGTCGGACGGTCAGACGGTCGGACGGTTGGACAGTCGGACAGTCAGACGGTCAGACAGTCAGACTGTCAGACAGTCAGACGGTCGGACAGTCA
>Ga0233425_10011703_pt1 | contig 10153 bp, 10 predicted proteins | sample Watercolumn_Towu_2_FD_181712 | JGI IMG/M metagenome (GOLD analysis project Ga0233425, IMG submission 181712) | Freshwater microbial communities from Lake Towuti, South Sulawesi, Indonesia - Watercolumn_Towuti2014_140_MG | ecosystem: Environmental > Aquatic > Freshwater > Lake | place... | reverse complement strand
TGGGGGCGGCCGGTGCGGTGGAGGCCGCGATCGTGGCGCTGGTGTGCGAGCGGGGGATCGTGCCGCCCACGATCAACTACGCGACCCCGGACCCCGCGTGCGACCTCGACTGCGTGCCCAACGAGGCACGGCGCGCCACGGTGAACTACGGGATGAGCACGTCAGTGGGACTCGGCGGCCACAACTCGGCCGTGATCCTGAAGCGGTGGGAGGGTTCCTGATGGACCGTCGAGTCGTGGTGACGGGCGTGGGCATGTTCAGCGCCGTGGGCGCGGGGCGCGAGGCTACCTGGCAGGCGCTGCTCGCGGGGGTGAACGGCATCCGGCCGATCACGCGCGTCGAGACGGCGGACCTGCCGACCCGCGTCGCCGGAGAGGTGCCCGAGTTCGACCTGTCGGCCTACCTCGACCGCAAGGAGGCGAAGCGGATGGATCGCTTCACCCACCTGGCGATCATGGCGGCAGGCGAGGCGCTGGGACACTCCGGGCTGGACGTCGCGGCGGACGCGGACGAGATCGGCTGCATGATCGGCTCCGGCATCGGCGGGATGGAAACGCTCGAAGAGGAGTTCAAGGTCTTCTTCGAGAAGCCGACGCGCGTCTCTCCGTTCCTGGTGCCGATGTTCATCCCGGACATGGCGGCGGGGCAGACCTCGATCCGGTTCGGGCTGCGCGGGCCGAACTTCAACACCGTCTCCGCCTGCGCCTCCGGCGCGGACGCCATCGGCACGGCGCTGGAGACGATCCGGCGCGGGGACGCGGTGGCGATGGTGACCGGCGGGGCGGAGGCCTCCGTGACGCGGATGACGATCGCGGCGTTCGCCGCCTCGCGCGCGCTCTCCCGGAACAACGACCCGGAGACGGCCAGCCGGCCGTTCGACCTGGACCGGGACGGGTTCGTCCTCGGCGAGGGGGCCGGCATCCTCGTCCTCGAGGAGCGGGAGCACGCGGAACGCCGCGGGGCGCCGATCCTGGCCGAGCTCACCGCGTACGGGCAGTCGGCGGACGCCTACCACGTCACGCAGCCCTCCGAGAACGGCGAAGGCGCCGCGCGGGCGATGCGGATCGCGCTGCGGAAGGCGGGGCTCCAGCCGGCCGAGATCGACTACGTGAACGCCCACGGCACCAGCACGCCGCTGAACGACAAATTCGAGACGCTGTCGCTGAAGGCCGTCTTCGGCGAGGCGGCACCCGGCATCCCGGTCTCCTCCAGCAAGTCGATGATCGGCCACACGCTCGGGGCAGCGGGCGGCCTCGAAGCCGCCGTCACGGTGCTGTCCATCCGCGACCAGCGGGTCCACCAGACGCTTCACCTGAAGACGCCCGACCCGGACTGCGACCTCGACTACGTCAGCGAGGGGCCTCGCCACGTCGCGCTGAAGCACGCGATGTCGAACTCGCTCGGTTTCGGCGGCCACAACTCGTCGCTGATCTTCAGCCGCTACGAGGGGTAGCCCGGCATGCCCGGCCCGGGGGCGACGCCCGCGCGCGTCCTGGCGGGCACGGCCAGCCGGTGGCGCATCGAAGCCCCCCCGGACATGGACGGCTTCGACGACGCGGGGCCGGGGCTGCCGTCGCTCATGCGGCTGCTGCTCGCCCGGCGCGGCGTCACCACCACGGAGGCGGCCCGCCGGTTCCTCGGCACGCCGCGCGACCTGACGGACCCGCGGCTGATGCCGGACCTGGACGTGGCCGTCGGACGGCTGGCGCACGCCTGTCGCGCCGGCGAGACCGTGGCGGTGTACGGCGACTACGACGTGGACGGCGTGACCGCGACGGCGGTGCTGACCGAGGGGCTGCGCGCCCTCGGCGCGACGCCGCTGCCGTACCTCCCGGACCGCTTCACCGAGGGGTACGGCCCGAACGTGCGCGCCGTCCGGCGCCTGGCCGACCAGGGGGCGACGCTGCTGGTCACGGCGGACACCGGCACCTCCGCCGTCGTCGAGGTCGCGGAGGCGAACGGGCTGGGGATGGACGTCGTGGTGATCGACCACCACACGATCCCCGACCGGCTGCCGGACGCCCTCGCGATCGTGAACCCGAGGCGCAACGGGAACGCGTACGGCTCGGAGCCGGCCGCCGTCGGCGTCGCGTACAAGGTGATCCACGACCTGTACGACCGTCTCGGCCAGCCGTACGACCCGACGCCGCACCGTGCGCTCGTCGCTCTCGGGACGGTGTGCGACCTCGCGCCGCTGCTTGGCGAGTGCCGCGACCTGCTCCGGCTCGGCCTCGACGGGCTGCGCACCACGGCACGTCCCGGGCTGCTGGCGCTGTACGAGACGGCCGGGCTCAAGCCGGGCCTCGTCGACGCGGAGAGCATCGGCTGGGTGATCGGGCCCCGGCTGAACGCGGCCGGCCGGATGGCGCACGCGCGGACCGCGCTTGACCTGCTGCTCGCCCCGACGCTGGACGAGGCGCGAATCCTGGCGGCGGAGGTCGAACGGTTGAACGAGGAGCGGCGCGCGGCCACGACGCACGCCGTGGAACTCGCGCGCAGCCTCGTCGGGGACACTCCGCCACCGCTCGTCATCGTGGAGTCCGCTGAACTCTCTTCCGGCATCATCGGCCTCGTCGCGGCGCGGCTGGCGGAGGAGTACCACCGCCCCGCGATCGCCGTCGGCATCGAGGGCGGCGAGGGGCGGGGGTCGTGCCGGTCGATCCCGGCATTCGACATCACGGCGCTACTCCAGAGGCACGCCGGCCTCTTCCTGCGCTTCGGCGGACACCGCGCGGCGGCCGGCTTCTCGGTCGCCCTCGACCGCCTGCCGGAGATGCGCGCCCGGCTCGTGGAGGACGCGGCGCGACACCTGGACGGACAGGCGCTCACCGCCGCCATCGAGGTGGACGCGGAGTTGCCGCTGCCCGAGGTCGACCGGCGGACGCTCCAGTGGCTGGAACTGCTCGGGCCGTTCGGGACCGGGAACCCGACGCCGGTCTTCCTCGCCCGTGGGGTGCGCGTCGTCGAGAGCCGGCCGGTGGGGACGGACGGCGCGCACCTCCAGATGTCCCTGAAGGCGGGGGCCGTCACCTGGCGCGCCATCGCCTTCCGCCAGGCGGCCTCGGCGGTGGCAGCCGGCGAGGATGCGGACATCGTGTACACGTTCCGCGCCGACCAGTTCGGCGGGGAGTCGCGGTTGCAGCTGGAGGTGCTGGACTTACGCGCGGCCTCGGACGAGGGGTTCGCGGCTGCGAGGGGCTAGCGGTCGTCCTCTTCAGCGGGCTCGCGCGTCCCGGCCCGCGACCAGATCGCCTCGTAGCGCCGCCCGAAGATCGCGTCGAGCTGTTCGGCGCGCTCCAGCCGGAGCAGTTCCGCCAGGCACGCCTCCGCCGCCTGGTCGTCCGCGATCCGGTGGAGGAGGCAGTCCCAGACGCCGGTGGAGACGACGGTCTGCACGCGCATCTGCCAGGGGATCATCGTGATCGAGTCGGGGCGCGGGAGCATCGGGCGAAGGCGGCGGAGCGAGCGGAGCCGCTCGCCGGTGTCGCGCGCCATCGGGACGACGCGGACCATGGTGGGCACCTCGGCGGTGCAGCGAGCGTCGACGAGGAGGGTGCGGCCGATGAGGGGGAAATAGACGGTGATGACCTCGGCTTCGGCGATGTTCTGGACGACCGCTGTCAGGTCGAGCTGGGCACCGTCGTCGATCATCCCGCCCCCGTGGCCCCGGCCGCCAGCGCGGAGACCTGACGCAGTGTCGCAGGCCGGAGGCCTCAGCGCTACGGCCTCGGCCCGGCTGCGACGATTCGCAGGAAGCGGTGCCGGCCGACACGGACCTCGTCGCCCGGCACCAGGGGCACGGCGATGTCCGTGACCGCCTGGCCGTTCACGCTGACCGCCCCCTGGCCCACCAGGCGTCGCACCTCGCCGTTGCTCTTCGCCGCGCCCGCGGCCACGAGGACGGCCGCGAGCGTCGATTCGCCGTCCACCGGGTGTTCCGGCATCTCGTCGGGCGTCTCGCGGCGCTGGAAGGTGGACTCGAAGTAGGCGCGGGCCGCCTGCGCGCCATCACGCCCGTGAAACACCGCCGCAATCTCCTCGGCAAGCCGCTTTTTCGCGTCCATGGGGCGGAGCGTCCCCGCCTCGATGTCCCGCGCGATGGCGTCCACCTCGGCCGGACGGAGCGGCGTGGCAAGGGTGTAGAAGTTGAGCATCGCGTGGTCGGGGATTGACATCACCTTGCCGAACATCTCGTTCGCGCTCTCGGTCAGGCCGATGTAGTTCCCCAGCGACTTGGACATCTTCTCGTGGCCGTCCGTGCCGACGAGGATCGGCAGGGTGATGCACACCTGCGGACGCTGGCCCCACGCCTCCTGGAGCTGGCGGCCGGCCATCAGGTTGAAGAGCTGGTCGGAGCCGCCGATCTGCACGTCCGTGTCGAGGTGAAACGCGTCGTACGCCTGGAGCATGGCGTAGAGCAGTTCGGAGACGTGGATTGGCGTCCCTTCCTCGTACCGCTTGCCGAAGTTTTCACGACGCAGGAACTGGGCGACGGTGTACTGGCCGGTGAGCCGGAGGACGTCGGCGAACCCGAGCTGGTCCAGCCAGTCCGCGTTGTACGCGACCCTCGTGCGCGTGCGGTCGAGGATGACGAACGCCTGCTCGGTGTATGTCCGCGCGTTCTCCGCCACCTGTTCGCGCGTCAGCACGGGGCGGGTGCTGTCGCGCCCGGTCGGGTCGCCGACGAGCGCCGTGAAGTTGCCGATCAGGAACGTGACCTCGTGGCCGAACTCCTGGAACTGCCGCAGTTTCCGCATCGGCACGGCGTGGCCGAGCGTCAGGTCGACCTTGGTGGGGTCGAAACCGGCGTAGACACGGAGCGGGCGGTCCTCTTCGAGCCGGGCGCGGAGGTCGCGTTCCATCGTGCGCCGCGTCGCTTCGTCGCCGAAGTCGGTGCCAGCCATGAAGACGCGCACCTGCTCGTCCACGGGGGCCATGTTCCTGCTCATGCCAGCCATGCCCTCGCTGCCGCGGCGTCGATCTTGATCTGGGTGGTGAGGGCGTCGATGCCCTCGAACTTCTGCTCCGGGCGCAGCCGGTGGAGCAGTTCGACGGTGACGACCTGCCCGTACAGGTCGCCCTCGAAGTCGAAGACGTGCGTCTCGACGCGCCGCGACGCCCCCTCGAAGGTCGGACGGGTACCAACGTTCGTCACGGCGTGGAAGATGCCCGAGGGGAGGTAGGCGCGGGTCACGTAGACGCCGTTGGCGGGGAGCGCCCGGTCGGCGCTGACGCCGATGTTGAGCGTGGGGAAACCGATGGTGCGGCCTCGCTGGTCGCCCTTCAGGACGGGCCCGCGGAGGGAGAACGGCCGGCCGAGGAGCGCCTGCACCTCCTCCATCTCGCCGGCCGCAAGCGCGGCGCGGATGCGGGTAGAGGAGATCGGCGCGCTGCCCGCGCCGTGGTCGACCAGGCCCAGCGGGAGCACCTCGAACCCTTGCTCCCGGCCGATCTCCGCCAGCCGGTCGACGGTGCCTTCCCCCCCGCGGCCGAGGCGGAAGTCCGCGCCGACGACGACCAGCCGCACGCGAGCGTCCTCGACGAGCAGGCGGCAGAAGTCCTCCGCGCTCACCTGCTGCAACTCGGAGGTGAACTGCAGCACGGAGACGAACTCCACGCCGCACGCCCGCAGGAGTTCGACACGGTGCTCCAGCGATTCGAGGTAGACGAAGGGCTGGTCAGGACGGATCACCGTGCGCGGGTGGGGGTGGAAGGTGATCACGCCGCCTGTCAGGCCACGCGCTCGGCCTTCGGCCAGCATCCGCTTCACCAGCGCCTGGTGCCCCGCGTGGACACCGTCGAAGACGCCGATCGAGATGGCGTGCTCGCCCGGGGTGACGGTGCGGCGGAGCTCTTCGCGCACGAGCAACATCAGGCGGCTCCTGCCGGCAAGCGCGCGTTACACACCGGTGAAGTCCTGCATCGGCTCGGCGGCCGTCGTCGCCGCCCGCGTGGCGCCGGCGAGCCGCACCAGCTCGATGTCGCCAAAAGCGTCAGACTGGCGCGCCTCCAGGTAGCGCTGTTTGATCAGTTCGAGGACCGCCATGAAGTCCACAATCACCATCGTGCGAGAGGTGGCGCCCTCGATCAGGCGGCGGAACGAGGTACGCCCGTCCCGGTCGAGGACATCCGCCAGCCTCGTCATCCGGTCATGCAGGCGGACGGGCTCTCGTTCCACCTCATCCACGGGCTCCTCGTCCGGCAGGCGGGCGATCACCTCGCGGATCACATCGACCAGCGAGGAGAGGGTGACGCTGTCCAGCCCGGTGGGCAACGGCACCTTCGGGGGGGCGACCTCCCGGCGGTAGGTGCCGTGGCCGCCGTCCCGCGAGCGGAGGAACTCGGCGGCCTGCTTGAAGCGGCGGTAGTCGCGCAGCGCCTCGACCAGGCCCCGGATGTCCGCAGCGGCGTCCTCGTCGTCCTCGACGGCGGCGTCCGGGTCGCGCGGCAGGAGCGCGCGCGACTTCAGCAGGAGGAGCCGCGCGCCGATCGCGATGAACTCCGCCAGCGCGCCGATGTCGACCTGCTCCCGCGACCGCAGGTGCTGGAGGTACTGGTCGGTCACCTCCAGCAGCGAGACCTCGGTCACGTCCAGCTCGCTCGCCTCGATCAGGTGGAGGAGCAGGTCCAGCGGCCCCTGGAAGGCCGGCAGGGTGAGCGCAAAGGCGGGCTCGCCGTCCGGGACGCCCTCGGCGGGCTGGGCGGCTCCGGCGGCCGCGGCCGGCGGCGCCTCCCCGGTGGGGGGAAGCGCCGGGACGGCCGCGTCCTGCTCGGAAGCCACGTGGCTAGCGCGCCGCGACGCGGGCGGGGACGTCCGCGAAGGGGCGGTTGAGCGCGGCGGCCAGCGCCCGCGCCTCGTTCGCCAGTTCGGCGAAGTTGGCGGGCGTGAGCGACTGCGCGCCGTCCGACAGGGCGTGGTCCGGGTTCGGGTGCACCTCGATCTCGAGGCCGTCCGCGCCGACGGCGACGGAGGCCATGCTCATCGGGCGCACGAGGTACCACTTGCCCGTGCCGTGCGACGGGTCGGAGATGACCGGCAGGTGGGAGAGCCGCTTCACGAGGGCGATGGCGTTGAGGTCCATCGTGTTCCGCGTCGCGGTCTCGAAGGTGCGGATGCCGCGTTCGCAGAGCATCACGTTCGGGTTGTTCTGCGACAGGATGTATTCGGAGGCGAGCAGCCACTCCTCGACCGTGCCGGCGAGGCCGCGCTTCAGGAGCACGGGCTTGCCGGTCTTCCCGGCCTGCTCCAGCAGGACGAAGTTCTGCATGTTGCGGGCGCCGATCTGGATGATGTCGGCGTACTGCGCCACCGCGTCGATGTCCCGCACGGAGAGGCACTCCGTGATGACGGGCATGCCGAGTTCGTCGCCCGCCTGGCGGAGCATCTTCAGGCCGGGGACGCCGAGACCCTGGAAGGCGTATGGGGAGGAACGCGGCTTGAAGGCGCCGCCGCGCAGGATGTGCGCGCCGGCCTCCCGCACCCCCTTCGCCGAGGCCCACAGCTGCTCTTCGGTCTCCACCGAACACGGGCCGGCCATGAAAACGGGGCGGCCCCCGCCGATCTTCACGCCGAACCCGACATCGATGACGGTGTCGGCGGGGTGGGTCTCGCGGCTGGACAGCTTGTAGGGCTTGGAGACGCGGATGACTTCGTCCACGCCCTGCATCATCGACATCTCGTCGCGGTGGTCCTGGAGGACCTGGCCGAGCGCGGCGATGACGGTGCGCGTCACGCCGTGGATCGGCTGCGCCTTCAGGCCGAAGTTCGCGAGCCGCTCCGCGACGGCCTCTGCCTGGGCGGGGGTGTGGTCGGGCTTCATCACGATGATCACGGTTATGCCTCCGAAGCGTCCACGAGGTCGCGGCGCAGCGCCTTCGCCTCGTGCAGGTACACATGCTTGAGTTCGTGGGCCGCCCGCTCGGTGTTCACGTGCATCAGCACGCGGATACACCGCGGCAGGGAACCCGGGACGTTCATGACGTGCATGCATTCGAGCGCGATGTAGGTCCACCCCATCTCCCGGGCGGCCACCGCCGGGAACTCCGCGTTCAGGTCCACCGTGGTGGTGAACACGACCGAGGCGATGAGGCCGGTGTCGAGGGCGTTGCGCTGGACGATCTCACCCAGCAACTCCTTCGTCGCCTCGAGGATCTCCTCGCGCGAGTTGGAGCGCACGGTGGTGGCGCCGCGGATCCCTCGGACAAGCATCATGGGTGTTGGACTCCGTTGGTCAGACTCGATGCAACCGGCCGCGCGCGGCGGCCGCGGTCACGAGCCAAACGACCCGGCCGTGGTCGCCACGGGCCGGGCCGTCTGGCTCCGCGTATAGGACGCAGAGACGCGGAGCGCCGCATGGCGCCGCCCGCGAGTCCAGGTGCCGGTGTTACGACACACGACCGGTAATCTCCTCCAGGAACCGCCGCGCGGCCGCGGGCCGTTCCTCGCTGGACGCCTCCGCCACGGAGCGGACGAAGGCGCTCCCCACCACGACACCCTCGGCGAGTTCTCCCACCGCGCGCACGTGCTCGTGCCGGGAGATGCCGAAGCCCACTGCGAGCGGCAGGTCCGTCTGCTCCCGTACCCGGGCGAGCAACCCGGGGAGTTCGCTGGAGACCTCCGCGCGTTCGCCGGTGATCCCGACGAACCCGACGCAGTAGATGAACCCGCTGGCGTGTCCGGCGATCAGCCGGATGCGGTCCGGCGTCGCCGTCGGCGGCAACAGGTACACCATGTGCAGGCCCGCCGCCTTCACCAGGGGTTCGAGTTCGCCCGCCTCCTGTGGAGGCAGGTCGACCACGATGAATCCATCGACCCCGGCGGACTTGGCGTCCCGCACAAACCGTTCCAGCCCGTGGGCCAGAATGGTGTTGAAGTATCCCATAACGAGTAAGGGGGCGCGAATCCCTCGCGCCCGGAGTGTCCGGACGGCATCGAACACCGTCTCGGTCGTACACCCGTTCGCAATCGCCTGGGTGTAGGCGACCTGGTTGACGGGCCCGTCCCCCAGCGGGTCGGAGAACGGCATGCCGATCTCGAAGGCGTCCGCACCGCCCTCGATGGCCGCCTCCACGAGGCGGACGGTGTCGTGCAGCTCGGGCCAGCCCGCGGGGAGGAACGGCATCACGGCCGGGCGGCCCTCGGCCCGGGTGCGGGCGAACATCTCGGCCAACCGGTCGGTCACGGACCCACCCCCGCGAGCGTGAGGACAAACGAGACGGTATTCACGATCGCGTGCGCGACGACGGACGTCCAGAGCGACCCGCTCGCATGGTACGCCCACGCGAGGATGAGGCCGATCACGAGGAACGGCAGGACGACCGAGACATTGAGGTGGAACGCCGAGAACAGGAGCGCGGAGCCGGCCACCCCCGCGGCCAACCCGAACCGCCCGGCGACCGCCCGGAAGAGCAGCCCCCGGAAGAACAACTCCTCAGACAGCGGCGCGCACGCCACCACGCTCACGCCGAGGATGAGCCAGACGAGGTTGCTGTCTCCCGGCAGGTCGGGGAGCCCGTTCCCTTCCTTGAGTGCGCCGAGGTCGGCCCCGGCCACGCGCTCGATGGCGGCCAGCAGAAGCCCGTACGCGACCAGCGCGCCGTAGGCGCCGCCGACCGCATACGCGACCCTCCGCACGTCGGGCGGACGGTCCAGCCCGAGGTCGACGCCGGTCAACCCTCGGCGACGCGCCAGCCCCCACACCACGCCGCCGATCCATGCCTCCAGCAGCAGCGTCACCAGCGCCGTGAGCAGCGCCCCAGCGGGGTCGTCGCGCGTCGAGACGCCGAAGGCGACCGCGCCGCCGATCAGCGCGCCCAACAGCAGGACGTACCCCAGCAACAGCAGGCCGAGCGCCAGGGCGGCATCGGACAGACGCCAGGAAGGCGGAGGGGAGGTAGGGCGGGCTGGCAGGTCGACCACAGGCACCCCTCGGGCGGCCCGCGCGGACGGCCGTATTCCGCAGGCTACACCGCCGTCTCGCGGAGTTCTCCGGTACGCTCGACGCAGGAGACGTATGCGCCGGATCACCCATGTCATCTACGACCTCGACGGGACGTTGCTCGACACTGAGCCGCTCTACCGCCAGGTGACGCAGGAGATCCTCGACCGCCACGGCGCGACGCTCACCGCCGACCTGCGGGCGGCGATGATCGG
>Ga0233425_10011702_pt1 | contig 10154 bp, 8 predicted proteins | sample Watercolumn_Towu_2_FD_181712 | JGI IMG/M metagenome (GOLD analysis project Ga0233425, IMG submission 181712) | Freshwater microbial communities from Lake Towuti, South Sulawesi, Indonesia - Watercolumn_Towuti2014_140_MG | ecosystem: Environmental > Aquatic > Freshwater > Lake | place: Indonesia... | reverse complement strand
ACTGAGTGTTTAAATTTTGTTACCACCGATCGAAACCACAATGAGAATTACAGTGACTACAGGGTATGGTCGTGGGATTATGTAGAAGGTACTCTTTGTCGCTTTGAACCTGCGTAGTGTTTTTTTTGTGGTTTAGCCTGGTAATGGTTACGCAAAGAACCACCAGGAAGCCCCAAAGGTTCGCAAAGGAAGGGATTTTCAAATAGTACATATAGTATTGACGCTTTCCAATTAACCATGAAAAACTTTTTGCAAAACATGCCCGATCCGGCAAAACTCACAGATGTTTTCGACGAATTGCCGCTCTGGTCGGCGCCTTTCGGGCTGAAGCTGCTGGAGCATGTGGAATATAAACCCAATATTACAGCAGTTGACATCGGGTTCGGATCCGGTTTCCCGCTCACGGAACTTGCCATGCGGCTCGGCGAAACCTCAATCGTTTACGGGATCGATCCCTGGAAGGAAATGTTCAGCAGGGTGAATAAGAAAATCCAATCTTATGGCATAACCAATACCCGCATCATCGAAGGAGTTGCAGAGTCAATACCTCTGGGGAATGCTTCTGTGGATTTGATAACCAGCAATAACGGTCTCAATAATGTGAGCGACATCGACCGGGCGCTGTCAGAATGCTCGCGGATATGTAAACCGGGCGGACAGTTCATTCAAACCATGAACACCGGTCAAAGTATGATGGAGTTTTATCAGCCCTTCGAAAAGGTGTTGTCCGGAATGGGATTACAAAGCGAGATTGAAGAAATGCGCCGTCATATAACCCGTAAACGACCGCCTGTAGATGGTATGATTGCCCGGATCCGAAACAATGGATTTCTGATACGGGATGTTGTTCACGACAGGTTCAGCTACCGGTTTGCCGACGGAACAGCGATGTTCTGTCATTACTTTATCCGCCTCGCCTTTATGGATTCCTGGATCAAACTTGTACCACCTGAAAAAGCTGAAGAAATCTTCGGTGCCGTCGAAATCCGCCTGAATGAGCAGGCACGGTTATCCGGCGGGATCAAACTAACCATTCCCTTTGTGCTCATCAATGCATACAAGCGGTGAATGATTAGTGTACCTTCATAAAAACCGCTTTCTGTAATTCCTGTTTGAACTCCGGTTTAGCGCAGAGTTGAAGATTCACACTGGTAATGTTTCTGGCACGAACTTCCTCGCGCGTATCCGATGGCATGGAGGTAAGGCTCAGGCTGAACGTCCCGAATCACGTAACGAGTGAAACAATGAATTACCCGGCTTCAGGCATTTTTCAGACCGGTCGAAAAACTTATCCGGGCTGATTATTGTTAATAGTGAAGCAGGCAGGTGATCTGCTTAAAGTCAAAAAATAATGAGATAAAAAGCAATACAATATTTCTCGTATTTCTGATACCTTTCATGGGAATGTTCCTTGATGCATGCACCCAGCCCGATCCTCATGCCAGCCTTTCTGAACCCACCAGCAAAGCAATTTGTGTATTGTATCCCGCCGAGGGAGGTAAAGTCACCGGAATAATTTTCTTCGAAAAAGTCAGTGAAGGAATAAAAGTAACCGTCGATATCATGGGTCTCACGCCCGGCAGGCATGGTTTTCACATTCATGAATTCGGCGACTGCAGTGCAAAAGACCTCAGTTCTGCAGGAAGCCATTTCAATCCGGCTATGAAAAGTCATGGGGCTCCAACCGACGAAATGCGGCACGATGGCGACATGGGTAATGTCGTAGCTGATGAGTCGGGTAAAACGCACTTGGAATATATCGATCGGAAAATAACCCTTGACGGAGAAAATTCCATCATCGGAAGAGCGGTGATCGTCCATGAAAAGGAGGATGATTTAAAAACTCAGCCAACCGGCAATGCCGGAGGACGTATTGCCTGTGGAGTGATAGGTAAAGCTAAGGAATAAATCCTGTTCCGTTCAGTAAATTACCAGGCTATCACCCGCTATGTTCTGCCTTTTAAGCCGGCAACAGCAAGGATCAAACCGAGGGCAATGCCAAGTAAAGCGGCAAATAGCACCTGGAAATCGGGCGGCAGGAGGAAGGTAATTGTGTGTGCGGGAATCCAGAAGAGAGGAATGGTTCTCAGGAAGACGAAATTACCCATCACCTCCCAGTTTATGGTTTTCAGGATCCCAGCCAGATTGATTCGTTTCACCAGACATCCCAGGCTGCCATAGTGGTTCGAAATATGTATATCGGTGATTTTATGAAAGGTCATCATTACCGGGGCAAAAATGATGTTCATAGTTGCCGATATGCAAAAAGAAGTAAGCAGTTTAAGCAAGGTAAAATTTCCTTTAATGGCGGACACCGCTTCCTTCACACCGAGGTATTCCATAAAGATGGGTACGCCTGTCGAGAAGACAACGAATGCCAGTTTAATGGTCAGTCCGATTAATCCCCAAACAACTGCACGCGGAGCTATTCCAAATCCCGGCTCATTGTATACACCCTTTCGGATGCGCAAAGCGATCATCTCGCCCATGGTTGCCAGGACAGCGAACTTGATGAAGCTCGTTAACATTCCATGATTGCTGTTAAAGGAATCATAAAACTGAAATAGCGGCTTGGAAAGGATAAAGGGAATGAATAGTGCCAGGAGAATGCTCAGGAATAACCAGTCGAATTTTTTCATAATACAATTTTTACCCTTGCAAAAGTATGTAATTGCGACCGGTTATCAAGGTTCTTAATGTTCATTTATGGCATCTGTTACGTCGGGATTATTTACACAGGTTTGTTGTCTCCGTTTTTTTTACTTTATTTGACATCTCATTTAGATTTTGACAGTGACTTTCAGCATCACCATACTCGGCAGTAATTCAGCGATACCGACGCTAAAAAGAAATCCCACGGCACAACTGGTGAATCACAACGAGAGGCTGTTCCTGGTGGATTGTGCCGAAGGGACGCAAATCCAGCTCCGGCGGAACCACATCAAGCTTCAGCGGATAAGCCGGATTTTAATCAGCCATCTTCACGGCGATCATTTTTTCGGACTTGTCGGGCTTATTTCATCCATGCATCTTTTAGGCAGAGCCAGGGAGCTTCATGTTTACGGACCTGCTGACCTGGATGAAATCATCAATTTACAACTACGGGTTTCGGAAACCAGGCTTGTGTTTCCTTACTTTTTCCATTCGATCGACCCGGATAAGCATGAGCTTATTTATGAAGACCAGCGGCTCGGCGTTTATACCATCCCTATGAAACACAGCATTCCCGCCTGCGGATTCCTGTTCAGGGAAAAGCCGGGAAAGCGCAGGATCAAACGAGAGATGGTAATTGAAAATAAAATACCAGTTGAGCAAATTGAAAACATAAAAGAAGGAGCCGATTTTATAGATGAAAGCGGACGGATAGTTAAGAATAAGATACTCACCGATGAACCGCAATTGCCAAGATCGTATGCCCATTGTTCCGACACGGCTTATAATGAAGCCATGATCCCGATCATCAGGGAGGTTGACCTGTTGTATCATGAGGCTACCTTTATGAACGACAGGGCTGCCGTCGCCGCGGAAAAGTTCCATTCTACCGCACGGGAAGCCGGGCTGATAGCCAAAAAAGCCGGAGTACACAAGCTCATCATCGGGCATTTTTCGAACCGATACGAAACCGTAAGGGATTTGGTAGACGAAGCCGCAACCGAATTTGCAAACGTAGAAGCCGCTGAGGACGGAAAAGTGATTGAGATATCCTGACTTCTGACGTTTGGTGCGGTTTGAATTTCCGCCTCCGCCATGGAGGATTCGAAACAAATCACTATATATCCACAATAAACCTTGAACCTTATTATTTTTTTAACCTTAGTAGTAGAACATGGTTAAATAAGGATTAAAAACCTTATTCCCTTATTTTGGGTTTCAGTGTTTTCTGACTTTAAGGTAATAAGGTCGTGCAAATGAAAGATTATTCCTGTTACTAAGGCGAAGAACATGAAGATAAGGTTTGATTCACTTTTTAAATCACAAATATGCTGTAAAAATAGCCGTTAGTGCGATAGAACTCAAAAATGTTGATTTTGTCTCACTAATAATCTGCACCTTTTAAAGTCGCGCAGGCTAAAATTCACAGACCGTCAGAAGTCAGGATATATAGTCCTGGTTCCATCTTGCCAATTGGTGCACAACTCTCAAGTCACTGAATTTGGATCATTTCTTATCTCTCACTTCCTTTTTTCCTTCACATCTTTCGGAACAGTGCCTTCCTTTTTAAAAGCCTCCATTTCCTCTGGAGTAATGATCCCTCTTGATACCAAAAACTTTTCGTACCGTTGGGTGATGTTGGTTCTGAACAGAACGGAATCTTTCCCCGGATCGGTGGTTTCGAGGGTGACATTTTCTCCACTGATTCGGTCTAGCGTGTCGCGCGAAAATTCAGTGGTGAAGATCACCTTATTGCTATCAAGCCACTCCACGCGGGCAATACGGTTAAGACCTTTTTTCCGCTTGTCGGTATTTGTAAAAAGGCTGTCATTCTTTATGAAATACCTGAACTCAGGCGCTTTTCCCATAACCATGTTATAGGTAACAAAAGTGCTGTCGGCAAAATAAGCTTCGTTGTAATTACCCCGACCATCCAGAAAAGCCCAGTTGCCTTTCAGCTTATTTTCGACGGATTTATTTCCCGCCTGCCTGTGATTACAAGCCGTACATGTCAGACAGATCAGAAACGGGATGAACAAATATTTAGCAACACTTTTTTGTGCTTCTTTGTGTCTTCGTGCTTTAGTGACTATATTTATTGACATTATAAAAAGTTATCGTTTAACGCGAATTATTTTAGCTTTTTTTACCACATGGGGTTAACTGGAAATTGGCTACACCTCCAAACATGTAAACAAGCGAAGTCTATGTGAATACTATGTTTCTTCAGTGCCTATGTGGTAAAATATTTTTCTCAACTGATTCTCAACTTAATTTATCAGCGCATCATAAAGGATTTCGACCGGATGATAAACTCTTCTGCCGGTCCCGTCCATGATCTGTTGCCGGCAGCTTGTTCCCGGCGCCGCAATGATCGTCTCAGGCTCTGTTTTCCTCACTTCAGGAAATAACACCAATTCACCAATCTTCATCGAAATTTCATAATGCTCCTTTTCGAACCCGAACGAACCCGCCATTCCACAGCAACCTGACCTGATCTCTTCCGTTTCGTAATTCACCGGTAACGAAAGCATCTCCAGCGTAGGCTTTACCGAAGCCAGTGCCTTTTGATGGCAATGTCCGTGAATCCTGATCTTCCTCTTTTCCTTTGTAAAAAGTTCCCTCGAAATATTCCCCTTACCCATTTCAGCCGTAATAAATTCATCGAACATCATAACCGATTTCCCCAGGTTTTCAGCGTGATCTCTCAGTTCATCACTCACGAGTACCGGGTATTCATCCCTGAAAGTCAGGATTGCCGATGGCTCGATCCCGATCAGCGGATTTGAAGATGAGATGACATCCTTCAGCAGGCTTACGTTTTTTTCTGCCAGGTCTTTTGCTTTGCGAACCAATCCCTTGGATAAATAAGTCCTGCCACTCTGTTCATGGTCCGGTAAAATTACCCGGTAACCCAGCCGGTTCAGTATTTCAATTGCTTTTATCCCGATTTCAGTGTCGTTGAAATTCGTGAACTCATCGGCAAAAAAATAAACCTGCCCTTTAACCGGTTGAGTCACTGATTCGGATGCCGCATTTTTTCCCAGGTAGTTTTTAAGCGTGGTCCGGTAAAGCTTTGGGATATGACGTTCAGGTGCAAAACCAGCCAGCTTTTTAATCCAGCCCGAAGTAATCCTGTTCGACAGAATAAAGTTGATGAACCTGGGTATCCTTGATCCGAAACCGTTTATTTTGCTGATGCCTGCAACCATCCTCGTCCTTAAGGGAATCCGGTTCGCATCATAATAATGCTGCATGAATTCGGCTTTCAGCTTAGCCATATCCACATTCGACGGGCATTCCGATTTACACCCCTTGCATGAAAGGCATAAATCAAGAATTGAAAAGATCGCCTCCTGGTCAAAGGGATTTTCCTTTTCCGGATTAGAAATCAGTTCCCTGAGCAAATTGGCTCTTGCCCTTGTGGTTGTCCTTTCATCGCGGGTAGCCATAAAGCTTGGGCACATGGTACCGCCGATGAGCTCCGATTTCCTGCAGTCTCCTGAACCGTTGCATTTTTCGATGCTCCTCAGGAAGCCCCGATCTTCCGAAAAATCGAAATAAGTCTTTAATTCCGGTGTGATAAATCCCGGCTTAAACTTTAAGGAAGTATTCATCGGAGGCGTGTCGATGATCTTGCCCGGGTTAAAAATGTTTTCAGGATCCCACAGTCGTTTTATCTGCCTTAGAATATTGTAATTCTTCCCGCCGATCATCATCGGTATAAATTCGCCCCGCAGCCTGCCATCGCCGTGTTCACCCGAGAGCGAACCTTTATATTTTTTCACCAGCTTGGCTGTATCGAGAGCAACTGTATGGAATAGTTCAACATCCTTTTTATCCTTCAGATTCAGAACCGGGCGCAGGTGAAGTTCGCCCGTTCCAATGTGAGCATAATAAACACAATTAAGGTTATACCGAGTGAGAATTTCTTTGAAATCATTGATGTAACCCGGCAGGTCTTCCGGGCGAACTGCTGCATCCTCAACAACCGGAACAGGCTTTGCATCGCCTGGCATATTCGAAAGCAAGCCCAGTCCGGCTTTTCTTACTTCCCAAACCTTGCTTATATCCCCGCCGAATATCACCGGAAAATGATAACCGTATCCTTTTCGACGCAGTTCCGATTCCATTTTGCCAGCGATTTCCAGTATTTCTTCCCGGCTTTGCCTTGCAAATTCGATAATAAGAACAGCAGCCGGATTGCCTGCAATAAAAAACCGGTTCTTGCTTTGGCTGATGTTTGTCTTACTCAATTCCATGATGGTGTTGTCCATCAGCTCGACAGCGCCAGGATTGAATTTCAGAGCGATCAGGTTACCTTTTAGCGCTTCTTCCAGCGTGTTGCAGTGAACACAAACCAAACCCTTTACCGGTGGCGGCAAGGGATCAAGGCTCAGTGTAATCTCCGTAATAAAAGCAAGGGTGCCTTCTGAGCCGGCAAGAAGTTTCGAAAAATTAAAAGGATTGTCCGAACCGCCAAAAGGTTCTGCATCCATTAACAAGTCCAATGCATAACCGGTATTCCTCCGCTTTATCGATTTGTCGGGAAACTCGCTAAGGATTTCCTGGCGGTTTTCAGGATTGTTAAGGATTAAGGCAATCTGCCGGTAAAGGTCACCCTCGAGGGTCTTAAGCTTACTTTTCCCTGCAAATGCTTCAGCATTTATCGGTTCAAATGTTACAACCGAAGTGTCGCTTAAAACTGCCGAAACGGAAATCAAATGATCTCTTGTGCTGCCATAAATCAATGAATGAGCGCCGCAGGAATTATTCCCAACCATGCCACCGATCATACAACGATTGGAGGTGGACGTTTCCGGGCTAAAGAAGAGTCCGTATGGTTCAAGCACCTGGTTCAACTCATCCAGAACAACACCGGGTTGCACTTTAACCCACTTTTCTTCCGGATTTATTTGAATGATCTTTGTCATGTATTTCGACACATCGGCTACAATTCCGCCCCCAACAACCTGTCCTGCCAGAGAGGTTCCGGCAGTTCGCGGGATCAGGGAGGAGTTGTGATTTTTTGCAAACCTGACAAGCAACTGAATATCCCCGGTGTTTTTTGGATAAACCACCGCGTTGGGTATCTGCCTGTAAGCTGAAGCATCCGTGGAATATAGAATCCGGTGTTCCTGGTCGGTAAAAATATCACCCTCAAATTCCGATGATAACTGGAAAAGGTCTGATTCGATATTTCGGTTTACTATTTCAGGCAACATGAACCAATTATTGCTGACATTCGCTCATCAGCTTTTATTTTTTTCGTAATAATCCGTGCTTTCAAAAATCTTGTCGGCTGATTTTGCAATAAATCCTGAATAGAGTTTTCCATCCTTGTCAGGATAACGCTTCGCAAACTCATAGTAACAGGAAGGGACGCCATAGGTTCCTTCTTTGAACCTGATTTCGATGATCCCTGATCTTGTGCTGGATTGTTCAAGAAGTTGCTGCGGAGTGCCTTTTATTTCCCCGGCTGAATCATTAAGCAGAAAACCGTTATCCTTTAAAAGCCGGTTAACCTTCTGAACCGAATCGTGTTTTTTAAGCGCATTGACACTGATTGTAAAATGATTTGCCCTGAAACCGTGAACGTAAATCCAAGCGGCATACTCCGATTCGTTTCTGAGTTTCGAATAGATTTCAAAGGAAGGAGTTCCCCAGGAATTTCCTGAAAAGATCAATTCATCAGAAGCAAGCAACGACTTAGGAATCCTGTTAATAACGCTTCCGATGGTTTCTTGCATAAAGGAACTGAATTCGCGTGTCTTCAGTTCGCTGATAAATACCCGCGGGGCATCCGGTTTTTCCTTGTGTTCAAAATGCCTTGCATACAAGTGCTTTTCCCCAAAATGATATTCACCTTTATAAATATACCCCGTATCAATGAAAGGTTTGGCTAATACTCCGATATTTACCCGGGGATCGTCATAAGTTCTGAAAGCAATATGGTCGTTGACAACCTTTTCTCTTTTAGAGAGAAACAGATCGTATATTCGCCTGACTTCAGGATTACGCCTGGTATAATCATCCCAAAGACGATCGAAAATTTTCTGAGCGTTTTCCATTTTTATTTTTCACACTAAAACAACAATCGCAACAGAATGTTGGTATTAAAAGAAGTCGGCTTATTGTTTGCGACCTCCGATTCCAGCAGCTCTTTCATAAGCTGATAATCATGCTTTCTGCCAGTGAGCAAATATTCAAAAAAATTGTTATTCCCTGCAACATATCCGTCGATCCAGATTTCCCAGCCTTGAATGATTCCATGGCTCACCGACAGCCTGACTGCATGGTTTTTTTGGTTTTCAGTTATCTCATTGTTAAAGACATAGTCGGGTGAATAACCGAAATTCCATTGCCAGGTGCTGTACTTTTCCGATTTAAGTTTTTCAATTTCAACAACATCAGCAGGAGAGAGATCAATTATTTTAACACCTCCGGTCGATCGCGAAATGCAGTCGGTTATATTTTGCATGAAAGTTTCGATGGTCATTGGATTTTTAAGAAAATTCCGGATGAGTCCAACTGTACTTCTGACCGATCTGACTGATTTGTCGGAATATTTCTCCGGGTGGCTTTCCAAAACTTCGTCGAGTACCCGCAGATCGGTTGAAAAAAGCAGTGTTCCATGATGCAGCACCCTGTTCTTGTAAACATGTTCAGAATTCCCTGATATCTTCAGATTATCGATCTTCAGGTCGTTTTTCCCTTCGTACCGGGCTGGGATTCCCATTTGATTCAGAACATCGGCTATTGGCTGTATGAACTTCCGGTAATCAACAAGCTTTTCATTTTCGCCCAGGCTTATAAAAGTAAAATTGATATTGCCTGAATCGTGGTAGACAGCACCGCCTCCTGAAATCCTCCTGACCACAGGAATCTTAAGATTACTCACCTGTGAGGCATTAATTTCGGCATTGGCATTCTGATGTTTTCCAATCATGACCGAAGGATCATTTTGCCAAAGCATAAAACAATCCGATGAAGCTGTTTTCATGAGATATTCTTCAGCGGCTAAATTGAAATATGGATCCTTTTGCGGACGCCTGATGATCAGCATGCACGTTTACAAAAAAGCAAAAATAGTTTATTTTGAAAGCAACCCTGGTTGTGTTGGTAACGATCTTGAGCCTCTCATGGGACTCGAACCCACGACCTGCTCATTACGAGTGAGCTGCTCTACCTGCTGAGCTAAAGAGGCGAATAAAATAAATCATCCGGTTTGCAAAAGTATCTATTCCTTGCCAAAAAGGAATCGGGTTGAATAAAAAAGTTTGGAATTCTTCGGTTTATAACTCTAACCCGGATAATTTGTATTAAGTTTATATATATCCTGGTTAAATGAAAATTAACTGCCTGGATGCATGGGAATCAACTGGAATAAATGAATTTCAAGTCGGGGTGGGGAGATTCGAACTCCCGACCTCTTCGTCCCGAACGAAGCGCGCTAACCGGACTGCGCTACACCCCGATTTGGATTTTTCAGAAGTCGGCAA
>Ga0233425_10011701_pt1 | contig 10155 bp, 10 predicted proteins | sample Watercolumn_Towu_2_FD_181712 | JGI IMG/M metagenome (GOLD analysis project Ga0233425, IMG submission 181712) | Freshwater microbial communities from Lake Towuti, South Sulawesi, Indonesia - Watercolumn_Towuti2014_140_MG | ecosystem: Environmental > Aquatic > Freshwater > Lake | place... | reverse complement strand
TTGGAAGCGCTCGCGGCGCCACTGGAGAGCGGCCGCGTGTTGGCCATCGCTCCCGACCGGCACAACGCCGGTACGAACGCGCTGGCCATCCGGCCACCCGCGAAGTTCGAGCTGTCGATGGGGGAAAGCAGCTTCGTGCGGCACCTGGCAGCGCTCGCGGCAGGCGGGACGAGCTACGCGATCGTCCGTTCCCCCGGCCTCGGCCTCGACATCGATTCCCCGGCGGACCTGGATCTGCTGCTGAGGAGCCGGCCGGACTGGTGGGACCATGCACGGTCACTCGTGGCCGGGCCCGCTTAGGCGGCGCGGCGGTCCAGCTGAGAGACGGGCCACGGTGACCGGCAACGTGCGTATCGGCGTCGTCCTCCCTACGCGAGGCGTCTTGCTGGGCGGGAAGGAGCCGCCGCCGGTCGATCAGGTCCTTCGGCTAGCGCGCGCTGCCGAAGCGGCGGGTATCGACTCGCTATGGGTCGGAGACAGTCTCACGGCCAAGCCGCGGCTCGAGCCGCTTTCAGTCCTCGCGGCGGTCGCCGCCATCACAACGCGCCCGCGGTTGGGGACGGCCGTGCTGCTCGGCGCGCTGCGGCACCCCGTGCTGCTGGCGCAGGCCGCCGCCACGGTCGACCTGCTGTCGAAGGGCCGGCTCACCCTCGCCATGGGCGTGGGCGGCGGGTTCACGCCGGCCCAGCAACAGGAGTGGCTCAACGCCGGGGTGGAGCAGCGACGCCGTGCATCCCGTCTCGAGGAGGTCGTCCGCGTGGCGCGCGGCCTCTGGTCAGGCGGGCCGGTGACCTTCAACGGCAAGCATTTCCAGCTCGATGGCGCCACACTCGGCTTCCGGCCGCACCAGCGCCCCTCGATCCCGTTGCTCCTCGGCTGCCACGCAGGCAAGGACCGCGCCGCCCAGTACCGCCGCGCCGCCACGCTGGCCGACGGCATGATCTCGATCACCGACTCCCCTGCCGAGTTCGCCCATGTGCGCGACAGTGTCCTCGGCCTGGTCGCGGCAGCGGGCCGCGACACCGCCGGCTTCACTGCGGCCTTCTACATGACGGTGAACCTGAATCAGGACCAGGCCGCTGCCCGTGCCGACGCCGACCGCTGGATCAAGGCCTACTACGGCCTGAACTTCTGGGGCGACCGCTGGGGCCCGTTCGGCCCTCCGGACGCTGTGGCGTCCCGCATCGATGAGTACGCCCGGGCCGGCGCCCGCGAGGTCATCGTGCGGTTCGCGTCCCACGAACCCGAGAGGCAGCTGGAGCTGCTGGCCGAGCGCGTGGTCCCTGCTCTCAGAGCGTAGGTCCGCCTCGGCGGCCGTGCTACGCTTCCCGCCTGCCCGCGCGAACACTTCCGGGAGGCTCACATGAAGGTTGCATGGATCGGCGTCGGTCGCATGGGCAATCCGATGGCGGTGAACGTCTTGAAGGGCGGCCACCGGCTGACCGTCCACGACATGCGACGCGAGGCCGCGACGAACCTGCTCGAAGCGGGCGCTCAGTGGGCGTCGACACCGGCCGAGGCAGCGGTCGGGCAGGACGTCGTCATGATGTGCCTCCCCATGCCCCGTGACGTTGAAGCCGTCTGCCTGGGCGGTGGCAGCCTGATCGAGGCTGTCAACGCGTCCACCATCGTCGTCGACTCCTCGACGAACTCGGTCGAAACCGTGCGGCGGATTCATCAGCGGTTCGCCGACGAAGGCCTGACGTTCATGGACGCCCCGGTGAGCGGGGGCGTCCCGGGCGCAATCTCACGCGACCTCTGCGTGATGGCGAGCGGCGACGAGGCGACCTTCAAGCGGATCCGGTCGGTGTTCGACGCAATGGGTGACAAGGTCGTCTACTGCGGCGCGATCGGGAACGGAACCGTGTGCAAGCTGACGCACCAGCTGTTCAGCGCCATCATCGGACAAGGCGCGGCCGAGATCCTGACGCTCGGCGTGAAGGCTGGGGTCCCCCTTGCAACCCTGGTCGACGCCGTATCTAAGAGCGCCGGCGCAAAGAACCCGCCGCTACACCGGTGGAAGACTCAGCCGGTGACTTCAAACTTCGACCCGGACCCTCTGACGTTCACCCTCGCCCTGTCGAACAAAGACATCCGTCTCGCCAACGAGCTCGGAAAGCAGTTCGGAGTCCCGTTGCACCTGGGCAGCGCGGTCGAACAGGACATGATCGAGGCGATGAACCGCGGCTGGGGGTCGAAGAAGGCCGAGGTCGTGCGGCAGCTTCAGGAAGAACGCTCGAAGGTCGACCTCAGCAAGTCGTAGCCGGCGGCCCGGGCGCGGGTCAACATCACCGAGCCGTAGCCGGCCGCGGCATGTCTCGCCGGTACCTGACCTCCGTCGCCTTGAGCGCTCCGAAGTCGATCGCCTGGCTCTTCCCGTCGGCCGTCCAGCCGCCAGCTTCGTAGAAGCGCCTCGCCCGCGCGTTCGTCTCGAGCACCCAGAGGACCGCAGACTCGTATCCGCGCGAGGTGAGCCCGTCCACCACGCCGGCCATGAGCAACCGGCCGGTGCCCTTCCCCGCCTCGTCCTGCTCCAGGTAGATGGCGTAGAGCTCACCCGACTTAGGCGGCAGGTCCGAGTCCCGCGCCACCCCTGAATACGCGAATCCGATTACCGGGTCGTCGCCGCGCGAGGCGACCAGCACGAAGCTGGCCCCGGGACGCTCGATCCACTCGGTCCACTGTCGCCTTCGGCGCTCGACGTGCGCCGACAGCCCGTCAAGAAAGCCGTCCGGCAACTGCCCGCGATACGCCCACTGCCAGGCGCGGACGTGCAACGACGCCAGAGCGTCGACGTCCCGGGTTGTCGCCGGTCGAACGCTGACGCCCGCAGCCATCCGGCTACAGCATCTGCTGGCCCGCCGGCACCACCAGCTCCGGCGAGTCGTTATCCGGCTTGTTTACCAGCGGCGACACCGGGAACGACTCCATCAGCTCGTCGGGATACGGCATCAGCAGCGCCGACAGCCGCTCGACATCCTCCGTCTGGCGGTCCAGCCAGAGCGCCTCGGCCTCGTCGCTCAGAATCGCAGGCATCCGGTCGTGGACCCTCTCGACGAGGCGGTTGGGTGGTGTCGTCACGATCGCGCAGGAACGGACGACCTTCCCGTCGGGGTCCGTCCAGTAGTCGAACAGCCCGGCGAACGCGAACAGGCCGCGGTCCCGCCTGCGGAACAAGAGCGGCCGCCGCGACGTCTTCGCCCCTGTCCATTCGTAGTAGCCGTCGGCCGGAATCAGACACCGGCTGCGAGCCAGCGGCCGCTTCCAGATGCCCGACTGGGCCAGCCGGTCGGCACGGGCGTTGATCGTGTTTCCGGGCAGGTCCCCGGCCTTCGCCCAGTACGGCACCATGCCCCACCGCATCCATTCGAGCCGGTTGCGCCCGTCGTGGATGGTCACGGTCACGACCTGCTGCGTCGGCGCGACGTTGTACCTCGAGACGAGGCGAGGGTCGTCCGGGAGGACCGGATCGAATCCCCGCGAAGGGTCGGGGCCGTCCTGCACGAGGGCGCGGAACCGGATGCGCAGGTCGGAGGAGTTGATCAGGACGAAGCGGCCGCACATTGCATATCTAAGATAATCGGGCGCGACGGGAGGATGCGATGGCGACTGGCAAGCGAGTCCTGGTCACAGGGATGAGCGGCCTGATCGGTGGGCTGGCGGGACGGCACCTGGCACGTGCCAACGACGTGATTGCGCTCAACCGGCGGCCGGTCGACGGGATCAAGACCTTCCAAGCGGACATCAACGACCTGGCGGCAATCCGGCCCGCTTTCGAGGGGGTCGACTGCGTCGTCCACATGGCCGCGTATCTGGGCTCCGACGTTCGAGGCCAGCTGTCGACCAACATCATCGGCGTCTACAACGTGTACGAGGCAGCCCGCGAAGCGGGTGTGAAGCGAGTCGTGTTCGGCAGCTCTGGGGCGACCGTGATCGGCTACGAGAGCGATGCCGAGTTCCGGCCACTGGTGGAGGCGCGGTGGAAGGATGTCCGGGAGCCACGGCCCATGCTGACCCACCTCGTCCCGCTGCGCCCGAACGGGGTGTACGGGGCAGCAAAGGCGTTCGGCGAGGCCCTCGGCCGCTACTACGCCGACTCGCATGGCATGAGCGTTCTGTGCATCCGGATCGGCCGAGTGGTGGAGGAGGACTGGCCGCGCGACGCCCGGCACGCTGCCGCCTACTGCAGCCATCGCGACATCGTCCAGATGATCGAGCGTTGCGTGAACGCCCCGGACACGGTCAGGTACGACATCTTTTACGCGGTATCGAACAACCGGGGCCGGTTCCGCGACATCGCCCATGCCCGGGATGTCATCGGATACGTGCCGCTCGACGGCATCCCCGACTGGCCCATGAAGCACCCGGACGCCGCCGCACGGTGATCACGCCCCGGCGCGTGCTCGTGACCGGCATGAGCGGGCTGATCGGCGGCATCGCCGGCAGGCACCTCGCGAAGTCACACGAGGTCGTCGCCCTGAACCGCCGGCCGGTCGATGGCGTGCCGACCTTCCAGGCCGACATCAACGACATCGCAGCCATCCGCCCGGCATTCCTGGGAATCGACACGGTCGTCCAGCTGGCGGCGTACATGGGAGACGACCCTCACGGATACCTGACGACGAACGTGGTCGGCGTCTACAACGTGTTCGAGGCCGCGCGGGAGGCCGGAGTCCGGCGGATCGTATTCGGAAGCTCAGGGTCGACCGTGACGGGCTACTGCCGGGAGCCTGACATCGTCGCTTTGATGGAGGCCCGCTGGCACGACGTCGTCGAGCCCCGGAGGCTCCTGACGCACCTGACTCCTGTGAGGCCCGACAGCGTCTACGGCGCGGTCAAGGTGTTCGGCGAAGCGCTGGGCCGCTACTACTCGGACGCGCACGGCATGTCGGTCCTCTGCATCCGGATCGGCCCGGTGCTCGCCGACGACTGGCCCCACGACTCCCGTCAGGCGGCGTCCTACTGCAGCCATCGGGACGTCGCTCAGATCATCGAGCGATGCGTCAACGCACCCGATTCACTGCGGTTCGATGTCTACTACGGCGTGTCGAACAACCGGGGACGGTACCGCGATATCGCCCACGCCCGCGAAGCAATCGGATACGTTCCTCTGGACGGGATCACCGACTGGCCGATGGCGCGCCCGGCACGCTGAGCGAGCGAGATGCCGTGTTACATTCTGCCGTCTGCTGCTTCGGTCTGGCGAGCGAGGACGCACCATGAAGATCCTGCTGGTCGGCGGCTCCGGGCACGTCGGCACATTCGTAACGCCCTACCTGCGAGAGCGCCATCAGCTGCGCGTGCTCGATGTCCGACCGCCCCGGGCCTCCGGTGTCGAGTACGTCGAGGGCTCCATCACGAGCCCGGCCGACCTGCAGAAGGCACTCCAGGGCGTCGACTTGTTCGTAAACATGGTCATGAAGAGCCCGCAGGGCGGCAGCTCGACCGACCAGAACCTGAAGATCATCAACGAGAACTACGAGGTGAACACGCTCGGCCTGCACCTGCTCCTGTTCACCGCGCAGGGCATGGGGATCAAGCGCGGTGTTCACACCAGCACGATGAGCGTTCATCACCGAGCCCGCAAGTGGTACCACTCGGAAGACGCGATCCCGCTCGACACACCGAGCGCCTACGGGCTCACCAAGGGCTTCGGCGAGCTGATCTGCCGCTACTTCTGCCAGTGGTTCGACATGAACATCATCGCCCTGCGCATCACCGGGCCACGTACACGCGCCCAATGGATCAAAGAACGGCGCAACCCTCCTGCGGACCCGGCTACCAGGCTGTACGTGACCGACGAAGCGGACCTCGCCAGGGCGTATCTCGGCGCGATCGAGGCGGTCCAGACGGGGCATGGCCGCTTCGAGGCGGTCTTCATCGCCGGCGACGAACATCAGAAGGAACACAACCTGTCAAAGGCCAGGCGGTTGATCGGCTGGGAACCGCGCACGCACCTCGAAGTCGAAGCGTGACAGGAGGTCTGGTGTTGCTGGCCCGTTTCGCTCCCATAGCAGGAATGGTGGTCGCCGCAGCTTTGGTACTGTTGTTGAGCGCGTGCGGGGGCGGCGCGCGTTCGGAACGCAACTCCCTGACTCCGATCGTGACGATCGAGGTCCCAGGTGCGATCGACCCCGGTCCGGTCGACAACGGGACCGCGATGCAGACGGCGTTCAAGCTGGTCGACGCCGCAGGACAGAGCCTCTTCGCCACCGGGATCCCGGGCGACCCGATAGCCAGCCTCGCAAGCGCGGGCTCGGTGGTGTCCTGGGCCGGCGGGCGCCGGGTGGTCGAGGGCGACTACGAGCCGGTGGCCGACAACGCGCTGGTCTGGGCCGTCCAGATCGAGGGCCAGTGGCGTACCGCACCCGATTCGCCGGGGAACGCGCAATCTGACCGGTTCGCGGTCGTCGCGATCGACACGCGGACCGGCCGGCCGGTAGTCGCTGTCGTGTCCCCTGATCCGTATCTGGCGCCCCGCCAGGTGCGTGGCAAGACCAGATTCGACTGCGTGGTCTGGGACGCTGGACCGGGGCAGGTCTCGCTCGGCCCGGACCAGGCCACCGCGGCGGTACGCCAGATCTACCCTGCAGGAGCGCGCGATAAGTTCGGGAACGAATGGGAAATCGAACGCGCCGACGCCGAAATCGTGAGGTGCGTGGACAGCCCGGGCGCGGCGGAGACGTTCCGGTTCCGATGGTTCGTCACCCTGACCTCCCGGCTGGAGCTTCACGACTGCTCAACGCCCAGCGTGCGCGCCTCCGAGCTCAAGCGGAGGTGCTGGTCGATGGTGGCAACGCACCTGGTCGACGGGGTCACGGGCGAGGTCAAGAGCCGCCACGAGGCTGAGTACACGGGGCCCCTATTGACCGATACCGAGTTCGCGCAAGTGAAGACTTTCGCTTCCCAGGCAGGCTGGTGGGATGCCTGGGCACGCCTCAGGAACTTCAAGGACACAATCGCCCCTGCTGCCGTCCTCCAGGCGATGACAACGCCGTAGGCGACCGATGGCGGTCGCTTCAGGGATCGACCAGCACTCCAGGGTTCAATAGCCCCTTCGGATCGACGACGCGCCTGGCGGCTCGCAGCGCTTCGGCGAAGAGCTGTGGTCGCTCATGGTCGTAGCCGGACCGATGGTCCCGGCCTACCGCGTGGTGATGGGTGATCGTCCCGCCGGCGGCAACGACGGCCTCGGTTGCCGCGGCCTTGATCTCTCGCCACATCTGGATTTCGCCACCTGCCCGCGCCAGGCCGCTGAACGTGTAGTACGGGGCGGGGCCGTCCGGGTAGACGTGGGTGAACCGGCACGACACCGACCCACCGGCGCAGACCTCCACGAGTGCCCTCTCGACCGCCGCACGAACCGAGCGGTCGAACTCAGACCAGCGGTCCCAGGTAACGGCCGTCTCGAACGTGTCGTTGATCAATCCGAAACCAAGCAACGCGTTCCATTCGTAGGGCATGCGGATGAACGCCGTTCGCCAGCGCTCGGAAGGCCCGGGCGAGCCCGCCCCGCCCGACTCGTCCCCTGCCCGCTCGATCACCTTGCCCCCGGAGTCGACCGCCATGTCCAGCGCCTCTCGCATGCGTGCCGCCTGTGGGACCTCGGCCGACTCGAAACCAAGTACGAGCAGGGCCTGGCCACCGCCGAGGACTCCGTTGGCCTCGGCTTCCTCGGGGTCGAGCACGCGGCAATTCGCCGGCCACAGTTTCGCCTGCACGATCCGGCGTGTAGCCTCGGCCGCTGACTCGAAGCTCGAGTACCCCACCGATGCCGACTCCCGGAACCGTGGCCGCGCCTGTACCCGCACCCAGGCCTCGGTGATGACGCCGAGAATACCCTCGCTCCCCATGACGAGCCGGTCTGGGCTCGGCCCGGCACCGCTCCCCGGGAGCCTCCTCGATTCCCAAACGCCCGTCGGCGTCACCATTCGCACCGACTCGACGAAGTCGTCGATGTGGGTATGGTTCGTCGCGTAGTGGCCAGCCGACCTGGTTGCGACCCAACCGCCGAGGGTCGAGAACTCGAAGCTCTGCGGGAAGTGCCGGAGGGTAAGGCCGTGCGGGCGGAGTGCACCTTCGATCGCCGGGCCAAAGGCGCCAGCCTGAATGCGGGCGGCCCTCGACGTCACGTCGATGTCCGGCACGGCACCGAGGCCTGAAAGGTCAAGCGTGACGACCCGGTCCGCGTCGGCGGGTGGCTCGACGCCTCCGACCACCGATGACCCGCCTCCGTACGGGATCACGACGACATCCCTGGAGTAACACCAGTCCAGCGTGGCCGAGACTTCGGCCTCGGTCCGCGGGTAGGCGACGAGGTCAGGCGGGTTCGGGAAGTCGCCACGGAACTTGCGAACCCTGTCCGGAAAGCTGTGACCGTAGCTGTGGCCGGCCCGATCATAGGTCGCGGCGGAGGCGAAGGCCGTTAACGCCCTGCCCGGCCTGATACGGGACGCCCGTAGGGACACGTCCGAGAGCCTTGCGGGCGTGCCGGGTGCCAGACTGGCTCCGAACCGCTTCGACATCGCCGCCGCGGCCGCCTTCAGCCGCGCCGTCGATGGTTCGTCGGCCTCCGTCCCCCACGCCCAGAGGCTGCGGCGGTGCGCCTTCTGGCTCATCGATTGATACCGGCGGCTCTCATCGCTCTCGCCTCCCGAAGCGGCCTGCCACACGCCCCTTCAGCAGAATAGATCACACGAGGAGTCCGCCATGAAGATAAGGTTGGCCATAGTCGAGGACCAGCCCCTGTTCCGGGACCTCCTGAGGAACGCCCTCGGAGCTTACGGGCACATTGAGGTCGTATCCACTTCCGGCGACGGGCGCGACGCTATCCGGGCCGCGGCCGAACTCCGGCCCGACGCGATCGTCATGGACATCGACCTCGGTGGTGGGATGACCGGCATCGAGGCCGCCCAGAAGATCAAAGAGGCGCGCCCGGAGGTCGGGATCGTGCTGCTGTCGTCGCACCGTGATAAGGAGTACCTGCAGGCAGTGGCGGAAGGGCGCGGCGGAGGCTGGTCGTACTTGCTGAAGACGACCCTTCAGCAGATGTCCACGCTGGTCCGGGCGATCGAGGGTTCGACCTGGGGCCTCGTGACGCTGGACAGCACGATCGTCGAACGCCTTCAGCCACGTGCGGGCTCCTCCCTGGATCAATTGACCGAGCGTCAGATGCTCGTGCTCAAGCACGTGGCCGGGGGCTGCCCGGACGACGAGATCGCAGCCCGCGCCGACATCGACGAGGGCTCGGTCGATAATGAGATCGCGCGGATCTGCGACGAGCTTGGCGTCGGCGAAGGTGACCCGAATACCTTGCGTGCCCGTGTCGCGGTCCGGCTCCTCCAGGAGACATCGAGCCGATAGAATCCGCCGGCATGATCTTCGTCGGCGACCTCAAGAACCCCGAAGGCCCGGTCCTCCTGCCAGACGGCAACTGGGCGCTGGTCGAGATGCACCCCGAACGCGGCTGGGTGTTGTGGCTCTCGGCCGATGGCAAGTCGCGCCGGGTGATCGCCCGGACCGGCAGGCCGAACGGGCTGACCCTGGACCGCCACGGCGTCCTCTGGGTGGCCGAGTCGATGAATCCACCATCCCTGCTTCGCATGACGCTCGACGGCAAGCATGAGGTGATCGCGACCGGCGACGGCGCGATGCCCTTCCTCTTCCCGAACGACCTCGTATTCGGGCGGGACGGTCTGCTCTACATGACCGACTCGGGCATCCGCATCACCGAGTGGAGGTCGCTTGCCCCGGAGGAGCGGGGGCGCAAGCGGATCGACGGCCGCGTGTTCCGTATCGACACGAAGACTCGCAAGGTCGAGCGGCTCGACGCGGGACTCCACTTCGCGAATGGCATTGTCTTCGGTCCGAGCGACGACCTGTTCGTCGCGACCACGCAGGACGGCAAGGTGTGGCGATACCCGAAGCGGGGCAGCGGATTCGCGCCGCGCCAGCTGTTCGCAGACATCCGTGACCCCGCAAAGTCGGGCGGCTTCCGCGGGCCCGACGGCATGAAGTTCGGACTCGACGGCAACCTGTACGTAGCCGCCGTCAATCAGGGGGACGTGACGATCGTCTCGCCCGACGGCAAGATCGTGCGTCGCATTCAGTTGCATGGGCCGGCACCCACCAACGTGTGCTTCGGGCCGAAGGGCT
>Ga0233425_10011700_pt1 | contig 10157 bp, 2 predicted proteins | sample Watercolumn_Towu_2_FD_181712 | JGI IMG/M metagenome (GOLD analysis project Ga0233425, IMG submission 181712) | Freshwater microbial communities from Lake Towuti, South Sulawesi, Indonesia - Watercolumn_Towuti2014_140_MG | ecosystem: Environmental > Aquatic > Freshwater > Lake | place: Indonesia... | reverse complement strand
CCGGCTAGGAGCTTGTCGGACTTAGCCGAACGAGGCGCTCGTACGCGAATAATCGGTGCTTCATCGACATCGAATGGCCCCAGAATTCACGTAGAAACGCCGATATGGAGCAAGATGTGCTCATCCCCGCACTTTTTTCGGAAAGTCCGACAGACTCCTAGGCTGGGCGCTGGCCTTGGGCAGGTCCACCGTGATCCCCTGCACGGTGGCGGTAGTCATGATGATGAAGATGATCAGCAGGACATAGGCCACGTCCAGCATGGGAGTGACGTTGATGTCGTCGTAGATCTCGTCTTCCGGATGCTGCAGGGCCATCATTCCCCCGCGCTGGCGCAGGCAGCCTTCAGCCATGCCTGCCATTCGTCCTTGAATAGCCGCAGTTCCAGTCCCATCGCCTTGAGCTGGGTGAGCAGCAGGTTGTAGCCGAACAGGGCGGGAATGGCGACCGCCAGGCCCGCGACGGTGGCTGCCAGTGCGGCGGCGATGCCCGGCGCGATGGCGTTGATGTTGACGTCGCCGGTCTCGGCGATGGCGGCGAAGGTGATCATCACCCCCACCACGGTTCCCAATAGCCCCAGAAATGGGCCGCCGGAAATGGCGATCGTCAGCACCACCATGTGCCGATTGAGCGCCTGCAGTTCGCGGGCGACCCGATTGTCCAGGCGCACCCGCAACAATTCCGCCAACTCCGGCGTCAGCGCCCGCGACGAATGCTGCAGACCGCGCAGTTCGTCGATGCCGCAGCGGAAGATGCGGTAGAGGGGCGAATACCGCAGATCTGCATGTTCCGGCCATTGCTTCAGGAGGCACAGATCCGGCAGGCCGGTATCGAGAGACTGGAAATGGGCGACGAATCGCCGGTTGGCCCGGCGCACCCGGCCGAGGCCGTGGAGCTTGCCGGCCAGCACCGCCACGGAGAGGGCAAACAGCACGCCGGTGAGGCCGATCACCACCCAGCCGTCCACGGTGACGTTGCCGAGGATGACCCCCAGATAACCGCCCCCGACTTCCGCGGTTTCCACATCGCCGAAGCTCAGCAGGGCCTGCTCTGGATTCTGGCTTACCGCAGTCAGCCTGATCCAGCCCTCGGAACGCGCGGTTCCGCTGACCTGAACCTCGTCGATCATTCCCTTGAACGCCTCGCCCAGCCGGATTTCCGGGTTCAGCGCTGCCGGCGCGGCGGTGACCGAGGCAGCCGGGACGCCGTCCACGAACAGTTGCCATTCCACCTTGTTAGCCCCCTCTCCCTGTGGGAGAGGGCGGGGGGTGAGGGGGTTGATTCCCCTGACCGCCTCTTGCGCGGACAGGCGTACCGCCAGATGCTGCCAGCGCTGCGGCGACACCGGGACGGGGGCCGATTGGGACGACTTTGCCCCTTGCCGAAGCCGCATCACCCAAGCGCTGCCACGCATCACCAGCTCGATTCCTGCATCGCCTTCCAGCGCAGACAGCACGACGCCATCCTCGGCAGGATCCGGCTTGAGCCACAGCATCGCGGTCCAGCCTTGGGCCGGGTCGATGCGCAGGCTGGGAGAAGCCGGGATCCGCACGCCGCCGCTGCCGGAGAACCGCGCCGCGTCGCCGATTGGCCCTTCGGCGGCGATGCTCGCTTGCGAATCCGCCGCATGATTGCCATTGGAACCGGCATCCCGCGGCAGCGGCTCCCGTTGACTGAAGTGGAAAACCAGGCTCTGCCGATCGTCGTAGGTTGACCTCGGATCGGCTCCGGCTGGGGCCTGGTCGTTACCATAGTACAGCCAGAAACGGTCCCAGCCCGTGCCGAGCTTCGGCAGTCGCACCCAGGCCAGGGCCACTTCGCCGGCGGCATCGAAGTGTTCCAAGTGATAGACCAGACTGCCTTGATCGTCGGTCACGAAACGCAAGTCTGCGCCAAGCTCCCCCAATTCCAGGAAATGCGGGAAATTCCCGGCATGGAGCCTGACCAGAAGCGGAAAGTCGGCGAGTTCCTCGCTCGCACCCGCTTCGCCCAATTCCGCCGCCAGCGGCATACGCTGCGACCAGCGGCCGTCCCACCAGCACCGGCCGACGACGGGAGCTGTCAGCAGCAGCACGCTGAACCAGACCAAAGCCCAGGTGGGAGCGGGCTTCAGCCCGCGAATTCCCGTGGCGGGTCGCGCCACCCTCGCTTCGCTCTCCCCGGAGGCAGAGGGGCTTCCGATCACCCGCATCCCGGCTCTCCCCGGCGGACCTGGTCCACCGTGCAGTTGCCGAAGCCCAGCAGGTCCACCGCGATGGGCGTCGCCACCGTCGCGCCTGCACCTTTGCCCGAGGTCGCAGCTGTGTGCGCAGTCGCGGTGTCCGGCGCGGTGCGGCCGAGGTCGGCCAGCCCCGTTCCCACCGTCGGCGAGACCGGCGGTACCACCGCCGCTGACGCGACACCGATCGTCTGTCCGTTCACGTTCCCCATGTTCACCGTGCCGTTGTTGGGAGGAATGAACACCCGCTTGCCGCCAATGCCGGCCTCGCCGGCGTCGACCACGCCGCTCGGGGCCGCCAGGACCACGTCGCCGGGAACCGTGCCGGTGGTGGTTGATGCGGTGCGGATGCCGCTGCCGGAGATCACCGGGGGAAAGGTGACGACCAGGTTTCCCAGGGCATCGAAGCTGACTACCGGCGGCGGCGCCGCCAGGGCCGATTTGGCGCCGCGGCCGGCATCGACGTCGCCATGCGCGGACCAGACCGTGATGTCGCCGCCATCGAGGGTGAAAACCCGCGACCGGTTCACCTGAAAGTCGCCGTCGAGAAAGGCGTTGATGGTCCCCGTCCGCTCCACTACGACACCCAGTTCGCCGGGCGGCTTGGCGCCGGCGAAGGCCACCGCCAGGCCGGCGTCGATCCGGCCGCCGGGTGCCAACAGGTCGATGTCGCCGCCGTCCACCGTGTGGATCTTGCTGAAGAACAGCCGGATGTCGCCCTCGTGGGGACCGCTTGACTGGGGGAACAGCGCGGCGATGGCGGCCTTCCCGGGGCGATAGTCGGCCTTGCGGCCGCTCCGAGCCGCGACCACGGCGGCGCCACGCAATTCCGCGAAGAAGATCTTCATCAGGAAGGCGTGCCGAAGGTCGGCGGGAAGTGTCGCGTAAGCCGTCACCGCCGAGCCTGTATCAACGGCGTCGCCGCGGACCAGGCGCAAATAGGCGACCAGGTCCTGCCGGTAGCGTTCCGCCGTCGGCGGGAACTGCCGGGCGAAGCCGTCGAAATCCGCCGCCCCGCCCATCCCGGCCCACACCGAGACGTCGGCGCCGCGTTCCGCCAGCGCCGAATTGAAGCGGTTACCCAGCGTGTAAATGCCCTGGGACGAGCCGAGGTCCACGTCTCCGCCGGCACTGACCCCGAGCTGGCCAGGGCCGGACAGCTCGATGCCCTGGTTGAGGTTGATCAGCTGGCCGGCGTTATCGCGCGGAATGGCGTACCGGATATCCCCGCCCGCCAGAAGGGTGCTGCTGCGGTAGCCCGCATGCTGGAGCCTGAAGCTGACGTCGCGGAGGTCCCGGCCGGCGCTGACTTCGGCCTGTTTGGCCAGGGCGAAGGTCAAGGGATCGTTGCCCAGCAGGTCGCCGCCAGCGGCGACGATGCGGTTGGCCCGGTCGTCCCCGGCGTGCAGCGGTTTCGCGGCATGGGAAAGGTTGGCCGGGCTGTTGGGATTGAGGCGCTGGGCGGCGTCGGCAAAACTGCGGACCGCAGGATGCAGGGGTGAGGGCAGCAACGCCGGATCGGCGTCGGACTGGCTGACCACGACCGCGTTGCCGAGTCTGCCGCTGGCGATGCTGCCGGCGGCGATCAGATCCAGCTGTCCGGAGGCCGACGGATAGGTGAAAAGCGAGCGGTCGATCCGGACATCGCGCTGCAGCGCCCGGGCCGACAGCTTGGCCGGGTAGACCTGCAGCGCCGCCAGATCGGTGCCGCTCAAGGCGATTTGGCGGCCGGTGCCGCGCAGGGCGTTGACCGCTCCCACCAGGCCGGCGACATCGTTCTGCAGCTCGATGCTCCCGGCCAGACTCTCCAGGCTCACCGCGCTGTCGCCGCCGTAGGTGAAGAAATAGTTGCCGTTGGCGCCGTTCTTCAAGACGGTCGGGTTGAGCACCGCGCCGACCGTCACGTCGCCCCCGGCTGCCACGTCGAAGCGGGTATCGCCCAGGGCCAGCACCGGCCCCAGGTTGCGTAAGGACCGCGATCCCTCGATGCCTCCTCCCGCCTTCAGGCTGGCGGCGCCGCGTCCGTCGTAATAGATGCCGCCGGCGATGTCGTTGCCCGCCGCAACCGACAGGTCGCCGCCGCCCGCCACCGCGACCTCGTTGGAGGTAAAGGCGGTATTGCGAGGATTGGCGGGATCGGCCGGCTTGCCCACCTGCTTGCCGGCGGTGGGCAGCATGACCGACAGATCCTTGATGTCGTGGCCGGCGCTCACCGCCACGTCGCCACCGCCGAAGGAACCGAGGTTCTGGCGGAAGCGGGACTGCTCCAAGAAGGCGCCGGAGCGGCTGGGATCGGTCTGCCCCAGTGCGATGGCCCAGGCGGTGGGCGTCTCCCCCTTGTGGTCGGCGGCGGCGCTCCAGGTGCCGGTGCGCACCAGCCATTCGTCGAACAACTGGTCCGATACCGCGCCCACCACGTCGCGTCCGGCATGGACGACGAGATCGCCGCCGTCCACCGGATATTCCCCGAACAAGCTGAAGGCGACGGTGGCGTTGCTCAAGCTGCCGTAACGGCTTGCCGCATCGGGGCGGCCCGCGGTGTAGACCGCCGCGCTGGCATCCGCCAGGCGGAAATCCCGGCCGGCACTGAGGTCGATGTCGCCGTTGCCGGTGCGCACGACGGCGCCGTGGCCGACCGTCAAGTCGCGGCCGGCGTCGAGCCGGAAGCTCCAGGACGGCCCCGGCTGCAGGTGGTCGCGCACCGCCATGGCGGTGCCGGGGCCGGAGACACCGGAGATGTCGATGGCGTCGGCTTGGTAGGCGGCGAAGCCGTCGGACAGACTGCCGGCAAGGTTCAGATCACCCGCTGCCTTGAGGCTCAACGCGCCGGCCTCGCCGCCGTAGTGCCAGGACAGCAGGTCCCAGCCAGCCGGGCCCAGCTGCAGATCGCCGCCGCTGCGCACCTCCAGGCCGGCAAGGACGCCGCCGCCGAGTCCCAACCGCTGCTCGATGGCCGAGGCATGGGCCATGTAGGCATCGGTGTGGGCTTTCCAGACGGCGATGTCGGCGGCGCCGATCTCGCCCTCGTGCCGGTAGACCTGGACTGCCTCGACGGTGATGCGGCCGGCGTCCGCCACTTGCCCGGGCCGGCCGGTCACCGCCACGTCGCCGCCGGTCCGGGGGGCGCGGATGGCCAGCCGGCCGGCGCCGCCGCCGGTGGCGTCCCGGAGATCGACGACGGCACCCGGTTGCAACACGACCGTACCTTGAGTCGCCTCTCCCACGCTGTCCAGGAGTACCTCGCCCGGCTTCGCAGCATTACCTGTGGCCGCCAGCCGGGCCGTCGAGGCGACGACCAGGTCGCCCGCCGCTTGCAGGCCGATTCGGGCACCCGCCCCCTGCGCCTCGAGCGTTCCGCCGATTTCCAGCCCGCCCCGTTCGGCCGTGATGGCGAGCTGGTGGGCAGCCAGCTCGCCATTCCACGCCAGGTCGCCTTGGGTCTGGGTCAGCGCCAGACCGTCGTCCAAGCCGGCTTTTGCCAGCTTGGCCGCGAGACCGGAATCGTCCAGCGTCGCCGCGCGGATCGACAGGGTTCCGCCTACTCCGCCCCCATCGATACCGCCCTCCCAGGCGAAGCGGCCTTGTGCGGCGCTGACGCTCAGCCGGCCGGATGCCGCTCCGGAAAGATCCAGTCGCGCGCCTGCTTCGTCGATGACATCGCCCTGTTCGGCCGACAGGACGATGGAACCGCCGTCGGTGGCGCGGGTGGCATCCGCCAGGCTAACCTCGCGGCCGGCCACGTCGATGACACTGCCGGCGCCGATTCGCAGATTGCCCCGCAGGGCGGTCAACGCGACCTGCCCCGAGGGCAGCTGGATGCGAGCGTCGTTCTCCAGGCTCAGCCGGTCCGCCGTGATGGCGAGGCTGCCGCCGAGATCGGCCGGGCTGCCGGTATCCCCCGTCGTGCCGGCGTAGGCGAAATCGTGCCCGGCGGCATCGATCTCGGTGCGGGCGCCGCCCGCGGCAACCCAGCCGGGGGCCGCGACCGTCAGGTCCGCTTGCGCAGTGAGGACGCCCTCGCCACGGCCGGTCACGGTTCTTGACGCGGTCAGCTCTGCCTGGCCGAACCCCGCCAACCGGTAATTTCCCGATCCCAGCGTCAGATCGGCGGCATTCACCTGCAGCCGGCCGGTCCCCTCCGCCGAGACACCAGAGTCGGCACCGAAGGCGTTGTCGAACGACAGTTTGGTCGCGGCGATGCGGGCAACGTCCGATTCCGAACCGTGCCCCAGCAGGGCCCCGGCGTGAACGGTCAAGGCCTCGAGCTTCAGATCGAGGGAGCCGTACAAATCCAGGGCCGTGCCGCTGGAGAGGACTAGCTCGTTCATTTTCAGCTCACCCAGCCGCGCGGAATCCAGCACCAGACCGCCGGTTTCGGCGCCGTCTCCCAGCCCGATGCGCTGCGCGCCCAGCCGCAGCGCGCCGCCGTCCATCCGCAGATCGCCAGCGACGCGGTTGTCGGCACTGGCATCGGCCACGATCGCGCCGCCCGCCTGCAGTGCCGAACCCGCCGCCAGGTCGATGGAGCCGGTCCGGCCCTGAACCCCGCTGCGGGTCAGCGCCAGGTCCCGCCGGCCGGACACCGCCACGACGGCGGCATCGCCAGCGACGGCGTATCGCGACGGCAGCTCTGCGCCGCCGCTGCCGCTCGCCGACAGCTCAGCGCCGGCTGCGAAGCGGATGCCGTCCTTGCCGCTCAGCAGGATCTCTTCGCCTTCCAGTCGGGCTCCGGCATCCATGTCCACCGTCGCTGCGCCGGCTTCGAGGAGCCAGGAGCCGTCCTGCTGCTGGCGGCGCCGGCCGCCGATCAGCACGCTGCCCACATTGAGCCGGTTCAGGCTGATGTCCTGCAGGTTGACGGCTCCCGCCACAGGGCTGCCGCCGGCACCCACCACCGCGATGCGGTCGGCGGCAATGTCCAGCCGGCCGCTGCGACCGCTCGCCTGATCGTTGAAGCTGCCGTTGAGCCCCAAGGATTCGCTGGCCACCAGGGCGATCTGGCCCGCATCCGCCGGCAGCCAGGGCTGGGCGAGCTTCAGGGTCTTGGCCTGATCGGCGAAGAAGCGGTCGGCATCGCCCAGCCGGTATTCGCCGCGGCGGGCGATCTCGGAGCCTGCCGTCACCTTGAAGGCCGACCAGCGGCGGTCACGGAAACCCGTGCCGGCCACCGTGCGGTAACCGGCCATCAGCCGATCACCTCCTGCCCACTGGATGTCGCGCCCCGGCAGAAAATCGCTCGGGCCGTCCCGGGGCGTCACCAGGAAAGCGCCTGGCAGCAAGGCGTAGTGGGCGGGCAGCAGCGCGTAGGTGCCCGCCTTCAGGCCGTTGCCGCCGTTCAGATGGACGCTGTCGCCCATCTCCAGCCCCGCAGCGGGAAACTCCACCGGATCGTAGGGCGCGAAGGCGCTTCCCAGATTCGGCAGCACCGCATAGCAGGTCCGATAGCCCGGACTGGCCGGGTCCAGCAAGTCTGCGCTGCCGCCCGGTCCCGGCGTGAACTCGTAGGCCTGCAGACGACCGCCGCCGGAGATGTCGACCCGGGCACCTTGGCTCACGTCGATGTGCTTGCCGGTCAGCGCCAGCTGCTTGTCCGGGAGCGCTTGCGTGTTGGCGGTGGGCTGGGCCGAGAAGATGAGGTTGCGGCTGCCCAGGGGATAGATCCAGTCCAGCCCGCCCTGGGTGCGACCGAAAGGGATGACGCTACCGGCGGCCGACACGGAGGTGAGGCTGCCCGGCTTCAGAACCAGGCTGTCGGCCGCCTGTAACGCCAGGCTGCCCAGTGGCGCCTTCACCGTGCCGCCCTGTTCGATGACGGGCGCCTTGAGGGTGAGCTTGCCGCCCGCCGACAGCACCTCGCCACCCTTGCCGTCCGGATGAATGCTCAAGTGGCCCCGCGAATCGACGGTGAAATCGCTCAGGGTGGTGGGATAAAGCTGGTCGGTGGTGACCGACAGATCCCCGGCAGTGGCGAAGCGGCCGGTGAAATCGGTCTGATCGGCCTGGGTCCGCACCCCGACCGCGCGGACGTCGCCGTTGCTGACCAGGCTCGCCGTGGCGAAGCCGTTCAGGCGCTGGGTGCCGATGAGGTCGATCAGTCGCCCGTGGACCGACAGCGCCGCGTCTCCCGCGACGGGGGCGGCGCCGTCCGGCCGTGTCCGGCTGGAGCCCAGCGCCACGTAGGACGCATCCAGTTGGACCTTGGAATCGGCGGTAGCGGCCAGTTCCGGAGCATCCAAGACAATGGACCGTTCCAGACTCAATCCCACGTCACCCCGCAGCTCGATGCGGTCTGGCGAGATCAGCTTGAGGGAAGTGAATCCGCCCTGCTGGATTTGCCCGGCACCAAGCACCACACTGCCCGGAGCGGCGGTGGTGTCCGAACCTGCGTCCAAGGTGATGGTGCTTGCCACGTCGGGGAAGGGCGTCTGCCCGGTGCCGATGGGATCGGGCTCGCCGCGGGTGGAGGGGTCCAGTTCCACTGCCAGCGATCCGCCGCCGGCGCCGGCCCCTGGTCCGGCACGGCCGATCATCCGCCCATCCAGCCGTATGCCTTCGGCCGCCCGCAAGTCGATGGCGCCGCCGTCGGAAGCGACGGTCTGCCGCGCGGGGATGATGTTGCCGTCGACGACACGGGCAGGTATATCCAGCTCGGCGGCGGTGCCGGAAACGTCGATACCGGACCCTTCTTCCAGAAGCAAAGAACCGCGGGATGCGTGCAGTTCCACCCGGCCACCGTCCAGCACCTCGCCGCCGATCAGTCCGGTGGGCGACGCCGACAGCCGCGTGGTGCCGGAGGCATCGAGCAGTCCTTCGGAACCGAGGCGGATGGCCTGGTCCGCGACGTAGCCGGGATCGACCAGCTTGGGTACCTCGACGGTCGCGGCGATGGTGCCGCCCGGTGCCCGCAGAGCACCGTCGATGGTGATGCCGGTATCCGAACTCAGGCGGATGTTGCCGCCGGCCTCGGTCGCGATGCGCGCGCCGCGGCCGATGGCGACCGCCGCCCGCTCGCCGCCGTCGCCCACCGACTGCACCGAACGCAAGTCCAGATCGACGGCGCCGCGTACCGGATTCGGCAGCCGTTCCGCGTGGCTGATGGCGGAGATGGACGAGGCAGACGGCGCGATGGAGGCGCCCCGGTCCAGCACCCGATTGTCCAGAGCCAAATCCAGCGCGGTCCCGTCATCGACGCGAATGCCCGCGAGGTTAGAGGTCAGGGTATAGTGCTGAAATCCGCCCTGATGGAAGAAGCCTGGGCTGAGCCTAACAAGCCCCTCTCCCTGTGGGAGAGGGTTCTTTATTTCGGGGAGAAGGGAGGATGGACCGATCTCGATCCGGTTGGCGGTCACCGCCAGGGTGCCGCCTTTGCCGCCTAGCAGAGCGTAGCCGGACAGTTCGCCGGCCGGTTTCAATCCGGAACCGCCGGGGGCCTGGGTGGCGATGGCGATGCTGCCGGCGTCTCCCGCCGTCAGCGTCGATGCATCCCGGCGCCAGGCGCCGCCGCCGACATCGATGCGGCTGCCCCTGGCCAGATCGACATCGCCCGCCGCGTCGAGGGAAACCTTGCCGCCGTCGATGAAGGCAGTCGCCAGGTCGGCGGGGCCGTTGGGATCGGCGAGATCGTTGTGCCAGCGCCCCGCCACGTCGATCAGGGCATCCTCGCCGAGGCGGAGGCTGCCGTCGCCCGCGCCGTCGCGTCCGGAGCCTTGCCGTGTCACCAGATCGATCTCCGCCGAAGCGCCGCGAATGGAACCCGCCACATCCAGCTGGCTGCCGCTAAGCTTCAACCGGCTGCCGGCGGCCAGTTGGATGTCAGCACCTTTCGCCACGGCGATCCGTCCGCCGGTATCGATCGTCAAACGGCCGAGACCGGCCGACTCGGCGAAATCTGGATTCAAAACCAGGGCATCGGTATCGCCTCCTGTCGCCGAAAGGCCTAGG
>Ga0233425_10011699_pt1 | contig 10157 bp, 8 predicted proteins | sample Watercolumn_Towu_2_FD_181712 | JGI IMG/M metagenome (GOLD analysis project Ga0233425, IMG submission 181712) | Freshwater microbial communities from Lake Towuti, South Sulawesi, Indonesia - Watercolumn_Towuti2014_140_MG | ecosystem: Environmental > Aquatic > Freshwater > Lake | place: Indonesia... | reverse complement strand
GTCGCGCTTGATGAGTTCGAGGAGACTGTCGAGGCCGGCGTCCTTTTTCTCCTCGAGCGGAATGACGATACCCACGGACCCCCCTTAAGCCTGCGTTTTGTTGCGCGAACTTACGGCTTTGGGATGGAGGCGGCAAGTCGATGGGCTCGGGGTTCGTATCGCGCGAATATTGCGAAAGTTCGCGAATCCCGCCCCTCGACGGGGAGGGCGGCTCGACGAAGTCGAGCCGGGTGGGGTGAACAGGGCAGGTTTGTTGACAAATTTCCCCCACCCGGCCGCTTCGCAGCCAAGTTTACGCAGGCTGCGTAGACTTGCCTGCGATGGCGTCCGACCTCCCCCCAAAGGGGGAGATATGCGACCCATAGAGTCGTGTTAGAGCGCGTTGCGAAAAGTGGAATCCGGTTTTTCGCGTAAAGCGCGCTCTAAACTTTTAGAATCGATCACGTTATCTGCATTTGGGCGATTACGCCCAAATGCAGCGTGATCTAGTGCTTCCAATCCCATGAGCGACAAACAGAGTCTCGACGGCTTTCTCGACGGACGTTTGCGCCTGCGTCAAAGCGCCGCCGGCCATCGCGCCGGCACGGACGCCGTGCTGCTCGCCGCCGCGACGCCGGAGGATCAGCAGGGGCTCATTCTCGACGTCGGCGCCGGCGCCGGCGCGGTCGGGCTGATGGCGGCGCTGCGGGCGCCCGCCGCGACCGTCGGCCTTATCGACATCGATCGCGAATCTTGCGCGCTCGCGCGCGAGAACGTCGCCGCAAACAATCTCGAAGCAAGGGCGCTCGTTTATGAAGCCGACGTTCTTTCCGCAAAATCGCGCCGCGCCGCCGGACTGATCGACGAAAGCGCCGCGCTCGTTCTCACCAATCCGCCGTTTCATCAAGTGGGCAAGGTGCGCGTGACGCCTGACGCCGCCAAGGCGCGCGCCCATGTCGCCAGCGCGCCGCTTGCCGACTGGATGCGCGCATGTCTTGCGCTGCTCACGCCCGGCGGAGTCTTCGTTATGATTCACCGCGCCGACGCGCTCGTCGAATGTCTTGCTGCGGTCGAGGGAAGGATAGGAGGCGTGTCGATTGAGCCCATTCACACGCGCGCCGACGCGCCGGCGACCCGCATTCTGCTGCGCGGCGTCAAGGGCTCGAAAGCGCCGCTGTCGATCCTAAAAGCGATCGTGGCGTAATGGCGTTGTAAGGACTCTGACGGGCTGCAGTATTCACCCTCATCCTGAGGAGCCGTTCGCAAGTCGGGTTTTCCCGACTTGCGGACGGCGTCTCGAAGGACGAGGGCGGGAATGGCCGGCTTCCTCGTCCTTCGAGACGCGAGCTTCGCTCGCTCCGCAGGATGAGGAAGCCAGTTGCTTGCAGGCCTACGCCGCGCGCTGCGGCGCGATCGGCGGGCTTGAGAGCTGCGGCTCCCAATAATTGCCCTTGTCGAACATGTGCCGCGCCTGCGCATATTGGAACATGATGCGCGCGACGATGGTGATGGTCTCGGGTTTGCGCACGGCGGCGCCCCAGACCTTGTTCCACATGCGGCCTTCCTGCTCGCCCATCTTGCGCACGTCCATGCCGACCTGCATCGCCTGTTGTTCGACCTCACGCAGCGATTTGGGATCGAAGGGCTGCGGCGCCGGCCCCTTGCGATTGCGGCCGAAGGTCTTGATCATGTTCAGCATGCGCTCGCCGAAGGCGGCCGGAGCGTAGAGAGCGTTGCAAAGATTCTGCATGCCGTAATGCAGCTCCTCCATGCTCATCGTCTGGCACTGGATGTTGGAGCTCCACGGCACGGCCTGGGTCTCGACGCCGCCGGTGATCAGCCGGCCTTCGCGCGCGATGCGGTCGAAGAGCGGCGTCGCTTCCGACGCCATCAGCGCGCCGAGGCTGAAGATCGGGATCGGCGTCGCCATGGCGAAATCATACTGCTGGGCGAAGACGCTCGGACCGTCATGGTCGAAGCCGACGATCATGCCGCCCATCACCGACATGCCGTGATCGACGAGCTTCTGGATTTCGTCGACGAGGCTGATCTTCAAATTCTGTCGTTTGCCGGTCTCGCGCAGGCTTTCGATATTGGGCGTTTCGATGCCGACGAAGACCTGAGTCAGGCCCGCTGCGACGCACATGTCGAGCAGCTCCTCGTCGCGCGTCGCGTCGATGGAGATCTGCGTGACGAACTCCATCGGACGGTCGCGGCGCCAATGCGCCATCGCCGCGAGCAATTCCTTGCAGTGCGCGCGATAGGCGGTGAAATTGTCGTCGGCGAGGAAAGTCGTGCGATAGCCCGCATTCCAGAGCGCGTCGATCTCGGCGATGACATTTTCGATCGGCTTATGACGCTGCTTGCGACCGAGATATTGGATGACGTCGCAGAATTCGCATTCGAACGGACAGCCGCGCGAGGTCTGCACCGCGCCGAGAATCGCGCGATCGTTGCGATAGAGGTCCCAGCGCGGGAGCGGCGACAAGGCGAGCGACGGCTTGTCGCCGATGTAGCTGTCTTTCGGCTTGCCGGCGCGAAGATCGGAGAAGAGTTCGCTCGCGATTTCCTCCGTCTCGCCGCTCACCAGCACGTCGCAATGATCGCGCAGCCGGGCAGGGGAGAGGCTCGCATAGGGTCCGCCGATGATGACGCGCTTGCCGCGGCGGCGGAACTCGTCGGCGATCGCGACCATCCTACTGCGCTGGCTGACCTTGCCAGTGATCGCGATCCAATCCGCCGGATGGTCGAAATTCACCGGTTCGATCTGCTCTTCGCAGAGCTCGAATTCGAAGTCCTTGGGAGCGAGCGCCGCAACGGTGGCGGTCGCGAGGTCCGCCATCATGACCCCGCCCGGGACGCCCGAGGCCGCCAGCGCCTCGCCGCCGAAATAGGTGGGAAAGTCGCCGGCAGGATTGATGAGATACACCGAAACGGTCATGCAAACCCCTCAAGCTGTAAGCGCGCACGCTAATTGATCTTTGCGAGCCCGACAAGAAGCTGTCGCCATTCGCAATGCGCGACTTGGCGCGTAGCAAAAAAGCGGCCGATCGCGGCCGCTTTTGGTTTTCGGGCGTAAGAATAGGCGCTTAGAGATTCGCGACGACCGCGAGCCGGCGGATTTCGCCGTTCTTATAGGCGCGCAGGAAAGCCTGATAGTCGCGGAACGACACGCAGCCGTTCGAATCGCCGTTCGGTCCGAGCATATAGGTGTGCGCGAGAAGCCCGGCGCGGCCGAAGATGGCGCCTTCGCCGCCGATCGGGGTGAGCCGCAACGCCTGGACGCCATGGAACAGCGCTTCGCGCGGCGACAGATCATAGACATGCGGCGGGGTCGCGCCGCGCATGCGCAAATGGACAAAGCGCGGATCGTCGAGATGTTCGCGCAGCCCGGAATGCGCTTCGAGCTTCACGCCATTCGGCAGGTAGACCGTATGCGTGGCGATGACATAGACGGCGGTGTAGCGGTCATAGCGCGCCGCAGGTCCGACGGCCGCGCCGGCCGCGCCGCCAAGCAAGCCGGATTTGAGATCGGAGAGGGTTCCGCCCTCCGGCGCCGCATAGGCGAGCGCCTGTCCGCGCGGTTGCTGCTGTTGTCGCGCCTCTTGCGCCGCGTCGCCGAGCCCGAACACTTTCTCGAAGATCGAGCGGTCGTCGGGCGGCGACGCCGGCACGACGCTGGTGCGCGCCATGCGGCGCAGCGAGCCTTCATAAAGGCCGCGATCTGCGACGGAGAGCTCCACGGGCCGGCGCGGCGGCAGCGGCGCGCCTTCGGCGCCTGCGTCGTTCTCCAGGCTTTCGTCAGGCGCGCCGGCGACCTGCATTGCGTCTAAGTCTTGGCGCTCGGGGATGATAGCCGACGGCGTGTGCGCCGCAGGCGCGATGCTGGCGTCGAGCGCGCCGCGCATCGCCTTCTCCAAGAGCGCGAGGGATTGCGGGCGTCCGCCAAGGCCGACGATGGCGCCGTAAGGGTTCTGCGCGCCATAGCCGCTTTGCGCGACGGGCGCGGCTGCGATCTTGGAAGGGGTCGAACGCTGCGACAGCGCCCAGAACCCCGCCGACAGGCTCGCGACGAGGGCGACGCCGGCGATGACAAGATGAGACGAGCTTTTACGAGAATAAATGCCGCGATCGAAAGAATTGAAATCGATTGGCGCACCGATTCCTTGCATCATCCGCCCCTACCTCCGAACTGCACTTCCGCTACAGGGCCCTGAACTACGCCGTCATTGCGCGAAAAGGCGCTAAACTGCGGCGAACGCCGGAACCGTGGCGGCTGCCCCACGCATATTCTCAACAGAACTAAACGGCCTTGCTTTGGCTGCTTTAGGGCGAATTCTTGTCGGCGCCGACGGTAAAGGCGAATAGTTAAGGCTTTGAAAATGCCGGCTTTCGCGAAGCGTGGCGTGGCGGCGCGCGCAAGTTTGCCCCCTCTTTGCCGCCGAAATTGACGCTTCGCCGCAGGTCCAATTGGTTACGCTCGGCGGCGAAACCTTCGCCGGTTCAAACCGTTCTAAGAGGAAGGGAGGGCGGCAAGATGAAGGGCGGAATAGAGGGCAAGGTCGTCGCCATCACTGGCGCGTCGAGCGGCATCGGCGAAGCGGCGGCGCGCCATCTCGCCTCGCTTGGCGCCGCCGTCGTGCTCGGCGCGCGCCGCGTCGAGCGGCTGGAGGCTATCGCCGCCGAGCTTGCGGCTTCGGGTCAGAAAGCCAAAGCCATCGCCATGGATGTGACGAAAAAACCCGATGTCGAAGCTTTTGTCGCTGGCGCGATCAAGGCTTTCGGCAAGCTCGACGTGCTGGTCAACAACGCCGGGCTGATGGCGATCGCCCCGCTCTCGGAAACAAGGACCGAGGAATGGGACAGGATGATCGACATCAACATCAAGGGCCTGCTTTATGGCGTCGCCGCCGCGCTGCCCGTCTTCGAGAAACAGGGCTCAGGCCATTTCATCAATATTTCCTCCGTCGCTGGCCTAAAAGTATTCAGCCCCGGCGGCACGGTCTATAGCGGCACGAAATTCGCGGTCGCGGCGATTTCGGAAGGGCTGCGCCATGAAGTCGGCGGCAAGATTCGCACGACCGTCATCATGCCCGGCGCCGTCGACACGGAACTGATCGACGCCGGCACAACGCACAAGGGAAGCTTGGAGTTCATGGCGCCCTTCGCCAAGCTGGCGATTCCGGCGGACGCCATCGCCCGTGCGATTGCGTTCGCGATCGAGCAGCCGGCGGACGTCGATGTGAATCAGATCGTGATCAGGCCAACGGTGCAGGAGTTTTGAGGGAGAATTCGCGTGGCCGACGTCGGGAGGGACGGAGGTGGCGGGATTGGCGCGCTTGCTGCGTGAGAGGATGGTGTGGGTGCGCGGGCAAGCGACGGAGCCATTATGAAGGCTTCTATTGGATTGCCTCATCCACACCTAATAAACTCTCGCGTTCCATCACTTGTCGGATTTCCTCGAATGCGGCTTTGATATTGCCAGTTGGAAATCGTATCTGCCCGAGTCCTTCGATGTTGCTGAAGGCTTCGCAGCCCTCTTCCATCAGTACGATAGCGCGAGTGAATCCCAAGCGGCCTTGAAATAACCCGGCCTCGTGGACCACGTTCATACGGGCCCGCAGCTTGCCGTCCGGCTGTTCGTCCTCCCCCGTCATAATTAGGAATGCGATTGCTGCCGCGTCTAACATCTCGGACAGACGTGCGACGTTGGTGACTCCTGCGACGGGAACTCGATTAAACTCGTCGACAGGGAGTCTCAGCCGATCTTCGATGAAGTCCTTAAGTTCACGCCACACCTGAGAGTGCCCGTGGCCAATAAAGACATTTGTTCCTACAGATTCCGCCCTTCGTCGTTGACGCCGCCGACGTGAGAGATGTGAACTCGCCTGTCGCGCACATTTTGCGAGATTCTTGGTTGCCCCAAGCGTGTTCTGGATCGCGAGAACTTCAGAAAGAATAGAAATGTGTGGTGGAACGCGTATTCCTTGGCCGAGGACGACGGAATCGCGGGTCATGATCTGTCCCTTCGGCTGTAGGCGCTCAATCACCTCGCTCGGGGTCAAGATAGATAAATTCTCAATCTCGTCTCTCAGACGACTCAGAAACGGGTCTGGCGCAATCGCAATTTCCATTTCGATTATGGAAATCGCGTCCATCTTTAGGATATCGAAATCACAGGCGGCCTCTTTATTGAATTTGCGCGCTGCTTTGAGGTCAGGATTCCCCGCTAGTTCCTGAACTGCAGATTTGACGCGCTCGCTTTCATATTCGTGCCAATCACCCCGCGTCTCCTGTATTGGCCAATGATCGCCTAGTCCCCATTCTTGACTGAAACGAGCGCCTGGCGGTGGCGGCATCAACCCGTCATAATAGACGTTTGCATGGTATCCCCACCACGAACCACTGAATGCACGTCCAACATCCTGTGCTGCCCTCGCCAAGGTTTCGAGCGGCTCCAGGACAGTTGGTTCGTCACCTTGCTCTGCCATGCTATCCAGGCGGTCAGCGATCGATTGCAATTCCTCAGGTAGCTCGGTCATGTCAGGGGCTCGGGCTGTTCGCTGGCTGAACGCAGCATACGGAATCAACTAATCATTTTTACAAGGATCAACTCTGAGCGAAAATCGCACTCGTTAGAAGCTCTTCCTTGCGGACAATATCTCACCCGGCTAGTGGTCGCTATTTGCCGTTGACCCTTCTGCTTTACCCCCATAGCTTCCCGCGCAAAGCCCTCTCCCCGTGAACGGGTAGAGGGGGTGCGCGCCGCAGCTCCCGACTCCGCCTATCTCTCCCCCATCCGCTCCTTCCAGGGTCTCATTCTCACCCTGCAGAACTTCTGGGCGGCGCAGGGCTGCGTCATCCTGCAGCCCTATGACATGGAGATGAGCGCGGCGACTTTTCATTCCGGCGACGACTCTGCGCGCGCTCGGGCCAAAATCGTGCGACGCTCTGCTTAGCGCGGCCCTGCCTCGCGCTTCGACTCTAAAACGCTTCAAGGACTTTCGAGTCTAAGGACTCTGGCAACCCGAGGTCATCCATAAGCTCTTTGATGTTCTGAGTCGCCAACCAAATAAGAAAGGCCTTGTCGACAATGTCTAGACTACTTTTTGCGGCGTCATAATCTAATACTAAAGGCCGCGTGCCGATCTTAGTTTGAAGCAACGATACAGAATTTAGAATTTGCTCGACATGTGCATTGTTTAGTTCTTTCCTTTTGGGATGCTTTGCTCTTATGGTTGCGGTAATGCGACGAAGTCGCAGTCCATCGTTCAGTTGATCGACGGGGCTGCACAATATTGCATAGATAATCCACTTCGGCATCTCATAATCAGTTTGTTGGAGACCGTTGGCGAACTGCATCAGAAAGCTTCTGTATCGTCCAGCCTGCTCCGATACAATTTGGCTTATTATCTCAGCCGCGTCGACGGCCGAACCGATATTGCGAGGTTTTCTGCCGGCGTGAGTTTCGGTCAGTCCGCTCATTCTACATACGCGGCGGCAAGCCTCTCGGAGGAGATGTACGCTGCCGAGACTTCGTTGCAGTAAATCTCGGCGGAAATCTTCATCAAACGTTATGTTTAAAAGGTCAATGCCTGCGTCTATAACTTGATTGAGAGTTTCAGATTTCCAAGTATCTACATCTACTGACGAAATTCTATTGGTCAGATCGCCGTTCAAACGGATGAGCCGGTGTTCTTCGCGCCAGATGCTAACAATGATAAATAGGATTCTCGAATTTTCGGCAAATGTCTTCAAAAAAAAGCAAAACTCCTCTGCGTTTCGTCGGGTAAATAGTGAAAGTCTTCAAGGACAATGAACCGGCCGAACTCAATCTCTTTTAAAGCTCTGATCAGGTCGTTCGGATCACTCGGGTCGAGTTCAAGCGGTTGCCAAAATTGTTTCTCGTGGGACGTTCGTTGGCGGACATGCCCGGCTTTGAATGAATCTTCCAGTAGAACAGGCGCTTTGGCGATCCTGGCGATTAGCTTGAGAGCGCCAGAGGCCGTTTTATCTGCAGACTGGCGAACATCAAATCCTGCCTCCTTCAAAATTGACGCATGCAATTCGACGAGAGTCCATTTACTCTGACATACTACTACTATGCAGTCCGTATCACCTAAATACTTCTTGCGGAGCGATGTCTTACCCTGTTTTGAACTGCCGTAGATTACGACGTGTTGATTGCGAACAAGGCTTTCTACAAATCGTTTGTCAACACCGTTTCTCGCAACGTAGTTCAATGGCAAACCTCTATTAAGACCAAATACCTCGTCAGTCGTATGCGACAAGGGAGACTCTCTATATGCTATTGTTTATATTTATAGTTTAGCGTGGCTATGAACTTACCACAATTATTGTGAGCAAGTAAACTGGAATTTGCGATCAAGTGTTGTTGACCGCGATCAAGCGTTGTTGACTTGCGACCGTCACATAAATAGCTTCCAAGCCAACTCAGGATCCTCCATGCTCCCCGATCTTCCGCACCTCTCGCCGATCCGCTCGTTCCAGGGCCTCATTCTCACCCTGCAGAACTTCTGGGCGGCGCAGGGCTGCGTCATCCTTCAGCCCTATGACATGGAGATGGGGGCGGCGACCTTTCATCCGGCGACGACGCTGCGCGCGCTCGGCCCAAAGCCCTGGCGCGCGGCCTATGCGCAGCCCTGCCGGCGCCCCAAGGACGGACGCTATGGCGAGAATCCCAATCGCCTGCAACACTATTATCAGTTCCAGGTGATCCTCAAACCGTCGCCGCCCGATCTGCAGGACCTCTATCTCGCTTCGCTCGCGGCGATCGGCATCGATCCGAAGCTCCATGACATCCGCTTCGTCGAGGACGATTGGGAAAGCCCGACGCTCGGCGCCTGGGGGTTAGGGTGGGAATGCTGGTGCGACGGCATGGAAGTCTCGCAATTCACCTACTTCCAGCAGGTCGCGGGCTTCGAATGCGCGCCGGTCTCTGGCGAACTCACCTATGGTCTGGAGCGTCTCGCCTGCTATCTGCAGGGCGTCGACAGCATCATGGAATTGAATTTCAACGGCCGCGAAGGCGACGACAAGGTCACTTACGCCGACGTTTTCCTGCAGGCCGAGCAGGAATATTCGCGCCATAATTTCGAAGCCGCCGACACGTCGAAACTCTTCGAGGATTTCAAGGACGCGGAAGCCGAATGCGAGCGCCTGCTGCATTTCGGCGCGGGCTCCGGCGACGAGATGCATCTTATGGCGCTGCCGGCCTATGACCACTGCATCAAGGCGAGCCACGCCTTCAATCTTCTGGATGCGCGCGGCGTGATCTCGGTGACCGAGCGCCAGAGCTATATTCTGCGCGTGCGCGAACTCGCAAAGGCCTGCGGCGCGGCCTGGCTGCGCACGGCGGGCGGCGGCGCGAACGGGTAGAGCGCGGCTCGCGAAAAAAGTGGAGCCCGGTTTTCGCGTAAAGCGCGCTCTAGGCTACAGAATCGATCACGTTATGTGCATTTGGGCGATTCCGCTCAAATGCAGCGTGATCGAGCTGCGGCGTCGCGACGCAGCCGCTTGCGCAAACTTCAGACGACGCCCACCTCGCAAGAAGTATCAGCGTTCGTCATGCGCGTTGGCGCACATCTTCTAAGATCGAAGCCATGCATAACAGTGCGCGAGACGGGCAACCGTCTCGCGCCGTTGGCGAGTAGCGGCGCTGCGCGCGCTTGTCCTGTCATTTGCCAGGAACCCAAAGGACATGGATGGGCGCGCGCAACTTGACTATGTGCCTGTTTCGTTCTAGTCATGTTCCGTGTTCGTCTTCGGATTAGCGGATCGTGTCATGTATCAGCCCCGTTTCTCGTCTTTCGGCGTCTCGCGTAAGACCTTTGGCCAACCGCTTGAGAATGGGGCGCCGCGCGGCCAGGCGCTTCAGTCGCTCGCGGAGACGGATTCGCTGCGTGACCGGTTCTTTTCCTGGCGTGGCGCTTCGGGCCGCCGCTATGTGTGCTCGGTGTTTCAGTCGGGCGAAGACTTCTTCATCGCCGACGTGACGAATGGCGTCGTCATCGGCGTCGCGCGGGAGGGCGCGACGACTCGTCCAGTTTGTGTCTTTCTGGCGCAGGAGCGCGCGCCGGGCGACCGCCGCGCGCTGCGTAAGACGACGCAGGAGCTCGGCGTCGCCGAATGGCATGTGCATTTTTGCGCCGACGCCG
>Ga0233425_10011698_pt1 | contig 10158 bp, 12 predicted proteins | sample Watercolumn_Towu_2_FD_181712 | JGI IMG/M metagenome (GOLD analysis project Ga0233425, IMG submission 181712) | Freshwater microbial communities from Lake Towuti, South Sulawesi, Indonesia - Watercolumn_Towuti2014_140_MG | ecosystem: Environmental > Aquatic > Freshwater > Lake | place... | reverse complement strand
GACCAGCGTGTCGAAGCCCTCGGACGTTCAGGCGCAGATCCGCGCGGCGGAGTCGAACGGCCGCAAGGCGGTGCTGATGCGGGTGAAGAGTGCCAAGGGACAGACCCGCTTCGTCGCCGTCGGCCTCAACAAGGAGGGGTGAACCGCTCTAGCATCGCGGCGGGACCCATCGCGGCCCGGCCGACTTTGCGGACGCGCCATCAGGCTGCCAGATTACACCGCCCGCCGGTCCCCCGACCTGTATTGTGGACGCTATGCCCCGCCCTGCCGTGGTCCGCCGTCGCAGCGAGGCTACTTCGGGAGGGTTCGATCCATGTTCCACAGGTTGAAGGCGCGCTCGCCGAGCATCGTGTCGAGACCCTCTTCCTGAAGCTCCTCCGGCACCCGCAGCGTCCCGAAGTGATCGAGACCCTTCAATATGAGAAGGGTGACGAGGGAGGCATAGGCGCCGACGACCACGACGGCGAGAAGCTGAACGCCGAATTGCTGAAGACTCGCCGAGACTTGATTGATGTGCGGGCTGGCCAGGAGACCGATGAGCAGGGCACCGGTCAGGCCGCCGACGCCGTGAGCCCGCCAGACCTCCAGCGTGTCGTCGATCTTCAGCCATCTCTGGACGTGCTTCGCATAGTAGCAAGCCGTCGCGCCGATTGCGCCGATCGCCAGGGCGGCGATGGGCTCGACATAGCCGGAGGCCGGCGTGATCGTCGCCAGCCCCGCCACCGCGCCGACGAGGACGCCGGAAAAGGACGGGTGCTTGGTCTCGCGCCACTCCCAGAACATCCACACCAGCATGGCGATGGAGCCTGCGAGCATGGTGTTGGTGAAGGCGTAGGCCGCCAGGGCATCCGCCGCGTAGGCACCGCCGGCGTTGAAGCCGAACCAGCCGAACCAGAGCAGACCCGCGCCCAGTGCGACCAGGGGAAGGCTGGCCGGCGCGGATTCGGACTCGCCCGCCGCCACCCTCCTCTTGCCGAGAAACTTCGCCGTCGCCAGCGCCGAAAAACCAGCGGAGGTGTGGATGACGATGCCCCCGGCGAAATCGACGACGCCCAACTTGGCCAGGAAGCCCCCGCCCCAGACCCAGTGGGCGGCGGGCACATAGACGAGGATGGTCCAGGCTGTGATGAAGAACAGGTAGGCGCCGAACTGAAAACGCCCGACGAAGGCGCCCGTCATCAGGGCCGGTGTGATGATGGCGAACATCATCTGGTAGGCAAAGACCATGATGAAGGGGACATTCGGAGCATAGACGGGATTGGGTTCAATGCCGACCTCGTACATGCCGAAGTAGAAGGCGAAGTCACCGATCGTGCCGCCGATATCCGGTCCGAAAGTGAGGCTGAAGCCTCCGAACACCCAGATCACGCCGACTACACCGATGCAGACGAAGTTCTGGATCATGACGGAGAGCACGTCGCGCTGTTTGACGAGACCGCCGTAGAAGAGAGCCAGGGCCGGCGTCATCATGAGCACCAGCGCGGTGCAGATGAGGATGAAGGCCGTATCGCCGGCATTGATGCTAGGCATCGCATGCTCCTTGGTCTGTGGACCTCGAACGAAGGATGTAATGGCCTTCGCGCGGCGCCGTGGGCTCGGCTCGCGACCGGGACGTGGCTGTTCGATCGAAACGGGATCGATGCCGTGCGTGCGTTCGGGGCGTCCGAAAGAGGACGCTCCGAGACGTCGTCACCGCGAGGAACCGGCGGCAGAGACCGGCGTCCTGCCCTGGTCATCGATCATGGGATCGGCGACGGGTCCGTGCGGATGAGGTGCCATCAACTTCTTCGGCGCGATGAAGAGGTACATCGTCAGGACGTAGGGGGCGGTGAAGGACGGGATCCCCGCCGGCGCGACCATGACGTCGAGCGCGCCCTGGACGAAGACGGTCACCACGGTTGCCAGGCCGGCATAGACGGCCACCCGTGGCGAGGGCGTCAGGAAGATGACGCCGACGGCCATTGCCGTCAGAACCGGGCTGAAACCGTAGAGGCCCTTGCCCACGGCCGACGGATCGGCACCGAGCGTGATCGCGACGATCAGGCTGAGCAGGGACCCCGCAGCCGCGGCAATCCCGGCCGGGACAGAGGCGATCAGGACACCGATCAGGATGATGGCGCCACTGACGGCGCTGCCGAGGAGATAGACCTGCGCGATGTTGCGAAAAAAAATCGCGACGAGCTCCATCGGCGCCGGAATGCCGAGGGTGTGCGAGGTCGCGTCGCTGGCGAGCTTGGGGACATTGCCCATCACATGCAGACCGCCGAAGGAATAGGCGGCGGCGACCATGAGCCAGCCAGTCAGTACGAACGGTCCGGTCGAGCCGGGAATGCCCCATTTACCGGTCAGAGTCGCGCTGAAGGCGGCGGTGAAGACCGTGCTCGCTGCCGCGCCGATGACGATCGCGGCCCATAATTGCGGTGAGGCGGCGATGAAGGTCGGAAGCGCAGCACCGACGAGAACGCCATTGAATCCGTAGAGACCGGAGGAGACGGACGGCTCGTCGCAGTCGAGAAGGCGCGCGGTCAGTGTCGCGACGCCGACGCCGACCGCCGCCCCGATCGTGGTGGCCCAGACGCCGCTGACTGCGGAGGCATAGGCCATCGCGGCGAAGAACAGCACGCCCGTCAGGGCATTCTCCATGAAGAAGACTTGGCTCGTACCGCGCAGCGACTGGACGAGGAAATTGCTCTGCCCGCGTGGCATCGGTCCGATCCTCCCTCAGCGCCAGTAGGATTCGGTGGGAAGGGAGCGGCCGCGCACCTCCTCTCGCACGATGCGCCAGAACCGGCGAACCTCGTTGCGCACGTCGTAGGTCTCCACGCCCACCGCGCGCAGCATCAACCCGGCGGCGTTGGGCAGGCGGCTCACGCCGGATGCCGCGCGCGGTGCCTCCGACGGGAAATGGCTCTCGAAGCGCTCCTTGATGCGCGTCGCCGTCCCCGGGGGAGTGACGCAGAGAATGTTGGCGAAGGCGTCGAATCCCTGCATCACCGCGGCGAAGGCGATGGTCGGATCGCCTTTCTCGATCAGGGTCTTCTCACCGAACAGCTTGCGCCCGTCGGGACGGCGCACGGTCACGTCCATCGACAGCAGGTCGAAGCCGAACCGCTCCTCGACATGGTGATGCTTGCGGCCGGCAAGCACCATCTCTCCGTAGAGCAGGGTGGCATCCGCCGCGACGATGAGGTCGGAGCGCGCGATGAAGCGCGACCCGCGATAGGGAATGGTGAAATCCGGCAGATACTCGAGATAGCCGCCGGCCCCGACGGTCACCATCTGATGCTGCGAGGCGTAGTTCGCGTCCATGCAGTGGATGCGGTTGGCGCCCTGCGTGGAGATATGCGCACAGGCGCCTTCCTCCACGGTGATGTCGATCGTGTAGCGGTCCCCCTGCAGGATGCCTCCACCGACCGAGATGATCGGGCAGACCGGCAATTCCGGCATCGCCTCGTCCCAGTAGAGCGCCTGCTGCACCAGCAGCGGGGCGACCCGGTAGAGATCGTGGAGAACGGAGCGGCCATTGCGCATGGCGAAGCCGAGCCGCAGACGGCCGACTTTGCCGGGCGCAGCCGCCCGCATCTGTGCCGGTTCCGTCTGGAAGCCGCGCAGCTCGCGCGCCGCGTCGAGTACGCCAAGTGCGGCGGGCAGGGTCATGGCTCAGGCGCTCGCCGCAAGCGGGCGGTTCGTCTTCACATCGAACAGCGCCATGTCGAGGATGAGGGCGAGAAGCGCGTCGACGCCTTCGCCGGTCTTGCAATTGGTGAAGAGGAACGGCTTCTTGCCGCGCATGGTCTTGGAATCACGCGCCATGACCTCGAGGCTCGCGCCGACATAGGGGGCGAGATCCTTCTTGTTGATGACGAGAATGTCCGACTGGCAGACTCCGGCGCCGTTCTTGCGGGGTATCTTGTCACCGGCGGCCACGTCGATCACGTAGATGTAGAAGTCAGCCAGCGCCGGGCTGAAGGTGAGCGTGAGGTTGTCGCCGCCGGATTCGATCAGGATCACGTCGCTGTCGGGATATTTGTCCTCGAGCTCCTCGACCGCAGCGATATTCATCGACGGATCTTCGCGGACTGCCGTGTGCGGGCAGGCTCCGGTCTCGACGCCGACGATCTTTTCCTCGATCAGCACGCCGTTGAGGGTACGGCGCACCTGCTTGGCATCTTCCGTCGTGACGACGTCGTTGGTGATGATAAGCGGCTTGATGCCCCGCTCGATCAAGCGCGGCGTGATGGTCTCGATGACAGCAGTCTTGCCCGAGCCGACCGGGCCGCCGATACCGATACGAGTGATCTTCTTCATCTCGGTTTCCTTTGCCGCACTCAATTCATGAACAGGCGGACATGGACCGTGGTGTGATGGGCGACGAGCACCTCGAAGACCGGCGCGAAAGCCGCCATTTCATCAAGGGCGAGGTCGCGCACGGCGAGGTACTCGTCCTCGACGCGGCCCTGCGCGGCGAACAGGATGCGCTGGGTCTCGAAATGGTCGATCCGCATCAGCCGGAGCGCGGCGCTCAGGATCATCGAGGCCATGCCGTACTGGTGGACGACGAAGGCTTCCGTCTCGTCCGCGCCGAGACCCGCCGAGGGTGATCGCCTGTCCGATCGGCAGACAGCCCGGTGTCGCATCCGACCGAATATCCGCGAGCCAGCGCTCCAGCATCGGCGAGGGGCTGACCCTGAGCGCCAACTCGGCGAGCTTCTTGCCCATTCGCGTCAGCATCATCTGCTGCTCCTCGCCGACGCGGCGACAGAGCAACTCCCGGTCAGCGGTGACGACGCCGGAATAGTCCTCCGCCAGGGCGGCGCGATGGGCATGCAGCAGTGCGACGCCATCCACCCGGGCGTTCTGATGCAGGACGAATTCGACGAAGCGCGACAGGCCGTCGGCGTCGGTGACGATCCCCGTCTGCAACGCGGATTCGAGCCCGTTGGAGAAGGCAAAGGAGCCGATCGGCAGCGTCGAATCCGAGAATTGCAGCAGGCGCGCAAGATGAGCCATGCCGCGCGGCGCCGGGAGGGCCCTCGGCTCAGCGTGCCGCATCACGCCACCGAACCGTGACGATGATGATGCCCGTGCGCGTGATCATGCGCGTGCCGATGACCGTGCGCAGGAGCGTGGGGGCCATGATCGTGGGGGCCATGATCGTGGGGGCCATGATCGTGGGACGTCTCGGCCCGCGGATCGTCCGCGTGCTCCGTGCCGTGACCGCCGTGATGGTGATGCGGGGTGGCGTCGGCACCCGCGAAGAGAAGTCGGACCTCCTTCGCATCGAGCTTCGCCGCCACCTCCTCGCCCGGAACGAAGCGGGTTCTCACATGCGCGAAGGCGTGCGTGCGCATGACCGAGGCCATGACCTTCTGATCGACCGAGAGCGGCACGTAGACCGTCGATCCCTTGATGACCGCCGGCCAGTGCTGATTGCCGAGGCCGTGCCCGAGCTCGAAGCAGACGCGCAGGATTTCGTGCGGGGCGAGGCGCTCCAATCCCTCCAGCTCGATCACCAGCACGTCCCTGAGGGCGATCCGGGCGACGACGATGAGCCGCTGCGCCGCGTCGTAGTGGAGCACGTCGCCGTCGTGCAGGTGCTCGGCGCGCGGCAGCGAGACCGCCAGCTCAATGCCGCTCTCGCTGGCCTTGCGCAGACGGCTCTTGGGCGCCTCCCATTGCTCCAGCACCAGCGGATCGACCCGCCCCTGCCGCGCGCGCTCCTGCCAGACCGGATCGCTGAGGTGACCGAGCTTGTGTTCGACGAGGATCATTCGTCTCTCCCAACGGATCGCGCTCAGGCGCGTCGCAGGCGTTTCCCGAATTCGATTCCGAGTCGGATCGCGGCGTAGCCGACGGTCAGGCTGGACAGGCCGTAGAGGACCGCGAGGCCGGCTTGCCCCGGTGCCATCGCCTCGGACAGGAGGCCGTAGGCGAAGCTCGAGAAGGTCGACATCCCGCCGCAGAAGCCGGTGCCCACCAGAAGCATGAACTCGTCCGAGACTTGGCAGGCGCGGTGAAGGCCGAAGGCGGCGCCGAGGCAGAACGAGGCGACGACGTTGGCGGTGAAGATGTCGAGCGGAAAGGCACCATTCTGCTGCGGGATCAGCAGCATCAGCAATTCCCGCGTGATCGCGCCGAACCCGCCGCCGATGAAGACGAAGACGGTCTGCGCCCCCATGACAACCGCCTACGCTCGTGCCAGGGCGACGCCCGCCGCAGCGGCGCAGAGGCCGACGCCGACCGACGCGACGAGGTACAGGGCGGCAAGTCCATGGCGGTTCTCCATCGCCATCTGCGCCGCGTCGAGCTGCATCGAGCTGAACGTCGTGTAGCCGCCGAGAAAGCCCGTCAGCACGAGCGACGACACCACGTCGCCGTGTCGGTGCTGCCACCCGAGAGCCAGAGCGGCGGAGAGATTGGCAATCGCGAAGGCGCCGCTGACATTGACGAGGAAGGTGCCGTACTTGAAGCGTGCGGGGATCGCGCGATCGATGAAGCCGCCGAGCCCCCAGCGCAGGAGCGAGCCGGCTCCGCCGCCGAGACATACCCAGATGATGTCGATCGGTTTCATCAGCGCGTGCACCGGTTGTGAAGCCGGCAACGGGAGACGTCTCCCGCTGCACGACGGGAAATCAGCTGAAGAAGTGAAGCTGAGCGAGCGGGAGATGGGTGGCCGGCTCGATCGTGGCGTGCTTGCCGTCGACCGTCACCGCGAAGGTCTCCGGATTGACCTCGATGACCGGGAGGCGGTCGTTCCGGACCATCGACGCCTTGGTAATGGTGCGCGTGCCGTAGACCGGCACGACCTTGGACGTCAGTTCGTATCGATCTGCGATGCCAGCCTCGTATGCGGCATGGGACGTGAACGTCACGCGCGTCTTCGCCACCGCCTGACCGAGACCGCCGAACATCGGGCGATAGACCACCGGCTGCGGTGTCGGCAGCGAGGCGTTGGGATCGCCCATGATGGCCCACGAGATCATGCCGCCCTTGATGACCATCTTCGGCTTGGCGCCGAAGAAGGCCGGTTCCCACAGGACGAGATCCGCCATCTTGCCGACTTCGACCGATCCGATCACGTGCGAGACGCCCGCGGTGATGGCGGGATTGATCGTCACCTTGGCGACGAAGCGCAGCACCCGCTGATTGTCGTTGCCGGAGCCATCGCCCGGATAGGCGCCGAGCCGGGCCTTCATCAGGTGGGCCGTCTGCATGGTGCGCGCCCAGTTCTCACCGACGCGGCCCATCGCCTGGCTGTCGCTCGACAGGATCGAGATCGCGCCGAGATCGTGCAGGACGTTTTCCGCCGCGATGGTCTCGGCGCGCACGCGGCTCTCGGCGAAGGCGACGTCGGTGGGGATCTTCGGGCTGAGATTGTGGCAGACCATCACCATGTCGAACAACTCGGCCTGCGAATTGATGCCGTAGGGCATGGTCGGGTTGGTCGAGCTGGGGAGGACGTTGGCGATGCCCGCGACGCGGATGATGTCCGGCGCGTGGCCGCCGCCGGCCCCTTCCGTGTGGTAGGTGTGGATCGTGCGCCCTTCGAAGGCGGCGATGGTGCTCTCGACGAAGCCCGCTTCGTTCAAGGTGTCGGTGTGGATGCAGACCTGGATGTCGTGGTCGTCCGCGACGGTCAGGGCCATGCGGATCGCCGCCGGCGTGCTGCCCCAGTCCTCGTGGACCTTGAGACCCATCGCGCCGGCCCGGATCTGCTCGTCGATCGGCAGCGGGGCCGAGCAGTTGCCCTTGCCGTGCACGCCCGCATTGACCGGCCAAGCATCGAAGGAGCGGAGCATCATCTCAATGTTCCACGTGCCCGGCGTGATGGTCGTTCCGTTGGTGCCGTCGGTCGGCCCTATGCCGCCGCCGAACAGCGTCGTCACGCCGTTGCTGAGGGCGGCCTGCGCCTGCTGGGGCGAGACGAAGTGGACATGCGCGTCGATGCCGCCCGCGGTGAGGATCAGGTGTTCGCCGGAAATGGCGTCGGTTCCCGGGCCGAGCGCAAGGCCCCGCGTCACGCCCGGCATGGTGGCCGGATTGCCGGCCTTGCCGATCCCGACGATCAGGCCGTCCTTGATGCCGAGATCGGCCTTGATGACGCCGAGCACCGCATCGACGATCGTGACATTGGTGATGACCAGATCCGGCGCGCCCGCCGCGCTGGTCAACTCGTTGTCATAACCCATGCCATCTCGCAGCGTCTTGCCGCCCCCATAGACGGCCTCCTCGCCGTAAACCCGAAGATCTTTCTCAATCTCGATGTAGAGGTCCGTATCGGCGAGTCTGATCTTGTCGCCGGTCGTCGGTCCGTACAGATCCGAGTATTGTCGCCGCGAGATCTTGCTCATCCCAGCGCTCCAGATTCGGCTATCGAGGGGGCAGGTTACGGCTTGTTCTTGAACCCGAAGCGGTTCACGCGATCGAGCGCGTCGGCCAAGCGTGGACGGTAATCGTCGTAGGATTCGTCGCCGACCCAGCCGTTGACGAGGCCGTTGAAACCGAGCACCCGCTGCTTGCCCTGAAATGGAACCAGCGAGACCTCCTTCTCGTCGCCCGGCTCGAACCGCAGAGCGGTCGTTGCCGGAATATTGAGCCGCTTTCCGAAAGCTTGCTGACGATCGAATTCAAGCGACGCATTCACCTCGAAGAAGTGGTAGTGCGATCCGACCTGGATCGGCCTGTCGCCCGTATTTCTGACTTTGATCGATGTCGTCGGATATCCCGCATTGATTTCTATATCGCCAGATCCGAATATGATACCGCCGACCGGGGTCTTTTTCTGGGCAGGACTCATCGCTGCACCTCCATACATCCTGACTTACTTGATGGGAGTATGCACGGTGATGAGGCGTGAGCCGTCCGTGAACACCGCTTCGACCTGAACGTAGGGAATCATTTCCGCGACACCGTCCATGACGTCGTCGCGTGTGATGGTTTTGCCCGCAAGTTCCATCACCTCTTCCACCGTCTTGCCGGCGCGGGCACCTTCCAGAGCGGCGACGGAGATGAGGGAGACGGTTTCCGGATGGTTGAGCTTGAGCCCCTGGTCTCGACGGCGCTGTGCAACCTGGGCAAGCATATAGATCAGCAGCTTGTCGGTCTCGCGCTGAGTGAAATGCATGAGCGTTTTCCCGAGCGAATACGGTCCGCCGCAGCGGCCATGTTATTGGCACCCAGAGAATATCTTGCCTTCAACCCATAGCAGCATTTCAATCTGCGTGGCTAGTCCCGCTTGAATATTAATTATTACTTGATCAAATGACGAATTTCGCTCATAAGTTGTTGTGATGATAGCGAATTCACGCTCAGCTTGGGAGCCGCCGAACAACGTGGCCGCCCACACCACCGAACTTTTTCCGAGACATCGAGGCGGAATCGTCAGCGAATCGCGACGCTTGAGTTGCACAAGCCGGCCTCTCAGCATCGGTTCGTTCGATGTTGGAACGAGTCATCTGGCACCAGGCACCGCCGCTCATTGGGCGGGCCCGGCTCGTCAGCCGTTCACTCGAAGATCTTTCTTGACCGAAGACTGAAAGAGCTGGGCGAGTGGCTCAGCCAACCACGCACATCCGAAATCGACGCCCCGGAGGAGGCAATCGCGAGGAGGGATTGGCCGTTCAAACCTGCGGCCGGTGCGATCGCGACGTTTGCGAAAGCCTGCTCGTTCTGCCGAAAAAGGCACGAGTATGCAAAACTATTAGCTTGTGCATACTCATAATTTGAAGTTTAGTAGACGCCGAATCATCTATCACCTGGGTTGCGTGATGCCGCCGCTTCTGACGCGCCTGCTCGCATCGGCCAGCGTTCTCGGCGCGACGACGATTTCCGGCCATGCGATCGACACGATCGCGGTCGAGCTGGAGGAATTGCAGGTCACGGCGCAGGGCGGATCGACGGCTTCCGCTGCGACGGTCGCGGCACCGAGCTCGGATCCAAAGACCCGGCTCTCGCCCTCGGCTCTGGCCCTTCCCGCGAACAGCACGGTGATCGATGCGGCGGAGATCGCCCGCCTGCCCGTGCAAAGCTACGGCGACCTCTTTCGTCCCGTGGCAGGCTTCGATGTCTCGAATTACGGTCAAGGCGGCGTCGGATACGGCATCGCCCTGCGCGGTTTCAGCGATGCCGAGCACGGCCGCGACGTGGCGGTCTTCATCG
>Ga0233425_10011697_pt1 | contig 10159 bp, 10 predicted proteins | sample Watercolumn_Towu_2_FD_181712 | JGI IMG/M metagenome (GOLD analysis project Ga0233425, IMG submission 181712) | Freshwater microbial communities from Lake Towuti, South Sulawesi, Indonesia - Watercolumn_Towuti2014_140_MG | ecosystem: Environmental > Aquatic > Freshwater > Lake | place... | reverse complement strand
CCTCGACTATGTCCCGTACCAGCCTTTCGCAGATGCCCTCTTCGGTCATTCTGTCCATATCCGCCGGGTGCGACCGCACGGCGTAAAAAGAACCGCCCATGATGATATTCACGCCGGTTGCTCGCGATATCCGCGCGAGACCAATCGGATCCCTGCCCAGGCCGATGTTGCTGCCTGTCGCAATGCTGTTACCGCCCCACTCTTTGAATCGAGAAACCTCCGAAATTGCAGTGTCAATATCGCCAACCCGAATGTTGTGAAAGTTTCGGAATCCGTAGTAGCGGGAGAAGGAGAGAATCTCTGGAGAAATATCAGCGAAATATATTTCGCGTGCTGACGATTCCTGAGGAGGACCACGGAAAATAGTCAGATCATTCAGCGGGTGATCGTCGCTGAGGGTTACGCCGAGGCGATCCGGTTCGATAGCGCCGAGCACAGTCACGATCTTTCCAATGAAGTTGTGGACCACGTTCTGACTCCTTGGTCAATCCTTCTCAGATTCGTTTCTACCGGTATTTCGGCTCTCCAAAAGCAAGAACGGCCGAAGGGTTAGTCAGGATGATTCGATCCGCGTCTTCTTGAGTCAGCCCCCTCGCCTTCAACCTCGGAACGATGCTGCCCATGATGAAGAAGTATCCGTGTCCGCCGAACTTGAAATAGCTGTGCCTGGAATGAATGCCCGGAGAGACAAGTATCCGGTCGATGAACCCCTGCGCTATCAGCCACTCAATATCCTCGATTTGCTCTGCCTCGCATCGCGAACGGATCGCTAATCCGTCGGTGTGCCACCCGGGGTCTCGCCCGAAATCGGTGAAGAGGCCATAGGAACCGGCATTCATCACGCCAGACATGACGGAGCGCGGTAGTCGCCCGAAATGCGCCACCATTACGTGGGTCGGGTCTGCTCCGACCTCGGCGAGCACGTCCAGGGCGACAAGAGGCGACGAATCCACGGACACCGGACTCAACATTAGTGGCGCGCCGGTTTTCTTCTGCACGCTCCCAGCAGCTCTGATGACTGTGAGCTCCGCCTTTGTCGTGGCAGCGCCGATCTTCACCGGACCAAGTAGACCGGCTTTGATCCCAGTTTCTCCGACACCCTCCAGTATTTCCTTTGCGACCACCGCGGCAAGATCCTCTTCGAGCGGCGGTTCCTCGTGTAATGAGACAGCCCCCCAACCTGCGGACATGACGAGCTTGACCCCGGTGCTTCTCGATATCCGCGCTAGACCTATGGGATCTCTGCCTGACTCGGCGAGCGCTATGTCCACCAGCGTGCCACCGCCCCATTGCTTATAGAGGTTCACCTCAGAGATGGCCGTCGGCACATCACCCAGCCGCAGGTCCTCGAGGTTCCGGAACCCGTAATACCGAACGTACGCTAGAACCTCTGGCGAGAGTGTGGCGAAATAGATCTCCCGGGCGCTCGCTTCCAAGGGCGGCTCGTCGGCGAGCGACACACCCGTCAGGACGTGCTCCATGGGCATGGTGACGCCCAGATCCCCGGGTGCAACCGGTCCAAGTACAGTCTGTACCTTACCCGCGAGGCCGGACTTCACGTCTTCAGTCCTAGAATTCCCGGTCGACCTGCTCTAAGGTCGATTGTTCCTAAGCCTGACGCAACAGTTGACGCAGGCAGTAGAACAGAGAGAAGTAGTCTTTGGCCGAACTCACCGTCAATGGTATGAGCACGGAACGCCGCAGCGTGACCGTCCCTGCGAGAGCGCACGGAATCTTAATCCATCGCCAGGTGACGCTCGTCAACTGACACCCTGGTGGCGATCCAGATCGCGCGGGATCGCGGCCCCGGCCCTCGTGTCGACTACAAGCGTCAGCCGCAAAGTGTCACGGACAACCACCGTGGTCATAGCGAGCGGCAGGCGATTGTGCCTGCCTGTGCTTTCCTGCCAACCGATCTGCCAACGGAAACGTCATCATGTGCCCGGCTGCAAGCGGTGCAGGCGGACGATTGACGGACCCACTCGTATCCGGCGGGAACCGATCGCACGGACCTGGATCGTTTCCTAACCTTTGGTCGGGTGTTCGAGTCACCCTCGGGGCACCACTTCCTTGTGGCCCGCTACGAAAGCGACCGTTCACCACAAAGCAACGCCGCCAGGCACCCTGGCCTCGAGCAGGCGGCGGTCTTTCGTGATCAGCTTCCACCCGTACTCGATCGCGGTCGCGTAGATGAGTCGGTCTGCCGGATCGCCCAGGAACGATTCTGGGAGAGTAACCGCGGTCGCAGCGACCGGAGGCGTCAGTGGGACTGTGCGAACGCGGGCGGCCAGGTGATCGATCCAGGTCCGTAGCGGGATGCTCAGTTCGATGCGCCCGTGCTGGGCGAGCCAGGCGAGCTCGAACCAGGTAATAGCCGCGACAGCCAGTTCGTCGGCGCGACCCATCGCGGTAGACGCCGACCTGCTGATCTTCTCCGGCTGGGCGGACCACCAGTGGACGACGTGGCTGTCGAGCAAGACCGTGGTCACTTGAGATCCCAGGTCACGCCGGTTGTGAAGAGATCGTCGTCGTCCGCCGCGGATCTGGCCTGGCCCTGGGCGAGGCTGCCTCGGAGAGCGGAGGGGCCAGACGCCGGAACGAGGCGGGCCACCACGCGGCCGTGTTTCGTAATCTCGATCTCCTCGCCCGCAGCTACTTCGTCGAGCAAAGCGAGGATTTTGGCCTTGGCCTCGGATGCGGTCATTATTCTGGTTATATGGTCATTATAAATGTCGGACATTGCTCGCTAAGATACGCGCTGGGAGAACGGAATGAAGCGATCGTTGATGGACATCCTGGCGTGCCCGATGTGCAAGGGTGATCTGACGCTCGAAGTCGACCAGGAGGACGCGGGCGAAATCGTGTCGGGACGCCTCCGATGCGCCAATTGCAGCGAGGTCTACCCGATCGAGGACCGTATACCGAACCTGCTGCCTCCTGAGCTGCGCAGGGCGCAATAGAGGGCGCAGCAGACCGACTGGTACGCAGGACGTAGTCGTAGCACTCAGAAGGTACGAATGGCCAGATATGACGTTCTGATCGTCGGCGGCAGAGTGCTGGACCCCGCAAACCAGTTCGATGGCACCGCCGACCTCGCGGTTACGCGCGGCAAGGTCGAGCGGGTCGAGCCGGAGATCGACCGCGGCCTCGCCGCCAGGGTGATCGACGCCTCTGGCAGTTGGGTCATGCCCGGCCTGATTGACACGCACGTCCACGTCGCGGGCGACTGGCGGACCTGGGACCCGGCCGTCGGGCACCGGATGCTCGCCGCGGCGGGGACGACGACGGCAATCGACTTCGGTGGCACGCCTGAGAGCCTGTTCGACGGCGTCAAGCGCCGCGGCTCAGGTATGAATGTGGGGGGGCTGATGGTGATGGTTCCAGGCAGGACCATCGACCGCGACGACCCACCGCCGTCCGAGGTCCGGAAGATCGTGACGAGTGCGGTGACCCGAGGGGCGCTCGGGATCAAGATGATCGGCGGGTACTACCCGTTCACGCCCGAAGTAACTGCGAACATCATCGCTGAGTGCAATCGGCAGCGCGCCTACATCGGCTTCCACCTCGGCACCAAGGAGACTGGCAGCCGGCTCGACGGCCTGCGGGAAGTCCCGAAGCTTGTCGGCAAGGGGCGGCTCCACATCGCACACGTGAACGCCTATTGCCGCGGGTCGATCAGGCGCCCCGTGGAGGAGTGCGAGGAAGCGCTGGAGATACTCACCGCTGGCAAGGGACAGTACGTCTCCGAGGTGCACCAGGCCGTGCCAAATGGCACCAACGGCCGGTGCGACAGGAGTGGTGAGGTCCAGGCCGACGTGGCCCGTAACTGCCTCAAGCTGCGCAACTACCCGACGACCGCGGACGGTATTCGGAAAGCGATCAAGGACGGGTACGCGTCGGCCATCCGAGAAAAGAACGGCGAGATCGTCTACGTCAAGGGCAACGAGGCGCTCGCCCTTTTCGAAGAGCTGAACACGGACTGCCCGCTCAGCTTCCCGGTGAACCTGCCTTCGACGGCGTTCCACCTGACGACGGCAAAGGACAAGAACGGCGACTTTGTGGTCGACGCCGTCTCGACCGACGGCGGTTCCCACCCCAGGAACATCGCGATCGAGAGCACGATGGCCCTCGTCAAGTTCGGCGCACTGTCACCGCTCGAGATGGCCGTGAAGCTCTCGTGGAGCCCATCCCGGATGGTCGGGCTCCTGAATAAGGGGCACTTCGGCGAGGGGGCGGACGCCGACGTCACAGTAATCGACCCGGTGGCGGGCAAAGCGACGATGGCGATCGTCGCAGGTGACCCGATCATGGCCAACGGGCGCGTCGTGGGCACTGGCGGGACGTTACTCGTGACGGAGGCCGGCGAAGTCGCGGGGAGGGCCACCGGCCTCCCCTGTGACGTGATCGACCTGACTCAGAGCAAGCTTTACGCTGGATTTGCCTAGACGTCCCCGGCCGCGTTCTCGATCAGCTTCTTGATCGCCTGCTCGAGCTTCTCTTCGAGTCGCTCCCTGCGTTCCTCGAGCTGCTTCTGGAGCTTGTCGAGCTTTGCGTCGAGATGTTCTTGGATCTTCGCCTCGCGCTCGGCCAGGCGCTTCTTGATCTCCCCCGCGCGCTGGGCCGACTGGGCTTCCAACTTCTCGATCGCCTGCGTTACGCGCTCCCTGACTTTTGCCTCGCGCTCCGTGCCGACCGCTAGAGCCAGTTGCGCTTCCAGGTGCTTCTTTTGGAGCTGGGTCTTCTCCTCGTTCTGCCGGAGGGCGGCGGCCGCGTCTTCCCGAGCATGCTGGAGCATGCGCGCGGCGTTCTCCTTCGCCTGCTCCACGAGCAGCCCGGTCCGGGCATCTGCGTGTTCGAGAGCCTTCTGCAGATAAACGCGGATGCGCTCGATGAGGCCCTCGAGTCCGGGCCGAGGATCCGGATCAACGTCCGGCAGGGTGCTTGGCAATGTCGTCGGCACTGTGGGGGTGGGCACGGGATCGGCCGCACGGGCTGACCACGGCGAAGCGAAGGTCCCGAGCACGGCCAGTGTGGTCGCGGCCGCGACGATCAAGTTCCTTGGCCGCAGGGCCGCAGCGGCGATCGAGTGTGCGTTCATTCGTTCGTCCCTCCTCTCGACCAGGCGTCAGCCGGTCGACTGTTGGGATAGATGCTGCGGGACACCCGATTACCCGAGGGTTACGGATAGGCCCGAGATACGGAAGGATCGCGGCGGTTAACTACGGGCGGTGAAAGTCCTCCGCGGACGACTCCGGCCTGAACCCGAGCACCTTCCGGGCGTGGCTGATGTCGCGGACGCCCCACCGGTTGTCCGACCCGCTGTAGAAGATGTCGAACCTGACCGACTGCGGGGCATCGATCGCCCGCCGCACCAGCTGGGCGGCGTCGGCCTGGCTCGTCCACAGCGAAAACGACCTGCCGATCTCGTCCTTGACGTCCCGGGGGTTGATCGCCGACGTCGGGCTGAGGGGCGTGTCCTGCCGGTTCACCGCGCTGAAACGGATGACGATGACCGAAATCCCGTGAACATCCGAGTAGTACCGGCCCAGAGCCTCTCCCCAGACCTTGGACGCCGCGTAGATCCCGGAGGGCCGGACAGGCCAGGTGTGGTCGATGCGATCATAGCTACCCGGCTCGCCCCGGTACCTGCCGTTAAGGACCTCCGACAGTGGCGGTTCCTGCTCGTAGTTCCAGGTGACCTGTCCCGTCGACGCAAACACGATCCGCGTGACGCCGGCCTTTCTGGAGGCCTCGAACACGTTGTAGGCACCGATCAGGTTGCTGTCACGGATCCGGTCCCACAGCTCGCCCGGCCCGCCATTGGCCCCGAGATGTACAACCGTGTGCTTTCCCGCGACCGCCTTCGAGACCGCCGCGAAGTCCGCGACATTCCCGACGGTCGTCGCCGAAGCCTTGTCGGGATCGGCGCGCAGGTCGAAACCGCTGAGCCGGTAACGATCGGGGCTGTCCGACAACCGCTGCCATACCGCGGTCCCGATCAAGCCGGAGGAACCGGTTATAAGTACCGGTAACGCTGGCATCTAGCGCTTCCTCGTCGGGGTCCTGGCTCTGGGCCTCGAAGCCGCCCCCATCGCCCGGCTCGTTCGGACCACCGTGTCCCTGTCCCGAACGAACGACTCCCGCAACGCCATCCCCAGGCCCGGGCGAGTGGGCGCATACGCGAAGCCGCCCTCGATGCGAGGTAGCTCGTCGACGATCCGCGGGTACCAGCCGGCGTTGAACGACCTCACCGTCTCCTGGATCTTCGCGTTCGGGGCGTGCAGGGACAGGTGGACCCCGGCCATCAGCGCGACCGGCCCCGTGCAATCGTGAGGGGCTATCGGCAGCTTGTAGGAGTTCGCCATGGCGGCGATCTTCTTCGACTCGGTCAGGCCGCCGCACCATGTGATGTCGAGCATGCAGATGTCGATCGCCCGACGCTCGAACAGCTCCCGAAACGACTCTCGCATGGCCACCGTCTCGCTTGCCGTGACGGGCTGACGTACCTTGCGGCGGAAGTCGGCCAGAGCGTCTATGTTATTCATCGGGATCGGGTCTTCGATCCACATGACGTCGAACTCTTCGAGCGCCTGCGCGATCCGGACCGCAGTCGGCAGGTTCCACCGGCAGATGAGCTCGGCCGCGACCTCCATCCGATTGCCGACTGCCCGGCGGATCTTTCGAAATGGCTCGCACGCCTTCGTCAGGCTGGCCTCGCTGATGGAGTTGCCGTCCGCCTCCGAGTAGAACTGATCGAACGGCCAGATCTTCATCGCGGTGAAGCCCTCGGACAGCAGACTCTCGGCCAGCTCGTCCGCCCGGGTCAGGAACGCGTCGTGGTCGTTGTAGGGTCCCTCGGCGCAGCCCGTCTCGGGATCGCCCGTGAAAACCTGTGAGCGTCGTGACCCCCGAGGCGGCCTGCGGACCGCGGAGTGGTAGTTGGCGCAGGTGTTGTAGACCCGTATGCGATCCTGGAAGGTCCCGCCCATCGCCTGGTGGACCGGCATGCGGGCGGCCTGGCCGAAGATGTCCCACAGCGCGACGTCGATCGCCGACAGCGCCCGGATCTCTGCGTTCCTTGCCATCTGGGAACGTCCGCGGGCGCGCACGGCCTCCCAGTGGGCCTCGATCTTCAGCGGGTCCTGGCCCAGAAGGTACGAGGCCAGCTCGGAATGGATGAACTCCTCGACGGCGGCGACACCGAACGAGGTCTCACCCAAACCAATCAGCCCGCCATCGGTCCCGATCTGGACCCACACGAGCTGCGGGTACTCCGGGTTGGTGACCGTGTCGATGCGATCGATCTTCATGCGTGACGGCCTGATTGGCCAAAACTGGCTACTTCGAGCTTTCCTGGACCGCCAGCCGCCGGTCCTTGAGGAACGAAGGCTTCAATTCGGTGCCGATTCCGGCGCCTTCCGGCGGACACGCGAACCCCTTCTCGATGACCGGCTGCTTCGTGACGATGTTCCGATACCAGGTCGCGTTGTAGGCCCGCACGGTCTCCTGGATGAACGTGTTCGGCATGTTCAGGCTCAGGTGGACCGAGAACATGAACGTGACCGGGCCCACGCAGTCGTGGGGCGCGGTCGGCAGGTGGTAGGTCTCGGCCATCGTCGACACGCGCTTCGCTTCGGAGATGCCGCCGACCCATGAGATGTCGAACATGCAGATGTCGACCGCCCGCCGCTCGAACATCTCCCGGAAATGCCACCGCGTCGAAACAGTCTCGCTCGCCGTCACCGGATATCGGACCGCCTGGCGGAACTGTGCCAGTGCGTCGACGTTGTCCATCGGTACCGGATCTTCGTACCACATCGGCTTGAACGGCTCGACCGCGCGGGCGATCTGGATCGCCGACGGCAGGTTCCACATGCAGTGCATTTCGAGAGCGATCTCAATGCGGTCGCCGACCGCCTTGCGGATCTTGCGGAACGGCTCGACGCCGGCCTCGACGTCCTCCGGGTGGATCGACTGGCCGTTGGACTTCGAGACGAACTGGTCAAACGGCCAGATCTTCATGGCCGTGAACCCCTCGCTCAGGAGCGACTCTGCGAGAGCGCCGGCGTCGGTCAGGAATGCGTGCTGGTCCTCGTAGGGGCCGTCCGGGCGGTAGTCGACATCACCGGGCTTGAGGAACCCCGGCCGGTTGACTCCGTAGGAGTACCCCGCGCAGGTGTTGTACATGCGCAGCCGGTCCCGCGAGAGGCCGCCGAGGACCTGGTAGAGCGGCTCGCCGGTCCGCCGGGCGTAGAGGTCCCATAGCGCCATGTCGAGCGCGGACACGCCCCTGATCTCGGCGCCCCTCGCCCGCGTCGTGATGATCCCGAGCCGGTTGATCTCCTTCCATATCTGGTCGAGCCGGCCAGGGTCGGCGCCGATGAGGTATGGCGCGGCCTCGGTGTGGATCCACTGTTGGACCGTCTCGGGACCGAAGGAGGTCTCACCAAGCCCGACCAGGCCGTGATCGTCGTGCACCCTGACGAACAGGACCTTCGGGTACTCGGGGTGGATGAACGTCTCGATCTTCGCGATACGCCGCTGCCGGCCGTTCGAACGCCTGGGCATCGTTCCTGAGCCTCTGTTTTTCGGTTTGATCCAATGCTGAATCGGCCTTGCGGCCCACCGTCCGTGTGGGCGGGACGCCAATAGTACATCCGTGCCTCCGGGGCTCGGCTAGAATGCCCGCCGTGGCGAAGCTGACCGGGAAGATCATCGACGCAGCGACCGGCGAGAGACTGGAAGCCAGGGTCCAGGTCGTGGGCCCGAATGGCACGAACCTCGGGCCGCCAGATGCGATGTGGAAGGTCGGATCGGGCGAGCCGTTCTTCTACTCCGACGGCCAGTTCTCGCTCGACATCCCGCGCGGGCTCGTCCGCGTCGTCGTGGAGCGTGGCACCGAGTTCGTCCCATGGCGCCACGATGTCGAGGCGCCGAAGTCCGGGACGATCGCGCTCGATGTCCCGCTCGAGCGTTGGTCGGACCTGCCGGAGAGGGGATGGCATCCCGGCAACACTCACATCCACTACGACGAGAAGGAGAAGGACCCCGACCGACGGCTCCGGTACGACTCGAGGGTCGAGGGTCTCCGTATGACGGCAGTGAGCATCCTCAAGCGGTGGGAGCTCCTCTACGCGACGAACAAGTACCCGCCGGGGGTGATGAACGAATTCACCGATACCCACCACTACGTTCAGTGCGGCGAGGAGACACGGCACAACGCCGGCAGTCCGTTCGGGATCGGCTACGGGCACGTGATGCTGCTAAACATCCGTAACGCAGTCGATCCCCTGAGCCGCGGGCTACTGGTCGATGCCTTCGATCCCGACTACCCGCCGCTCAGCTACGCCTGTGACGACGCTCGCAGGCAGGGCGGGATCGTCATCTGGTGTCACAACGGCCAGGGGATGGAGGCCCCCGTCGCTGCCGCGCTCGGCAAGGTCGACGCGATGAACCTGTTCGACCCCTACTGGGTCGACACCGAGTACGACCTCTGGTACGCAATGCTCAACTGCGGAATCCGGCTGCCGGCATCGACCGGCTCCGACTGGTTCGTCTGCTCGGCGAATCGCGTCTACGCCCACGGTGAGCCAGAGTTCGACTACGAGACGTGGCTCAAAGCCCTCAGGGACGGACGCACGTTCATCACGAACGGCCCGGCTCTATATGTGAAGGTCAACGGCGTGGAGTCGGGAGCGACGGTCTCGGCGGAGCCGGGCGGCGAGGTCGATGTGGAAGTCGAGTGGACGTCGCACTACGCGGTCGACCGTGTCGAGGTCGTGATGAACGGGCGGGTGGTGGCGGCCCGGGCGCTCGCGCAGGAACCCTCTGGCTCGGCGCGATTCGCAGTGCCAGTCCGGTCCGATGGCTGGGTCGCCGCCAGGCTCGCCGGGAGTGCTCGCGACAGCTTCAACCAGGCAATCTGGGCCCATGCGAGCCCCGTCTACCTGACGACCGGCAGGAGTGCGGGGCCAGAGCGGCGAGAATCGGCACGCTTCTTCGTCGAGCGGATCAATGGGGCCCTCGGCTGGACCAGCACCGGGGCGAAGTTCTACACCGACGCCCAGCGGAAGGAAGTGCAGGACCTGTTCAGGGCCGGTCGGGAGTACTACCGGAAGCTGTCGCGTTAGTCACGCACCAGCGCTGTCGACGTGCAGCC
>Ga0233425_10011696_pt1 | contig 10159 bp, 13 predicted proteins | sample Watercolumn_Towu_2_FD_181712 | JGI IMG/M metagenome (GOLD analysis project Ga0233425, IMG submission 181712) | Freshwater microbial communities from Lake Towuti, South Sulawesi, Indonesia - Watercolumn_Towuti2014_140_MG | ecosystem: Environmental > Aquatic > Freshwater > Lake | place... | reverse complement strand
GGGCGGGCGGAGCCCTCCGGCGGGTCTATGGATAACGCCTTGAGCGGGTGCTCAAGGATGGTAGAACAGTGCGTGCAAACCACCCGGGATTCACTCTAGAACTGGTCCAGAGATGGGGGGCAGGTCATCATGCTTGGCCGTTGGAGGCATATCAATCGCTGCCGCCGTCGCTGCCAATCCGATTCTCGGCGCTGTCGCGGGTATTGCCGGCATCTCGGGTGCCGCCACGCTGAAGGATGTCATGAGCAAGATGCGCGACTTGAGGAGTGCAGAGAAGCGAGCTGCCCTGTCGCCTACGGGGCTGCTCTTTCGGCATGCGAATGAATAGGGAACATCCAACAACCGCCTGCAACACTACGGCGCGGAGGCCGCGCCGAGGTTGAGGCGGGGCGTTCGATGTATGCCAAGACTTATTCAAGCCAATGCTTTTGAACGGACGGCGGTCTTGACCTTTCCACTGGCTGTGGTGTTTTCTATCCTTCTATCCCCGATCATGGCGGCACAGACTACAACACCCGACGTTGCCCCAATCACCAAGGGCCAGCGACTTTTTTTACACGGGGCATAGTTTCCATGTGTTCATCCCGCCCATTTTGCAGAACATGGCCGAGGATGCTGGCATTGTCGGGCAGGAGAACCTGGGTCTATCGTCGATTGGCGGATCGCGCGTGATTCAACACTGGGACGTGCCAGAGACAAACAACCAGGCCAAAGCAGCGTTGCGGACCCGCCGGGTGGATGTGTTGACGTTGGCGCCGATCTTCATGCCCGACGACGGTATGGAACAATTCGCCGCCTTGGCGTTCGAGAATAATCCCGCGATCCGGATCACCGTTCAGGAAGATTGGCTCTGGCGCGACACGGTCGAGGCGATCGGAAATATTTGGACTCCCAAAACGTTTGATTACGACACCATGACCGGGGCTCAACTCCTGGCAATTCACGCCCCGGTGTTCAAGAGCATCGATGATACCGTGGCCGCGCTGAATCAGAAGTTCGGCAAGACCGTGCTCTACATTGTGCCGGCGGGTCAGGCCGTCATTGCGCTGCGCGAGCGGATCCGGACTGGGAAGGCCGGTGGCCTGAAAACCCAGACCGAATTGTTTCGCGACCGGATTGGGCATCCAGCCGAGCCAGTGCAAGTCCTGGTGGCGTATTGCCATTATGCGGTAATTTATCGTCGGAGCCCGGTTGGATTGCCGGCGCCAAAGATGATCGCCGACGCCCATAAGCCAGAGTGGAATGACGCGACGGTTCGCGTACTCCAGGAAGTTGCGTGGGAGGCGGTGACGCAACATCCCCAGAGCGGCGTGCGGCAGACGAAAGCGGCCAACACCGGCAAATAAGGATGAGGCTGCTGAAATCATGAAAAGGACCGAACCATGCGCTTCAGCGAACGGCGCTCCGCGCCGTCGCTGAGCTTGGACGATGCCCGGGCGCTGCGCGCCCGGGCATCGGGGCGCGGGCACACCCGCGTTGTTGTCCGGCGCGGCGCCGGCCATCAACGCGGTTTCAGCGGTGGCTCCGCCGGCGGGCACGCCCGCCTCCGTCGCCCCGCTGACCCGCGCCCCGTTGGGCCAGCAGAAACGGGATGAAATCGGAGGTTGACAATATACGCCAGTGGCGTATGATGCTTCCATGATCTTCATTGAGACTTCAGTGTTCACAAGAGAGATCAGACACCTTTTACCGGACGGAGAATATCGTAGATTGCAGACGGCGCTGATGTTCAGGCCGGATGTCGGTGACCTCATCCGAGGCGGAGGTGGATTACGGAAGGTGCGGTGGAATCTTCCCGGCATGGGCAAGCGCGGTGCCCTGCGGGTCATCTACTACTGGGACCTGCCGGATACGATCTACATGCTTCTGCCGTACAAGAAGACAGATCAAGACGACCTCGCGCCGGAGCAACTGGGATTCCTCCGGGCGTTGGTCAAGGAGTGGTTGACATGAAAGAAGACACGTTTGCCAAGTTGGTCGCCAGCATCAAGGAAGCCGGAGAAATCAAGGCGGGACACCAGGCGCCCAGCCGAATCTACGAGATCAAGCCGCCTGAAATCCGCATCGTTCGTGAGCGGCTCGACGTCTCACAAGGAGAGTTTGCCGTCATGATCGGGGTCAGCACCCGGACACTCCAGAACTGGGAGCAAGGCCGGCGCCAGCCCGAAGGCCCCGCGAAGGCTCTTCTGACGATTGCTTCGCGCAACCCGGCTGCCGTTCTTGACGCCTTGCACGGACAAAGAACCGGCCCAACAACCAAATCCAGGCGATTCTCAACCCGCGCGGCGCGGGTCTCGAACGCCTGATTTGGAACGTTCGCTGAAAAGGACGGAGAAAGGAAAGGGAACACATGAGAAGCCTGTGTATTGCTGGAGTTCTTGCCCCACTGCTCTGGAGCGTATCGGCGTGTGCCGGCGATATGGCAGACGCGATCTACCACAACGGCGCCATCCTCACCATGGCCGGCAGCGAACCGACCTATGTCGAGGCCCTTGCCGTGAAGGACGGCCGGATCGCCGTCGCCGGTGCAAGGGAGGACGCCCTCAAGCTGAAAGGCGACGCGACCCGGGTCGTGGATCTGGAGGGCAAGGCACTGCTGCCCGGCTTCCTCGACGCGCACACCCACTACATCAACTCGCTGCTGGTCGCCAACCAGTGCAAACTCTATGCGCCGCCATCCGGCCCCGGGAAGGACGTGCCCAGCATCATTGCGGAGCTCAAGAAATACACCCGCGACCGCAAGACGCCCAAAGGCGAATTGATCATGGGGTATGGTTACGACGACTCCGTAATGCCCGACGGACGCCTGCTCAACCGCGACGACCTGGACGAGGCGTTTCCCGACAACCCGGTTCGCATCGACCATGTCTCCATGCACGGCGCAGTGATGAACAGCCTTGCCCTGAAGAAGTACGGCTACAGCGCGGCGACCAAGACTCCTCCGGGCGGCGTGATCGTGCGCAAGCCGGGCACCGAGGAACCATGGGGTCTGATCATGGAGACGGCGTTCCTCCCGGTCTTCGAACAATCCGAGCCGATGACCGCCCAGCAGGAAGTCGATTGGACCCGGGCGGGCCAGATGCTCTTTGCGGAGGCGGGCATCACCACCGCCCATGAAGGCTCAACAATGATCGGCCCATTTCAGACCATGAAGCGCGCCAGCGAGGCCGGGGCGAACATCATTGATGTGATTGCCCATCCGTTCATAACCGACGTGGACAGGGCGCTCGCCGAAGTCCCCGTGACCGAATGGGGCAAATACAAGAACCGCTTCAAGGTCGGTGGCGTGAAGATCACTCTGGACGGCTCGCCGCAGGGTCGGACGGCCGCCTTCACCACACCCTATCTCACCGGCGGACCCGGTGGAGAAAAGGACTGGAAGGGTGAGCTGCTCTTCCCGCAGGACCTCGCCAACAAGATGGTGAAGAAGGTCTATGAAATGAACGTGCCGCTCATCCTGCACTGCAACGGCGATGCGGCAATTGACGCCTTTCTTGCGGCCTACGAGTTCGCCCGCGACGGCGACTTCAACCGGCCGTGGAACGTGACGACCATTCACACCCAGTTCCTGCGCAAGGATCAAATACAGAAGTTCGCGCAATACAAAGTGCGGCCCTCCTTCTACACGCTGCACACTTTTTACTTCGCCGAGACGCACATCCAGAACCGTGGCAGGGAGCAGGCGATGTATATCAGTCCCATGCGCGACGTGATCGACGCCGGGCTGCACCCGGTCAACCACACCGATTTCGTCGTCGCCCCTCTTGACCAGATGATGATGCTCTGGTCTGCCGTGAACCGCATCTCCCGCGCCGGGCAGGTCATCGGTCCCGACCAGCGGGTGACCGTGTACGAGGGCCTGAAGTCCATGACCGAGTGGGTGGCTGAGGAGTATGAGGAACTGGATATCAAGGGCATCTTGGCACCCGGCAAGTACGCCGATCTCGTGATCCTGGACAAGGACCCGCTCAAGGTGGATCCGATGGCCATCAAGGATATCAAGATTCTTGAGACGATAAAGGAAGGCGTCACCATCTATCCGGCGCCCGTCGGAGGACATCCGCCCGTGGCCGCCGGCGCTTCTTCCGACAAGACCTATTCCTGGCGTGCCCATGTCTGCGACATGTCCGGCGTGAACAGCGCCGCGGGAAAGACTTGGACCCTCGCGAGGCTCAACAGCAAGATGATCGATGTCCCGAAGCCGCCAACCATGCTCTTCGCGGGCGGCAATCTCACCATCTTCGGCGGCATCAACCAACTCAAGGGCACCTACGCTCTCTTGGATGACAAGGTCATGATGGGCGAAATCGTCAGCACGAAGAAGGCGGGTCCGCGGGAAGTCATGGACCTTGAGAACGAGTTTGCAAACACACTGCGGGGTGTGGATGGGTTCCATGTCCACGGCGACCAACTGCAACTGCTTAGCGGAGATTCCGTCGTCGCCACCTTCCGCGCCGACGAGTAGCTTGCAAACGGACCGTGCTGCTCAGAAACAGGAACATCGGACAAGAGCGTGGACCCCTACGGGTCACCCGCCGCGGACGGCGGCTGAACCGAGGGTCACGCTCGGCGTTGGGCGTTTGCTCGCGCGTCCTGAAATGAACGATGATTTTGACCATCTCTGGCATCTCGTCACCGGCCAGTTCCATGCGCCGGGTTACTCCGTCCACGGCCTTGACCACTGGCGGCGCGTCGAGCGCAACGCACTCTTACTCGCGACGCGCACAGGAGCCGATATCGCCGCTGTCCGGCTCTTCGCTCTCTTTCACGACAGCCGCCGCGAGAACGACGGCTGGGACGACGGCCACGGAGCACGAGGCGCAGAGTATGCCACGAGTCTTCGCGGCACTGCTTACGACTTACCCGACGACCGTTTCGAGCTTCTCCACTACGCCTGCGTCTGGCACACCGACGGCGAGCACCACGACGACCCGACCATTGCGACTTGCTGGGACGCCGACCGACTCGACCTCGGCAGAGTCGGCGTCATCCCAGACCCGGAGTTTATGAGCACCGACTTCGGACGAGAGATTGCAGCTTATGGCTCCATTCAGCCCTTCCTCCAATCGACCGCAAACGCCTAACCATGCGCTGCAGCGAACCCGACCTGAGCGTCGCAGCTGCAATCCATGCGTCCCGTGGGCCGGGTCGCTGAGCTTGGGTCGTTCGGGGCGCGCTGCGCGCGCGCGGATCGTGGCGCCTCACCACATTCGGGCTGGCTGTCCGCAGGCTTCGCCTGGCGGCTGACCCGCGCCCCGTTGGCAGAGGCGAGGCAGGAAGAAAGCTTGTTCCGGCGGTAAGTGTCACTATAGTATCACCTCATGAGAACTGAACTTGTCACGACGTTGAAGCGGCAGGCGACGCGGATACTGGCCGACCTGCATGAATCCAAAGACCCCGTTCTGATCACCGAACACGGCGCTCCGTCCGCGTATCTCGTGGATGTGGCGGCGTTCGAGATGATGCAGGATCGGATGACGATCCTGGAGGGGATCGCCCGTGGAGAACGGGCGATTTGGGAGGGCCGGACGCTCACCCATGCGGAAGCCAGAGGGAGAATGAAGAAGTGGCTCGTCTGATCTGGACCGAGCCGGCACTCGCCGACCTCGAAGCGATCGCCGACTACATTGCGCTGGACAATCCGGCGGCGGCGAGCGGACTTGTCCAGAGGGTGTTCGAGAGCGTAGAGCGGCTGGAGCGCTTTCCGTCTTCCGGCAAGCGTCCTCCCGAAATGCCGCGTACGTCCTATCGCGAAATCGTCGTCACGCCCTGTCGCGTGTTCTACCGGCTTGAGGGAGATGACGTCTTCCTCCTGTACGTAATGCGGGCAGAACGTCTGCTCAGGAGATGGCTGATCGAGGAACGCGACAGAACCCGATAGGACGGCCCACCACACCTTGGATCGTACCGTGTCCCGCTCAGCGGTCGACTGCCGGTCAGGGTGAGCCAACAGACATGAAGAAGGGAATCAGAATGGCCATCGGCGCGGTCGCGGGTGTGGCGGTTGGCTGCTGTGCTCTTGTCGGCTTGTCACACACCAGAGATCAGTACGAATGCTCACGGTGCAAGGCTCTCTCAGAAGCTAGAAGCATTGTCCTGTTTTCGATCCCGATCTGGACAGGCGGGAAGACGGTGAAAGGATCACTCACCGGACGGCCATGTGAGCACGCCTGGCGGAAGTGGTTCTCCAATTCGACAGGCGTGGCGCTCAACTGGCAGAACTGGGATGGCTGTTTCGGGGAGTCGCCGTGGCTCGAAGAACTTGGAAAACAAACGGCGGCGAACCAAGCGTCGCAGGCGGTCGGCGCGACCGGCGCGCCTCCGACTGAACGCTGACGTTCGGCTGAGTGGAGATGAACGGATGATTTCGGAACCAGACAACACAGACAACTCCAATCCCCGGCTGAAGGCCGCATTTCTTGAGGTGGCAGCGGCGGACCCCGGATTCTAAGCCAGGGGGGAAGTTAGGGCAGGCGGTCTCTTGCGGGCATGGAAGGGACCGGGAGATGGGCAAGCCATCGCCACGCACGGAGGTCGTCTACAACGTGGAGCCATTCCGCGGAGCGGTGCGGCAGGGCGATTGGAAATTGATCTGGCGTTCCCTGATTCCACCGAGCGTCGATCCATACCGCCTTGCCAGCGGCCCCTGCGAGCAGAGCAACCGCGCCGCGGAGCATCCCGAGAAGGTGGCGGCCGTGCAGGATCGGCTCAACACGTTGGGCCGGGAATCCGCCAAACCGCTGGCGATGATCTGCGTCACGAGCGTGGGGCTGGCGCATGGCAAGCCGCTCCTGGCCTCAAAGGACGGCGCCTCGCCGGTCAAGGCCGACGCGCACGGACCAACGATTACGGACGAGGATTCCGGCCGCAAGGACCAACCTTGAATGCCGCCGCAGGCCAGGGCCCAACGATCCGGGCGGAGACGCCCCCTTCCCCTTTCTTCCGCGCCAACAGCTCGTCAAACAACATCTCGTACTGCTCCGCGGTGCGACGCGTGCTGAACCGGGCTTCGATATCCGATCGGGGCCGCGAGTATTTCGCCTTGTCGTTGAGGACGCGAATGACGGCTTCGGCCAGCGCCGCGCGGTCGCCGACCGGGACCACCTCGCCCATGCCCGTCGTCCGCACCGGCTGGCGCACGCCCGGCAGCGCGCTGGCGATCGACGGCGCCCCGCACAGCATGCCCTCGACCTGCACCAAGCCGAACGACTCGGTCGAGTTCAAGCTCGGCAGCACGGTGACCTCGCAGTTGTGGAAGAGGACCGCCATTTCGCGCGGATCCAGGATGCCGAGGAACGTCCAATGATCGGGATAGCGGCCGACGAGCGGCATGATGCGTCTGGCGTACGCCTCCTCGCCCAGTACGTTCCGATACGGTCCCGCAAACAAGACCCGCGCACGGGGATGCGCCTCCAGAACGCGCGGGAGCGCCTCCAGCATGATCTCCACCCCCTTCTCCGTGGCCAGTCGCGCCGCAAAGCCGATCACGCGCCGGTCCTTCAACCCCCACTTCGCGCGGAAGGCCGCGATCTCAGCGGGCGTCACGGCGGGCATGTGCACCGGCGGCGGAATCACGATCACCTTGTCGAGATAGCGCGAGAGAAACGGCGAATGCTCGGCGTAATCCCGGGTGTAGGCCACCATCGCGTCGGCCTGCCGCGCGGCCTGACGGTTGCTGCCGGACACCACCCGGTCGACGAGGCGGCTGAACAGGCCCGGCGGCAGTCGCAGATCGCAATGATACGTCAGCGTCACCGGCTTCTTCAGCCAGCGGCCGCGCAGCGCCAGGCCGCTCGCGTCCAATTGTGGCAGATGCAGGCTCAAGACGTCGTGGGCGCGCACCATCGTCCAGGCCACCGCGCCGAACGTCGGCATGATGACGCCCTTGCTCACGCGAAACGCCACCGGCACACGCACGACATCCACGCCGTTCGCCCGCTCTTCACGCGGCAGCGACCTGTCGTACTGCGAAGTCAGCACCGTCACCCGATGTCCGCGATCGGCCAGCGCGCAAGCCAGCCGTTCCGCATAGATGGTCAGCCCGCTGGTGTGAGGCCGGTAGTACGTGAGGGCGAGGAGGACCTTCATGGGACGAGCGTTTCGAACAGACGTCGATGGTCGACCACCCACCGATAGAGCTGCGCCACTCCGTCCGCGACCGGCGTCTTGGGCGACCAGCCCAGCACCGACCGAGCCTTGCGAATGTCCATCACGCAGATGCGTTGATCGCCCGGCCGCCAATCGCCCCGTCCGATCGGCACGGGGCGGCCCAGCAGCCGTTCCAGCAGCGGACCGGTCTCCGTCCAGACGGCCAGCGTGTTGTCCGCTCCGCCGCCGATGTTGAAGACCTGCCCCGCCGCCCGATCGATCTTCTCAACGGCCAGTTCGTAAGCGTCCATGAGATCGCCGACGTACAACACGTCGCGCACCTGCTTGCCGTCGCCGTAGATCGTGATCGGCCGGCCGGTGACCGCCGCGATCATGAACCAGGCCAGCCAGCCCTGATCCTCGATCCCGAACTCCCGCGGGCCGTAGATCGCCGACTGTCGAAACACGACCGTGCGCAGACCGTAGATGCGCGCATAGTCGCGCACGTATTGATCGCCCGCGCCTTTGGAGCACCCGTAGGGCGAGTGAAAATCGAGCGGGAACGATTCGGAAATGCCGTGCGGATGATCGCGGTACGCGTAGCGGGTCTCGGTCTCAATCAGCCCCAGCTCCTCCATGCCGCCATAGACCTTGTTGGTCGAGGCATACAGGAAGACGGGATTCGATCCCGACAACCGCGCCGCTTCCAGCGCATTGAACGTGCCCAGCGCGTTGTGCTCGAAATCATCGCGCGGATTCTTCACGGACGCCGTGACGGCGACCTGCCCGGCGCAGTGAACGATCACGTCTTGCCCGCGGGCGGCCTCGGCCAGCCGATCGGCGTCGCGCAAGTCCGCGTGAATCAGGCGGTAGGAATCGGCGCCATGCTGGGCGCGCAGCCAATCCAGGTTGCTGATCGATCCGCGCCGCGACAGGTTGTCGTAGATGGCGACCTGCGCGCCGCGCTGCAGGAACCGGTGAACCGCATGGGAGCCGATGAAGCCGGCGCCGCCCGTGATCAGGACTCGCATCGAATGGATCACTCCAACGGACCGGAAACCGCCTGTCGGGCGGCGCGGGCACTCCGCTTCGCCCAGGGAGATCCGCCGGGCGAACCCGCCCGCTGGAACCGGACCTGAGCCGCGCCATCGTGGGGAGACGGTAGCAAAGCCGGGGTGGAGGGTCAAACCCTGGCGATCGGCGGCCGGCTCCCTCCGAGTGCGGCGCCCCCGGTCGCACAAGGCGCGTTCCGCCGCCGCCGGGACCTCCCGATGTTTCTTGCCACTCCGTCCGCGGCGGCTATGCTCGGCGCGATCAGACGGGACCGGGGCCGAGGCCCCGGCCGCGCGAAAGGAATCCGGCCATGGCGCTCTCGATGGAATGGACGCGGCGGATCGAACACTGGCGGAAGGCGATGCCGGGGCTCTTCTTCCGTCCGCTGGCGGAGGTGCGGTTCGAGGGCTACGAGACGCGCGAGGCGCTGGACGCCGCCGCGGCGGCGCGCGGGCGGTTCCGTCCGATGCCGCCGGGGACGCGGTGGGGCCCCAAGTGGACCTACGCCTGGTTCCGCGCCGACGTGGCGATCCCGAAATCCGCCGCCGGCGAGCGCGTCGTCCTGCGACCGAACCTCGGCCGCGGCGAGATGGCCGTCTACGTCGACGGCGTCAACGCGGGCGGGGTCGACGGCAAGCACCGCGAGATCACGTTGGCGCGGAAGGCGCGCGGGGGCGAGCGGTTCCGCGTGCTGATCGAGGCCTACGCCGGCCACGGCCGCACGCCCTGCGGCGGCGGGCCCGCGCCGGACGGGATCGAGACCGTGCCCGAGCCGCCGCGCCGCCAGGCCGAGGTGGGCGTCAGCGAGATCGGCCTCTTCGAGGAGGGGCTGTTCCAGCTCTGGATGGACGCCGAGACGCTGTGGCGGCTGCGCGAGGCGATGGCGGACAAAGAGTCGCTGCGCGTCGCCGCGATCGACGACGGCCTCAAGGCGATGACGCTCGCGGTCGACCTCGAACTCCCGCGCGCGGAGATGCTCGAGAGCGTCCGCGCCGGCCGCCGCATCCTGCGGCCGCTG
>Ga0233425_10011695_pt1 | contig 10159 bp, 9 predicted proteins | sample Watercolumn_Towu_2_FD_181712 | JGI IMG/M metagenome (GOLD analysis project Ga0233425, IMG submission 181712) | Freshwater microbial communities from Lake Towuti, South Sulawesi, Indonesia - Watercolumn_Towuti2014_140_MG | ecosystem: Environmental > Aquatic > Freshwater > Lake | place: Indonesia... | reverse complement strand
TGTGGGCGTGGTCTTGGAGGAGATCGATGCAGCGCTCACGATCCTGCACGTCATCAAGAACAGTCCTGCCGAACGCGCGGGATTGCAGGAGCTGGAGCGCATCGTGGCCGTGGATGGCTGGGCCGTGCCGCGGGAACGCGCCGTTGAACAAGCGCGCGGACGTCTGCGCGGAGAAGAGGGGTCTCTTGTTCGCCTGCGCATGGCGAATGCCGCCCAAGAGGAACGCGAGGTGGAGATTCGCCGTGCTGAGGTGCCAGAAGCCAGCGTCTTTGGAGCCATGTTGGATGATGCTCCTGGAGTCGGCGTGTTGGTGCTTGAGCGCTTCCACGAACAAACGGCGGCGGAAGCCGAGACGCTGCTCAAAGCGCTCAGTGCAGAGGGGTTGAAGGCTCTCGTCTTGGACCTACGGGACAATCCTGGCGGATTGCTGAACTCGCCAGCGCATGTGGCCGGTTACTTCCTCGGCGACCACAAACTCGTGGTGCGCACCGCAGGTGCGCGGACCCACGGCGAGTTGCGCGTGGGCGCAAGCGCCCCATGGGCTGAGTTGCCCTTGGTGGTGCTGGTGGATGGGCGCACAGCGAGCAGCGCCGAAGTTCTGTCCGCAGCCCTGCAGGACTACGCCCGCGCGCCGCTGGTGGGGGAACGCACCTTCGGCAAGGGCGTGGTGCAGCAGTCCTTGAACCTGGAATCCATGCCCGGTGCCGCCCTGCGCCTGACCGTGGCCCATTACTTCGCGCCCTCGGGGCGATGCATCGAACGCTCCGTGGGGCTCGCCCCGGGTGCTGCGGGGCGCGGCGGGCTCATCCCAGACCTCACCTTGGAGCTCAGCTCTGATGAGCGAGTGAGCGCGGATCATCTGCGCGATCGCTGGCGCTACAGCCCCGCGGTGAGGGCGCACCTTGGCGCAAGGCAGCGGTTCAGCGACCCACAACTCAACGCTGCGGTGGCGCTCTTGCAAGGCCATGCACCAGCGGATCGGCGGTTGCACTAATGCTCGTCTTGGGCGTTGAAACCTCCTGCGACGAAACTGCGGTCGCGCTCGTGCGCGACGGCGTGGAGATCGTCACCTCACGCGTCCTCACCCAAGTGGATCGCCACCGAGTGTTTGGCGGTGTGGTGCCGGATCTCGCAGCCCGCGAGCACGTCCGAACGGCTGCGGCAGTCCTCGCTGATGCCCTAGCCGAATCCGGCGGACTGCGCCCGGATCTGGTGGCGGTCACCGAACGCCCCGGTTTGCAGGCCGCCCTGCTCTCTGGCATCGCAACCGCCGAAGGCATCGCCCTCGGGTACGGCGTGCCACTCGTGGGCGTGAATCATGTGGAGGCCCATCTGGTCGCGCCCTTTCTTGCGGCGGGCAAGGCTCCGGAGTACCCCTTCATCTCGCTGGTGGTGAGTGGAGGCCACACGCATCTGTTTCACTCGGTGCACGCCCTGCGTCACGAGATCATGGGCGCCACCATCGACGACGCAGCGGGAGAGGCCTTCGACAAGGTGGCGAAGGTGCTCGGCTTGGGCTTCCCGGGAGGCCCCGCGTTGGAGCGGGCGGCGTCTACGGGCGACCCGGAGAAAGTGACCTTCAAGCGTCCGCTGCTCGAGAAGGACATCCTCGACTTCTCCTTTTCCGGATTGAAGACCGCGGTCCTCTACACCTGCTTTGGTCAGGAGAAGAATGGGCGTCCGCGCACAGAGTTGCGTCCGGAGTTTCGGGCGAGCGATGTGGCCGCCTCGTTCCAGCAGGTGGTGGTTGACGTCCTCATCGAGAAGGTCCGGCGGGCGGTGTGCGCCTCCGGGGTTTCGCGGGTGGCCGTGGGCGGGGGAGTGGCGTGCAACGGTCCCTTGCGGGCCGCTCTGACGCAGGCTGCCGTGCAGCATGGCTACGAGCTGCACTTGGCACCGCGCGCGCTTTGCGCGGATAACGCGGCCATGGTTGCAGCCCGCGGTCACGAATTGGCCAGCCTAGGACAGGGCCGGTGGCCAGAGGTTTCGCCGCGCGCGACTTGGCCCCGCTGGCAGCCCGCCTGAGCGCGGGAACTGCGTTGCCGCGGGCGAGGCCCACGGATAAAACGACCCCCGGCCCGTCCGCGACGGGTCCATCCGCAACACGATGGATTCCCAACGATTGACCTCGCTGCTCGAGAGCGTGGCCCGCGGCATTCTGCCTGTGGACCAGGCCGCTGCATCGATTGGCTCGGCGACCGCGGACCTCGGCTTTGCGCGCTTGGATCTGCACCGGCAGCTGCGTTGCGGCTTCCCCGAGGCCATCTTTGCTGCTGGCAAGAGTGTTGCTGAGTGCGTGGCCATTGCCCGCGAATTGGTAGCGAGGAACGCGCGCTTGTTCATGACGCGGGTGACGGACGAACAGGCTGCGGCATTGCGGGCGGCGGTGCCAGATGCCTCATGGCACGAACGGGCTCGAGTGTTTTGCCGCGACATGCTGCCTACTGAGCCTCAAGGGCTCGTGGTGGTGTGCGCTGCGGGGACCTCCGACTTGGCGGTGGCTGAAGAAGCCGCTCTGACGGCGGAAGCCTGCGGTGCCCGTGTGGAGCGGCGCCACGATGTGGGGGTCGCTGGCTTGCATCGCCTCGAACCTGTGCTGCCGCTGTTGCGCGAGGCCAGCGTGGTGGTGGCTGTGGCCGGCATGGAAGGCGCACTGCCGAGCGTGATCGCAGGGCTGATTGATCGGCCCGTGATCGCTGTGCCCACCAGCATTGGTTACGGCACGTCGTTTGGCGGGTTGGCCGCGCTGCTGGCCATGCTCAATTCGTGTGCGGCTGGAGTGACGGTGACTAATATCGACAACGGATTCGGGGCAGGTTGCGCGGCGGCGCGCATCAATCACATGCTGGTGAGGAGGGGAGCTCATGGGAACTGAGAACTCAGCGCGGCTGGTGCTAGCCGACGGATCCATCTGGCACGGTCGCTCCATCGGCGCCGCCGGAGAGGCTGGCGGCGAAGTGGTGTTCAACACCAGCCTCACGGGCTATCAGGAGATCCTGACGGATCCGTCCTACCGTGGCCAGATCGTGACCATGACCAACCCCCTCATGGGGAACTATGGTGTCACGCCGGAAGATGATGAATGCGAACGGCCGCACTTGTCGGGCTTCATCGTGCGCGAGTTGACGAGCATCACCAGCAACTGGCGCGCAACGAGTTCGCTGCAGGATTGGTTGGTCCAGCACAACATTGTCGCCATCGAGGGGCTCGACACTCGTGCTCTCACGCGCAAGTTGCGTTTGGATGGCGCGATGAAAGGCCTGCTCACGACCTCTGCTGATGCGGATGACGTGGTGCGCCGACGGTTGCAGGACGTTCCCGATTTGGTGGGGCGCGATCTCGTGCTCGAGGTCACGCGCGGCCAGCGCATCGAATGGACCAGTGGATTCCCCGAGTCTTTCCGCACAGAACTCGGGGCTGCCAAAGGACCGCGCCCCCGCGTTGTTGCTCTCGACTATGGCGCGAAGGCCAACATCTTCCGCTCGCTCGTCCAAGCGGGCTTTCAGGTCGTGGTGCTGCCCGCGCAAGCGAGCAGCGCGGACATCCTGCGCGAGCAGCCGGATGCTGTGTTCCTTTCCAATGGCCCAGGTGATCCGCGCGTGCTCAAGTACGCCACGGACGCAGCTCGCGGCATCCTCGGCAAGTTGCCGATCTTCGGCATTTGCCTCGGGCACCAAATCCTTGGCGCCGCCATGGGAGCAGAAGTGTTCAAGCTCAAGTTCGGTCACCACGGTGGCAACCAACCCGTGAAGGACCTACTGACGGGGCGCGTTGAGATCACGGCGCAAAACCACGGCTTCGCGGTGGAACCCACCTCAGCGGAGCGCGCGGGCGCGCGCATCACCCACGTCAACCTCAATGACGGCACGGTGGAGGGCATGGACAGCGCCGATCTGCGCATGATGGCGGTGCAGTACCACCCCGAAGCTGCGCCCGGACCGCATGATTCGTTGCACCTATTCCGTCGCTTCCGCGCTCTGGTGGACGCATCTTTGGAGCGCGCGCGATGAGTGTGACGGCGTTGCTCGGTTTGCAGTGGGGAGATGAAGGCAAGGGCAAGGTCGTCGATGCCATGGGCGAGGGCATTGGCATCGTGATTCGCGCTCAGGGCGGCGCGAACGCGGGGCACACCGTGCGCGTGGGAGATAAAACGCGAGTCCTACACCTCATCCCTAGCGCGATGCTGAATCCAGGCGTCCGCGGAGTCATTGGCAATGGCGTGGTGGTGGATCCCTTCACCCTCGTCAAGGAACTCGATGGCCTCGCGGCGAGCGGAGTCCCGGTGGAGGAGCGGCTCAAGTTGTCTGATCGCGCGCACCTCGTGCTGCCGTGGCATCAGGCTCTCGATGCTGCGCTAGAAGAATCACGCGGTGCAGCAGCCATTGGCACCACACGTCGAGGCATCGGCCCGGCCTACATGGACAAGGCCGCGCGCTCAGGCATCACCGCAGCGTGGTTGACGCGGCCTGCGGAACTGGCCGCGCGCGTGCACGCTGAGATCGAACAGAAAAACCGCATCCTTCAGGCGCTCGGAGCTGAGCCTTTGAACGCCGCGTCGTTCTTGCCACGACTCCTCGAGGTGGCAGAGCGCCTGAGTTCACGCGTCACGGATACGGTGGGTTTCTTGCTAGATGCCGAGGCGGCCGGCGAAAACATGTTGATCGAAGGGGCGCAAGGCGCGCTCTTGGACCTAGATCTTGGCTCCTATCCGTTTGTGACGAGTAGTAACTGTCACATGGGCGGTTTGCTTGCAGGATCCGGCTTGCCACCGCGCTCCGTCACGCGGGTGATTGCCGTTGCGAAGGCCTATTGCACGCGCGTCGGCGCTGGCCCATTCCCCACCGAGGATCACTCCTCTGTGGGAGAAGGGATCCGTCGTCGTGGCCACGAATTTGGTTCCACCACCGGACGGCCGCGGCGCTGTGGCTGGTTCGATGCGGTGGCTGCGCGCCATGCGGTGCGGACGAACGGCGTGAGTGAACTTGCACTCACCAAGGCGGACGTGCTGAGCGGTGAGAAAGTCGTGCGCATGTGCACCGCCTACGAGGTGGATGGAAAGATTACGCGATCCTTCCCAGGGGGGGCGCTAGATCGCGCTCGCCCTGTGTACGAAGACATGCCCGGCTGGCCCGAGGGCATTGCTTCGCATCGGACCGCAGATGAACTGCCGCCTCAACTCTTGGCGTTTATCGCGCGCATCGAGGCCGAGTTGCAAGTGCCCGTCACGCTGGTGTCCACGGGGCCCGAACGTACGCAAACGATTCTGCGTGTACGCTCCGCCTGACATGGATCTCAAGGGCATTCGACATCTGGCCATCATCATGGATGGCAACGGCCGTTGGGCGGAGATGCGCGGCTGGGCGCGCACGCGCGGACACCGTGCAGGCGTCGATTCTGTGCGGGAGGTCACCACGGAATGCGCGCGCGCTGGATTGCCGTGGCTCACGCTCTATGCCCTGAGCACAGAGAACTTCAAGCAACGCCCGAGCCGCGAAGTGCGGGTTCTCATGGCGCTACTCAAGCGCTTCATGATCGAGGAGCGCGGGACCTTGATGGACAACGGGGTGCGCTTGGTGACAGCCGGTCGCTTGCATGAACTGCCTGCGCGGGTGGTGGCTGAGATTCGTCGCACGGAAGCGTTGACGGCTGCGAATCGCGGCATGGTGCTGTGCTTGGCGTTGAACTACGGCGGGCGCAGCGAAATCACGGATGCGGCGAAAGCGCTCGCCCGCGAGGTTGCGGCAGGTCGACTCGATCCGGAGTCGCTCACCGAAGACTCTCTCGCGGCCCGGCTTTACTGTCCTTCGATGCCTGATGTGGATTTGTTGTTGCGCACGGCCGGTGACCTTCGCGTCAGTAACTTCTTGCTGTGGCAAATCTCCTACGCAGAGATTTGGGTCACATCCAAGTGTTGGCCCGATGTGCGACGCCCACTCCTCGAAGAAGCGTTCGCGGCCTTCGCCGGACGGAAGCGGAAATTTGGCAGTTTGGGTGGGAGCGGACGCGCTTCATGAGAACCAAACTCGCACGCTATGGGATCGGCTCGGTCCTAGTGTTGCTGATCGTGGCGATCTATCAGCTGCATGAGAGCTGCCCGTTGCTAGGGCCCTGCGTTGCGTTGGCCCTCGGTGTGTTGGCTGCGGCGGAATATTTGAAGTTGGTTGCGAGCACTCTTCCGCGGGCACTCGTGCGAGTCTCTGTGTTGCTTGTGGCTGTTGTGGTGGGCTTGTGCGGATGGTGCGCGTGGCGCGCCGATCTCGCCGCCGCGGATTTGTTCTTGGCGCTCATCCTGCCTGCGGCTCTCTTCGTCGCTTCGTTGGCGCTGATCGCCGCGCGACGTGAACAAGCGGTTGCGGCGGGTGACTTGGCTGCTGTGCTCCATGTGGGCGGCATGGCGGCCTTCACATTGCTGCCCTTGGCGGCGCTCGCCTGCCTCATGGCGGATGGTGCGACGGGCATGGCGATGGCGACGTTGGTGGTCTTGGGCTCGAAGGGCAATGACATCGGCGGCTACGTCGGCGGGACCTTGCTCGGCCGCCACAAGCTCTGTTCCGGCGTCAGTCCCAACAAGACCGTGGAGGGTGCGATTTGCGGAGCAGCGTTGGGCATCGGCGTGACGGTGCTGCTGGCGCGGAACTTGGATGTGCTCGCCCCAGTTCTTGCCGGATCGCGCGCATGGGCTCTAGGTTTGGCCTTGGCGCTCAGCACCCAAACCGGGGATTTGATCGAATCGGCGCTGAAGCGCAGCGTGGCCGCGAAGGATTCCGGGCACGTCCTGCCTGCATTTGGCGGGGTGTTGGACCTCGTCGATAGCCTCATTTTTTCAGCCCCACTGGGCTACACTTTGGCCAGAGCATGGTTGAACTGAAACGAACACTTGTCTGCAGAACTGCGACGCCCCGATGAATCAACGCGTCATTCCTCTGCGCGACCTCGAAGAAGAACGCAAGCTCTTCGGATCTCTTGACCGCAACCTCCAACTCCTGCGCCGTACCTTCAAGGTGGAAGCATTGTCGCGCGGAGGGGCGTTGCGATTGTCCGGTTCACCAGATTCCGTGGATGAAGCGGCAAGAGCGCTAGACCGTGCCTTGGAGCGCATTCGCTCGGGCCGAGCGGTGACGGATGCCGAGCTCGAGTCCTTGTTCGGGCGCGGTGCTTCAGAGGAAGCTGGGACTGCGCATCTCGGAGCCGGGAGTGATGCCGCCGCGCCGCGCATCGCGGTCGAGCCACGCTCAGAGAACCAAGCGCGCTACATCGAGGCCATCCGGAAGAGCGTCATCACCTTTGGCATCGGGCCTGCGGGCACGGGCAAGTCGTGGCTTGCGGTGGCGTCTGCGGTGCAGTTCCTGCGTGCCGGGCAGTTTCGGCGCATCGTGCTGTGTCGCCCCGCGGTGGAAGCTGGCGAGAGCCTCGGCTTTCTTCCAGGCGATCTCGCAGCCAAGATCAATCCCTACCTTCGCCCTCTCTATGACGCGCTCAACGACGTGATGCCGAAGGGGCAGTTGAAGCGTTACATGGAGGAAGAAATCGTAGAGATCCTGCCGTTGGCCTACATGCGCGGGCGCACCCTCGACAACAGCTTGATCATTCTCGATGAGGCGCAGAACTGCACCAACATGCAGATGAAGATGGCCCTCACGCGCCTTGGTGCACGCTCCAAGATGATCGTCACGGGCGACGTGACTCAAATCGACTTGCCGGGGCACAAGGCTTCAGGGCTCTTGACCGCACGACGCATTCTGCACGGCATCGCGGGTGTGGAGTTTGTGCACATGACGCGGGCGGATGTGGTCAGACACCCCGTCGTAGCGGAAATCGTGCGTGCTTATTCGAAGGACGAAGAGCAGCATCATGAATCGCCGGGTGCGGGTGGACATGCGGCGCCCAGCTCGCATGGGCACCCCCATGGAGCGCCCCACGGCGCGGGGCACGGTTCGGCTCATGCGCACGGCAGCGGGCACGGGCATGCACCGCGCCATGGTGATGGACGGCACGAATCACACGCCCACGAAACGCATCAACGCCGGGACCACGGCGATGTGCGTCCGCGCGATCGCGGTCACTAGGCCATGCTCACGCTGCTTGATCGCCACGGTGGGGCGCGCATTCGGCGTCACGATGTGCGGCGACTGCTGAGGAACATTGCGGCCGATGCTGGAGAGCGTTGGCAGATCCAGCTCATCCTCGTGAATGATCTCGAGAGTCGGCGCTGGAACCGGCGCGCACTCCGTCATGATTGGTCGACGGATGTGATCTCGTTGCAGTACGCCGCGGGCGAGGGTGAAGTCGTCGTCAACGTGGATCGCGCGCGCCGCGAAGCCAAGCGCCGCGGGCACACCACCGCGGAAGAAGTTCTGTTTCTCACGGCGCACGGCTTCTTGCACTTGCTCGGGTACGATGACCACACGCCGCGTGCACGCGCCCACATGCTTGCGGAACAGAGCCGGCAGCTTGCGCGGCTGGGCTATGAGGTGCACTGAGTCCTAGGCATGAATCCGCTCCCAGACGACGAAACCTTGCTGCTCAAGGCCGCTACGCGCAATGGCTGGATCTCGGCAGAGCACGTGGTGGAAGCCCGTGCCTTGCAAGACAAGCTGGTTGAACTCGGATTGCGCCCCAAACCCATGGGTGAAATCCTGATGGAGCGCGGCTTCATTACGGACATCCAAAAGAAGGAACTGGAACAAACCGTGGCCAAGGTGAAGGCGGCTTTCCGCATCCCTGGCTACCAGTTGCTCGAGAAGCTCGGAGGCGGGAGCACGGGCACGGTGTACCGCGCGCGACAACTGGGCTTGGATCGGATCGTGGCTCTCAAGGTCTTGGCCAAATGGCTCTGCGATGACGAGGGCTACGTCCGGCGTTTCATCAAGGAGGCGCGCCTTGCTGGGCGCATGAACCACCCCCACATCGTTCAGGGATTCGATGCCGGCGAGGCGCAAGGCCTTTGGTACTTCGCCATGGAGTACTGCCCGGGCCCGACCTTGCTGAGCTTGCTCAATCGCGGCGGTGCCATGGATGAAACGCGTGTGGTGTCCATCATGCGCCAGATCGCCATGGCCCTCGGCCACGCCCATGAACTCGGACTCGTGCATCGCGACGTCAAGCCTGACAACATCGTGATCGCTGAAGGGGGCATCGCCAAACTTCTGGACTTGGGCTTGGCTAAGGACGTGCGCAGGAAGAGTGGCTCGACGGAGCGTGGCTCGACCTTGGGCACTCCGAACTACATTTCGCCAGAACAAGCGAAGGGCCTAGAAGACATCGATGGGCGCTCGGATTTCTACAGCCTTGGGGCGACTTTCTATCATGCGCTCACGGGCCAGCCTCCGTTCGACGGCCCGAACCCCACGGTCATCATGCTCAAGCACGTGAGCGAAAAACCCGTGCCGCTTTCAAAGCTCGTTCCGGCTGTTCACCCAGATACCGAGCGCATTGTGCTGCGCATGTTGGCTAAGAATCCCCTCGATCGCTATCAAACCGCCCAAGCCCTGCTCGCGGATATCGACAACATCGGATCTGGCCCCACGCAGCGCCGTCAAAACTCGCGGCGCATCACGAGTTGGCGTCGACGCGGCTAGTTCAGCTTTGTGCGTAGCGGCGCTTGACGCCGGGAATCAAGTATTCCTCGAAGGTGCGCGAGAGGTCATAGCGTGGCGCAAAGCCGAAGTCGCGGCGCGCACGGGTGTCATCAACATCCTCGGGCCACGATTCCACGATGGCTTGTCTGCGTTCATCGGGAACAAAACTGATCTTGGCCTTGGGGAAATGTTGGCGCACAAGCTGCGCGATCTCTCCGGCGCTGGGCGCAAAGGCCGCGATGTTGTAGACATGACTGGTGAGTTCGGCGCGCGGAGCAGCGGCTAGGGCCATGAGCCCGTCTACGGCATCGGGCATGGCCATGAATGGCAGACGCACATCCTCACGCACGAAGCAGGCATAGTCTTCGCCGCGCGCCGCTGCATGGAGCATTTCTGGCGCGTAGTCGCTGGTGCCGCCGCTGGGCACCGTATCCGCCGAGATCAATCCAGGAAAACGAATGGAACGGAAATCCACCACGCTGGTTTGCGTGGCTGCGAGGCGCTTGAAATGCCGCATGTAGTAGCGCCCGAGGTGCTCGCCGTAGAGCTTGTTGCAGCCGTACATGGTCTCGGGTTGCAGG
>Ga0233425_10011694_pt1 | contig 10160 bp, 12 predicted proteins | sample Watercolumn_Towu_2_FD_181712 | JGI IMG/M metagenome (GOLD analysis project Ga0233425, IMG submission 181712) | Freshwater microbial communities from Lake Towuti, South Sulawesi, Indonesia - Watercolumn_Towuti2014_140_MG | ecosystem: Environmental > Aquatic > Freshwater > Lake | place... | reverse complement strand
TCGGTCTTGGCCGGGGTCGGCTCCGTGGTTGCCGCGGCACTGTCGCGCGGAGCAGCGCTCGGCAGCGTCGCGGTCACGTTGACCGGGGCCTCTGCCGCAGCCGTCGCCGCGACGGGCCCGGGCTCGGCAGGTGCCGCACTCTCGACCGGGGTCGCTGCGGGCTCGGGCGTGCCGGCGACCGGCGTCGGCGTCCCCGCTGCGGGCGCGCCACCGCCCTGCTTGTCGAGCGCGGCGAGCACGCGCGCCTCGAGATCCGCGGGCGGAACGTAGTCGGCCCCGGCGCCCGCGACGAGCGCGAGGTGCTTCTCGGCGTCGTAGCGCGCGTCGCGGCAGCGATCGCACTCCGCTACGTGGTCGAAGAACGGATCCGGCGCCGACCCGTCCAGGACGTCGGCCATGCGGTCCTCCACGTCGGCGCAGGAGACTTGGCGGTTTTCCTCGGTCATGGCGTCACTCCTTCACGACTTCACGCAGCCGGGCCAAGGCCCGGGAAACACGTTTGCGCGCCGCGGCTTCGTCGATGCCGCAGGCGTCCCCCACCTCACGGAAGCTGAGCTCGCCCGTGTAGCGCAGCACCACCGCTTCGCGCTCGCTCGGGCGGATGTTCGAGAGCGCCGAGCGCGCGGCCTCGGCGCGCTGGCGCAAGAGCAGGAGCTCCTCGGCGCTGCCGTCGCGCTCGGCGTCGTGCACCAGGCGCAGGCGCGCGGTGCGCCGCGTGGTGCGCTCGATGTGGCGCGCGCACTTGCGGCGCGCGATACCGAAGAGCCACGCGCGCAGCGAGCCGTCGCCACGAAAATCGGCGAAGGCCGCGTGGGCGTCGAGCAGGGTCTCTTGCACCAGGTCGTCGGCCTCCGCGTTCGACCCGACGAGCGCCATGCACAGTCGGCCGACGGCGGCGCCGTGGTGCCGGGCGCACAGCGTGAGGGCGAGCCGGTAGTCTCCGCTCCGGATCGCGTCCTCGATGGCTCGGTCCTCGGCCGAGCGTGGGACGGGGCCGCTTCCGTCCAGGTTCGTCGCTGTCTCTGCGCCCATCGAAAGCTCCTTGTCCAAACCCATGTGGCCCTCGGCACGCGGTTCGTGACCGCTTTTTCCGAGAACGGGGGAACCCCGCCCGGTCTTGCAGGGTCGGCGACGGGCCGAGGGCCAGCAACCCGGCCGCGTTCGCGAGCGGAACCACGGGGGAATTCGCCAGCGTGGGGGCGGGGGACTATCCTCCCGGACGTCGTGGGGACCGAGTTTGCCCGCCGCGTCACGCCCGCCCTCGAGGCGGTGGTCGCCCGTGTGCTCCCAGGTGCGACCCTGCTCGGGGCCGAGCCCTTCGAGGTCGACGCCGCCGCGGAGCGGGACGACGCGACGGAGAAGGGCGCGGGTTTCGGGGCGCCACTGCGCGTGCGCGTACGGGACGCGGACGGCGCGGAGCGCACGCTGGTCTTCCACACCGCCAAGAGCGACCAGTTCGGTCACGACCGCCGCGCCGACCGCGCCGCGGAGCTGCTGCTCGCCTTCGATCGTTTCGGCAGCATCCCCGGCCACGTGCGGGCGCTCGACGTGGGAGCCATCGCCAAGGACGGCGTGGGACTGATCTCGCTGGCCGACGCGGGCGAGTTCTACCTGGTCACGTCGTTCGCCGAGGGCACGCTCTACGCGGACGAGCTCCGGCGCATCGCGCACCGCGGAGCGCCCTTGCCCAGCGAGGTCGCGCACGTCGAGGCGCTGGCGCGCCATCTGGTGCTGATCCACGCCGAGCACCGCGACGACCGCCTGCGCTACGAGCGCGCGGTTCGCGATTTGGTCGGGAGCGGCGAGGGCATCTTCGGATTGATCGACGCCTATGCGCCGGACGTGCCGGCCGCGCCGCCCGAGCGGTTGCAGGCCGTCGAGAGCGCCGCCGTTGCGTGGCGCTGGCGCCTGCGCGGCCGAGCTCACCGCCTGCGGCGCATCCACGGCGACTATCACCCTTTCAACGTGCTGCTCACCGACGCAGGGCAGATCTCGCTCCTCGACGCGAGCCGCGGCTGCCTGGGCGACCCGGCCGACGACGTCACCTGCATGGCCGTGAACTACGTGTTCTTCGCGGCGGAGCACCCGGGCAGCTGGGGCAGCGCGTTCCGCGGGCTCTGGCACCGCTTCTGGAGCGCGTACCTGGAGGCGAGCGCCGACACGGAGCTGCTCGAGGTGTGCGCGCCCTTCCTGGCCTGGCGCGGCCTCGTAGTGAGCAACCCGCTCTGGTACCCCCACGTGCTGCCCGAAGCCCGCGACCGCGTGCTCAGCCTGATCGAGCGCGCGCTCGCCGCCGAGCGCTTCGAGCCCGCATTCGCCGACGAGGTGCTCGCGTGAGCGGAGTGGTCGTGTGGATGACGGGCAAGCCCTCGTCGGGCAAGTCCACGCTGGCGCAACGCCTGCGCCAGCGCCTCGTGGCCCTGGGCACGGCGTCGTGCGTGCTCGACGGCGACGAGGTGCGCTCCGCGTTCGTGCCGCGGCACGGTTACGACCCGAAGTCCCGCGACGAGTACTACGCCACGCTCGCCAACTTCGCGAGCGTGCTCGCGCGCCAGGGGCTCGTGGTGGTGGTGCCGGCGACCGCGCACCTCGAGCTGTTCCGAGCGCGGGCGCGGGAGCGGGCACCGGCCTTCCTCTTGGTCTACGTGGAGGCGACGCAGGACGAGGTCGAGGCCCGCGACGCCAAGGGGCTCTACAAGGCGGTGCGCGAGGGCCGGGCCGGAGGCGTGCCCGGCGCGGACCTCGGCTACGAGGTGCCCGCGAGCCCCGACGTGCTGGCTCACGGCGGGCTCGACGACGCCGCGGTCGAGCGCATCGTGGGCGCCCTCGCAGAGATGCTCGGGACCGGTGGCTGAGCAGGTCGAGGCTCGCCGCTCGCGCGGAGCGCTGGCCATCGCCCTCGCGTCCGGCACTTGGGGCACGTGGAGCTTGTTCTTCAGGCCCGCCGAGGCGCGCGGCGGGGTCACGCCGGCGCTCGAGGCTTTCGTGGTGCTCGGCACCATCCTGGTCGCCACCGCGCCGCTCGCCCTGCGCGACCGTCTGCCCGGGCCGCGGCCCGTGCGAGCTTGGGCTTTGCTCGCAGCGCAGGGCGGCTTCGACGCCATCAACGCGCTGCTCTTCTTCGCCGCGATGCAGAAGACCTCGCTCGCCATCGCCGTCCTCACGCACTACCTGGCGCCGGTGCTGGTCGCTCTCGGGGCGCCCGTCGCGGTGGGCGAACGCGTGGGGCGCGACACCTGGACCGCGCTCGTGCTCGCGCTGGTCGGGCTCGTCACCTTGCTCGAGCCCTGGCAAGGCAGCTCCGGTGCACGGCTCGAAGGCGCGCTGTACGGCGGAGCCAGCGCGGTGTTCTTCGCGCTCTCGCTGCTCGCGGCGAAGCGCCTCGGTCGTCACTTCGCGCCGACGGAGATCTTGGCCTGGCACATCCCGCCCGGGCTCTTGGTGATCCTGCCCTTCCTGCCCGCTGGCGTCCTCGGCACGCCGCCTGCTGCCCTCGGGCTCCTGGTGCTCGGCGGGCTGGGCCCCGGAGCTCTGGCCGGCGTGGTCTTCATCCGCGGTCTCCGGCACACCGACGCCAGCCGCGCGTCGATCCTGATGCTGCTCGAGCCGGTCGTGGCCGTGCTGGTGGGCGTGGTCGCCTGGCACGAGCTGCCGCGCCCGAGCGCATGGCTGGGCGGAGCGTTGGTGCTGTTCGCGGCGTACCGCGTGCTGCGCTAGCCCCCGAACTCCGCGAGGTTCGCCGCCAGCGTGTCGCGAATGTGCTGGATGCTGTCGCGCCGGAGCGCGCGCTTCGTCGCGGAGAACGGGAAGCTCCCCAGCGTCGAGAGGCGCTTCGCCTCCTCCAGCGCGCGAGGCACGACTCGCTCTGGCTCCACGAGCTCGTCGAGGTAGCCGGCCGCGAGCGCGGCCTCGGGCGCGTACTGCCGAGCGAGCAGGGTCGCCTCCGTGAGCTTGCGTGGGTCGAGCCGATCGCGTGCCATCTCGATGGCCAAGATCGGCAGCGGCATGCCGATGGCGACCTCGTTCAGGCCGATCTTGAACTCCCCCGCCGCGCCCACCCGGTGGTCGCCGGTCAGGACGACCAGCGCGCCACCCGCGAGCGCGTGCCCGGTGCACGCGATCACCAGGGGCTGTGGATGGGCGTACGCGCGCATCAGCACGTCGGCACCGCGGGTCACCAGGGCACGAGCGCTCTCCGGGCCGGCCATCATGTGGCGGAGATCGAAGCCCGCGCAAAAGCGGCCGGGCCGCCCCGCGAGCACTACGGCCTTGGCCTCGCGCTCGGCGCGCCCGAGGGCCGCGTCGAGGGCATCCAGCATCTCCGGTGAGAGGGCGTTGGCCTTGCCGTCGTCCATGCGGAGCAAGGCGACGTCGTCGTGGAGCTCCAAGGAAACCAGTGCGGTGCTCATGGCGTCTGCTTCGGTACCAGAGCCCGGTGCGGCTTGGAACCGCCCCTCGACGCAGGGCGGAATCCGGCTAGGATGCCCGCAAGATGACCAGCGACGCGCCTTCGCGAGACCTCCGGCTGATGGTGGTGATCATGGGCGGCGCGAGCGACTCCTTCGTCCGGGCGCTGCACCTCACGGGCGACACGATGCCGCTCGGCGTCGTGCACGGCTTCGACCTCAGTATGACCTTCGAGGCCTACTCCGTGGACCCCTGGAGCGGCGACGCGAAGGCTGGCGTCGCCTTGGAGCAGGCGGCGCACAAGCTCGACGCGCTGGTGCTCACGGATGCCTTGACTCCCGGCACGCACTACTCGAGCTCCGCGGTCGAACGCCTCTGCCGTGCGCTCCAGCCCGCTCGCGTCGTCCTCCCCACCGTGATCTACGGCGGCCCTGCGCTGGCCATGGAGTGGCAGACCCTGAGCGGGGTCGCGCCCGTCATGGTCTGCGATCCGACGCCGGAGCACGCGCTCCCCGCCGTGAAGGCGCTGGCGAAAGCCGCGCTGCGCGCGCTGCGCAGGAGCGAGCCGCCTCCGTCCGTGCGATAGCCGAGCTCTCGCCCGCGAGCAGCCCGGGCGCTACAGCTCCAGCTTCTCGAGCTTCTTCGCGTGTTCCAGCTCGGTCTTGGCGAGCTGGCGGAAGAAGTCGGCCTCCGGCTCCGGGCAGAAGTCTGCCAGCGCGTCGTAGAAGAGCGACGCCTTGAGCTCGTTCTCGTGGGCGATGGAGATGGCGTTCTGCTTGGTGATGGAGTCCACGACCAACCACTCGGGCGCGCTCTCGACCGCGCGGACGACCATGTCCGCGCGCTCGGGCAGGGCGCCCCCGACCAGGCGCTTGCCGCCGGTCTCGATGGACTCGGCGTGCTGGTCTTCCTGCTTCGCCATCTCCAAGAAGAACCCGCGCACTTCATCGACGAGATCGAGTGCGGCCAGCGCTCGGTAGAACTGCGCGGCCGCGCGTTCGGCTTCGACGGCGTTCCTGACGGCTTGGGCGACGGTGATGGCCATGACCTCGGCCCAGCAACATTCGTGCCCCAGCCCGGGGCTGCGGGCCGACGGGTGGACGGCGCGCAACTCGTTCGCCGAGCGGCCGAGCGCCGGCACAAGTCGCGTACCATCGGCGCCGTGCCCGAGCTGCCGGACGTCCTGGTCTACGTCGAGCGTCTGGCCGCGTTGACGCGCGGCCGTGTGCTCGAGCGCGCTCGAGTGGCGAGCCCTTTCGTGGTCCGAACCTTCGAGCCGCCCCTGAGAGCGCTGGAGGGCCAGCGTGTGGTGGGGGTCGAGCGCATCGGAAAGCGCATCGTTCTCGCTCTCGACCAGGAGCTCTTCTTGGTCCTGCACCTGATGATCGCCGGGCGCTTGCGCTGGAGGGAGCGCGGCGCTCCGGTGCCCAAGAAGCTGGGGCTCTTGGCCCTGGACTTCGACTCCGGCACGCTGCTCTTCACCGAGGCCAGCACCAAGAAGCGAGCGAGCATCCATGTGGTGAGGGGGCGCGCCGCGCTCGAGCCCTTCGACCGCGGTGGCGTCGAGCCTCTCGAGGTCTCGGTCCGAGAGTTCGCTGCGGCCCTCGGGCGCGAGAACCGCACGCTCAAGCGAGCGCTCACCGACCCGCGCCTCGTGAGCGGCGTGGGCAACGCCTACTCGGACGAAATCCTGTTCCGCGCCCGGCTCTCGCCGGTGCGCCTGACGAGCCAGCTCGACGACGAAGAGCTCGAGCGCCTGTTCGTCGCCACGCGCGAGACGCTGGAGCACTGGATCGACCGCACCCGGGCGGAGGTCGGAGACGGCTTCCCCGAGAAGGTGACGGCGTTCCGCGACGGGATGGCCGTGCACGGTCGCTACGGCGAGCCCTGCCCCGAATGTGCCACCAAGGTGCAGCGCATCCGTTTCGCGGACAACGAGCTGAACTACTGCCCGCGCTGCCAGACCGGGGGCAAGTTGCTCGCGGACCGCGGCCTCTCGCGCCTGCTCAAGGGCGACTGGCCGAAGAGCATCGAGGAGATGGAGGAACGCCTCGGCAAGCTGGAGTGACGCTGGCCGCAGTTCTGGGCTACAAATGCGGAGAGGTCGCCATGCGGGTCTCGTGCATCCTGGTTCCGGTCGAGTACTCGCAGCACTGCCAGCGCGCGCTCGAGGTCGCCGGGGCTTGGGCGGCGCAACTGGGCGCCGAGCTGGAGGTGGTCCACGTCTGGGATCACCCGCCGCTCGTCCCGGAGGACGTCACCGTGGAGCACCCGAGCGGTGAGAAGCGCACCTTGTTCGAGCTCATCGGCGAGAACGCGGAGCGCGAGATGAACGAGTTCATCTCGCGCTCGAAGCTTCCCCCTGGCGTCAGCGTGACCCACCACCTGGTGAGCGGTGAGCCGGCGAGCGCCATCCTCGAGGCCATCGCCCAGCGCGGCGCCGACATGGTCGTGATCTCGACCCATGGCCGGCGTGGGTTCCGCCACTTCCTGATGGGCAGCATCGCGGAGAAGATCGTACGCCTCGCGACGGTGCCGGTGCTCACCGTGCCGGCGTCGAGCTCCTGACCGCATGCGCAACGTCCTCGGAGCCTTCGCGAGACGCGCTCGGCGTTGGGCTCATGGGCACCCCTACGCCATTTGGTACGACCGCGTGTACCGCTTGCCCTTCGCGTCCATCGAGGCGAGCACGGGCATCGACCCGCGTCGCGCGGACATGGTGCTCACCTACCTGATCGGCTCCGGCTACCTGGTGGCCGCCGACGTGCGTACGCCGAGCCGCATCCGCTACGAAGATCTGGCGCGCGTCCACAGCGCGGAGCTCCTGGAGTCGCTCCAGGACCCGGTGGCGATCGGGAATGCCTTCGCCGTGGACCCCTCCGACGTGGTCGTGGACGAGGTCGTGCAGACCATCCGCCTGGCCTGCGGCGGAACGCTGGACGCCACGCGGGAAGCGCTCGGCACCCGGGGGCCGACGCTCAACCTGCTCGGAGGGTTCCACCACGCCGGGCCGAGGCGGGGCGGCGGGTTCTGCATCGTCAACGACATCGCCGTGGCCGTGGCGGCGGTCCGCCAGCAGGGCTTCCGGAAGCGCGTGGTGGTGCTCGACCTGGACGCCCACCCGCCGGACGGGACCGCCGAGTGCTTCGCCGGGGATCCCAGCGTGTGGATCGGGTCGCTGTCGGGCGCCGACTGGGGGAAGCTCGACGGCGTCGACGAGACCGTGCTGCCGCGCGACTGCGACGACGGCAGCTACCTCTCGGCGCTCGATGCGCTGCTCTCGCGCATGCCGCCCGCGGGGCTGGCGTTCGTGCTCGCCGGTGGCGACGTGTTGGCCCGTGATCGCTTCGGTGCCCTGGCGCTCAGCCTCGACGGTGTCCGGCGTCGCGACCTCCGCGTGTGGCGCGCGCTCGAGGGGGTGCCGTCGGTGTGGCTGCCGGGCGGTGGCTACACCGTCGACGCCTGGCGCGCCCTTGCAGGTACGGGCATGGTGCTGGCGCGGCGCACGCTCACTGCCATCGCGCCGGATGCGGACCCGCTCAGCACCCAGTTCGCCGGCGTGGCACGGGCGCTGACGCGCGCGGAGCTCGAAGGGCCGTTCTGGATCACGGAGGCGGATCTGCTCGGGGAGCTCGACCGTCACGCCAGCCGCTCGCCGCGCTTCCTCGGCTACTACACCGCGGAGGGTGTCGAGTACGCGATGTCCCGCTACGGTATCCTGCAGCACCTCAGGCGCTTGGGGTACGGCGACTTCCGCGTCGCAACCGATCGCGACGAGCGTGGCGATCGGCTGCGCCTCTTCGCGCAGGCCGACGGCGTCGAGCACCTGCTGATCGAGACGGTGCTGGAGAAGCGCCGCGTGGCCGACGAGGAGGTGCTCTACGTGCACTGGCTCACGCTGCGGCATCCGCGGGGCCGCTTCAGCGACAAGCGCCCGCGCCTCCCTGGCCAGGAGGAGCCGGGGCTCGGCATCGCGAAGGAGGCTGGGCAGCTCTTCGCTCGGGTCGCGGAGCGCCTGGGGCTCGCCGGCATCGCGTTCCGCCCGGCATACCTGCATACGGCATACGCAGCGCGCTTCGCCATGCGCTTCATCGACCCGGTGCACCAGGCTCACTTCGACGCGCTCTTGCGCGACCTGGGGCACATGCCCCTCGCCGAGCTGTCGCGCGCGCTGGCGGAAGGGCGCGTGAGCCTCGACGCTGCGCGCTACACCTGGGAGGCCGGCGAGATGGTCTACTGGCTCGACCGCCGCCCCGAAGACCGCGAAGCGGTCCTCGCGGAGATGGCGCGCGTGCGCTTCAGCGTGTCACCAGCACCGGGCAGTGCGCCCGTTTGAGCACTTCTTGGGCCACCGATCCGACCAGCAGTCGCTCGAGCCCGGTCTTGCCGTGCGTCCCGATCACGATCAGGTCGGCGTGCACGTCCTCCGCCAGCGCCAGCACGCCGTCCACCGGCTTGCCGAAGTCGATGGCGGCGGCCACACGCTTCCGGTTCAGCTTCACACCGCTCTGCTCGAAGAGGTCGATCTCCTTGGTGATGAACCGCTCCAGCGTGCGCTGCGCCTCGTCGTGGAAGTTCTCACGCATCTCGGCGCTCTCCGTCGTGGGGCGGCCCGGCCCGTAGCCCTCGGCGATGGCCAGGCAGTAGATCTGCGTGTCGCGGTAGAGCGCGAGGTCGAGGGCGGCGCGCAGGGCGCGTTCGCTCTGCGCCGAGTAGTCGACCCCCACGACGATCTTGTAGGTCTGCGGGACCGGAGGGGCGGGGGGCGGGGCGCTCGACATGCGCGCTCTATCCGTCGCTTTTGCCGCGGAGGCAAGCGCTCTCGGTCGCTCGGCCCATCCGGCTCGTGTAGGCTGCGCGCCCGGTGAAGAGCGCCCCGCCCGAGCACTGTGTGAGCCGCTACGTCGTCCGCGTCCGCTTCTGCGAGACGGACTTGATGGGCATCGTTCACCACGGTTCGTACCTCTCCTACTTCGAAGCGGGGCGCGTCGAGTACATGCACCGCCGCGGCGTCGAGTACCTCGAATGGGCCAAGCAGGGGCTGCACCTGCCGGTGGTCGAGGCGCAGGTGCGTTACAGGAAGACGGCGCGCTTCGACGAGCGACTCGTGGTGGAGACGCGGCTCGCCGAGCACACGCGCGTCACCGTGCGCTTCGCCTACCGCATCCTGCGCGAGGCTGCCGGCGAGGAGCTGATCAGCGAAGGGCACACGCTGCTCGCCTGCGTCGACGACCGGCACGCTCCGCGGCGCATCCCCGACGAAGTGCTGGCCGTGCTGCGGGCCCCGGAGACCCACCCGCGGCCCATCGACGCAGCGTGAGCCCTGCTCAGAGCGTGACCGGCGCGGGACCGTCGCGTGGGCCGCCGTCGTCGATTTCCACGCCGTCGAGGTCGATGCCCGCATGGTCGATGACCTTGCGCGCCACCAGGATGGGCACGCCGTTGCCGATGGCGATGGCGATGGCGTCGGAAGGGCGCGCGTCGAGCTCGATGCGCCCGCTCGCGTTCACCAGCACGAGCGTGCCGTGGAAGACGTTGCTCTCGATCTTGTCCACCCGCACGCTCTCGACGCGGGCGCCGAGCCGCTGAATCGACGAGTCCAGGAGGTCGTGGGTCAGCGGGCGCGTGAAGGGCTGCTTCTTCAGCCGGAGCTGGATCGACAACGCCTCCGTGCCGCCGATGAAGATCGGCAGCGCTCGCTTCCGGCCGTCCTCGACCAAGAGCACCGCGTCGCCGGCCTGCGGCAGCCGCGT
>Ga0233425_10011693_pt1 | contig 10160 bp, 7 predicted proteins | sample Watercolumn_Towu_2_FD_181712 | JGI IMG/M metagenome (GOLD analysis project Ga0233425, IMG submission 181712) | Freshwater microbial communities from Lake Towuti, South Sulawesi, Indonesia - Watercolumn_Towuti2014_140_MG | ecosystem: Environmental > Aquatic > Freshwater > Lake | place: Indonesia... | reverse complement strand
GCCGCCAGCATCTCCAGCCCGTTTACCTTAGGCAGGTTGATGTCCAGGAACACAATATCAGGCTGGGTGGTCTGGATTTTCAGGTTTGCCTCGAAGGCTGAGCTCGCTGTGCCGACAATCTCCACCTCGGGGCAAAACTCCTTTAATACGGCCGACAAACCGCTGACCAACAGGGCCTCGTCATCCACAATGATTGCTTTATATGTTTTGCCCATAATGTTCAAGACGCGGGATAAAACAAAAAGTGTTCCAAACTCATTTTAGCCTTGTCCACCCGTCTTTTCAAAGGTAGACGAATGTTTTACAGATCGTTGCAGCAGGCTTATTATTTTCCGTGTTATCTCCTTAATTGTTATCACAATAAATGACAGACCATCTATCTGATGCTTTCTCCGGCTTATACCACGATAGTCTCCTCTCCTTCGAGGTAGCTCAGCTTATAAAAGCCCTGCTTACGGTCGTTCCAGGTCTGCGCGTTTCCAAGCTCCCTGTTCCTTTCCAGCAGGTTGAGATCAAGGTCCTGGTAGATAAGCGTTTCGGTATTGGGCACTGCTTCCGAAGCAATGGCCTCCCGCGAGAACTCGACGTCGCTGGGCGTAAGAATAGCCGACTGCGAAAAGTGAATGTCAAGGTTATCCACCTCCGGAAGGTTGCCGACACAGCCTGTAATGACTGTGTAGACCTGGTTTTCGACCGATCGCGCCTGCGCGCAGTAGCGCACGCGCAGGTAAGCCCTGCGGTCGTCGGTATTGAAGGGCACAAACAGGATCTTGGCGCCCTTGCTCACGGCAATGCGGGCCAGCTCAGGGAACTCGACGTCGTAGCAGATGAGGATGGCTATCTTTCCTTTATCGGTATCGAAGATCTCGAGCTTGTTTCCGCCCTTCACGCCCCACCATTTTTTTTCGTAAGGCGTGATGTGGATCTTGTACTGCTTGCCATAGGTACCGTCACGCTTGAAAAGGTAAGAGATGTTGTACAGCGTATCGTCCTCCACACAAAAATGCGAGCCGCCGATGATGTTGATATTATACTTGACCGCGAGCCTGGTGAAGAGCTCGATGTATTGCGCCGTATAGCTGCTCAACGCACGGATGGCGGCAGCCGGCGTTTTGGTTCCCATAAAGGAAAGCAGCTGCATGGTGAACATTTCGGGAAACACCACAAAATCGCTCTTATAATCGGAGGAGGCGTCTACGAAATATTCGCATTGCCTGGCGAACTCCTCGAAGTTCTGAATGGAACGCATCTGGTATTGTACGGCGCTGACGCGCACGTAAGGCGAATAGTTGATCAGGTCTTTCTGCGCCCGGCTCTTGTAGCCGATGTTCGTCCATTCGAGCAGGGTGGCATAGCCGGCCGACTCGGTATCGCTGGGCAGGTAATCGGGCAGCACCTTTTTCAGGGCAAAGCCATTGGCCAGCTGGGCCGTGAGCACCGGGTCGTAGATCTTTTTATCGATCACGCGATTCACGTAGTTGTCGATGCTCATCTTCTTCTGGTACTTGTGGTAGTTGGGCAGGCGCCCGCCAATGAGGATGCGGCGCAGGTTGTAATGCTTGGCCAGGTTCTTCCGGGCGTCGTAGAGGCGCCGCGTGAGCTTCATCCCGCGGTATTGCGGATCTACCATGATCTCCATGCCGTAAAGCGTATCGCCGCTGAGCGTGTGGTTTCGGATATTGCCGTGGTCCGTGAGTTCGTTCCAGGAAGCGGTTTCCGGATAACGCGAGGAATCGATGACGAGGCTCGAGCAGGAAGCCACGATCTGCCTGTCCATCAGGATGCACAATTGCCCTTCCGGAAAAATGGTGATGATATTCTGAAACTGCGTTTCGCTCCAGGGCTTCATTCCCGGAAAACATTTCAGCTGAAGCCCGGTGATCTGCTTGTAGTCCGATTTTTTGAGCTTGCGTAGGCGGATCTTTTTGATCTCGTTTTGTGGTGTTTCCATAATCGTGATATTGATGCTGCTTTGTACAAAGCGGGTTCACCTCTCAAGGTATTAAAAAGCGCCAGCATACGCGGACTTATTAGGATTTTTTAAGAGCCTACGTTAATTAATGTTATATGTAAAAGAAAATGTAAGCCGTGATCCTGAACCGATAGCCGTACATGGCAGAGATGGCTGTGAAACCATGAGTGATCGTTCCTGCCCGGCGGGATAAAACAAAGGAGTCCGGATCGCCGGGCATCGTGACCGGCACGTCCCCGAAGCCTTGATCCATCGGGCTTTGGCCCGATCTTACAACAGCTCTTCATGCAGAAAAGAAAAAAGCCCCGGGATAAATCCCGGAGCCTCTACCTTTAAAAAACGAATTACAAAGTGTCAAAAGTAAGATATTAATCTGAAACACATGCATTCTTTCCATGATTTATCCAATTTAAATCGGAATCCCAAATTATTTAACGTTTTCGCACCGCGCCTTCAGGGCATCATTCATCAGGGAAAAACCCTTCAGGGTTTTCGTATCAAGCATCCGGCTCAACAGGGGCACCAGGATGCCGCCAAAGCGCTCGCTCTGAACGAAGGTGCAACTGCCATCCCCGTTATCCCTGATCCCGAAGCTGTGCTCACCGTCAAATAAGCCCCGGAACAGCAGGTGCCCTATCCAGCGGAATACACGCGGCTCTTCGAATGCCTGCACAGTAGGCTTCATGGTGATAAGGCCTGAGCCCGGCTGCTGAAGCTCCACCCGGATGACCTTGCCGGGCGCTACAGGTCCTCTCACCGAGCGAATGAAAGGATTCCATTGAGGGTAGGCCTCAAAATCCGTTAAGATGTTCCAAACCGTGTGTGGTGTAGCCCTGATGAGGACCTCGGTGCTGATGTGCTTTGCCATGATCTTGTATTTTTTAAATGATGCAGCAAAGTTGACAGACAACAGAGGGCTTTGATCTTGATATATATCAAGAAAATCAGGGAAGCTGTTTTTTCCGGATCCGGCTGAGCGTTTCGGGGCTCATGCCCAGCATGGAGGCAATGTATTGCAGGGGCACCTGGTTGAAGAGCTCCCTGTGCGAAGCGAAGAAGGCTTCATAGCGTTCCTCCGCCGTCATGGAAAGGTGGCTGAAGATCCTGTCCTCCAGGATGGTGAAGCAGCGGGCGATGAACAGCTTTTCGAGCTCATGCCACTGCGGCACGATTTTCCCGATCTCCCTGTAATCCCTGCTGCCTATGGTGTATAGCTCTGTGTCGCTCAGGGCCTGAATGCTCCAGCGGCAGGGCGTTTCGAAGAGCAGCGCCGACAGGTCCGTTACAAAATACCCTTTGGTGGAGATCCACTGGGTGACTTCCCTGTCTGCCTGAGTTACGAAGATGCGCAGGGAGCCCGACCGGATAAAGCTCAGCTTATCGCAGGAGCCGCCGCTCCTGATAAAGTAATCGCCCTTTTTGAGAAGCGCCGGCCTGAACAGGCTCGCGATCTGCGCCAGCTCAGCGGGCGGGATCCCAAAATAGGACCGGATGTATTGCTCCAGCTCCTTCATCCTCACAAAGCTAAGAAAATGTTTGGGTTTCGGTATACCGGGAATGATTAGCACGGATCGCCGCAGGTTTCCGCAACCTGCAGAACGATGGCTTATGCAAACAGCCGTATCGCCATAAGCGTCTCTTCCTTATGCTCAGGCTTCCTTTCCGATAGCCGCTACAATGGCGTCCCACAAGCGGATCCTGGCAAGAAGAGCTTTCTTCACCTCCCCGGTGGCTTCCTTCCATTTAGCCTCATCGTCCCCACAGAGCTCTTCCGTCATCCGGTAGGCCAGCTGCGAATGATGATCGCCATCCACCTCGATGTGCCGTTCGAGGTAGTAGTTCAGGATATCCACATTGCCCGGATTCCGTTGGCTGAGCTCTCTGACGAAAGAGATGAACATGCCGGGGATCAGGTCTTCGCGGCCGAAGGTAAACACGGCTGCCTGAACATAGGCTTTACCGCCATTAACCACATCAAAGGTTGAGGACACAAAATCAGCGGAAGCAGCCGGAATGCCGGCCGCCTTCATGCTTTCTGCAAGGCCTTTGCTTTCACGGATGCTCCGGAGGAATTCCTGAACAGCGGTGAGCCTGCAACCTGCCTGCTGCATCGCCTCCAGGTACAGCTCGAAATGGCTGATACGCCTGCCCGCCTCATCCACATCCGATTCCTCTCCCAGCACGATCTCGTTGATCAGGTAGCGCGTTTCGGCGGTGCCCACAGGCACCCAGGGCAGGTCCACGCAGGTCAGGTTCCGCTGCAGGGCTTTCAATAAGGACATAAAATCCCACACGGCAAATACGTGATGCTCCATAAAAAGCCGCAGCTGTGGCAGGGAGCGGATATGGGCATATACCGGGTGGTTAACAAGCTGGTCCCTTAAGGGCGCGATCTCTGCCTGCAGGGTTCGAAGATGAGGTGTCATACGCTGATAAATCAGGCATCAAATGTAAGGAATGATTACCTGTATTTATCATTTTTTCACATCCTGTTTTCAGGTAGCTATAAAAACTTCACCTCTACCCTTCTGTTCAGCTGGTTCTCCGCATCGCTGCATTTTTTCGCATCCTTGCAGTTGTTCAGCAGGCGCGTTTCACCATAGCCTTTCGGCACCAGGCGCATAGGGTCGATGCCTTTCGACACCAGGTAATCGAAGCAGGACTTCGCCCGGCCATCCGATAATTTCAGGTTGTATTTGTCATTCCCTGCTGCATCGGTATGGGCGCTCAGCTCGATGCGCGCATCGGCATTCTCTTTCAGGAAGTTCACCAGGTTGTCGAGGATGGTATAGGATTCGGGACGGATCGTCGCCTTATCGAAATCAAAGTAGATGTTGTCGATCTTCACCACATTGTCCTTCTTCACTGTCGGGTAAAGGTTCAGCGGGTTGAGCATGGCGACCACATCCCGGCGCGAAGGCTTTATGGCCAGGTCCTTCTCAGGGACATAGAACTCCTTGCTGTCGTAGTTATTGAACTGAAAGGCCACCCTGTAGGCTTTCTCCGGATCCGTTACAAAAAGCCAGCTGCCGGATTTGTCGGTGAGCGTGTCTTTCACAAACACCTTATTTCCTTTGGCATCGATCTCGTACAAGCTGACTTTCACGCCTTCGATCGCGTGGGATGTGATACGGTCGATCACCGTTCCCCTGATCGTGTCCCATAGCATGAGCTTATTGAAGTACCAGACGATATCGCCGCCATGCGCGCCTTCACGGTTCGACACAAAATAGCCCTGCTTTCCGCTCTCTTTGAAAAGAATGGAAAAATCGTCTTTGGAGGAATTAAAGGGAACGCCCATGTTCTTCGGGTTCACCACGGAGCCGTTCACGATCTGCGCCTTTTGAATATCGAGCCCGCCAAAGCCGTTCTTGCCGCGGGAGGAATAGTAAAAATGCTCTTTAGTCACATAGGGATAGAGATCGTCCTCGATCGTATTGATCTCGGAGCCCAGGTTCAGCGGCCTTCCCAGCATGGTATCGTTGATGATCTCCGCTTTGTAGATATCATAGCCGCCGGCGCCGCCAGGCATGTTCGAGCAGAAATACAGCGTCCTGCCATCTGTGCTCACACAGGGAAACACGCAGTTGTAATCGAGGCTGCTAACGTTCAGCGGCCTGCCCTTGCTCCACACACCGTTGTTGTTGCGGGAGCTGTAGATCTGCAGGTTAGAGCTTCCGTTCTTATCAATGTTGTACTTAGAAGCTTTCTTCGGCTTATAGGTGCTGGCATCTGTGGAGTTGCGGGTATAGTACAGGATCTTCCCGTCGGGCGACAAGGCCGGCCCTGCCTCATAGTAAGTGGCATGCACATCGCCATCGAGCTCTTCGGGCTTCGCGAAGCTCACGCTATCCTGGCTTTTGGCATAAGCCAGGTTGTAATACACCGTTTTTTCGTCCGCTCCCGAATTTTTAGGAACGGAGATCATCAGGCCATTGTTATAGAACGCCATTCCCAGGTGCAGCTTGCCTTTGGCGATGTTGGTAGGATAAGCGCCGTATCTGGCAGACGCCTGGATATTCTGCTTTGCCCACACACAGGTAGAGGCAAAATATTCCACCAGCATCTCATTGCCTCCGGAGCGCGAGGCGTACTCGCGGTAGATCTCCACCGCCTTGTCGTAATGCTCGGCATTTTTCAGCAGCTGCGCGTATTCCTTCAGGTTCTCCGGCGAATTGTCGGTTTTGTATCCGTAGAGCCTGCCGTACCAGTCGAGCGCATTCTGATAATCGTACAGCTGCCGGTACGATTTCGCGATCTGCTGGGTAAGGTAAAAGGTCGGCGTCCCTTTCTTATAAGCCTCCAGGTAATTATCCAGGGCTTCGTTGTACTTGTACAGATTGAAATTCTCGTCGCCGGCCTTCAGATGATAGGCTGCATTTCCTGACGCGGACGATTGTGCTGCCACTTGCCCGCACAGGGAGCAGAGCAACAAAATAACATAGACATAACGCATAGGCTGTATATTTTTAGAAGCTTGGAACTTGCGCCCCGATCACTTTTTTATCGTTTACCAGGTTGAAGATGAGCATGATCTCATGACTGCCTGAATTGTACTTACGCAAAGCCGATAAGGTATAGTCATACGAATAGGCCAGCTTAAGCATCGGCGTGATGCGGAAGTTCACGAGTGCCACCAGGTCCTTGCTGGTGCGGTAGGAAGCCCCGATGCCGAACTTTTTATTGAAAATGTATTGAAGGTTGAGATCGGCCTGCAAAGGAGAGCCGCTCACCTGCTTCACCAGCGTGGAAAGCCCGAGGTCCGATTTCGCGCCCAGCCTGAACAGGTATCCGGCCTGCAGGTAATAGTGCAGGTTATCGGCGTTGAAGGCCACCTCGCCTTTGCCGCTTGCAATTTTATTCTCCATCAGGTTCGGCACCGCAATGCCCACATAATAGCGCTCGTTCTGCAGGTACATGCCGTATTTGAAATTGGGAAGCACCGCCGTGGTGTTGTTGTTAAAGCTCGGATCGACGGCATCGTTCAGCGCCAGCGTGGTATAGCTGGTTTTCATAATATTGGCCGTAGCCATCAGCCCGAGCAGGAGGCTTGTTTTGGCGGTGAGTCGCGCCTTATAAGCATAACCCAGGGAGATCTCATTGTTGTTGTTCGCGCCTATCTGATCGTGCAGGTAAGCCAGGCCTATCGTATGCCTCGCCGACTTAAACGGCAGGTTCATATTAAATCCCTGGCTGGTGGGTGCGCCGTCGAAGCCTACCCACTGGCTGCGGTGGTACACCGCTCCGTTGAGCTGCTCATAATTGCCGATGGCCGCCGGATTCACAAAAGCATGGTACAGCATGTACTGGCTCAGGTTGAACTGGTTCTGTGCGGTTAAGCCTGCTCCAAACAGCAGGGAGCTAACCGTTATATAAAAAAATCGTTTCATGGTTTTCATGGTCTTCGTTATTTACAGGGTTAGCGTGATTATTTTCGTTTCAGTTCCACATAGCCTTTCATTGGCGGCGTATTTTTATCGAGGGTGAGGATATAGAAGTACGTTCCCTCCACCAGCTCACTGCCGTAAAGGGTTAAGCCCTTGCCCTGAGATTGTCCCGCCCAGTCGTTCCTGTAGGGCGCTGCCTTATACACTTCATCGCCCCAGCGGTTGAGGATCAGTAGCTCGTTGTCCGGATAAAGCTCCAGGCCCTGGATCACAAAGCCGTCGTTATGGCCATCGCCGTTCGGGGAGAAACCTCCCGGCACGACGATCACCGTTTCCTTGGTGACGGTGATGAGCAGCTTCGCTTCGCGGCAGCTCATGGAGCAGGTGGCATCGCAGATTCTGTAGCGCACGGTATCCACGCCTACAAAAGTCCCGGAAGGCGTATAGATCACGGTTCCATTGCTGCCCATCGTTGCGCTGCCGTGATAAGGCCCGGCAATGATGACTACCGAATTCGGATCGCCGGTATCATTTGCGGCCACATTCACCGTTGTGCTGGCATTGTTCTGCACATTGGCCGCATCGTCTGCCGCCTGCACGTTCACGCCGGTGATCACATTCACCGTGACCGCATCTCCTGCTGTACAGTTGTTGGCATCGGTCACCGTTACCGAGTAGCTGGTACTCACGGTCGGTGTTACCGTAATGCTGCTGGTAGTGGCTCCTGTGCTCCAGGCATAGGCTCCGCCACCGCTGGCGCTTAAGATAACATTGCTTCCCAGGCATACCGTTTGGTCTGCCCCGGCATTCACCACCGGCAAAGGATTGACGTTGATGGTGAAAGACACATCGCCTCCGAGGTTGCTGCAGCCATTCACAACAGCCTGCACGTAATAGGTGGTGGTTACCGCAGGGCTCAGGCTGAGCGGCGTGGCGCCTACAGCACCTGTAGCTCCTGGTGAGGAATACACCGTATACACGGCTCCGGTTCCTGAGCCGCTGGCCGTGATGTTGGCGCTTTGCCCGGCACAGATCACCGAATTGCTTACCGCTACCGATGGCGCGACAGGCGAAGCGCTCACGGTGATGGTCCTGCTCTGGGAGGCGGCGCATGGCATTGTTCCTACCGAATAGGTGATCACGATGCTTTGTCCTGCAAGGCCTGCGGGGTTAAAGAGGTTTCCGCTCACGCCGGTGCCGCTGAACACACCTCCTGTATTACCGGTCACGGCATTGTTCAGATTCATCGCGGCGTCGTTCTCACATACCGTTGCAGGAACCGTAAAGCTGGCATTGGCTACATTCACCACTTGGATGGTATGCGACTCCGAAGCGATGCAGGGATTAGTGCCTACCTGGTAACCGATCAGAATGGTTTGCCCGGCCAGCGTCGAAGGGTCGAAGGTGCTGCCGCTCACGCCGGTGCCCGTCCAGGTGCCGCCACCGGTACCCGTTAGATAGGTCGCAAGGTTCACTGTACCGCTGGAAGCGCAGAGCGTTCCCGGGCTTGTCCAGCTGGCGGAGGCTGCCGGCGACACGGTGATGGTATAGGTTTTGACATCGGAGCAGCTGCCAGAGCCTACTGAATAGGTCACGGCAATATTTCCACTCAGGGCCGTAGGATCGAAGGTGCTTCCCGATACGCCGCTGCCGCTCCAGGTGCCGCCAGTGCTACCGGTGAGGTAAGTACTGAGGTTCACCGTGCCGTTGGAGGCGCAGAGGGTTCCGGGGCTTGTCCAGGCGGCAGACACAGAGGCTGCTACGGAGATACTCTGTGTGGAAGAGGCAGTGCACGAACCGTTAGCAACCGAATAGGTAACCGGAATGCTTTGCCCCGTCAATGATGCCGGGTTGAAGCTGTTGCCGCTGACGCCTGTACCCGACCAGGTACCACCGGTGTTGCCGGTTACCAGGGCCGACAGGTTCACCGTGCCCGATCCGGAACAGACGGTGCCCGGGCTTGTCCAGGCAGCGCTTGGCGTCGGCGTAACGGTGACGGTCACCTGTGCACAGACACTGTTGCCGCAGAGGTCTTCCGCCCTTACAAAGTAGGCCGTGCTGATGGCCGGCGACACTACGATGCTGGTTCCTGTGCCGGCGGCACTGGCCCCGCAACCACTGGCATACCATTGCCAGGTTCCGCCCGTGCCGAGGCTTCCGCCACTAACGGTGAGCGTGCTGCTGTTTCCGGAACAAATGGCGCCTGCCGATGGATTGGCCGAAGCCGGCGCTGTCGATACCGCATTCACGTTGACGGTGATGCTGGAGCAAACGGTGGTATTGCAGGAGCCAACGGCTTTTACGAAATAGGTGGTCGCGGAGGACGGGCTCACGGTGATGGAGCTGCCTGTGCCTGCCGCTGTGCCGGTGCAGCTTCCGGAGAACCATTGCCAGGAGGCGCCGGTGCCGAGGCTGCCGCCGTTCACCGTCAGGGTACTGCTGGAGCCCGAGCACAGCGTGCTGCTGCCGGAGGCTGATATGGAGGCTGGTGCCGAGCTCACCGAGTTAACGGTGATCGTTGTGGACACACAGCCGGTATTTCCGCAGGCGCCTTCCGCGCGCAGGTAGTAAACCGTGGTAGAGGACGGAGAGACAGAGATGCTTGCTCCCGAGCCTACCAGCGTACCACCGCAGCTTCCGGTGTACCATTGCCAGCTGGCTGCCGTGCCGAGGTTGCCGCCATTGGCAGAAAGCGTGGCCGTTCCGCCGGAGCATACGCTCGTGGTGGTGGTATTGATGGAGCTTGCTGCTGTGGATGGCTGGTTGATATTGAGGACCACGCCTGAACACGCGGTGGTATT
>Ga0233425_10011692_pt1 | contig 10160 bp, 7 predicted proteins | sample Watercolumn_Towu_2_FD_181712 | JGI IMG/M metagenome (GOLD analysis project Ga0233425, IMG submission 181712) | Freshwater microbial communities from Lake Towuti, South Sulawesi, Indonesia - Watercolumn_Towuti2014_140_MG | ecosystem: Environmental > Aquatic > Freshwater > Lake | place: Indonesia... | reverse complement strand
TACGTCCAGAGCGGGCGGCTCGCCGTCCGGCTCGGGAGCTTCACCGAGTTCGAGCGCAACCGTCACCCCATGCAGCGGGTCATCGAGAAGCACGCCAACGCAGTGGACCGGATCGAGTCGTCGCTCGTCCCGACGCACCTGATGCAGGCCGCGCGGCGGAGCTGGTCGGAGGCGTGCGGCCATGCTCAGGGCGCGGGCTTCCGCAACGCCCAGGTGTCGGTGCTCGCCCCAACGGGCACCATCGCCTTCATGATGGACTGCGACACCACCGGGGTCGAGCCTGACATCGCGCTCGTCAAGTACAAGAACCTCGTCGGCGGCGGGGGCATGAAGATCGTCAACACCACGATCCCAAGGGCGCTCGAGCGGCTCGGATACCCGCCGTCGCACCGCCAGGTGATCCTCGACCACATCGAGGCGCACGGCACCGCCGAGGGCGCACCAGGGCTCAGGGCCGAACACCTGCCCGTGTTCGACTGCGCGCTCCGCCCGGAGAAAGGGACACGGACCATCAGCCCCGAGGGGCACATCAAGATGATGGCGTCGGTGCAGCCTTTCATCTCGGGCGCCATCTCGAAGACGGTGAACATGCCCAACGAGGCAACCGTCGAGGATGTGGAGCAGATCTTCATCGATGCATGGCGGCTCGGGCTCAAGGCCATCGCCATCTACCGCGAGGGCTCGAAGCGGACCCAGCCTCTGAACACGACGAAGCACGAGACCGTGAAGGGCCAGCCGAAGGACGAGATAGCGGGCCGGCCGGCCGATACGACGCCCAAGCGGCGTCGGCTCCCCGACGAGCGCTCGAGCATCACCCACAAGTTCTCGATCGCCGGCCACGAGGGGTACATCACCGTGGGCATGTACGAGGACGGGAGCCCGGGCGAGCTCTTCATCCGGATGGCCAAGGCGGGCTCGGTGGTCAGCGGCCTGATGGATTCGTTCGCCCTGGCCGTGAGCCTCTCGCTCCAGTACGGCGTCCCGCTCCAGGTGCTCGTGGAGAAGTACTCGCACAGCCGTTTCGAGCCGGCCGGCTTCACGACCAACCCCGAGATCCCGATCGCCAAGTCCCTGATGGACTACATCTTCCGCTGGCTGGGCATGAAGTTCCTCCCGCCCGAGGAGGAGCAGCTCGAGCTCGACCTGGATCAGATCTCGCTCGACGAGCCGAGCAACATGCTGGCCGTCACGCCCTCCGAGATGCCGTCTCCCCTGCCCCGCCCCGCGTCGTCGATCGAGGCGCGCCGCGCCATCGAACGAGAGGTCTACGCGGCGCAGGCCGACGCCCCGGTGTGCCTGGAGTGCGGCAGCATGATGACCCGCAACGGGGCCTGCTACCGGTGCATCAACTGCGGCGGCACGAGCGGGTGTAGCTGAGCACCACCGGATCACACGGCCTGGCGGATCTCCTCTGCGGACGGATCGCGGACATCGAGGTCGGCGAGACGCTGGCGCGCCAGATCGCCCAGGCCCCCATCAGGATCGAGGCTGGCCACCTCCTCGAAGAGCTCGCAGGCATCGGCCTCGTCGCCGTCGCTGACGGCGAGCAGGGCGCGCACCCAAGACACCCGCGCGTCGAGCCAGCGGTCGCCGTCGGGCACAGCGACCTGATCGAGCTCGCCGAGGGCCTTGCCGGGCTTGCCGCGCGCGAGGAGCGCCTCAGCCAGCGTGAGGCGTGCCGCCACGCCGACCGCGCCGTCCGGGGCCAGCGACACGGCCTGCTTGGCGAGAGTCAACGCCTCGCCGAGCTCGCGGCCCAGGAGGACCAGGCAGTGTGATAACCCCGACAGGACCTCGGGGACTCGCTGGCCGCGGCGCAGGACCTCGCGGAAGTCGGCCTCGGCTCGCTCGTAGTCGCCGCTCCGATACCTGGCATGTGCCAGACCGAACATGATCCCGAGGCGCTCGTCCGCCGGCGCGGCCGAGGCCGCACGGGCGTAGCAGGCCGCGGCACGTTCGTGGTCGCCGAGCTCCGCGTTGATGAAACCGAGCTGCCGCTGGACCCGGGCGGGGGCGCCGAACAGCCGGAGCAGCCAGTGACGCCGATAGGCTTGCATCAGCTCCGACTTCCGCCCCTGCTGCAGGAGCTTGATCACCTCGTGCTCGAGCGCCCGTTGCCGCCTGGCCATGATCCCGGGCAGGACGAAGAAGTAGACCGGCACGACCGCCAGGAATGGTGCCAGCCCCCACCACGGCACCGCGAGCATCCACCGCAAGAGGAACACGACGAGCAGCAGCCCGGGGAGGAAGAGGCTCCGGGGGTGGAGCTGGAGGGTAGTGGCGTGTCGTTCGTGACCGACGTTCCGGACGTTCATCATGTCGTTCATCCCTCTCGATGTACTGTGTCCGACACCGATGGGATGTTCCAGACTACCGCCGCCCACCCCGACGGAGGTCGAGGAGGACCAGCTTGGCGACGGACTTGAGGGTCTCGAACACGCCCAGACCCTGCGTGGCGATGCCCTCGAACTCCGGCACGCCGGCCGGGTTGAGCGCCGCGCGGAGCTCGGAGACCGGCGCGACGGCCGGGAGATCCCGCTTGTTGTACTGAACGACGTAGGGCACCCGCTCGAGCGAGTAGCCGTGGTCCAGGAGGTTCTCTCTCAGGTTGTCCATGGACTCGAGGTTGGCCTCGGTCCTCATGATCTGGGAGTCCGCCACGAAGACGATGCCGTCGACCCCCTTCAACACGAGCTTCCGGATCGCGCCGTAGAACACCTGGCCGGGCACGGTGTAGAGGTGGAAGCGGGTCTTGAAGCCTCGGATCTCACCGAGCGACAGAGGGAGGAAATCGAAGAAGAGAGTCCGCTCGGTCTCGGTCGCCAGCGAGATCATCTTGCCGCGGGCGTTCGGGCTCGTCTTGTTGTAGATGTATTGGAGGTTCGTCGTTTTCCCACAGAGCCCCGGTCCGTAGTACACGATCTTGCAGCTTATCTCGCGCGATGAGTAGTTGAAGATCGCCATGCCCGTCGTTCCCGCCTAGTCGTTGAACAGGTTGTCGATGTCCTCGTCCGTGATCTCGGCGAACGGGCTGGCCATCGGCGCTTCTGCGACCTTCGAGAGCATGACCTCGAAGACCGAGTCGATTTCCTGGCTGGCCCTCCGGACCCGGAGTCTCACGAGGCCCAGCGAGCTGCGTTCGTCGAACACCACCACCAAGATGACGCGCTGGCCAACGACCTGGATGTGCATGTGGCGTCGCTGGCCCTCGTGGAACTGGGTCGCGAAGTCGTTCTCCTTGAGGAGCTTCGCGATCCCGCCCGTGGCGGCCATGTTCCCCGCGGTCAAGGTAGCCAGGCTGGTCGTGTCGAGGTTCTCGGTCTCGCCAGCTTCCGCGATGAGCTGGCCGTTCTTATCCACGATGAACACCGCCGCGGCATTTGCGTCGCGGACAAGCCGTTCACAGATCGCCTGGATCTGGAGGAGCTCTTCCTCGAACATCACCATCTCGGGATTGACCATCGCTGCTCCCTCGAGCCGAGACTCCTTGCACACGGGTACCAAAGAACGGCCAGGACATCAAGGTTACTGACCACGACCATAATCGTCGGCTCCAGGCTCCAGGCTCCAGGCTCCAGGCTCCAGGGCCTGCAGGCTGCGGCGGGGCGATCATTCTGTGGTGTCCTGGGGACCACCCGCGAGGCGAAGAGTCAGAGGATGAGCCATGCCAGGTTTTCGCACTGAAGCCTGTAGTCTGTAGCCTGCAGCCTGTCGGCGAAGCCGACGATCAGGGCCACGAAGCTCAGGGCCTCGGACAAAGTCCTCGGCCAGGCTGGAGGCTGGAGACCGGAGGCTGGAGGTACGGATCGGGTCTCGTGTGTTCTTTTTAACCTACAGTCTACAGCCTCAAGTCTCTGGCCTGGTCCAGGCGACTTTGCCGGGATCCTGCCACGAAGCTCCCCACGAAGCCACGGGACACATGCTGGCCCGGCCCTGTCAGGACGCGCGGCGAGGCTGGACCAGACGGAGGACACCCTTGAACACCTCGACGAGGGGCAGTGGCACGAACGCGAGGAGCAATGCCAGTCCCCACACGTCGTGGCCGAGCTCCGCCGTGGTCCTGAAGATGGGCCTGAGCGGCGGGATCAGCACCGTCGAGAGCTGGACCATGCAGCTAATGGCCACGCCGAGGAGCAGGACCCGGTTCGTCAGCGGGCCGATCGAGAAGATGCTGCTCTTGAAGCTCCGGCAGTTGAAGGCATGGAACAGCGGCGACAGTCCGAGCATCATGAACGCGGCGAGCTGCCCCGCCGCGAGCCCCCGGCCCTCCACCAGCACGTGGTTGTACAGCAGGAGGGCGCAGACGCCCATCACCACGCCGACAGCCACGGTCCCCGCGAGCAGCTTGGGCCCGAGGAGCCCCTCGCTCTTCGACCTCGGACCCTCCCGCATCTGGCCCGGCTCGGGAGTGTCCACGCCGAGCGCGAGCGCGGGGAGCCCGTTCGTGACGAGGTTGATCCAGAGGATCATGAGCGGCGTGAGCGGCGTCTCGCCATAACCCACGAGGTACGCCGCGAACACGGCGGCGCAGAGTCCCGCGTTGGACGAGCACAGGAAGAAGATGAACTTCTGGATGTTCCTGAAGATGGCGCGGCCTTCCCTCACCGCGGCCACGATGGTCGTGAAGTTGTCGTCCGCCAGGACCATGTCGGAGGCCTCGCGGGCCACGTCGGTCCCGACGCGCCCCATGGCCACGCCCACGTCCGCCTGCTTGAGCGCCGGCGCATCGTTCACGCCGTCGCCCGTGACGGCCACGACGTCGCCGCGACGCTGGAACGCCTGGACGATGTCCATTTTCTGCTCGGCGGTCACCCGGGCGAAGACCCGCACGCGCGAGATCTCCTCGGTGAGCTGCTCCGGCGTCATGCGCAGGAGCTCCGCGCCCGTCATGACCCGGTCTCCCTCGTCCCACATGCCCAGCTCGCGCGCGATGGCCTTGGCGGTCAGCGCGTGGTCGCCGGTCACCATCACCACGCGGACCCTGGCGAGGCGGCACTCCTCGATGGCCTCCTTCACTCCCGGGCGCGGCGGGTCGTTCATCCCGACGAGCCCGAGCCAGGTCATCCTCCGCTCGGCCGGCGGCTCGGACACCTCGGCCTCGGACAGCACGCGGTGGGCCACCGCGAGGACACGCAAGGCCCGGCTCGCCATGTCCTCGAGGTCCGCCTGGATGGCCTGTCGCCTCGGTGCATCGAGCGGGACCTCCCCATCGGCCGTGAGGATGGTGTCGCAGCGGTCCAGGAGCACGTCCGGGCTGCCCTTGAGGTAGGCCACGTGCTCGCCCGTGGCCTCGGCGATGACCACGGACATCATCCGGCGTTCGGCAGCGAAGGGGACCTCGCTGATCCGCGTCCCCTCGTCACCCGAGACGACGTCCTCGAGCCCGCCCTTCACGGCCAGGGTGAGCAGCGCGCCCTCGGTCGGATCGCCGAGCACCCGCCACCCGCTTTCGTCTTGCACCAGCCTGGAGTCGCTGCACCTGGCGCCGCAGCGGAGCGCGGACTGGAGGAGCGGGTCCGCGAGCGGATCGATCGCCGCGCCGTCCCGCAGGAACCTCCCGCGCGGGTGATACCCCTCGCCCTCCACCCGGTAGACATGGCCGGCGATGCGGAGCTCCCGCACGGTCATCTCGTTGCAGGTCAAGGTCCCTGTCTTGTCCGAGCAGATGACCGAGGCGCACCCGAGGGTCTCCACGGCCGGCAGCCGGCGCACGAGCGCGCCCTGCTTCGCCATCCGCTGCATGCCGAGGGCGAGGGTGATGGTCGAGATCGCAGGAAGCCCTTCGGGGATCACGGCCACGGCCAACGCCACCGCGACGAGGAACAGGTGCGGGATGCTCCCCTGATCGGTGAGCAGTCCCACGAAGAACACGACGGCGGAGATGACCAGCGTGACGACGAGTATCCCCCTGCCGAAGCGCGCGAGGCGTTCCTCGAGGGGGGTCTTCTGATCGGCCGCGCTCCCGATGAGCTGGCCGATCCGACCGAGCCGGGTCGCGGCACCTGTATCGGTCACCACGCCGCGCCCCCGTCCGCGGACCACGGTGCACCCCATGAAGGCCATGTTCGAACGGTCGGACACCGGCGCATCCGAATCGACGAGAACGCCGGGGTTCTTCTCGACGGGCTCCGACTCGCCCGTCATCATCGCCTCGTTCAACGCCAGGCTGGTCCCTTCGACGAGGCGGATGTCGGCCGGGACCCTGTCCCCGGTCTCGAGCACCACGAGGTCGCCTGGGACCAGCTCCTCGGCGGAGATCTGCTGGGCCTCGCCCTGGCGGACGACCACGGCGGTCGGCGACGTCATCTTCGCCAGGGCGTCGAGGGCACGCTCTGCCCTCCGCTCCTGGAAGTACCCGAGCACGGCGTTGATCACGACGATGATGAGGATGGCGACGGCGTCGCCCATGCGGTGGAGCAGCGACCCCTCGCCACCTTGCCCGGTGAGGTTCACGACCGTGGCGACGACAGCGGCGACGAGCAGCATCCCCACGAGGGGGTCCGTGAACTGTCGCAGGAATTTCTTCCACTCCGGATCGCGTTTGGCCTCGGGCAGGCGGTTGGGCCCTACGCGCTCACGGACGACCTGGACGCGGGCCTGATCGATCCCTCGCGCCAGGTCCGTTTCGAGCCGGGCCACGGCAGCATGGATCTCCATGGAGTGCCAGTGCTGCCGCTGCTCTTCCACGAGTCCGGGAAAATAGCGGCCGGGCACGCTCTACGCAACCTTCCGCGCCTTGCACCGGAGCCACCACGGGATAGAGTGTCTGTGAACCATGCTCCGGAACGTCGTGTCGATCCTGCGGGTAGTGCTCGGGCTGGTGCTGTGGCCTATCGCGCGGCTCAGGCGGAAGCCTTGCGATGTCCTGCGGTTCACCTTGAAGGGCTCGCCGCCCCAGCTCCCCCGTCGCCGTCCGTTCTGGGACCTGCGGCGGGCCCCCATGTCCATCAGGACGTTCGAGCGCCGGCTCCGTCGCGCCATCGCCGACGACCAGCTCCCGTGCATCCTCGTCGACATCGAGCACCTCGAGACGGGGTGGGCCACGCTCCAGACGCTCCACGGGCTGGTGGCCGAGGCGCGGCGCAAGGGAAAGCGGGTGGTGGCCCACCTCGCCGAGGGCGGCGGCCTTCCGGAGTACTACGTCGCGTGCGCGGCCGGCGAGATCTGGATCGGGCCCTCGGCGGCCCTCTCGCTGACCGGTCTGAGCGTCGAGGCGACCTACCTGGCGGAGGCGCTCGAGCGGACGGGGCTCCAGGGACAGGTCGAGGCGGTCGGACGCTACAAGACGGCGGGCGAGACCCTCGTCCGCCACGAGATGACGGCGGAGAACGCCGAGATGCTCGGCGAGGTCCTGGACGAGCTCGAGGGAGTCGTCGTCGAGGCGGTGCAGGAGACGCGGCCGATCGGCCCGTCGGAGGCGAGAGAGCTGATCGGTCGCGGCCCGTACGTCGCCGGCAGGGCGAAGGAGCTCGGCCTCGTCGATGACACGCTCTACCCCGACCAGATCGCGCAGCGCCTTGCCCCGGCCGGGAGCGGAAGGTCGAGGATACTCCGCTGGCCGGGCTACGCGCGGGGGCGGCACCGCCTGGAAACCTGGCCCCTGGGCCGGAAGAAGCTCGTGGTGTACGAGGTCCGCGGCGTGCTCGTGGAAGGCGATGGGCCCGGGTTCAAGGGCGTAGTCGGAGCACGCGACGTGGTCACGCAGCTCCGCGAGCTGCGCACCGACCCGCGGGTGGCCGCGGTCGTCCTCTCCGTGGAGTCCCGCGGCGGCACGGTCGTGGCCTCGGACCAGATACGGCGCGAGGTGGAGCGGCTGGCGGAGAAGAAGCCCGTGGTGGCCCACGTGTGCGACGTCGCGGCCTCGGGCGGGTACATGATCGTCGCCGCGGCCCACCAGATCGTCGCGCAGCGGACCTCGCTGACCGGGTCGATCGGCGTGCTCGCCGGGAAGGTTTCGGGGCACCGGCTCCTCGAGCGTCTCGGGCTCCACCGGCAGGTCGTGCGCAGGGGCCGCAACGCCTCGTTCGCGTCGCCTGCCGAGCCGTGGACCGCTGACGAGCGGCAGGCGGTCCGGGCCATGATCCTCGCGCACTACCGCGGGTTCATCGAGGCCGTGGCTCGTGGCCGGCGGCTCCCGCCGGAGCAGATCGAGCGCGCGGCCGAGGGGCGGGTCTGGACGGGTGGGAGAGCCCTGGAGCTGGGCCTCGTGGACCTGGAGGGCGGGCTCGCGCGCGCGATCGAGGTGGCCCGGGAGACGTCGCCCGACGCGCGCCGGGCGCTCGTGGAAGCCCGGCGGCCCCGGGTCCCGCTGCTCCCGAGACGTCTCGTGCCGCGTGAGCTGGCAGGAGCGCTGGCCCTGGCGCAGGTCCTCGAGTCCGGCACCGTGCTGGCGATCGAGCCGTTCGAGTTGCGAATCCGCTGACCTCGCGCTACCATCCTGCGCCGTATACGGGAAAGGAGTTGCGCATGAAAACCAATATTGCCGCGTTCCTCCTCGTCTTGCTCGCAGCATGCAGCGGGTCCCGCAACGCGGCCCAGATGAACACTCAGATCCAGCAGGGGGCCATGCCCGAAGGCGGCATGTTCGCCGGCGTGTGGTTCTCGAACTGGGGCGAGATGACCATCGAGGTCGACGGCAGCTCCGCGGTCGGACAGTTCTGCGACGAGCAGAACAACCGCTACGGACGGCTCGAGGGCACGGTGCGGGGCGACGTGCTCCGGCTCCACTGGTACACGAACGACGTTTCGATGGGCAACGTCCCGCGCACGACCGACGGCACGGCCATCGTGCAGCTCTCCTTCACCCAGCAGGGAGAGAACCAGGGCCAGCACTACGAGGGTACCTGGGGGTACAACCAGTCGAACGCCGACGGTGGGCCTCTCCGGGCCGACCGTTCGGCGCACCGCTCGGAACGGTTCCTCAGGCGCCAGTACACTACCCCCTGCGCCATCCGCGAGGGCGCCGAGGGCGGTCCCGTCATGAGCACCGATGAGGTCGAGGACAACCCCGACGACGACGGAGGCAGCCTGCCCGAGAGCCTCCTCGAGCAGGGTGACGGCGGCCCGCCCGCCGAGGACGTCGAGGACGAGTAGGGCGGCACCTGGCTGGCGCGGCTAGGCAGCGCCCAGCTCCTCGACGAACCTCCGGACATGCCCCGCGATGATGGGGCCGACCTCGAAGAGGCACGCGTGGCTCGCGCCGGGGAGAGGGACGTACCGGCTCCGGGGGAGCTGCTCGCAGACCTCCTGCATCAGGGTTTCGGGGAACAGAGGATCGCGGGCCGCGGCGACGACCAGAACGGGGACCTCGATCCTCGAGAGCAGGTCGACACCGCGGTGCCGCGCGAAGGCCCGGGCCGTCTCGAAGTGAGCCGTGACGCTCTGTCGCGCGAGCGACGTCACGTGGTCCGAGAAGTCCCTGCGATCGCAGGTCGGACCCACGAGGCGGAGCCGGCGGGCCAGCGGGTGGAGCGCCTCGCCGAGCCCCAGTCGCAGTGCCAGGCGAGCTCCTCCCGGCGCGAGCGCCACGAGCTGGCCGAGCAGTCCACGAGAGAGCGCGGCGGCTCCGCCGTGCCTCGCCGAGCGGGGCGGGAGCCCGCCCTGGATGATCACGACGCCTTCGACATCGCGTTCCTTCGAGCTCCGCGCGTGTTCGAGGACGACCAGCGCGCCCGTCCCGAAGCCCACATGGACGGCGGGGATCGCGCCAGCCGCGTCCTGGACCGCGGCGAGGTCGGCGACGCAGGTGCCGACCGTCAGAGCTCCCGGCGACTCGCTCGAGCTTCCCTGGTCCCGCGCGTCCCACGTCACGACTCGGTGGTCGGATGCGAGGTCGTCGATCACGTGCCGCCAGAGCACCTCGGTGCACCCGAGGCCGTTCGTCAACACGATGGAGCGGCGGCCGGCCGGGTTGTACACGCGAAGGTCGAGGCGGCACCCCTCGGGGCGTTCGATCCGTCCGACTCGATCCGGGATGCGCATCGAACGTAAGGGTGCCAGGGGACGTCACAGCCGGTCAACGTCTGTCGTCTGGTCCCTGATCGTCGGCTTCGCCGACAGGCTGCAGGCTACAGACTACAGGCTTCAGTGCGAAAACCTGGCATGGCTCAGCCTCTGACTCTTCGCCTTGCGGGTGGTCCCCAGGACACCACAGAATGATC
>Ga0233425_10011691_pt1 | contig 10161 bp, 7 predicted proteins | sample Watercolumn_Towu_2_FD_181712 | JGI IMG/M metagenome (GOLD analysis project Ga0233425, IMG submission 181712) | Freshwater microbial communities from Lake Towuti, South Sulawesi, Indonesia - Watercolumn_Towuti2014_140_MG | ecosystem: Environmental > Aquatic > Freshwater > Lake | place: Indonesia... | reverse complement strand
GGCGCGACCTGACCGGCCGCGACCGCTTCATCCTCGCGGTCTGGTAGCGGCGGCGGTGCCGGCGGTCGAGGAGCTGGCGGTCAGGGGTGGCCGATTCGCGGCCCAGGAGTCGCGGTTGCGCCCCAGGACGATGGCGTCGTTGACCACCCGCAGTGCCTCCCGCAGATGGATGTCGGCTTTGATATAGGTTACGTTTTCGTCGTCGGTGCTGCCGAGGCCATCGTCATCATCGTCGTCTTTCTTCGGGGCGCGGATCTTCGGCTGCGGTGGTGGGCCGAGGTAAAAGGGCTTGAAGGGATAATCGCTCTTGGCGACCTGCTCCTTCTCGAGCTTCATCCGTTTGCGGAAGGCGTCTTCCTCCTCCTTCTGCCGGCGCCTCTCCTCGAGGTTGACGGAGATCAGCTTCTGCTCCTGGCGCTCCTTGAAGCGGTCCACCAACCGGCGCAAGTAAGCAAACTCCTCGAGTTGCTCCTGGCGCGCCTGGCTCGATTGCCGCAGCGGAGTGATAACCTTGGCGTCGAGCGGCTCGCCGTCGAAAAAGCTGGTCGGAATCTGGTCCCACACCAGGGCGCGATCGAGGGCGCTTTCGCCGATCGGCAGGTAATCCTCGATCGACGGCAGCACAATATCGGGGACGACGCCCTTGCGTTGGGTCGAGGCACCGCTCGGTAGATAGTATTTTTGGATGGTGAACTTGGCGGCGCCGGTCTTTTCGGGGGCGAGTGCGAGGGCGCGCGAAAGCTGCTTCATCTCGACCACCTGCTGGACCGAGCCCTTCCCATGCGTGGAGCTGTCGCCAATGATGACGGCGCGCCCGTAGTTCTGCAGGGCGCCGGCGACGATTTCAGAGGCGGAGGCGCTGAAGCGGTCAACCAGGACGGCCAGCGGGCCGGTGTAGGCGATCTTGGGATCGCGGTCGCTATCGACGTGGATCTCGCCGTTGTAGTTCTTTACCTGGACGACCGGACCGCGGTGAATGAACAACCCGGCGAGTTCGATCGCCTCGGAGAGGAAGCCGCCGCCGTTGCGTCGCAAGTCGAGAACCAGGCCGCCGATGCCGTGCGGTTTCAACTGCTCGATCAGCCGGGCAACGTCGCGGGAGGCCGTGGTCTTCTCGCCGTCCGTGTCGCCTTCATCGGCCGGGCCGTAAAACGCGGGCAGCGTAATCACGCCAACCGGCTGGGGCTTGCCCGCGGGGTCGGGCAGGTCGAAGACGGCAGCGCGGGCGCGGGCCGAATTGAGTTTCACCGTGTCGCGGGTGATGACGATCTCGCGGCGGACTGAGGTGTCGGTGGAACTGGCTGGCTGGACGACCAGGCTGACCTGGGTTCCTTTCTTGCCGCGGATCTTCTCGACGATCTTGCGCAGTTTCATGCCGATGATCTCGACGGGTTCGGCGCCTTTTTCCGCGACCGAGATGATTTTGTCGTTGGGGCGCAATTCGCGCCCGAGATCAGCCGGACCGCCGGGGACGATCTCCTTGACGATGCAGAAATCGTCCTCGAGGCCGAGCAAGGCGCCGATGCCGACCAACTGCAGCTTCATTTGGATGCCGAAATCTTCGTAGGTGGCGGCGGAGAAGTAGGTGGAGTGCGGATCGTAAAGGCGGGCGATCGTGGAAAGGAAGATCTCCGCCAGGTCGTTGCCCTCGATTTCCCCGACGTTCTTGAGCAGTCGTTCATAGCGTTTCCGGAGCTGCGCCTTGGCCTCCTCGATCGGCTTCTTGTTCAGGATTTCCTGAATCAACTCGTATTTCAGGCGCCGGGACCAGAGCTCGTTGGCCGCCGCCTCGTCGGCCGGCCATTCGGCTTTCTGGCGGTCGACGCGATAGGAGTCGTGGGCCGTGAAATCGGAATCCTTCTTCAATTCCTCCATGATCCAGGCGATGCGGGCTTCGACCCTCGCCTGGTAGACGTAGAAGATCTCGTAGGCGGCGCTGATGTTGCCCAGAAACGCCGTGTTGTAGTAGACGTTCTTGCTGTGTTCCTCGATGAACCGCGCCCGGTCCGGCGCGAGGAAGAACAGACGCTGGTTGTCGAGATCGCCCATGTAGTCGGGGATGACATTGGCGTAGTCGGCGCTGCGAACCGCGTCGTGGTTGTAGTGCAGTTCGTCGAGGAGCTTGGTCAGGGTGCTGGCTTCGGCCGCGAGCGTGGGGGAAGTGGTGAAGCGTTTGCGGTCGGCGGCGGACAGGTCGACCGCCAACGCGATCAGGAACAGGGCCAGAGTGCCGGCAACAGGGGTGCGAAGGAAGGCGCGAGGCATGGGTTTCAGAGTGGGAGGGAGGAAAGGCGGAAAAGTTCCGCGGGTGGCGGGTGGGGAGAAGTTACGGAGGAAACCCGACGGGCCTGCAAGGCTAACGTCGGCTGAGCGAGGCGCGAGCTTGCTCGAGCACGCGTCGTTCGGCGGAGGTCAGGGCACCCAGGCCTTCGCGGTTGATCTTGTCGAGAATCCGGTCGGTTTCGGCGCGGAGATCCCGGGGCGTTGGGCGGGATGCGGAGTTGGGGCGGGCGGCCGGCGGCGGCGCGAAACCGGCCGAACCGGTTACGGCGGTTGGGCGAACAGCGGCGCCACCCCGCTGAGCGCTACGCCAATCGAACTCGTGAAAGAACTGATAGTAAACCCATCCCGCCACCACGCCGCCGAGGTGGGCAGCGGGGGCATAAGAGAAGGGGATCGCGTGCTCCAGAATGTCGCAGATGACGAAGGCAAGGGACTCAAGGAGAAGGAGCAAGGCGGCAACCTGCCTGACGCGCACTTTCACCGGGAAGAGGAAGAGGACGAGGAAGTTGAACTCGCGGTTGGGATAAAGGAGCGCGTAGAGGGCTCCGAGCGCGTATACGCCGGCCGCGGCACCGCACAGCCCGGCTTCGTCCCGCCAGTTCAATGCAGCCCAAGCGATGGCACCGGCCACGATTCCGGCGCCAAACACCGCCACCAACCTCCGGGGGCTCAACAAGATCACCAACTCTCGCCCGAACAGGACAATGCCCGCAAGGACCAAACCGACGTGAAAAAGGTTGGTGGTGCTGTGCACGAGCCAGTGCGTGGCCGGGGTCCAAATCAGGCCGCTGGCGATGCCGTCGATGGAGAACGAAAGCTCGTCGGCGAGTCGGGTGGTGGCGGCGGGCCAGATCAAGCTGGCGACGAATTGCAGGAGGAACGCCCCGGCGAGGGCGGACGCCAGCCAGGTGACCACGGGAGTGGATTCCCTTCGATAATGGCTGCGAAACTCGGTCTCGGCGGTCGGCATCAGTCGCACCCTAACCGGAATTCCCGGGAGTGCGAGAAATTCCCTGCACGGCGCAATTACGCCGGGCGGCACAAACGCAGGCTGATCCCACACCGGATCGGTTGGGGAGGTGGACAAGCCGGCCGCCTTCGGATCGGCGGAGGCGCCGCCGCCGGCGGAGGCCGCTTGACAGTGCCGATACTTAATATCTTTGTCGCCTGTCGTATGGCTAACAAGACTGACAAGTGGCCCACCAACGTTGCGGGGAAATTCTATGTCGACCAGCAGTGCATCGACTGCGATTTGTGCCGGGAAACCGCGCCGTCGTTTTTTACCAGGCATGATGAGGGCGGTTACTCGTACGTAAGCAAGCAGCCCTCGTCGGAGGAGGAAGTTGCTCAGTGCATGGAAGCCCTCGAGGGCTGCCCGGTCGAGGCGATCGGGAGCGACGGCGACGAGTAGTCCCCTTCGCACCCGCGGCAACCACGCAGGAGCCCGGCCGAAAGGGCCGGGTTTCTTTTTGGCCGGACAACGTGTTAATCGATGAGGCGCGAAGTACTGAACAACTGGGCCACAAGCGGCCGGGCGCGGCGGGAGGCGCTGCGCCTGACGTTCATGGCGGTGTGGGCCGGGCACTTGAGCTCGGCCGCGTGGGGCGCGACGGGTGTCGTGACCCTGCCGGGGATCACCGTGTATTCGCCGTGGGTGGCCAATCAGGCGTCGGCCGGGGCAATGGCGATGCCGATCTCGGCGTTGCGCTACGAGCCGCGGGTCGACATCCACGGTCGCAACCAGGCGGAAGGGCAGGCGGATGTGACGGTGCGCGGCGGCACGTTCGAAAACGTCGGGTTTCAGTTGGGGGCGGTTACGATCTCCGATCCGCAAACGGGCCATTACCACGCCGAAATACCAGTGGCTCCGGTTCTCCTGAGTGCGCCGCGGATTGTGACCGGCGCGGAGCTCGCCACGCGTGCGGCCAATTCCTCCAGTGGGGTCGTGGCCTATTCCTGGCGACCGGCGCGGACCGCTGGGCTGGCCCAGGTGTCGGTGGGGCAAGATCATCTTCGTCGGGCGGAATTCCACCAGGGGCTCGTCCGTTCGCTAGCGGGGTCGGGCGGACGCGTGGGGGTGGATTTTGCGCTGGCGCATTCGAAGTCGGCGGGGGCGATCGCCCACGGCGATCACGAATTCAACCGCGCCAACCTGCGATTGCAACGGGCGGGGGCCGACTCGCAGACCGATGTATTTGCGGGATATCAGGGCAAACGATTCGGGTGGCCCAACCTGTACACCCCCTTCAATGCGAACGAGGCCGAGAATCTCCAAACCGCGTTGTTTGCGCTCAACCACCGCCGCGATCAAGGGGGCGGCGATTACCTCGAGACCGGAGTCTTCCACCGGCGGCACAAGGATGACTATGCGTTCAACCGCCACGCGCCGCTCGGCCCGGTGCATCCGTTTCAGCACACGACCTGGCTGCGCGGCGGAGCTTTCAGCGGGCGCCGAACCGTGGGCGGCTTGGTCGTGGATTATCGTGCGGAAGTCCTGGAGGACGAAATCAAATCTACTTCGTTGACGGGCGGCTGGTTTCACTCGCGGACGATGAGCAAGCTGGCGGTAGTGGCGGAGCAGCGGTGGCCAGCGGCGGCGGGCGGCGAAGTCACTCTGAGGACGGGTGCGGCGCACGACGACACGAATCGCGACGTGGGGAAATTCGCCCCGGTGGCAGAATTGGCGCGGATGTTTCCGGGCTCGGGCATTCGCAGGCTCCATGTGAGCTATCTCCGCACGTCGCAGGTCCCCTCGTACACCGCCCTGAATTCCAGTCCGACCGCCGGACTCTTCCGCGGCAATCCGAGGCTGGGTCGGTCGGCCGCCGACCACTATGAGGCGGGAGTCGGTGGCGCGTGGGGACGCTGGACCGGCGAGGCGGTGGCGTTTGCGCGACGCGACCACGCGCTCGTGGACTGGACGTTTCGGCGCGGAATCACCGCCCGAACGGCCAATCCGGTCGATCTCGCCGTGACGGGATTCGAAGGCGTGGCGCGCGGAAGCTGGGCGGCCGCCGAGGTCGTTCTCGGCTACACCGCGTTGCACAAGGACGCCGATTACCGGGGGGCGGCGGTCGATGCGAGTTTCTATGCCCTCAACTACGCGCGTCACCGGCTGACCGCGGCCTTTCTCGTGCGCCTGGGAAAACACGTCGATTTGCGCGTCGACAACGCGGCGCGCTGGCAGGCCGACAACCTCCTGCGCACAGTTGGAGGTGACCGCGCGCTTGCCACGGCGCTGGGGCTGGCGTTCCGGCCGCCGGGCTGGCGCGGCGTCGAGCTTTCGGCGCAGGTCGACAACTTGTGGAACAGCGCCTACCAGGAAGTGCCGGCGGTGCCGGCGTCACCCCGGCAGATATCGCTGACGGCCGCGGTCAGTTGGTAGCATGACTCGGAGCCTTCGCCTGCCGGAATCCCGCCGACTTCCCGAGGCAATGTCACCTATTAAGTGACATTACGACGCCGTCCAACAGGCGGCCGCGCATGCCGCGGAAATCGGCCTAGCTCGAGGATAATGTCACCTATTAAGTGACATTGCGGCGCCGTCCAACACGCGGCCGCGTGAGCCGCACGGCGCTGTGGAAATCGGCCAAACTTCAAGGGAATGTCACTTATTAAGTGACATTGCGATTGGGCGCCTTTTGCGAGGGACGGCACGAAGAAAAGGGCTGCGGCAGGATTGCGGTTTGACAAGCCACCGGCCCCGCCGGTTGTTCGCTGGGCCCATGGAGAATCCCTTCCTTTGCGCCGCTTTCGAGATCCGATGGTCCGAGCTGACACCGGAGCAGGTTCTTCCGGCGATGGAGACGGTCTTGGCGCGGGCACGGGCGGCGGTCGCGGCAATCGCCGCACGTGAGGGGCGCGCGCTGAACTTTGCCAACACAGTCTGTGCGCTCGAAGCTGCGACCGAGGAATTGACGGTTGCCTGGGGCAAGGTCACGCACTTGCAGTCGGTCGCCGATTCTCCCGCCCTGCGCGAAGCGCATCACGCGATGCTGCCCAAGGTGACGGCGTTTCTGTCCAGCATCCCGCTCGACGCCACGCTGTGGTCGCGGGTGCAAGCGGTGGCGCAGAGTCCGGAGGCACGGGCGCTGGCGGGCGTCGACCGCAGGTTGCTGGAAGAGACGGTCCGGGACTTCCGCCAGGCGGGAGCCGACCTGCCGCCGGAGAAGCGCGCGCGCCTCGAGGCCTTGCAGGCGCAACTCGCGGAAGCCACCCAGAAGTTCAGTGAAAACGTCCTCGATGCGACCAATGCCTGGGAAATGGTGGTGACCGCCGAGGAGCGGCTGGCGGGACTGCCGGAACACCCCAAGGCGGCGGCGCGCCGCGATGCGGAAGCGCGGGGCCGCGCCGGCTGGCGGTTCACGCTGCACCAGCCGTCGTGCGAGCCCTTCCTGCGCCACGTGGAGGATGACGCTTTGCGGCGCGAGATGTGGGAGGCGAGCGTGGCGGTGGGGGTGCGGGCGCCCCACGACAACTCCGGGCTGCTCGGGCGCATCCTCGCCTTGCGCGCGGAAAAAGCGGCGCTGCTCGGCCGGCCGCATTTTGCGGATGCGGTGCTCGAACGAAGAATGGCGGGGAATGGCGCCCGGGCGCTCGCCTTCCTCGAGGATTTGCGGCGGCGGTGCGAGGCGATGTTCCAGCGCGAAAACGCGGAATTGGAGGAGTTCAAGGCGCGGCAGACGGGCCGGCCGGTGGCGCCGCTCGCGCCGTGGGAGGTCGCGTTTTGGGCCGAGAAGCTGCGACGAGGCTCGCACGACTTCGACGAAGAAGTGCTGCGGCCGTATTTTCCGCTGGAGGCGGTGATCGCGGGGCTGTTCGACCTGACGGAACGGGTGTTTGGCGTCAGCGTGGCGGAACAGCCGGCGGGCACGTTCGAGGGGTGGCATCCCGAGGTGAAGTACTACACCATGCGGGACCGCCGGGGGCGAAAGGTTGGGGCATTCTATTCCGACTGGCATCCGCGCGAAGCGAAGCGCGGCGGGGCGTGGATGAACACCCTCCTCACCGGTGGCCCGCAACCGGACGGTTCGCGGGCGCCGCACCTCGGCCTTATCTGCGGCAACCTGACGCCGCCGATCGGGGAACGCCCCGCGTTGCTCACCCATCGCGAAGTCGAAACCGTGTTTCACGAATTCGGGCATCTCCTGCACCACCTGCTCGGCGAGGTGAAGTACAAGTCGCTCAACGGCGTGAACGTGGCGTGGGACTTCGTCGAGCTACCCTCGCAGTTGATGGAGAACTGGACCTGGGAGCGGGCGAGTCTCGATTTGTTTGCGCGCCATCATGAGACCGGCGCGCCGATCCCCGAGGACATCTTTCGGCGGATGCGCGCGGCGCGGAATTTCCGATCGGCGTCCGCCATGATGCGGCAGATCGCGTTCGCGAAGATGGATCTGCTGCTCCACATGCGCACGGAGGAATTCGCCGCGGCCGGAGAGATCGAGGCGGCGGCCCGCGCGGCGGTTGCGGAGTGCCTGCCGAGAGCGGATACGCCCGCCCCGACCATCTTGAGGCGGTTCACCCATGTGTTTGGCGATCCGGTGGGCTACGCGGCCGGCTACTACTCGTACAAGTGGGCGGAGGTGCTCGAGGCCGACGCTTTCACGCGGTTCCGGCGGGAGGGGCTATTCAACGCGGACGTGGGCGCCGAGTTCGTGGCGCACATCCTGAGCCGCGGCAACTCCGCCGAACCGGCCGAACTTTTTCACGCCTTCCTGGGGCGGGAGCCGGATCCGCAGGCGTTGTTGGAGCGGGCGGGACTGGCCGCATGATCGGGCCAATTGCCGGGGCGCGGCATGGACCCGGACGCGCTTTCACGGGGAAGCTCGGGAGGTGGAAAAAAAGGTTCGCGCCGCCGCTGGCCCGCCGCAACAACTCACGCACCATGATTATCGCAGACCTTGCCAAGATCCCCGGCGGCAAGTTCCCGGCACGTCGCTGGGGTCGCGGGTTGGTCGGCCAGTTGGGCCAGCCGATTCCCGCGAAGGGTTTTACGATGGGCTATTCGATCCTGGAGCCGCGGGGCGGCCAGGTGCCGTGGCACAACCAGGAGCAGGAGGAGATTTACTTCATCGTACAGGGCGAAGGGGAGGTCTGCGTGGGCAGCGAGCGCAGCCCGATCAAGGCGGGCCAGGCGGTATTCCTGCCCCCCACCGTCTTTCACCAGCTCACCAACACCGGCGAAGAGCCGATGCACATGATCTACGTGTATTGCCCGGGCGGCGACGTGGCGCATTGGCGGCAAGAGTTGAACGGCACCCTGCCGCGGGCCGGCGAGGGCGGGATCCCGCCGCTCCCGGCCGGAGCGCAACCGCAGTGCACCAAGAAACCCGGCGAGTAATCCGCGCAGCTCCGTCCCGGCGGCACCCGACGCCCGTCTTCCTTCCCCCATGACCACGCACAGAGTCGGCATCATCATGAACGGCGTCACGGGACGCATGGGCACGAACCAGCATTTGCTGCGTTCGATCAAGGCGATCATCGATCAGGGTGGGCTCAAGCTCGGCGACCACGAGGTGATCCTGCCGGATCCGATCCTGATCGGACGCAACGAGGCGAAGCTCGCCGCGCTGGCGGCGCGCGCCGGCGTACGGCGGTATTCCACCAACCTCGACGCGGCGCTCCTCGACCCGGCCAACCTGATCTATTTCGACGCCACGCTCACCGGGCAGCGGCCAATCGGCGTGCGCAAGGCGATCGCGGCGAAGAAACACATCTACTGCGAGAAGCCGACGGCGACGACCTCGCGGGAGGCGCTGGCGCTGGCGCAGGAAGCGACGGCGGCCGGCCTCAAGCACGGGGTGGTGCAGGACAAGTTGTGGCTGCCGGGACTGCTCAAGCTCAAGTACCTGATCGACACCGGATTCTTCGGCCGGATTCTCTCGGTGCGCGGGGAGTTCGGCTACTGGGTCTTCACCGGGGAGCACGAGAAACTGCAGCGGCCCTCGTGGAATTACCGAAAGGAGGAGGATGGCGGCATCGTCGTCGACATGCTCTGCCACTGGCAGTACGTCGTCCAGAACCTGTTTGGCGAAATCAAGGCGGTGTCGTGCTTCGGCGCGACTCACGTGCCCCGGCGGTGGAATGAGTCGGGCCAACCGTACCAAGTGACGGCGGACGATTCGGCGTACGCGACGTTTGAGCTGAGGAACGGGGTCATCTGCCATTTCAATTCGTCGTGGTGTGTGCGGGTACGGCGGGACGATCTCCTGACGATTCAGGTCGACGGGTCGCATGGCACCGCGGTGGCGGGCCTGCGCAATTGCGTGTCGCAGCACCTCTCGGCCACGCCGCGGTGCGTCTGGAATCCCGATATCGACAGCCCGATCAAGTATGCCGACGGCTGGACGACCGTGCCGGCCCAGGGCGAGTACGACAATGCGTTCAAGGCGCAGTGGGAGTTGTTTCTGCGGCACGTCGTGAAAAACGAGCCGTTTCCGTGGACGCTGCGCGAGGGCGCCAAAGGCGTGCAACTGGCCGAGCTGGCCCTGCAATCCTGGGCCGAGCGCCGCTGGCTGGAAATTCCCGCGCTGGGGTAGCTCGGAAGTAACTGGATTTCCAGGGGGCTGGGACGGAAGCGGATCGATCAGCCCCCGCCGCCAAGCTGGGTCTTGGCCGTGCCGGGAAGAAACTGCGAGTTCATTCGCCCGCCGCCGTCTGAATCTGAGTCATCAAATGCGGCGCAACATGGAAGCCACCCTCTTTTGCCAGACGATCCAGTTCTGGAGTGATTGGAGGCAGCAGCCCGGGGTAGGCGCTGCCATACCAGTCGGGTACCGCGACTAGCCCGGAGATTTCCTACCGCGGCAGCCGCAACCAAAGGAGCACATGAAGCTGAATAATCTGCACCCACCTTTTCAGAGGAGAAACGATCAA
>Ga0233425_10011690_pt1 | contig 10163 bp, 6 predicted proteins | sample Watercolumn_Towu_2_FD_181712 | JGI IMG/M metagenome (GOLD analysis project Ga0233425, IMG submission 181712) | Freshwater microbial communities from Lake Towuti, South Sulawesi, Indonesia - Watercolumn_Towuti2014_140_MG | ecosystem: Environmental > Aquatic > Freshwater > Lake | place: Indonesia... | reverse complement strand
CTAGCCCATGTTTGGTGAAATGAACAGCCTTCGCTGACGCAACTCATTGATATCACAGTCGCCGACTTGAAGTTTCTCGCAAAATGTAGGGACAGACGATGATGCAACTCATGTCACATTTCCCTTGATTACGACTTTTCACATGGCGATCATGTGAGGGGCAGCAGAGATGTTCCTCAAGGTCGTCAGAGCACGCGGAAGCAAGGGAGTCACCCACGAATACGTTCGGCTCGTCGAGAGCTACCGCGTCAACGGCAAGAACACACATCGAGTGGTGGCGAACCTGGGACGACGGGACGTGCTCGCCCAGCATCTGCCCGCGCTCAACCGACTGCTCGCGGGGACGGATGATCCGAACGGGTACGTGCGGGTCGATGATGTCGATGCGGCACAGGCATGGGACTGGGGTCCTATCCTCGTCGGGCGGCTGCTCTGGGAGGAGGTCGGCCTCGAGAAGATCCTGGACCGCCGGCCACAGCGAGGACGCAGGGCGAAGGTTCCGCTGTCGGACCGGGCCTTCGTGCTGGTGGTGAACCGGCTGTGCGAGCCGAGCAGCGAGCATGGACTGGGGAGATGGCTGGAGGGGACCTTCGTGTGCGACCGGGCGGGGCACAGGTGGGTTGCGCGATGGCGCGACGAGCAGGAGCGGAGGAGGAGCCGATCGCCCCGGGTTCGGGTGGAGCTGGACTGGCTCGAGCAGTGGTACCGGACGCTCGACCATTTGCACGGGTTGAAGAAGGACATCGAGAAGGAGCTGTACCTGAACCTGCGGGACCTGTTCTCGCTCGATGTGGACGTGGTGTTCTATGACGTGACGTCCACCTACTTCGAGGGCAAGGGGCCGCCGAAGCTGGGCGCTCACGGACACAGCAGGGACGAGAAGCCGCGCAACCGGCAGGTGGTCATCGGCGTGGTGATGGTGGGCGGGTTTCCGCTCGCGCAGCACGTCTTCCGTGGCAACTTCCGGGACGCCAAGACGGTGCCGACAGTGCTCGCGGATCTCAAGGAGCGGTTCGGCCTCGGGCGGGTGGTGTTCGTCGGCGACCGGGGGATGGTGACGAGCGACAACCTGGAGCTGCTTCGGAGCGAGGAGCAGGGGTACCTGGTCGGGCTGAACCGAAGGCGGAGCCCGAAGGTAGTGGAGTACATCGAACGCGCCACTGGGGAGTGGACCGAGTGCCCGGTCGGCATCACGGCGCGAGAGAAGACCGAGGTGCCCAGGACGCTGGTGCGGGAGGTGGATTCTGGCAGTGCGGGGGTGCGTGTCTTCGTGGTGCACAGCGACGAGCGACAGGAGTACGAGAGGGCCGAACGGCACAAGTCGATGGAGCGTGTCCGGGAGGATCTCGAGAGACTCCGGCAGCGGGTTGCGACCGGGCGGATCAAGGCGCCGGAGAAGGTGGGCGCCGCAGCAGGGCGCATCCTGTCGCGCAACCACGGGACGCGCTACTACGAGTGGGAGTACACGGACGGGTGCTTCCGATTCATCGAGAGTCCGAACCTCGAACGGGAGCGCGCCTACGAGGGCAAGTACCTCATCCAGACCGAGGAGCAGGACCTGACGCCGGTCGAAGCGGTGCAGCAGTACAAGGAGCTGTCAGAGCTGGAGCGCGGCTTCTCGACGGTCAAGGACGTGATCGAGATGCGTCCCATCTGGCACAAGAGCGACGACCGCGTGGAGGCGCACATCTTCGTGGCCGGCCTTTCGCTCCTGCTCCACCGGGTGCTGGAGAAGAAGCTGAAGGCCGCCGGTCTGGACATGTCGGCCACTGAGGCGCTCGCGGCGCTGCGGACGGTCCGGGTGGTGGACATTGCCTTGGGCGAACGAGCGACAAAGAGGTCGGTGACCCGTGGGTCTCGAGATGCGGCTCGCATCCTCCAGGCTCTGGGTATCACCGATACCGCGCCCCCGACCCCGGGAGATGACCCTCACCGCACGCTGTAGGGACAATCGACGAAACCGGCCTCAAGAATTCCAATGGGTTGCTCGCCATTTCACCAAACATAGGTTAGTAAGAAGGTCATTGGCCCCTACGTCGGGATCGACGTGTCCAAGGCGAAGCTCGACCTCGCCGTGCACCCTGACGGTAGGGCCTGGTCGGAGGACAACACCGCTCGAGGCATCAAGGCCATCGTCGGGGAGATGAAGCGCCTCAAGCCGGAGACCATCATCGTTGAGGCCACTGGCGGTCTGGAGCGAATGCTCGTCGCCGAGCTCGGTGTCGCCGACCTCCCCGTGGCGGTCGTCAACCCCCGACAGGTCCGCGATTTTGCCAAGGCGACCGGCCGCCTCGCCAAGACAGACATCATCGACGCACGAGTGCTGGGCCAGTTCGGCGAGGCGATTCGCCCTGAGATCCGTCCCCTGCCCGATGAGCAGACCCGCGAGCTGGCGGACAAGCTCGCCCGCCGAGGCCAGCTCGTCGAGATGCAGACCGCGGAGAAGAACCGACATCAGAACGCTCCGAAGAGCACCAAGGACGGGATTCAGAAGCACATCGACTGGCTGGAGAAGCGAATCCGTGATCTGGACGATGACATCCATCGCATGCTTCGTGGGAGCCCGCTGTGGCGCGAGAGGGACGATCTGTTTCAATCCGTTCCAGGAGTAGGGCTCATCACCTCGACGACGTTGATGGCCGATCTGCCGCAACTGGGGACGCTCAACCGCAAGCAGATCGCCTCCCTCGTCGGTGTCGCGCCCCACAACTGCGACAGCGGACAGAAGCGAGGTCGTCGGATGATCTGGGGTGGTCGCGCTCGAGTGCGGGCAGTGCTCTACATGGCGGCCCTGTGCGGCACGCGATTCAACCCTGTGCTCCGGTCGTTCTATCGCCGCCTGGTCGACAGTGGGAAGCCCAAGAAGGTTGCGCTGACGGCCTGCATGCGCAAGCTGCTGACGATCCTCAACACGATGGCAAGAACAGGAGAGGCTTGGAACCCAGCCGCAGCGACGGCGTGAGACACACGCTGTCATTTTCGGCTTGACTCTGAACACAGTTGCTTCGGGGTAGATCGTTGTCGCGGTCCGGTGACCCAGGGTGGCGCCTTCGGCGCGACCCTGGGCTGGAGGACGCGGCCCCGAAGGGGCCGTGGATCATGTCTCACAACGCTCGTTCCTCGCGTGGCTCCACCCTGGGCTGACTTGGAACCACCCCTTCGGGGTTTCTCGACTCGACCCGGTCCATTGCGGGGTGGAAACGGATGTCGGTTTTCACCGTTCGAGCGCCTCGTGGAGACGTCTCCTGACCTCGGACCAGGGTTCTGTCGCGACGTCTCCGCGCTGGACCTCGGCGACCCGAAGGAGCACCTCGTCGCGCTGCGCGGCTCCGACCGTGTCCTCGCTTTCACCGTTGAGGCTGTCGAGGAGCGTCCAGGCGACCAGGAGGTGATCCGCTTCCGGGAGGGAGAGCGGGAGCCTGGGCCTGCTGCCAAGGTGAGAGCTACCTAAGCCAGCCGGCCGACCAGGAGGTCCGGCAGGGGTCGTTGGCCATGAGAAAATCATCGTGTCTGGTGATGGAGTAACTCCATGGTAGGTTGCGATCATCGGAGCCGGCGCTCACGGCTCGGCGTGGCGGTGGTCGTGGTGGGAGTCGGGGCCGTGCAGGTGCTCGTGGGTGAAGGCCTCGTGCGTGTGGGGATGGGCGTGGGCGCCCTCGGGCATGACGTCGTGGTGATGGTCGTGGTGGCCGTCGTCGTGCCGGTGCGCGTGGTCGTGGCTCACGGGCTCGTGGGCGTGCTCGTGGCGATGCCGCTCGGTCAGGTGAAGCACGAGGCCGGCGACGAAGAGCGCGGCAGCCGCCGCGGTGACGAAGCCGACGCTCCGGTCGCCCAGGAGGATCGCCGCGAGGGCTCCCACGAAGGGCGCCACGGCGAACACGGACCCGGTCCGGCCCGCGCCGATCCGGCGCTGGGCCAGCAGGTAGAGCCGCAGGCTGATCCCGTATCCGGTCGCGCCGCAAGCGAGCAGGCCGGCGAGCTGCGACCAGCCGGGCAGAGGCTCGCCGAACGTCAGCGCGAGCGAAGCCGTCAGCGCCGCGCCGCAGAGCGCCTTGACGCGGACGACGGCCGCGGGGTCGAGGTCGGCGAAGGGGCGGGTCAGGACGTTGTCGAGAGCCCACGAGAACACGGCGGCGACGACCGCGAGCGAGCCGAGGAGGCCGCCGGCGCTCGCGGACGACGCGCCCGCGACGGTCGCGGCTCCGCCCGCGAACATGAGCAGCGCGGCCACGGCGACGCGCCGCCCGACGTGCTCGCGGTGGACGAGCGCGGCGAGACCGAGCGTGAAGAGCGCCTCCGCGTTGAGCAGCAGCGAGCCGTAGAGGGCCGGCACGCGCTGCAGCCCCCAGGCGAACAGCGTGGGCGCCAGCGCCGCGCCGAAGAAGGCGACGGCGAGGAGGCGCGGGACGTGCCGGCGACCGACTGCGGCTTCGCGGGCCTCGGCTGCGCGCCGCGGCACTGGGATCGCGCCGATCGCCGCGCCGAGGTAGAGCAGCGAGGCCGTGGCGAACGGGCCCAGCCCGGCGCCGAAGCGCTGGATGAAAGGGGTCGTCACGCCAAAGGCGAGCGCGGCCAGCGCGGCGAGGACCGTTCCGATGGCGATCGGGTTTCGAGGCATCAGCATCTCGCCGGGGTCGCTCGAGGAGCGGGCGAGCTCCATCGGTTCGAGCGCCCCCTCCTGTGTATCACACGCCGGCCTTCGCAGCCTTCGCGCGAAGAGACCAGAACCTCGTTCCCATGAACGCGAAGCCGGAGTCCTGCATCTCGATCTCGGTGAAGCCTAGCCGCTCCAGGACGGGGGCCAGCTCCCGGACGTCGTGCATCATCAGGGCGCTGCGCCGACGCCGTGCCTTCTCGGACAGGATGGCGTCCAGGATGAACACGTGGCCGCCCGGCTCGAGCACGCGATACGACTCCGCGAGGCCCTTGAGCCTGACCTCCTCGGGCATGTGGTAGATCATGAAGCTGAACATCAGCACGTCGAAGTGATCGTCCGGGAACGGGATCTCCGCGATGCTGCCGACCCGGAAGGTCACGCCGGCTCCTCTCCTCGCCTCCTTGCGCGTCGCGGCCGCGACCATCTCGGGAGCGATGTCCATCCCGACCACTTCGCCCGACGCGCCGACGCGCTCCTTCGCGGCGAGCGTCAGGGAACCAGTGCCGCAGCCGATCTCGAGGACCTTGTGCCCCGGTTCGAGCTGCGCCAGCTCGACGGTCCGCCGCCGGAGGCTCGCCTCTCGCCCGAAGGTCAACAGGGTCATGATGAGGTCGTAGAAGGGCGCATAGCTCCCCATCTGTCCCGCCTGCTTCTTCGTCGCTTCATTCATCGGTCCGTCTCTCCTTGCCGCATGGAGCCCGGCCGAGAGCAGTTGGATTTCGCGGAGCCGCGGCTACCGGAGCCAGCCGGCGGACCAGGCGGCGGCGTCGGCGAGGGGCTGCCAGAACACGCCGAGGACCAGCGTGGGCACGGCCAGGGCGACCGCGAGCACGCCCGCCGGGCTCCGGCCGATCACGGGCTTCGCGTCCGCCGGGGCGGCCTCGAGGTACATCGCCTTCATCACTCGGGCGTAGTAGAAGAGCGACACCACGGAGTTGAGCACGCCGATCAGCGCGAGCACCCAGAGCCACGTCCCGCCGCGCGCGATGAGCGCGCTGAAGAGGTAGAGCTTGCCGATGAACCCCGCCGTGGGCGGCAGCCCGGTCAGCGACACGAGGAACACGACCATGACAAGCGCGAGCAGCGGCGACCGCTTGCCCAACCCGCGGTAGCCCTCGATCCGCTCCGAGCCGGTCTCCCGGTCCACCGCCGAGACCACGGCGAACGCGCCCATGTTCATGACGACGTACACGGCGAGGTAGAGCGCGACCGCCCGAAAGCCCTCCGGGCCGCCGGCGAGCACGCCGAGCAGCACGTAGCCCGCGTGCGCGATCGATGAGTAGGCCAGCAGCCGCTTCAGGTTGTCCTGCACGATCGCCACGAGGTTGCCGAGCGTCATGGTCAGCGCCGAGACGACCCCGATCATGACCAGGAACGGGACGTCGACGTCGGCCGCGACGCCCGGCTCCGAGTCCTTGGAGAACACGACCCAGACGAACCGCGTCAGCACGGCGAAACCGGCGGCCTTGGGACCCACGGACAGCAGCGCCGTGAACGGCGTCGGCGCGCCCTCGTACGCGTCCGGACACCACTGGTGGAACGGCACCGCCGCGATCTTGAAACCGAACCCCGCGAGGGTCAGGGCGACGGCGGCCCAGACGGCCCAGCGCCCCGCGGCCGTCCCGGCCACGTCCGATCCATGCATTGTCAACACGTCTTGCAGCCCCGCGAGGCTCAGGTCGCCGACCAGGCCGTAGAGCAGCGACATGCCGAAGAGCATCACACCCGAGGCCACCGCGCCGTAGAGCATGTACTTCAACCCAGCCTCGCTCGAGCGGGACCGCGTGTCGAAGCCCACGAGCAGGTAGGAGCAGAGGCTGACCGTCTCCATCGAGACGTAGATCATCAGCAGGTGGCTCGCGCTCGAGAGCATGCACATGCCCAGGGCGAGCACGAGGAGCAGGGCGTAGTACTCGCCGCGCCTGTCCGGCGGCACCGACGGGCTCCCCCACGAGAGCACGACCGCAACGAGGGTCGCCAGCAGGGTCAGCCCGCGGAAGAACACCGAGAGCGGATCAATGGTCACCAGGCCGTCGAAGAGCTCCGCCGGCGGACGCTCGGCGACCCGGACCAGGCCCGCGAACGCGAGCGCCACGGCGAGACCCGAGAGCCACGAGGCCGCCTCGTGCCACTCCGGCCGCCGCCGCGCGCCGGCCGCGAGCACGAACAGCAGGACCGCGGCCGCCCCGAGGACGAGCTCGGGCCCGTACAGGCCCGTCCCGAAGCTCGCGAGGCTGGTCAGTGCGTCCATGTCACAACCCGATCGCCCGTGCCAGCGGGCTCACCAGCATGTGCAGGTGCGTGTTCATCAGGTCGAGGACCGGCATGGGGTAGAAGCCCAGCACGATCATGAACGCCGCGAGCGGGTACAGCGTCAGCCGCTCGCGCCAGTTCACGTCGGGCAGGTCCTTGTACTTCTCGTTCACCGGGCCGAGGAACATCCGCTGGATGGTCCACAGGTAGTACGCGGCCGTGACGATGACGCCGCTGGCCGCGACCACCGTCAGGCCCGTGTACACGGGGAACGCGCCGAGGAAGCACAGCGCCTCGGAGATGAAGCCGCAGAGGCCGGGCAGGCCGAGCGACGCCATGAACGAGAGGCCCATCAGCGCCGTGTACTCCGGCATGACCTTCGCCAGCCCGCCGAACTTCGCGATCTCGCGGTGGTGGGCGCGGTCGTAGATCACTCCGGCGATGAGGAAGAGCGCCGGGCTGATGATGCCGTGGTTCCACATCTGGAACACGGCGCCGCTGATGGCCTGGTCGGTGAACGCCGCCATGCCGAGCAGGACGAAGCCCATGTGGCTCACCGACGAGTACGCGATCAGCTTCTTCAGGTCGCGCTGGGCCATGCACACGAACGCCGCGTACACGATGTTGATGACGCCGAAGACCGCCATCGCCGTGCTCGCCCACACGGTCGCCTCGGGCAGGATCGTGAAGTTCACCCGGAGGATGCCGTAGGTGCCCATCTTCAGCAGCACGCCCGCGAGGATGACCGAGACCGGCGTCGGCGCCTCGACGTGCGCGTCGGGCAACCACGTGTGGAACGGGAACATCGGGATCTTGATGGCGAAGCCGATGAACAGCCCGATCCACACCATCCGGGCCAGGTCGAGCCCGAAGAGCAGGCCCATGTTGTCGAGGTCGTTCTCGTACGCGAGCGCGACCAGGTTGAACGTGTGCGCGGCCTCGGTCCCGTCGGCGAGGGTCGTCGGGCTCGAGGAGTAGTACATCGCGATCATGGCGAGGAGCATCAGCACCGAGCCGACGAGCGTGTAGAGGAAGAACTTGATCGCGGCGTACTCCTTGCGCGGCCCGCCCCAGATGCCGATCAGGAAGTACATCGGCAGGAGCATCAGCTCCCAGAACACGTAGAAGAGGAAGAAGTCCTGCGAGACGAACACGCCGAGCATGGCGCCTTCGAGCAACAGGAGCAACGCCATGTACCCGGGCACGCTCCGCCTCGAGAAGTGGTGGTCGTCGCCCGGCGCGATGCCCCAGTCGAGCGACGCGATGACCGCGATGAACGAGATCAGCGCCGTCAGGATCACCATCGTCACGCTGATGCCGTCGACCCCGACGAAGTACTCGATGTTGAAAGCACGGATCCACACCAGGTGGTGGACGAACTGGAGGCGCGGCACGATCGCGCCGCCGATCTCGTTCTCGGCCGCCGGGTCGAACGCGCGCCAGAGCTGGACCGCCAGGCCGAGCGGCACCGCCGACGCGACGAGCGCGATCACCCGCGCTGCCTGATCGAGGAGCGATCGCTCGAGCTTGAGCAGCGGCCTGAGCGCCAGCAGGAGCGCGATCAGCGTCATCCCGGCCATCGGGACGAAGGTCATCCACGTGAGCAGCGTGGAGTCGGTTTCGTAGTGCATCACCCAGCCCTCATGTCCACAGGTCGAACACGAACCGCGTCAGGACGAGCAGGCCCGCGAGCCCGACCACCATGCCGGCGAGGTACGCCGGCACCCGGCCCGTCTGGAGCTTACGGAGCTGCGCGCCGCTCGCCGTGATCGAGCGCCCGACGGCGTTGACCGCGCCGTCGACCACGTGGGCGTCGATGAACCCGTCGATCCCGGCGAAGGCGCGTGTCACCTCGCCGCAGACGTTGACCACGTTGTCCACGACCCGCGCGTCGATCCAGCCCGCGACGCGGCTCGTGGCCATGAACCCGCGCACCACCGTGGCGGCGTAGATCTCGTCGAGGAAGTACTTGTTGTAGACGAGCCAGTGGATCCGCGGGTGCTGCGCGAGCAGCCGCGCGGGCACGGGGCTGCTCCGGCCGCGGTACAGTCGGAGCGCCAGGAGCATGCCCGCCGTCGCGATGGCGATCGACGCCAGCATCAGCGCCCACTCGGCTCCGTGCCCCTCGCCATGCGGGTAGACCCGCGGCAGCTCCTCGGCGGCCGCGAACACAAGGAAGTGCTCGAGCCAGGGCGCTCCTCCGGTCCACAGCGCGGGCAGGCCGAGCACCGAGACCAGGACCGCCATCACGGCCAGGATCGCCAGGACCCAGGTGACGGTCGGCCCCGGCTCTTTCGGCTCCTCGCCGTGCGCGTCGTCGTGACCGTGCGCGTCATCGTGGCCGTGCGCGTCATCGTGGCCGTGCCCGTGTGCCGTCAGCGTGACCGTCGGCCCGGTGAACGTCAGGAAGTACGAGCGCCACATGTAGAACGACGTCATGCCCGCCGCCAGGAAGCCGGTGAGCCAGATCGTCCAGCCCGGCACGAGCAGCGCGTCGGTGTTGAACGCCTGCCAGAGGATCTCGTCCTTCGAGTAGAACCCCGACGCGATGGGGAAGCCCGAGATGGCCACGCACGAGACCCAGTAGGTCCACCGCGTGATCGGCATCACCCGGCCCAGACCGCCCATCTTCCGCATGTCCTGCTCGTGGTGCATGGCGAGGATGACGGAGCCGGCGCCGAGGAAGAGGCAGGCCTTGAAGAACGCGTGGGTCAGCAGGTGGTAGCACCCGGCCCAGTACGCGCCCACGCCCACGCCGATGAACATGAACCCGAGCTGGCTCACGGTGGAGTACGCCAGCACCTTCTTGATGTCGTGCTGGAACAGGCCGATCGTGGCCGCGACGAACGCCGTGGCCGCGCCCACGACGGCGACCACGGTCATTGCCGTCGAGCTGTGGACGTAGAGGAAGCTCATCCGCGCGACCATGTACACGCCGGCGGTGACCATGGTCGCGGCGTGGATCAGCGCGCTGACAGGCGTGGGGCCGGCCATGGCGTCGGGGAGCCACACGTACAGCGGGATCTGCGCGCTCTTGCCCGTCGCGCCGACGAAGAAGAACAGGCCCACCAGCGTCAGGACCGGCACGCCCCAGAGGGTCGTGCCCGCGTCCGCCGCCGCCTCGACCAGCGCCGGGAGCTCGCGGAACGTCACGCTGAAGCCGCTTGCCCCGTGGGCGTGGTAGCCCGTCTCGTCCCAGGCGCCGCCGAGCGACCAGAAGAGGATGAAGAACCCGATGAGGAACCCGAAGTCA
>Ga0233425_10011688_pt1 | contig 10165 bp, 6 predicted proteins | sample Watercolumn_Towu_2_FD_181712 | JGI IMG/M metagenome (GOLD analysis project Ga0233425, IMG submission 181712) | Freshwater microbial communities from Lake Towuti, South Sulawesi, Indonesia - Watercolumn_Towuti2014_140_MG | ecosystem: Environmental > Aquatic > Freshwater > Lake | place: Indonesia... | reverse complement strand
TCGACGATGATCCGGTAGTCGCCGCCGTAGCTGCGCACGCCGGGATCGGGGTTGCCGGCGGGCGGCCGTTGGATGTCCACGATGAATCCATCGGCGGGCGCGACCACTTCGTAGCGGTCGCTGGGGGCGCTGCGATCCTTCGGCTGCAAACTCAGGTGATCGCTCGGCGTCACATGCCCGTGAACCATCATGCCCATCGGGATGACGCACTGGAGGTCTTCGGCGCGCAACGGGAAACACTTCAGCCGCACCGGCCCCCGGCCTGCCGCCTTGCCGCGGCTCCAAAGATCATTCAACGAGATGGCAGCCGACGGCGCGGGCCGCGGGATGGATTGGGCTGACAACACTGACGCGATGACAAGCATCGCCACGGAAACTGCAAAGACGATCTTGGCGTTCATGGCTGTCTACACTTTCACGGAAAGCTGCGGCGTCAAACCCGACCTTGCTGCGGAAAGTCTCACAGTTCAAGTTCGGCGTTGCTCGCGCTGATCTCCGTCTTGAGTGTGAAGCGGAAGATGCACGCCTTCATTTTTTGCTTCCCTGCACGCGAATTGCCGCCACCCAAATCTGGCTGTCGGCTCCACCGAAGCCGGGACGCCGCGTCTCGTGGATCTCAAAGCTCTTTGATGCGGACGTTGCGGAACTCGACGCGGCTGCCGTGGCCCAGGAACCCGATGTGGCCTTTGGCTCGCGTCCGGCCGGTGTTCTTGTCGAGGTATTTCTTGTATTCCAGATTGTCGAGGTCCACGTCCACGATTACGACGCCGTTGAGGGTGACCTTGGCCCGCCGGCCTTGGAACCGAATCTCTTCGCTGTTCCACTGGCCCGCCGGTTTCAGGTGGCCGCGTTTGGCCGGCGCGAGCAGGTAGATCGAGCCATGATACTGGTGCGGCGCGAGGTTCTTGTATTGCTCGGCGTAGTCGTCGAGGATTTGGATTTCCATGCCCACCTCGATGATGCGCCCTTCCAACGGCGAGCGCACGGCCACGCCGTTGTTCGCGCCCGGCTCCAGCTTGAACTCGAAGCGGAGTATGAAATCGGCATACTCCTTCGTCGTGAACAGGTTCTTCTCCGTGCTCTCTTTTTCGCCGGGGCCGTGTTTCCTGCACACCAGCTTGCCATCCTCGACGCCATAGACATCGGCGGCCCCCTGCCAACCGTCGAGGCTCTTGCCGTTGAACAACGGCACGAAGCCGTCCGCGTCCTCAGCGCGGAGCGGCAAGGCGATGAGAGCGAGGGCGGCGCAGGCCGCAGGGAGAGAGACGAGTTTGTGCTTCATGGCATTCGTTTCTATGAGGGGTGAAGATTGGGCAATCAGAGTAAGAACAACCGCGGATCATCGCGCCGAGCTTTCTTCCGCAGTCAGTCGTTGCACTGGCGGCAAGAGTCATTGTTTGTCTGTCGCTGCATTTCCTCGGCAGCCCACGGTGTGTGGGCCGAGGTCTGCTGAGGTCGTTGGCCGACACCATAACCGACGCCGCGCTAAATTCCAAGCGTCATGGCAGGACCGCCCGCCACCGCCGTTTCGCCGGGGCGATCAAGTCGCAGGACCAGACTGCTAAGAAAGGCCGCCGGAAAAAGCGTTGACGATACTGAGACGGCAGCGTAGTAAGCTGGCCGCGTTCACGATCACAGCGAACCGCCATATCAAGGTCATCATGAAGACACAACTCGCGTTTCCTTCCTCATGGACACTTGCCATTCTCGTCGGGCTTGCCGCCATTGGGCGCGCCCAGAGCGGCACAGCCGCGGAGACCATGTCGTTGATCTCCCTCCAAGAAGAGACTTTCTCTCTGCCGATCGCCGACGCGTTCGCGTTGCTGCGGAAGTTCCCCTCCGACGCCGAACGTTACAATGAAGTCGTGCGTCGCGTGGAGTGCAAACAGGCGCGGTTGGAGCGGCTGATCATTGTCCGCACGATCTCAGGGCAGCAGGCGAAAGGGGAGTCGGTGCATGAACTGATCTATCCGACCGAGTTCTCGCCGACGCCCGCCGCCAAAACCAACTCCACGACGCCCGCAGAGAGCGCGGTGATTCCCGGCGGTTTCCAGACGCGCAACGTCGGCAACACGCTGAACTTCACCCCGCAAGTCGCCTCCGACTCGCGCACCATCAACATCACCCTGATTCCTGAAAGCTCCTTCTTCGCGGGCTATAAGGGAGCCGGCGAGCAGAAGTGGACGCGGCAGCCGATGTTCGAAGCCAGGCGGTTGACCACCTCCGTCATCGTCAAGCCCGGAGAGCCGTTCCTGGTCGGCACGCTCAGTCCGCCGTTCAACGTCGGTGCCGCTCCTCCACCCAAGGAACAACGCGTCTGGCTTGACTTCATCACCGCCCACATCCTGCCCGGCGGAAAGTAGTCCGCAGTTTCAGCGGAGGCTATCGCAACGCGGAGAAGAACCTCCCAAACCGCGGCAACCAGGAGCCGTTCTTGTCTACCGAGGCGATGACCGCAGACGCCCTCCCGACGATCAACCGCCGCTCCACAACGCCGAAATAGCGCGAGTCCTTGCTGTTGTCGCGATTGTCGCCCATGACGAAATACTCGCCGGCGCGCAGCGTTTGCGATGGAAACGAGTGACGCAGTGACAGCAGGAACGGATCGGCCATGACGGCGTGGGAGCATATCCCCACCGTCTCCGTGGCAAACTCCGCGACCGTCCGCTCGGCGACGGGAACGCCGGCAATCACGGCAGGCGGCAGTGGTGTGTAGCGAGCGCGTTCGCCATTGATCCAGAGCGTATTGCAGCGCAGTTCGATGGTGTCTCCCGGCACGGCAACGACGCGCTTGACGAGGCGAAGGCCATCCTCCGGCGAGAAAAGCACGACGATGTCACCACGCGATGGCTCGCTCCATTCCGCCAGATGCGTCATGGTGAACGGAATCTTCAGGTCATAGGCGAGTTTGTTCACGAAGACGAGGTCGCCTTCGAGGATGGTCGGTTTCATCGAGCCAGTCGGCACGAAGTTGTAGTCGGCAAGCGAGGACTTGATGGGGCAAATGATGGCGGCCATCACGGCGAGCGGACGAAGCCACTCGTGCCAGAGTTGCTTGAGAATCGAAGGTGTTTTCATGGGACGTTCGGATGCACAGCATTTGACCGTCGGAAGAGCAGTCCCGTTCAAATCCTCTCCGGCGTTCCGGCAACACTACCGCCGTCCCCACGACGCTTCGATTTCCTCCAGCGTCCTCCCTTTCGTTTCGGGAACCATCGCGGCGACGAACACCAGCGACGCGAGGCTGCACGCGCCATAGACCCAGAACGTCATCGCCGGACCGATGGCGGGGCTGTCGTTCAACATCGGGAACGTTTGCGCTACGATGTAGCACGAGGTCCAGATCACAAACGTCGCCACCGACATCGCACGGCCGCGCACCTTCGTCGGGAAAATCTCCGAGCACAGGATCCACGAGATCGGCCCCATCGCCATCGCGAACGCCGCGGTGAACGAGATCACCGCCAACAGTAACGGCCAGCCGCTGTAGCCCACATGGAACATCCAGCCCACCGCGCCCTCCGCGATCACCTGCACCGTCAGGCCGATCAGCAGCAGCGGCCGGCGGCCAGCCTTGTCTACGAACGCAATCGCCAGGAACGTGAACAGCAGGTTCACCAGCCCGATGATCGCCGACGATGTGAATGCGTTGTTCACGCCGACGCCCGCGCTGGCGAAAATCTTCGTCGAGTAATAGATGATGGCGTTGATGCCGCTGAACTGGCTGAACGCCATCATCAGCGCCGCCACGATCAGCGGCCGGCGGAACCGCGCGTGAAACAACTCCGAAAACCGCCCTTCCTCCTCGCCGAGCACTGCGCGCACCGCCGCGATCTCCCGCTCCGCATGCTCCGGCCCGTCAACGCTTTCGAGGACGCGCCGCGCCTCGTCGTCGCGGCCGACGCTGAGCAGCCAGCGCGGGCTTTCCGGCACGAAGAACAGCAGCGCGAGCAGCAACAGCGCGGGCGCGACCTCCGCGCCGAGCATCCAGCGCCAGCCGCTCGCCGTGTTCCAAGCCGCGTCGCCGAGGCCCTGGATTTTCAGGTTGATGAACAGCGTCAGGAAGATGCCGACGACGATACCGAGCTGGAACAGAGAGCCAAGCCGGCCGCGTTTCGCCGCCGGCGCAAGTTCTGCGATGTAGATGGGGCAGATCATCGAGGACGCGCCGATGCCCAGCCCGCTGATGAACCGCGCGATGAGAAACTCCGTGAAGGTCCGCGGAATCGCCGACAGCAGCCCGCTCACGGCGTAGAGGATTGCGCAGAGGAACAGCACCTTGCGCCGGCCGAAGCGGTCGCTCAGGAAGCCCGCGCACATCGCGCCTGGGATGCAGCCGAGGATGGCGCTCGCGCCGGCAAAACCTTCCTGCATCGCATCGAGATGGAAATGAGCTTTGAGGTATTGGTTCGCGCCGTTGATGACGGCGGTGTCGTAGCCGAACAGGAAGCCGCCCGTCGCCGCGACGAGCGTGACCAGCGCGAGCGAGGAGGAACGATTTGTTGGAGCGAGCGTGGGAGTGGAGCTCATGTCAGCGGTTGTGGTTTGGCGTCAGAGTAGCGAGCGCGATCTTGTTTCGCAACCGCGCGCCGATGTTGAAGAACATGCAAAGGCGGCCGGCGTCTTCGATGAAACACGGCGACATGACGCCAAGGTTGTCCGGCGAGACGAGCGTGCGGTCGAAGAATGTGCCAAGCGGCGCGACCTTTTCCAGCGCCTCGTCGGTCTCGGCGGCGTAGAGGTCGTAGCCTTGGTTGAAGCCGGCCTTGCTGTTGTTGGCGTGAGCGATGAGATACAACTTGCCGGCCCAGCGCAGCAGCACCGCGCCGGCCACTTGGTCGGTGCCCGGAGGTGGGTTCATCAACGGCGACGGCCGCGCTTCCCACTTCCGGCCGTCCTTGGACCACGCGAGATAAATGCGGCGCGTGCCGCGGTCGTTGCCCATCAAGAGCATGACGTAACGGTTGTCCTTGCCGGGCAACCGGTGTTGAAAAACGCGCCCGTAGGAGGCTTCCGAGATGTTCGGGAACATGCGCGTGGTGACGGCCTCGCCTTCATAGTTGAAATGCACGCCGTCGCCGCTGCTGGCCACGCGCGTAACCGGGTTCTCGCCGTGGAAATAGAGCAGCATCCTGCCTTCGTCGGCGCTCCATATCGCATCCGGCCCGGAAACGTGCGAAACCTTGAAATGCGGCGCCCACTCGCGCGCGATGATGGGGTTGTGGGCGTATTCGCGCCACGGTCCTTCTGGCTTGTCGGCGTAGGCCAGGCAGATGCCGCCGGGCATGTCATGCGGCGCGTAGTAGAGGTAGAACTTGCCGAGCGGTTTCGCGACGCGGCCCTCCACGCGCACGACGGAGGGATAGATGATGTCGTCGTGCGGGCGATACTTCAGGCCGGCGGCTTCGAGCACAACGCCGTGGTAGCGCAGTGCGGGTAGGCCGTCGGACAGCAGTTCGCCCGCGGCAGCCAGAAACAGGACAAGCGCCAGCAAGGAGGAACGAGTCTGTGGAGGCAGCGTGGCAGTGACAATCATGGTTTGGTGTCGAAAACAAAGCTGGCCGGGGCAAATGCCCGCAGCTCGATGTTGAACTGGCCCTGCGCGATTCGAATCGGTTTGCCGGCAGGTTCACCGCGCAGATTCACTGGCTGGGCCACACGAGCGTTGAAACCGCCCGGCAACGTCACGCGGCACGGGCCGCTCTTGCCGGCAAGTTCCCACAGCCGCAGCACTGTCCCCTCGCCGTCGGGGTTTGCGCCGAACGCCGTCACCTGCACGCCTTTTCGCGACAGCTCCAGTCCGCGCTGAGTCGGTGGCAGTTTGCCGGGCGCGCCGTCCGCCACGGCGGCCAGCAGCGGCGAACGCGCTTCCAGCGACGGCGTGACGAGCGCGGCGTCGGCGTCGGCGCGCGTGATCGGCCAGAGCCGGACGCGCGAGGTCCATGTGCCGGAGTTCCAGTAGCGGAAGTTGGTTGTCCATTGATTGTTGAAGAGGTTCACGTAGGCGATGGGTTTCTTCGGCAGATAGTCGAGCGAGTAATTCCAACAACCCGGTTCACCAAGACTCATCAGCGGATGATCGAGCGCGCAGAAGCCGATGCCACGGCCGTGCGGGTCGGTGATGGTGAAGCCGCTGTTGACGCCGAACAGATGCCGGTTCGCGCCGGAGACAATATCGCGAGTTGGATCCACGATGGCTGCCTGCCGCCCAAGCCGGAACTGCGGCTGCTCTGCGTTCACCGGCAGGCAAATCCAGCCCGCTTCCGGCCACGGGTCGGCCGGTTTGTCATGAAGCGTGACCGCCAGTTCGAGCCACGGCTGGTCGCGGAAAAGCGTCACGCGCGTCGTCACGGCGTGGGGCAACTCAGCGCTGGCGGCAGCTTCCATCACCGCCGTGACGGCGACGGGCGACTGCTCGAAGCGAAGCTTGAAGTTCCGCGGCGACACGGCGCGATACGGCGCCTCGCTGGCGGGCGGAAGATTGGGTTTGCCGAACTCCGCGATGAACCATTCGGTTTTTTGCTTCGCGTAGGCGTTGATGAACCGCATCGTCTCGTTCTCGCTGAACCGTTCGTAGAGATACTGGCCGAGACCGTGTGGCGCGCCGGTGGTAGTCAGTTCGCGACCGGTGCGTTTGTCCACAAGCGAGCGAATCGTGCCGCGCGCGGGATCGAGCGTGACTTTCAAGAACGGATTCTCAATCGTTTCGGCCTGCGCATTAGCGGCGAGGACTGCGAGGGCATCGGCCTTCACGGGCACGTAGCAGCGATAGCCCATCGCCGGCACATCGCGCGCCACGAACCGCAGTGTGCCGCCGCTGGATTCCGCCGGCACAACGTCGCCGCCGTCGCTTGGCTTCAACCCGCTGATGCCCGGCAGCGATTTGCCGAGCGACACGGACACTTGGCCGTCGCGTTTCCACGGCAGCGGATTGAAGACGACGATGCGTGTGCCCCCGGTGTTGACCGATGACGCCAACGCGCGTAGTTCACCGTCGAGCAGCGGCGTGATCAGGTCACGCGCCTTCTCAATGTAGGCGGTGTGCTCAGCCCACGACTCCTCCAGCCGTTGGAAGCGGCCTTCCGTGCGGTCGGCCTTCCATTTGTCGCCGTAGCCGAACTTCGTCCCGCCGCCGTATTTCGTGATCCAGTAGAGCGCGCCACCCCACGTGTGCTCGCCGTAGAGCAGGCTGTTTTCGTAGGCCGACGCGATTGTCGTCGCCGCGTCGGGCGTTTTCACGCCCCACGCGCGCAGCGATGCGCCGAGCGCTTCGGTCGTCGCGATGGCGGGCCGGATGTTGCGGCCGATCATCGCGCCGAAGGGATCGCACATCGGGCCGTGGATCCACGTGTCCGGCATATCGCCGCGCACGACCCGCAGCTTCGGCTTTTCCGCCAGCACCGCTTCGGCGAAATCCGAGAGCCGGCCGATGCGGACCTTCACGCCGGGCAACTGCTTCGCGGCCTGGTCGAGCAGCTTCTTCACTTCGTCGGGCGTCGGCGGGCCGTGGTTGTCGCCGGTGTGGATGAGCGCGAGCCACGTCTTGTGCGGCCAGCCGGCGGGCGACATCAGCCCGCTGCCGTAGCCGCCGGCGCTGTAGTAGGTCAGCAGCCGCGAGCCGTCGGGGCCTTGCCACCAGAACAGCGCCGGCACGCGCGGCGAACTGCTGGCGGAGTTGCAGCCGATGTGCAGGAAATCCACGCCCGCGCGCTTCAGCAGCGTCGGCATCACCCACGCGTGACACGGCACGTCGGTCATCTTCGCATCGCGCGGCAGTTTCAGTCCCGCCGCCCGCGCGAGCTTCGACGCGTGGCCCAGCCCGCGCACGAGATCCTCCACTTCCAACAGTTCCGTGTGCGTGCTGAACGGCAGCGCGTGAACGACGAAGCGGCCGTCCTTGAACGCCTGCAGGACGCGTTGCTTGCGCTCCGCCGTCTGCTCCGGCCAGTCGAGGATCTGGTGCATGGGCCAGCCGGGGATGGTCCACGCGAACTGCTGCGCCGGCGGCAGGTCGCGGTTCTGGTCCACGACCTCCAGCGCCTGGTCTATCATCGTCGTCCGGTAGCGCGCGACGACGTTGCTGGCCATGTCGGTGTAACCGATGTCGAAGTGTGTCTTGAACACGACGATGACCTGCTCGATCTTCGGCGGCTTCGGCGCGAGCGGGCGCAGTTTGCCGGGATTGGCGACAGCGGCGGCCTCGACGGCCGCGGGCGCTTCGAGCGCGAGGCGGTCGTAGAGGAGCCAACTGCCCTTCACACTGATAATAGCGATGCGGTTGTTGCCGGTCTTCAGCAGCGTTGCGGGAAAATCGAGCGCCACGTGATGCGGTTTGCCTTTCGTCAACGCACCTTGGATGGAAGCGTCGCCTCCGCCTGCGGGCAACCCGAAGTCGAACGCCCCGCTATTGACCTCGATTCGCAACATCGGCGGCTGCTTTGCCTGCGTGTCGAGCAGGTCGAGCAGCAACCGGCACGTGCCCTCGCGCGGCGCCCTTTTCACGCCGAACACGACTGTGAACGCATGCTCGCGCCCGCCGGCCCAGCCGTCCGACGGGCCGGGATGGACATAAGGCCAATCCCGCGCGGCATCCGATCGACCCACGATGAAGAATCCATCTTCGGAGAACTGGCTGTAGTCTTTTGGCGCGAGCGCGAACTCCGCATTGCCACCGTCTGCTTTGCCGATTTCCCACAACAGTTTCGCCATATCGGCGGTCAAGGTGGATGGAGCGTTCGTAACGACAAGCAACGCGACAAAGGGAAGGAATCTCGTCTTCATGTTGTCTCGATTTCGGGTTGGGCGCGGAACTGCACGCCGAGACGTAGCTTGACCGGCGACCACAGGCAATCTAAAAACGCGCCATGAATGCGCTCCTCCGCCTTCTCTTCGTTGCTGTCGCCGTTCTTCCAGTCTCCTCCGTTCACGCCGCGGACTTCACCCGGCTCACGCCGCTGCCCGCGCCGAAGATCGTCGCGTCGGCGGAGCCGTTCAGCGAGCACTACCTCGCCGAGAACATGCTCAAGCCGCCCACACCCAGCGGTCATCGCGCCGAGTTTGCTTCGCGCGGGCTGGGCGTGAAAACGTTTGTGGATTTCGACTTCGGCCGGTCGGTGCGGTTTGCGGCGTTCCAGCATATTCAGCGTTCCACGCCCGACGAGATCGCCGAGGCGAATTTGCTGTTCAGCGATGTGGCGGATTTCAAGACCCCGCTGGCCACGGTAAAGGTCAAGCACGTCGCCGAACCCGGTGCGACGACGTTCGCGGCATTCGCGCCGGTGACGGCCCGCTATGTGCGCTGGCAGGTGACCGCTGTTCCGCCGGGGCGCTCGCGCAACGTCGGCGGCAAGAGCATCGCCTTCTTCGCCGCTGGCGAACCGGAGAAGACACCGAGCAGCATCGGCATCGAGGCGCGAGCGGTGCAGATTATCGAGCGCAAGGACGGCAAACTGGTGCAGCCGTTGAAGGTGACGCTGGAGCATCCCTACAGCGAAACCGTGAAGGCAACAGTCCGCGTCGAGGGGCAGGAAGCGCGGCCGACGGAGCTGAAGTTTGGCAGCCAGACGCTCGAATACACCGTCGCTGCCGCCGACACCGAACGCACGCTGAACATCGCCATCGAGGTCGCCGGCCAGAAGGTCGCCTCACGCGCCGTCACTCTCAAGCCGTCGCACAAACTCACCGTTTACATCCTGCCGCATTCGCACACCGACATCGGCTACACGGCCATCCAGACCGACATCGAGGAGAAGCAGATCAACAACCTGCTACAAGGTCTCGCTGACGCGCGCCGCACCGCGAGCTATCCGCTGGGCGCGCGGTTCGTCTGGAACGTCGAGGTCATGTGGGCCGCCGACCTGTTCCTGCAACGCCTCGCGCCGAAGCAGCGCGCGGAGTTCTTCGACGCCGTCAAGCGCGGTCAGGTTTCGCTCAACGGCATGTATCTGAACGAACTCACCGGCCTCTGCCGCCCGGAGGAACTGCTGCGGCTGTTCCGTTACGCGACGCAGCTCGGTGAGCGCACGGGCGTGCCGGTGGACTCCGCGATGATCAGCGACGTGCCTGGCTACACGTGGGGCACGGTCACCGCGATGGCGCAGGCGGGCATCCGCTACTTCTCCGTCGCACCGAACTACTTCGACCGCATCGGCAACATCCTCGTCGA
>Ga0233425_10011687_pt1 | contig 10165 bp, 10 predicted proteins | sample Watercolumn_Towu_2_FD_181712 | JGI IMG/M metagenome (GOLD analysis project Ga0233425, IMG submission 181712) | Freshwater microbial communities from Lake Towuti, South Sulawesi, Indonesia - Watercolumn_Towuti2014_140_MG | ecosystem: Environmental > Aquatic > Freshwater > Lake | place... | reverse complement strand
CGCGCTGGCGGCGGGTCGGCCGGGGCTCTTGTCGACCGGCGTGCTCAATCAGCTTCAGTCGCGCGACGATCTTCCCGCGCTTGCCGAGGCCGACGCCGCGTCCGCGACCCGTACCGCGCGGGCGGCACGGACGACGAGCGATCAACGCCCGCTCGCCGGACATCTTTCCGACACCCTCGCCGATCTCGGCGCGCAAGGCCCCGAGGCGAGCGACGTCGGCCGCGCCTATATCCGCGATGTCGTCGGGCAGCTCTCCCTGACCGATCCCGCCCTCGGCCAATCGCTGCTCTCGCGCACGCTCGCCAATCTTCCCGAGGACGAACGGGCCCAGATCCTTGGCGGGCCGATGCCGGCCGCGCAGCCTTACGGCACCTTTTTGCCCGGCGCGCGCGAGGCGTATGCGGCTTCGCTCCAACAAGAGCAACAACAGGTCGCAGCGCCCGCGCCCGGCCCCGCCGAGCAAGCGGCGGCCGATGCCGCGCTGTTCGAGCAGGCCCACCAAGCGAGCGAAGCTGCGCTCGCCGAGACCCGCGAGCGCCTCGGCTACGCGCCCGACGGCTCGGAAGACCATCTCTCGGGCGGCCTCGGCGCCGAAGCCATCCGCACCGACAGGGAAATGAAAGACGCGGAGAAGGCGGAAAGAGCCGAGCGTCGCGCGCAAGACGATCGCGAGGACAACGAGCGCGGCGACGGCAAAGCCCCAATCCGCGCGGCCAACGACCTGCCCGACGACCCCCATCCAGCCGAGGACCGACACAAGAGCCTGGGCGTTCGCGGCGACAAGGACGGCATCGGCGGGCCGAAGGATCCCGGCAAAGACTCTTTTATGACTCCCGAGTTCCGCGCCGAAATCGCCGCGCGGGAGTCGAGCATCGACGGCTACAGGCAAATCGGAAAACTGAAAAACGGGACCGAAGTTGCCTGGGGCAAGTACCAAATGACCAAATCAGCTCTGATCGATGCCGGCCTCATGGACAAGAATGGCGATTGGACTGGTGCCATGGGCGTCAAATCCAAGGATGACTTCCTCAACAGCCCAGAAATTCAAGAGAAAGCGCTCGAAGAATTGATGGCGAAAAACGAGAGGCAAATAAAGTCCGAAAGGATACCGGAGATCTACGGCAACAAGATCGAGGGGTTGCGCGGCACGATCGAGATCACCGAGGCGGGTGTCATGGCCGCCGCGCATCGGCAAGGCGCGACTGCTGTCGCCGCCTATCTCGATCACATCAAGAGTAACGGCTGGACGTCGCGAGCCCCCAACGCATCCGAAACTGGCGCGAGCAACTTTCGGGCAGGCAAGGACGCTGCATTTCGAGCCATCGAGACTCGCCTTCGGGAATTCCAGGGCGAGACCTATCGTCGTTCCACCGAGAGAGGGAGCTAGAATATGCCGATCCGGGCAAATCTCGTCGTCGCATGGCTAATTTGCCTCGCTTCGCCCGCCTTGGCTTCCGAAAAATTGTTCTTGGAATGGGACAATTTCGGGCCGGACCGCGAATTCATCATGTCGGATGCGATGTTGCGCAACGACATTGCCGCCCGGGAGGATCCCTCCAAACATGTACTGGTGGGGCGCCATGACTTGAATGGGGATGGACGTTTGGAATTGATACTCGGATTTGAAACGATCGGCCTTTGCGGCCGATACGAAGAAGACGTCCATTGCCTAGCCAAAATCTATCAGCCGGTCGAAGGCGGCTGGCGCTTGATCGGCGAAATGTATACTCACGTGGCCGACCTAGGCGACGGGCGCCTCTACATTTTCGGCGAAGACAATTATTACAACGGTTGGCGCGTCCTGCGCTACAGGGACTTACGTTACTGCTGGGTCGACGACATTCGCCATGCGGACAGGGGCACCCGACCGGCGCTACTTCCGGGCTATTACGGCGTCGCGCTGAACGACCAGCCATGCCCGAAATGAAGAGCGCTCGATAGATGAACTTGGACGGCCAGACCGATATTCGGGACGTCGTCGGCCGGCTTTCGGTCGCCTATCTCGATCACATCAAGAGTAACGGCTGGACGTCGCGAGCCCCCAACGCATCCGAAAATGGCGCGAGCCACTTTCCGGCAGACGTTTCCCGATCGGGGTCGCCTGAGCGGTCAATGCGCGAGCAGCGTCGGCAGCGTCATGCGCTCCAAGATGTCCCGCGTCACGCCGCCGAGCACGGCTTCGCGAAGGCGGCTGCGCGAATAGGCGCCCATCACCAGGAGGTCGGCGCCGATGTCGGCCGCGGTCGAGAGCACGACGTCGGCGACGTCGATGTCGCCCGCGACCGTCTTGCGCGCTTCCGCCTTGACGCTGTGGCGCGCGAGATAGGCGGCAAGGTCCTGGCCCGGATAATGCCCGCCGTCGTCGGCATTGACGCTGAGCACCGTCACCGTCGCGGCCTTGACGAGCAGCGGCAGCGCGTCCTTGACCGCGCGCGCGGATTCCCGGCCGTTCTTCCAGGCGATCAGCGCGCGCTCGCCGATGCTCCGGTAGCTTCCGACATAAGGCACGACCAAGACCGGGCGCCCGGCCATGAAGACGAGATCTTCGGGAATGCCGCCCGCCTCGGTCGCCGGCTGATCGGGATCGGCCTGGCCGACGACGACGAGATCCGCATAGCGCGCCTGATCGGCGACGATGGTGGCGGCATCGCCCCGCGCCTCGCGCCAGGCCGCGACGACGCCGTCGCGCCGGCAGACTTCCTCGAAGGACTTGCGCAGCGCGGCCGCGCGCTGGGCCTCGTCGGCCAGGATCTGTTCCCTGTACTTCTCGGGAACGCGTCCCTCCATCGACGCCGGCCAGCGGGTCAACGGTCCGACGAACAGCCCGGTCAGATGGGCATCGTGTCGGCGCGCGAGGCCGACCGCCGCTTCGATACGGGTTCCGGCTTTCGGGTCGTCGGCCAGATGGAGCAGGATGCTTTTGAGCGCCATGGGATCCTCCGTTGCCGCCATGCTCGGCAGCGGCCGAGCGCGACGCCTTGACGTGGATCAATCGTCGGCGGGATGCCATAATCCCTTCATGACCAAGCCGAAACCGACGCTGCCCGAAGAAACGTGGCGGCGTCTGACCCAGCCGCAGCTCGACGAAGTCGCCGCCGCCCATGCCAAGTCGCTGGCCGGCAAGGTCGCCGGCGTCCGCGCCAATTTGTCGCTGACCGACCTCTCGCATCTCGGCTTCTCGGGACGCGACTTCAGCCAAGCCAATTTCAACGGCGCGCGCATGGCGAGCGTCGATCTCGAAGGCGCCAAGCTCGTCGGCGCGAGTTTCTACGGCACCGACCTGCAGGGTGCGAACATGCGCGGCGTCGATCTGACGCGCGCCGACCTTCGCGGCGCGCGGCTTAGGGGCGTCGATCTCACCAACGCGATCATGCACGAAACCGATCTCAGGAACGGGACGCTCATGATCCCCGACAAGTCGGGCAACCTGATCCCGGTCAACCGCGAGGACTCGGCGGCGCTGGTCGATCACGCGGTCATGCGCTTCGCCGACCTCACCAACGCCAAGATGGCGCAGTCCTTCGTCGTCCAGACCGACTTGACGGACACGATCCTGCGGAACGTCAAGTTCATGAAGGCGAACCTGACCGAGGCCAACCTCACCGGCGCGATGCTCGAGGGCGCCGACTTCACCGAGGCGATCCTCAACGGCGCGATCTTCCACGGCGCCATCCTGGTGAACACCACCTTCTACAAGGCCTCGATCGCCGGGGCGGATTTCGTCGGCGCCGTGCTCGACAATCGCGAGGCCGTCTCGTCGGGCGAGGGGCGCCCGCTCCTGCCGCGCCAGATCGAGGACCTGCCCGGCTCGATCAAGGTCATCATCGAGGAGCACGGCAAGTGGATCAGGAGCGCGGGACGCGAGGGCACGCGCGCCGATCTCTCGCGCGTCGATCTCACGGGCGTCGATCTCTCCTACGCCAATCTCGCGGCCGCCGATTTGTCCTACGCGATCCTCAAGGACGCCAAGCTCTCCTCGTCGCAATTCGTCATGGCCGATCTCGGCTTTTGCGATCTCCGGCGGGCGAACCTCAAGGGCGCCGATCTCCGGGGCGCGCGGCTCGAGCGCGTGATCGGCATGGAGGCCGATTTCACCAATGCGCGCCTCGCGCCGGTCGCGATCGTCAACGCCCAGGGCAATCTTTGGCCGACCAATCTCGCCTCGGCCAAGATCGCGGGGGCCAAGTTCAACAACGCCAATCTCTTTCACGCCGGCCTCAAAGGAGCGGATCTTTCCGGCTGCGACTTCCGCGGCGCCAAGCTGGGCGAAGCCGATCTCAAGGACGCGCTCTGCCGCAACGCCGATTTCCGGGGCGCCGATCTCGACCGCGCGGACACGCGCGGCGCCGTCGAACTGAGGCGCGACTGACGGCTCGGCAATGTCGGCAGAAGACCGGGAACGCTCCGACGAATTGCTGATTGCCGATATCGGCCAGCCGCCCTACGAGCGGCGACTGACCGACAAGATCCTGATCGCCTTCAACCATGCGCTGGCGCTCGGCTATGTCGAGATCGCCGAACGGCTTCACCTCACGCTCGAAATCGCCGAGCGCGAAGGCGTCAAGAAGTACGGCGAGCGCCGCGGCGTCACCGTGCTCGACCTCGCCGGACTCTGGCGGGCCTTCATCGCGGCGCGCGACCACTTCGTCCGCTTGTCCGCCGATCCCGCGATCGATCCGGCACGGCTCGCGGATGCGCGCTCGCGCATGCGCGAGCGTTGGCGTCTTTGGGAGAACTTCAACGACGGCGTCAAGAAGATCGGGTGACGGCGCGACTCGCTCGAACGACCCGATCCTGGAATAAGATGGGCGCCGAGCGCCGGATCACGATGCCGAGAAAAGGGGGGACCTCATGAGCGACAGACATTTCTTGTCCGCTGGCTTCGGGCTCGTCTTGGCCTTGGCCGTCGGCGACACCGAGGCGCAGACGTTTCGGGTCGGATCGAAGAACTTCACCGAGCAGTATTTGCTCGGCGAAATCTATGCCGCGGCCTTGGAGCACGCGGGCATCAAGGTCGAGCGCAGGATCAATCTCGGCGGCACGCTGATCGCGCACAAGGCGCTGACCAGCGACGAGATCGACATGTATCCCGAATACACCGGCACCGCCTTGGTCGCCGTCCTCAAGGCCGAGGCGATCAGCGACGCCGACAAGGTCTACGCCATGGTGCGCGCCCATTACGAGAAGGAGTGGGGCGTGACCTGGCTCAACCCCGCGGGGATCAACAACGGCTACGCCATCATCGTGCGCCCCGAGACCGCGAAGCAGCATGGCCTCGCGACGCTCAGCGACCTCGGCAAGGTCGCCAAGAAGCTGGTGATCGGCGCCGGGCCCGAATACCTCGACCGCAAGGACGGTCTGCCCGGCCTCAAGGCGGTCTACGGCGCGGAATTCGCCGAGTTCAAGCAATTCGCCAAGCTCGGTTTGCGTTACGACGCGCTGATCGCCAAGCAGGTCGACGTGGTCAACGGCTACGCGACCGACTGGCAGATCGGCGATCAGAAATTCGTGCCGCTGGCGGACGACAAGAACCTGTTTCCGCCCTACTTCGCCGCGCCGGTGATCCGCCAGGCCGCGCTCACGACCTTTCCGAAGGCCGCGGAGACGCTCAACCGCACGAGCGCATTGCTCGACAACGCCGTCATGCGAGGCCTGAACGCCGAGGTCGAGAAGAACAAGCGCGAGCCGCGGGACGTCGCCAAGGCGTTTCTCAAGGCCAAGGGCGCGATCAACTGAGGCGGCGGATCGAGCGCGTCTCGATCCGTCGGGCGCGAGGCGACCGTACGCTAGAGCGTGATTCACCGATCGAATGGCTGCTTCGCTTCCATTCGATCGGATCTTGCTCTAGGACAAGCGCGTGAATTGGACTCTTTCGCATTGGCCCGAAATTCTCGAGGCGCTCGGCCAGCATTTGGTGCTGGTGCTGGCATCGATCGCCATCGCCTTCGCCCTCGCGCTTGCGCTCGGCATCGCCATCGCGCGCCGGCCGCGCCTCTCGGCGATCGTGATCGGCACGACCGGCGCGATCTACGCGGTTCCGAGCCTCGCTCTCTTCGCCATGCTCATTCCGCTGGTCGGCCTGGGCCGGGCGCCGGCGATCGTCGGGCTGTCCGCCTACGCGCTGCTCGTGCTCGTCAGAAACGTCGCGACCGGCCTTCGGGGGGTGCCGGCGGAGGTGCTGGATGCGGCGCGCGGCATGGGCTTCGGTCCGTGGCGAAGTCTGCTCCGGATCGAGTTGCCGCTCGCGCTTCCCGTCATCGTCGCCGGGCTCAGGATCGCGACCGTGACGTTGATCGGCATCGCGACGATCGCCGCCTACGTCAACGCCGGCGGTCTTGGCGCGCTGATCTTCGCGGGCATCGATCAGCGATTCGCCGAGAAGATCCTGGTCGGCGGAGGACTCGCCTCGGCGCTGGCGATCGGCGCCGATGTCGCGCTGACGCGGCTCGAGCGGCGCCTCGGCGCGCAAGTCGCGGCCTGAGCGAAACCATGCTGCGGGACGCCGTTCTCTGGATCGCCGAGCATCCCGGTCTTTTTCTCAAGGCCGTCGACACCCATCTGAAGCTGAGCGGTGCGGCTCTGGCGATCGCGGCGGCGCTCGCCTTGCCGCTCGGTCTCGCGCTCGGCCGCTTTCCGCGCGCGGCCTTCGCGGCGATCAACGCGGCCGGGGCGCTGCGCAGCGTGCCGAGCCTGGCCATTCTTGCCCTCGCGCTGCCGTTCCTCGGCATCGGCTTCGCGCCCTCGCTGGTCGCGCTGGTCATCCTCGCCGTGCCGCCGATCCTGATCAACGCCGTCGTCGGGACGCGCGAGGTCGACGCGGACGTCGTCGATGCCGCGCGCGGCATGGGCATGACCGCGCTCGAAATCGCGCTCAGGATCGAAATGCCGCTCGCCGCGCCGGTGATGTTCGCCGGGCTGCGCACGGCGGCAGTGCAGGTCATCGCCGGCGCGACGCTCGCCACGTTCATCGGCGGCGGAGGGCTCGGCGACTTCATCGCCACCGGCATCGCCATCATGGATTTCTCCCGTCTCCTGGTCGGCGCGGTTCCGATCGCACTGCTCGCCATGGCGACCGAGCTCGGGCTAAGCGGCGTCGAGCGCCGGCTGTTCGGCGAACGTCGAGCCGGGTGAGGGGGCATGATCCGCTTCGAGGGCGTCGTCAAACGCTACCCCGGCCGGGAGCGGCCGGCGGTCGTCGATCTGACGCTGAGCGCGGCGGAAGGCTCGATCACGGTTCTCATCGGGCCCTCGGGCTGCGGCAAGACGACGACGCTTCGCATGATCAACCGCCTGATCGAGCCGAGCGCCGGAACCGTTCGGGTCGGCGGCGAGGACGTCGCGCGGGTCGACCCGGTCGCGCTGAGACGGCGCATCGGCTACGTCATCCAGCAGGTCGGTTTGTTTCCTCACATGAACGTCGCCGACAACATCGCGACCGTGCCCCGTCTGCTCGGTTGGGCGCCGTCCAGGATCGAGGCGCGCGTCGACGCGCTTCTCGATCTCGTCGGGCTCGAGGTCGACGCCGTCCGGCGGCGATTTCCGCGCGAATTGTCGGGCGGCCAGCGCCAGCGCGTCGGCGTTGCCCGCGCGCTCGCCGCCGACCCGCCGGTGATGCTGATGGACGAGCCTTTCGGCGCGGTCGATCCGGTCATGCGCGCGCGATTGCGCGACGAATTTCTCGGCATCCTGCGCGGCATCCGCAAGACCGTCGTCTTCGTGACCCACGACATCGACGAGGCCATTCGGATGGGCGATCGCGTCGCGATCCTGCGCGACGGCCGGCTGGTGCAGGTCGACACGCCCGCCGGCGTTCTGGCGCGCCCGGCGGATCGCTTCGTCGAGGATTTCGTCGGCGCCGATCGCGCGCTCAAGCGCCTGAGCCTGACGTCGGCGCGGCAGGCGATGCTCGCGATCGAAGGCGCCGCCGGGAGCGGCGGACCGCGCCTCGCGCCCGAGACCGACTTGCGAGAGGCGCTTTCGCGCATGCTCGCCGCCGGCCGGCGCGAGGCCGAGATCGTCGACGCGGACGGTCGCGTCCTCGGTCGTCTCACGGTCGAGACCGTCATCGCGAGGGCGAGCCTTGTCGGCGATTGAGCTTCGCCCGCGATCGCGTCGGGAGTTCGGCTGATGCCCTTCGAAGGCGTCGATCCCTGGCGGTGGCAGTATTTCGCCGCGCGCGTGCCCGAGCGCGTGATCGTGCCGATCGACGACGCCGCGGCCTACCGGCTCCATCCCAAGGAACGTTGGGTCTACAACAAGCTGCTGATCGCCGAGAGTCAGGGCCTGTGCGCCGGCCCGCACGGCATGACGCCGCCCGGCTTTCCGGTGTTCTCCAAGCCGATCATGAACATGCGGGGCATGGGGACGGGCGGGCGCGTGCTTCGAGGTCCGAGGGACTATGTCGGGCATCAGCAGCCGGGGCATTTCTGGATGCCGCTCTTGACCGGTGCGCATGCCAGCACCGACGTCGCGGTCGAACGGGGTCGTCCGGTCTGGTGGCGGACCACCATCGGCCATCCGCGGCGCGGCGGAACTTTCGACTATTGGCACGTGCTGGCGCGACGCGAAACGGCGCTCGAGCGGCGATGCCGCGCCTGGATCGGGCGGCATCTTCCGGAATACACGGGCGTGATGAATTTCGAGACCATCGGCGGGCGCATCATCGAGGTCCATTTGCGCATGGCCGATCAGTTCGCCGATCTCAACGGTCCGGGTTGGGTCGAGGCGGTCGTCCGGCTTTACGCGACGGGCCGGTGGCGGTTTCGAGACGCGCGGCGCGAGGCCTTCAGCGTCGTGCTGTTTGGGCCTCACGGGCCGCGCTATCGGATCGATCGCCGGCATCTCGCGCCGCTCCTGGCCGAGCCCGAGATCGCGAGCGTGCAAATCACCTTCGATCCGTCGAAGGCGCCGGCCGAGCACGCCATGCCGCCCGGGGGCTTTCGCCTGGCGATCGTGAATTGCTGGTCCCTCGAGGCCGGTCGGCGTGCGCGCCGGCAGCTCCGCCGGCTGTTCGTCGAGGCTTAATTGCCTTTCCCCAGCTCGATCATGGTGCCGACGCCGTGCTCGGTGAAAATCTCGAGCAGCAGCACGTGCGGCACCGTGCCGTCGAGGATGTGGGCGGCGCCCGCGCCCTCGGCAACGGCGTAAAGGCAGGTCTCGACCTTGGGGATCATGCCGCCCGAGATCGTGCCGTCGGCGATCAACGCCCGCGCCTCGGCCGGGCTCAGGCGCGGGATCAGGCGCTTTGCCCTGTCGAGCACGCCGCGCACGTCGGTCAGCATGATCAGCTTGCTCGCGCCGAGCGCGCCCGCGACCGCGCCGGCGGCGGTATCGGCGTTCAGGTTGTAGGTGTGGCCGTCCTCGCCGACGCCGATCGGCGAGATCACCGGGATGAGATCGGATTTGGCGAGCGCCTCGATCGCTCGGGTGTTGACGCGCACCGGCTCGCCGACGAAGCCGAGATCGACGACCTCCTCGATCGCCGAACCGGGGTCCTTCTTCTTGCGCTCGAGCTTCTTGGCGACGATCAACTTGGCGTCCTTGCCCGAGATGCCGACCGCGAGCCCGCCCGCGCCGTTGATCGCCGTGACGATCTGCTTGTTGATCGTGCCCGAGAGCACCATCTCGGCGACCTCGGCGGTCGCCTTGTCGGTGACGCGGAGCCCGTCGACGAATTCCGAGCGGATGGCGAGGCGCTTGAGCATATCGCCGATTTGCGGTCCGCCGCCGTGGACGACGACGGTATTGATGCCGACCTGCTTCAGGAGCACGATGTCGCGCGCGAAATTCGCCGCGGCACGTTCGTCGCCCATGGCATGGCCGCCGTATTTGACGACGAAGGTCTGGCCGGCGAAGCGGCGCATATAGGGCAGCGCCTCGGACAGCGTCTTCGCGGTTTCGATCAGCTTGGGGTCGAATTCGCTCATGGCGCGGCCTTATAGCGGGATCGTCCGTCCCGCGCCAGCGCCCTACCGGCGGCGCTTTCGGAACCGGTCGTAACCGCGGGGCGGCCCTGGAGAAGCGCCCTCGTTCGGCGCCGCAGCGATTTCGAAACGCAGACCGCCGGTCACCGGCGTCGCTTCGACCAGCTTGACGCTCACCGAATTCCCGAGGCGAAAGACCCGGCCATGGCGGGCGCCCACCAGGGCGTGACGACGCTCCTCAT
>Ga0233425_10011686_pt1 | contig 10166 bp, 7 predicted proteins | sample Watercolumn_Towu_2_FD_181712 | JGI IMG/M metagenome (GOLD analysis project Ga0233425, IMG submission 181712) | Freshwater microbial communities from Lake Towuti, South Sulawesi, Indonesia - Watercolumn_Towuti2014_140_MG | ecosystem: Environmental > Aquatic > Freshwater > Lake | place: Indonesia... | reverse complement strand
GGGCCATCGGCCCCGCATGACCGCCGTGGCCGATGTTCCAGACGCAAAAGATCGTTTTGCCGTCCGCCAGCATCGTCGTGGTGGGATGCGCATGATACGCCCCCGGCTCCGGCGAACCGCGCGCGATGATGACCTGCCGCTGCGTGTCGTCGGAGAGGTCAATGTGCTTCAACGCCTCGCGCTGCTGCAGCCACAGCGCCTTCTTCTCCGCAGGTGCGGATTCCCAGGCGAGCTTCGCTGCTTTGGTGGCGTTGGCGACTTCGGGCTTTTCTTGGGCTAACGCCGCCAGCGGCGCGAGGAGCAGGGCGGTGAGGAGGGTGGTGGCGGTTCGTTTCATGCGGTTGGTTGTCTTGTTCATTTTGTTTCTCCGATTGTTTCCAGTCATTGGAACTCCCGCCGCCCAGTTGTGTTGGTCGCTCATACCAAGCGCGCTGGTCATGTTCCCCCATTCTGTCAAGTGTCAGGAGCTGTTACTCCGGCGACTTCTCCAGTGCGATGCTCAGCGATTCATTCGCGTGAACCACCGTTGGGTTTGCGAGAGTGATGGTCAACCGGTCGTTCTCCAAAGCATGCGTCGCGTCCACCGTTCCACCGGCCACTGACACCCGGACGTTCGTCGGCGGTGTCTTCGTCGCCAGCGCAATGGTCTTCACGCGCAGCTTGCCATGTTTTACCGCGATCTCCGCGCGCTGGCCGTTCTGGCTGAACGTGCCCCACCCTTCGGCGCTCGTGAATGCCGCCTTGAAATTCTCCGGCGTCAGGCGCGGTGCGAAACCGATGTGGCCTTTCGGGCCGTGATACTCGAAGCCGCACGCGGCGAGATACACGCCGTAGCTCGCCATCGAGCGGGCGTAGTGATCGCCGCACTCGACTTCGTTGTACGGGTTGCGCCGACTCGGCGAGTAGCGGTCGTGCACCGCGCGCGTCACAGCCAGCCCTTCCTGCACCAACCCTTCCCAGACCATGTGGCCGGCGACTTGATACTCGAAGCCGTTCATGCACTCGTTGAAGTAACCGGCGACACCCGGCTTGGTGTTGCGCACGCCGCAGGCTCTCGCGAAATCCCAGTCCGTGCGCGGGAACGTGCACATCAGCAAGCCCGCTTCGCCGGCCATCGCATACCAGCGACCGGGCTTGTTCGCCTCACGGTACGGGCCGACATCGGGCGTGAAGTTGTATTTCCACAGCGAGCGCAGCGCCGACTTCGTTTCTTTCTGCGGGAACACGCGCGGCAGGCCGACCTGCCACGCCCACGACTGGCCCATCACCTGGTCAATCTCGCAGCCGGTTCCCGAGTTGACCGTTTTGGCGTGCTGCGGGTCCGGCTTGTTGATGAAGTACTCGCCATCGAACAACTGCGCGACGATGTTCTTCTGGCCGCGCGCCGAGATTTCTCGGCACTGTTTCGCGAACGTCGCGTCGCCCATCTCGTCGGCCATCGCCGCGGCCGCTTCGAGCGCGGCGAGGTAGAGGCCGCTGAGCCACGCGACGGGGCCGAACCAATCGGCGTCGAGCGTGTTGTGCTGGTTGCTCGCGATGATGCCATCGGCGTCGCCGTCCTTAGCGATCAACCACTCCGTCGCCCGCTTGATGCCGGGCCAGACCCGTTTCAGGAACGCGTTGTCCGCCGACATTTGATGCTCGCGCAGCGCGCGCAGGATCGAGCCGGCCTGCCCGTCCACCGCCGGGGCGTTGTTGTTCTCGCCGCGGAACCGGATCGCGCCGTCGGGCTGCAAGGCGAGGCCGAAATCGGTCCGCTCGCGCAGCATCCGCTCCAGTTCCGGGAATTGCCGGGCCATCGCGTGCGCGTAATGCCAGACGTGCGTGCACGTGCCCGCGCAGCAGCCGACGCCTTCCCACGCCCAGAACCGGCCGGACGCGAACCGGAAACAGGTCGAGGTCGCGAGGATGGACGTGTTCAGTTGCGTGCGGTCGAGGAACCAGTACGGCAGCGTCGAGTCGTACCATGTGTCGCGCCACAGCCGCGTCTGCGAGGCGAGCCGCTCGAAGTGCGCCGCGCAATAACGGGCCACGCCGCCCGCGTCCGGAAACCGGCCGGCGTAGTACCGGCCGTGATCCTGGAGGAGCTGCATTGACTTCACGTCCCACGACTGAACGCCTTTCGGGAAGAGATTCGGGAAATGCCAGGTCAGCACAAACGCCACGACTTCTGACTGTCCGGGCGCGAGTTTGAGTTTGCGGCTTAGAGTGGCTTGGGCATCCTGCCCAAGAGTTGGGGCACCGGCCTTGGGCAGGATGCCCAAGCCACTACCGAGCAACGCCAGCCCCATCGTGCCGTTGTCCGGCCGCTGCTCGAATGGCACCGGCGCGGCCTCATGGTTGGTGAACGTGATCTTGCCGACGCCGATGTTGCCCCACGGCCCGGGCTGCGCGTCCACGATTTCGATGACGGCCTCCTTGCCCTTGAGCGTGCGGACATCGAGGCTCTGCAACGTCATCTTGTTGTCGTTCTTGCCGGTCAGGCGGTGCACGGCTTTGCCGCCGACCACCACATTGACGCAGGTCGCGCCCTTGTGGTTGCCCCCGCCGATCCAGAGCTGGATGAAATCGCGCTCGATCTTGAAGGCGCGGCTCGTGAGCTTGCCCGTGGCGTCGTCTTTCTCGACAGCGCTCTTGCCGGTGCCGGTGCGGGGAGCGCTCGCGTGCGAGTTGACGACGCGCTCGGTGTCGCCGCCGACGTCACCTTGGTACTTCGGGATCGTCGCTTTCTTGATCGGCCCGGAACCAAACGCCGTGCCTTCGACCTTCCAGCCGTCGTACGTCTCCTTGTTCCAATCCTCGAACACGATGTCCGGCTGCGGTGGCGCGGTCTTGTCCGTCTCCGCCGGCTTTTCGAGGAACAGTTCGAGGAAGGTAAAATCTGTTCCGGAAATGATCCGGCGGCTCATCCCGGTCTTCTCCAACTGCCCGGCCAGCGTCGCTTCGATGGCGGCGCTGGAGAGGTTCTTCACGGTGAACTGCAGCACCGTCGCCGGCAGGCTGGAATCGTCGGTGTTGAGCGGGATGAACGGCGAAAACGCTTCGAGTGTGATGGCGACGTCGTCAGCTTTGTACTCGACGTGCCCGATGGGATATTCGCCGCGGAAACTGATGTCGTTGAATCCATCTTTGTCGAGCGTGCGCGTCTTTCCGCCGATGGTCAGCGTGAACTCCTGTTCCAACGGCGACTCCGGTTGCATTGGCTTCGCGTAGTGGCCCGAACCGGTGCTGATGTGTTGGTTGAAGATGTCCCAATGCCAGAGTTTGCCGTCGCCACCGAGGTAGAGTTGCCCCGCGCAAATGCCGCCGACCGGCATGCCGATCCATTTCAAGTCATCGCCGCGCCAGACTTCGGGAGTGCCGCGCGCGAACAACGACTTCACCCAGTTGGGGTCGAGTTTCTTGTCGGCCGGGACGAGCTTTTCAAAATCCTCCCGCGTGAACGGCCCCGCCATCACCGGCAACTGCGTGGCCAGCAGCGCCAGCGTCCCGGCTCCCGTCAGGCGGAGAAATTGCCGCCGGTCAATGCTGCTGCCGCAGCAGCCCGTGCCCGAGCAATCACTTTGTTGTTTCCGATCCGGCATATTCACTTCCTTTCATTTCGTGGTCAGTTTCAAAGGTTGGAAATGCATCGTCGCAACCAACGGCACCAGTAGCAGGGCGATGAGAAGTATGAGGGTGTGTTTCATGGGGTCTTCTCCTTCTCAACAATAGGCCAGCTTGCGCGCAGGTCGTCGCGGTAGCAACCAATCTTTTCGATGGGGATGCGCTGAAAACCGAGCTTGAACGCCGGCGAGTTTCGCTTGAGCCGGTAGCTATCGTCCGCAAAGAGCGGGTCGGCGATGAGCGAGTGGCGGTCCATGCCGAGCGCCTGCCACGCGTCCCATTCTTCCATTGGCTCGGCTGCGTGCAACTCCACGTCGTCCACGCAGACAGCGCCGTCACCGTCGGGCAACCGGATGCGGACGTAACAACTTTTCATCTCCGGCGGCTGCGCGGGGAAGCGGGCAATCAATTCGTGTTGCGTCCACTCGGTGCCGACGCTGACGGTCTTCACCGATTGCCAACTGTAGAGCTTGGGCCGATAAGCTTGCAGACCAATCTCGACGCGCACAGTGTGGGGCAGGTTGCAAACCTGCCCCACATTGCGGAGCCATGCGGTGAGGCGATAGACTTGGCCGGGCTGGACGGGGACCTCGGCGCTCTTCACGCTGGGGATGCGCGCCCACGATTCCTTGTCCTTGTTGGCGAGAATCGGTTTCCCCATCAGCCGCAGGCAGCCGCGACCGCCGTGGGGCGAGTCGGCACAAAGCGCGACGTGGTCGTTCGTGCTCGGCCGGATGTGCCACTTCCAAGTTTCTGCCGTCTCGAAATCGGCGTTGGGTGGCGCGATGTTCGGGCCGGTGATGGACTTGAGTTTGAACTGGCCGGTCTTGAGCGGCTGGTCGAAATGCCAGACGAGATTGGAATCGGAGAGGTTGTGCTCGAACGAGACGTTGCGGAACTGGAACGGTTGCGGCTGCGGGTCGCGCCAGCAAAGGATGTTCCGACGAACGACGTTGCGCTGCATCGTGCGGCCATCCGGCAACGGCACCGTGCGCGGATCTCGCAGGCTGGCAACGTTGCGCCACGCTGGCAGATTCGCGACCGAGTCGTATTGCCGGCCCCAGTTTTCGATCTCGCGTTTCCACCAGCCGTAGCTTGTGTCCCAACCGTTGAACTCGATCTGGCTGACCGCGCCGTGCTCATGCTGACCGGAGCCACACTCGATGAGAATGTTGTTCTCGATCACGTTGTCGCGTCCGTCGTGGACGTGGATGCCCGACCGCGGCGTGCGGGCAACGATGTTGCCGGTGACCGTGACGCCCATCGCCGTCCAGTCGAGGTAAATACCCCACGCGAAATACGGCGCGAGCCATTTGCCGACTTTGCCGCTGCGGCCGATGACGTCGTGGATGAAATTGTGGCGGATGACGCAGCCGTGGGCCGAGAGCCAGTTCAACGAACCGCCGTAGATCGCGCCGGTGTCCATCGTTTCGAGGCTGACGTGGTGGATGTGGTTCAACTCGATGACGTGGTTCTGGCCGCCGAACATGACGCCGAAGCGCGGCAGATGGTGGAGCGTGTTGCGCGCGACGCGGTTGCCGGTGCCGCTGAGGTTGATGCCGTTGCCCTGCTTGTGGAAGACGCCAGTGCGGGTGATGTGGTTGTTCTCGGCAAAGTTACCGGCAGACGTGAGCGTCTTCTCGTCGCCGCCACTAAGGCTGATGCCGTTGTTGCCGATATCGGCGATGTCGCAGCCAACGACGCCGTTGCGTGCGCCGCCGGCCACGTTGACGCCGCTGCCGTTGTAATCGCCGACGTTGCGAATCGTGCAGTTGGCGATGAGGCAATTGGTCGTGTTGTTGAGAACGACAGCAGTGCCGTCGCACACCTCGAACGTGAACCCGCGAAACGTGACGTTCGCCGCGCCGGCACCGAGTTCGAGGATCGTTCGCAGTCGCGGTGCGTAAACCGTCTGTCCTTTCAACGGTGACGGCGGCCAGAAGTAAAGTGTTCCCTTGTCGAGACACCACTCGCCCGGCGCGTCGAGTTCTTCGAGCAAACCGCGCACGAAATAGCGGTCGCCGGCGGCGATCTCGTACGAGCAATCGCGACGCAACGTGATGGTCCGTTGCTCGCGGTCAATCGCGGCGATGGGCCAGATGTTGTTCCACCACTCGTGGCTGGGGAAGATGGAGACTTCGCCGTCGGTGGGTCGCGCCCGGTTGCGCAGGTCGGCAGCGGTCGCTTGGAACGCGCGTTTTGAAAGCCCCTTCTCCACAAACGTCCAACCGCTCTCGAATGGCTTCGCCGGGTCGAGGTTCGGGTACCGCGCCAGTTCCTGACGCTGGCCGTCGAAGAAAAGCTGTCGGAACTGGTTGGTGCCGACGTTTGCTTTCAAGATCTGTCCTGTGTGCGGCGCAAAGCCGCTGATCTTCGTTCCGCCAACCAGAATCGGCCTCTCGTCCCGGTAGGCGCGCCAGATCACGCCCGAATCTTTCGTGTCGAGCTTGAGCGTTGTCGCCAGTTCATAAACGCCGCCGTGAACCAACACGGTTGTGCCGCTACGCCGTTCCAATGTGCGGGTGGCGTCCCGCGCCCGCTCCAGCGTTGCAAACGGCTTCGCCCGCGTGCCGGGATTTGCGTCATCGCCGGTGGCGGCCACGTAAAACTCAGCCGCGTACCCCGAGGCCAGCAGCAGGACAGCGAGGAGAGTGAAAGTGCGTTTCAAAATCTTCTCACCTAGTGTTTGGCGACGGTGTCGCCAAGGTAGTTGCCGTAGGTCAAGGCCAACACCGCGGCGACGAGCACAGTCAACGCGATGCGCAGTGCCCAACGCGTGCGCGGCTTGCAGTTTGTCCATTCCTTCAGGGCGAGGCCAACGACGCTGCTGAAGAGCACCAGCATGATCATATGGATCGCCCAGCTCGTGAACTTGAACGTGCCCATTCGCACATGGCCGAGGTTGTAGAAGAAAAATTGCCCGTACCAGAAAAGCCCCGTCAACACCGCCATCGCGAAGTTCACCGGCAACGATGCCTGTTCCTCGCCCGCCGGCAGTTCGACCAGTTCGCCGATCGTCTTGTGCTTCGCGTGCAGGTAGAGGCAATAGACGAGCGTCGTCAGGAACGCGCCGGTGTTGGAGAAAATGTAGATCACGTTGCCCTGCCACATGCCCGCGCCGTGTTTGACCGCGGTGTCGGCGATGGGTTGCCCGGCTTCGAGCGCGAAACCATAGACCGCCGACAACACGCCCGCCAGCAACGACAGCGCGAGTCCTTTGCCGAGCGAGAAGCTCTTCGATGCCTCTTGTCCTTGCAGGTCGGTCTCCTTCGAGCGCCCCGCGATGCCGCAGAGCGCGATGCCGAGCGCGCCGATGATCACGCCCAGCAACACCCAGCCGCCACCGGGCTTCGAGAGGTTGGCGCCGAGCGTTCCTTTCACGAGCGGCGGAATCAACGTGCCGAGCACGCTCGACAGCCCGACCGCGATGGCGTACGTCAGCGAGAAACCGATGTAACGGATCGAGACGCCAAAGGCCGTCCCGCCAATGCCGTACGCCGCGCCGAGCAGAAATGATTTCAGCATCGCATCGCGTGGCGCCTCGCCCAGCACCGCACCCAGTTCCGGTATCGTGACGTACGCCCCGATAATCGGTAGCAGGAACCAACAGAACCCCGCCTGCGTCAGCCAGTATGTCTGCCACGACCAGCGTTTGACCTGTTTCTGCGGCGTGTAACAGGTCGCGGCGAAAATCGCGCCGACCGCATGAAGCGCCACGCCGAGAAATGGGTTGGATGTCACTGGGTTCATGGATGTGATTCCTCGCGCTGAGTTTGGTGGCGAACGTACTCCTGTCTTGTCGTCGGCGTCTATATCCAGTACGGTCAAAGTTGTGTCTTATTCAATCAGAGGCCGCATCAACGTCGGCGCCTACGACCGGCCGTTTTCCGGCGTGGGTGTCGAGTTTGACCCGCTCGGCGTGAAACCGGGCCGGACCGGTATCACCTTGCACGAGAGCGGATATCTGGCGGCCAATACCGACTGGAATTTTCCGAGCGTGTTCAGTCCGTTCTGGCGGCTGTACTACAACTATCAGCGCGGCCACTGCGTGCTGTTTGGCGAACGGATGGTCGAGTTGACGCCGAAACACATCATGTTGATCCCGCCGCATGTTCTCTTTCACTGTCTTGGCGGCAACCCGGTGTCGAACTTCTGGCTGGCGTTCAGCTTCACGCGCAAACTGCACCCCGACGTGGCCGTGCCGGTGTTGTTGAAGCCGCGTGATACGGAGTTGTGTCTTATCCGCGACTTGAAACAGATGATCGCCGCCGACGAAACGTGGGAACCGACCGACGCCATCTACCGCAACAGCCTCGCGCTGTTGCAGGTTGTGCTCTCGCGTCCCGAACTGCGCTGGCAGCCGCCGTTACCGGAGAACTTGGAACGCGTCCGCCGGCATATCGAGGAGAACTTCGGCGCGGTACTCACCAATCCAGAGCTGGCCAAACTGGCCGGGCTGAGCGAGGCGGGATTCAATCGTGCGTTCAAACAGCACTTCGGAACGACCCCGGCGTGGTACATCATCGAGATGCGCGTGCGCGAGGCGGCGCGGTTGCTGTTGCAGACGAACCAGACGATTGACGCCATCGCCGAGCAAACTGGTTTCCCCAACCGCGCCTACTTCAGCCGCATCTTCAAGAAAGTCACCGACGAAGCCCCCGCCGGTTTCCGCCGCAAGCATCAGCGTCAGGAATAGCTACTCGCTCTTGTAACCTACAGGTCCACGCAATCCGACTTGCCGTAGAGCAACACGGTGAATGGGATTTGGTCGTATTTTACCGGAATTCAGACTTTACAATTAGTCGTCTATATGTAATGTGTCTGGTCATGATTACCAGACCGCTCTGGTTGGCACGGATCGAACGCGCCTGGAAACAAGCGCCGGTGACGTGGCTGGCGGGCGTCCGCCGCGCCGGCAAGACCGTCCTCGCCGGCAGCTTGAAGGACACGGAATTCATTAACTGTGATCTGCCCGGCGGTGCTGCGCGACTGCAGGATCCGGAAGCGTTTTTCCGGTCCGTGCGCCAGCCGCGCATCGTGCTGGACGAAGTCCATCAGCTTCCCGATCCGAGCCGACTGCTCAAAATCGCGGCGGACGCATTTCCGCGTTTGCGCGTCCTGGCGACCGGCTCCTCGACGCTGGCGGCAACGCGAAAATTCCGCGACAGTTTAACCGGCCGGAAACGCACGATCCGGCTGACGCCCGTTCTCGTGGAGGAACTGCCGGCGTTCGGCGTGACCAGCATGGAGGAGCGGCTGTTGCGCGGGGGGCTGCCGCCCGCCTTGTTGGCCAACAACTATTCTTGGGAGTTCTACGCCGAATGGCTCGACTCATACTTCGCGCGCGACGTGCAGGAATTGTTTCACGTCGAGAAACGGGCAGTGTTCCTACGGCTGGTCGAACTCGTTTTCCGCCAGAGCGGCGGGCTTCTGGAGATCACGTCGCTGGCCAAGCATACCGGCGCGAGCCGGCCCACCATCATGAACTGGCTCGATGTCCTGCAAGTCACCCAGGTTGCCCACCTGATCCGGCCCTTCGCCGAGGGTGGGCGACGCGAACTCCTCGCCCAGCCCAAACTCTACGCGTTCGACACCGGTTTCATCTGTCACACGCGCGGATGGGACAAGCTGCGGCCGGACGATTGCGGGCCGTTGTGGGAGAATCTCGTCCTCGACACGCTGTTGGCCATCCCGGTGTCGCGGCTTCATTTTTGGCGGGACAAGTCACAGAGGGAAGTGGATTTCGTCGTTCCCTTCTCGCGCGATCGCGTGGATGCCATCGAATGCAAATGGAACCCCGCTACGTTCGCAGTCGAGGGAATCGCCGCGTTTCGGGCGAACTATCCGCAGGGACGGAACTTCGTTGTCTGCCCCAATCTCACCAAGTCCTACACGCGCCGCATGAAGAACCTGACCATCGAGTTCACTTCGCCGCCCTTGCTCGCCTTGGACAACCCGTCGGTGATACCGAGCAGCGACTAACAGCGTGTTTTGAAAGTGGCTTTGTCGGCGCGAGCTTGCTCACGACTTGCGTTGCTGTTGCTTGTTTCCAGCGTCAGGAAAACGGGCTTGTCAATTCCGGTTGACGGTTGATTCGAGTTTCCGCAGGGCCTCGGCGAATCGTTTGCCGACTTCCAACGTGCCGGCGGCGGTAAAATGAGTGTGCGATGGCGGCAAGGTCTCCGCACCGGCGGTGTCCACGTAAACACAACGCGCGTCTTTGGCGGCGAGCGCCTTTTGCGCTTCGACGATCTTCGGCACAAACAGGTTCTTCCCGTTGCCGAAACGCGTGTTCACACCGAGCAGCGCAATGAGTTGCGGCGCTTCAAGGTCTTTGCGCAAGGCCGCGATCAGGGCGCCGAGGGCGCGCTCGTAATTCGGCGCATCGGTGGAGTTGGAATCGCTCTCGCCTTGCACCCAGACCAGCGCGCGCGGACGCAACGAAATATCCAGCGCCAGTGCTGTCTGGTTTAAAAGCCCTGAAAACACAGTTGATTTGTGAAGTTCGGCTCATCGAGTTCCGGTGGATGTTGAGCAAGAGCCTGTGAAATGGGGGTTTT
>Ga0233425_10011685_pt1 | contig 10166 bp, 2 predicted proteins | sample Watercolumn_Towu_2_FD_181712 | JGI IMG/M metagenome (GOLD analysis project Ga0233425, IMG submission 181712) | Freshwater microbial communities from Lake Towuti, South Sulawesi, Indonesia - Watercolumn_Towuti2014_140_MG | ecosystem: Environmental > Aquatic > Freshwater > Lake | place: Indonesia... | reverse complement strand
CCGGAATTCCAGCGCGGCAACTCGACGGCCTTTCTGAACGCAGCTCCGCCGCTGGACACGACGGCTGCCAGCGTCTACGCCGTGAGCCCGCCGCCGAAGGATTGGGACGCACAGCGCGTGCGCAGTTTCCTCGAGGAGTACAACCAGCACATGCTCCAGATCCTCACCATTCACGAGGCCTATCCCGGGCACTATGTGCAGTTGGAATACTCCAACCGCCACCCGTCCCTGATTCGGCGCGTGCTGGGATCGGGAACCTACATCGAAGGCTGGGCCGTCTACACGGAACAGATGATGTTGGATCAAGGCTACGGCAGCGGTGACCTGCAACTGCGCCTGACACAACTCAAGTTCTACCTGCGGGCCGTGACCAACGCGATCCTGGACCACAAGATGCATTGCGCGGGCCTGACCGACGAGGAAGCACTCGATCTGCTCATGCGCAGCGCATTCCAATCCGAGGGTGAGGCGCGCCTGAAAGTCATCCGCGCCAAGCAGACTTCGTGCCAGCTCTCCACCTATTTCGTGGGCCGGATGGCCATGGTGCGCACGCGCCGGGAGATTCAGCGCAAGTTAGGGGCGGAGTTCCACCTGGATCGCTACCACGAAGCGCTGCTGGGTTTGGGAGCCGTTCCGGTGAAAGACCTGACTCGACTGGTGGAATCCGCTCTGCGAAGTCAGTAATCCGGACGGCAAGCGTTCACGGGTCGGTGGGGGATGGGCGCGTTCTTCGGCGCTGACGGTTTGCCGCCAGTACCGGACGTTGGCGAAAACATGGGCCGATCCCCGTCTCTGCACCCGAGGCGGTTCCGGTCGTACGCGTCAATCGCGGCTTCCGCACAGACCCATTCGTGAAATGGGATGTTCCGAATGTGCATTCCAGGTGGGAGGTTTCAAGGAGCCAACCGGGCCGCTGATTGCCGAAGGACTCCCGTCGCGTTAGACTGCAGAGCCTACGAGCAGGGCGCGTGTCCCGCAGTGGAACATTGGATAGCGACCTGCCCGTTTTGTTGTCATTCTGAGTGCGCCGTTCGCCTCGATCACCCCTAACAATAAGGGCCTGACGTGACCACAGAATCCAGTTCCATCACCAACCGCGGTTGGACCGTTACCTTTGCCGGGCTCGGCATCAACCTGGCCCTCGGCGTGCTGTACACGTGGAGCCTTTTCAAGGGCGCCATCGAAAAGGACTTCGGCTGGCAAGGGTCGCAACTCAACGATCCCTACGCTCTATGTTGCCTGGTTTTCGCCTTTACGATGATCATTGCCGGACGTTGCCAGGATTCGATTGGCCCGCGGATCACGGCTTCGATTGGCGGTCTCTTGGTCGGCGCCGGGTTGGTGCTGATCTCCACCACCAACAGTTACGCCATATGGCTGCTGGGATTCGGAGTACTCGTCGGAGCCGGTATCGGATTCGGTTATTCCTCCGCGACGCCGCCGGCGCTGAAGTGGTTTCCGCCGGCAAAGACGGGCCTGATTGCGGGACTGGTGGTGGCAGGCTTCGGTTTGGCGCCTGTCTACCTCGCGCCGTTGTCGCAGTTCCTGCTGGCCCAGTTCGGTCTGCAGACGTCGATGCTGATCTTGGGTGTAGCGTTTGTCGTGATTGTCTGTGCGCTGGCCCAACTGCTCGTCAACCCGCCCGCGGGCTACGTCGCGGGGCAACCGGCGGGCGCCGGCCAGGTAGCCAAGCCGGCAGGCGTCAATTTCTCGCCCAGTCAGGTTCTCAAACAGGCCAACTTCTGGATTCTGTGGGCCATCTATTTTATCGGAGCCGGAGCCGGCTTGATGGTGATCAGCAGCGTCAGCGGCATGGCGAAGAAGAGCATGGGTGAGTTGGCGTTTGTGGCCGTGGCGGTAATGGCCATCGGTAACGCCGGTGGACGCGTCGTCGCCGGAATGCTGTCCGACCGGATTGGACGCCGCTGGACGTTGATGCTCGTGCTGCTCTTCCAGGCCGTATTGATGTTCGCTTCCATTTCCGTCACGGCCTCCAAAGACATGCCCGCCCTGGTGATTGTCCTCGTGGCCACGCTGATCGGCTTCAACTACGGCGCCAACCTGTCGCTGTTTCCTTCCTTCACCAAGGACTTGTGGGGCCTGAAGGCCTTTGGGATGAACTACGGTATTCTGTTCACTGCGTGGGGAGTCGGCGGTCTGGTGCTCAGTCGACTGCAGCAGACACTGACCAACAGCAGCGGCGGCAGTTACACATCATCCTTCATGACCGCGGGTGTTCTGTTGCTGGTTGGTGCCGCCATGACATTGGCGATCCGGAAGCCGCGACCGGCAGCCTCGGCGGTGGAATGACGGGGGATGCCTCGTTCCTGTCACACCTTGGGATGACGGACCGACGCCTTGGACGGCAATCGGGGGTACGGAAGCGAATCGAATGGCTGACCTTGCCCAACGTCTGGCGAAACTCTCGCCAGCGCAACGCCAACTGCTGGACCAGCGTCTGCAGAGCAACCCGCGAGCGGCAGAGCCGATCGCGATCGTCGGGATGGCTTGCCGATTCCCGCAGGCTCCAGATCTGACCAGCTATTGGCGGATCATTCACGACCAGGTCGACGCTACGGCCGAAATTCCTCCAGAACGCTGGGACGTGGAGGGTTTCTTTGATCCCGCGGGGACGCAGGCCGGCAAAATGTCCGTTCGCTGGGCCGGCATGCTCGACGGGGTGGATCAATTCGAACCGCAGTTCTTCGGCGTCTCGCCGCGAGAAGCGGTCAAGATGGACCCGCAGCAGCGGTTGCTGTTGGAGGTCGCCTGGGAATCACTCGAAGTCGCATGCCTGGCCCCGGATCGGCTGAGCGGCACCACGACCGGAGTGTTTATCGGCATTGGCGGCACCGACTATTCGAAGATCCTCGTGCCGTTCGCGGATTACTACCGTCAGATCGATGCGCACACCGGTACCGGGAATGCGCTGAGTATTGCCGCCAATCGAATTTCGTATCTGTTCGATCTGCGCGGGCCAAGTGTCGCCGTCGATACCGCCTGCTCGTCGGGCCTGATCGGCGTACATCTTGCCATTCAAAGCCTGCGCAACCGCGAATGCGACGTGGCCTTGGCCGGCGCCGTTAACCTGATCCTGTCACCCGAAACCACCATTGCCTTTTCCCAAGCGAAGATGCTTTCTCCGGACGGTCACTGTCGTCCGTTCGATGCGGCCGCCAATGGCTACGTCCGCGGGGAAGGCTGCGGCGTCCTCGTCTTGAAACGGCTGACTGAGGCCGTTCGCGACGGCAACAAGGTGTGGGCCGTAATTCGCGCCAGCGCCGCCAATCAGGACGGGCGCACCTCCGGTATTACCGCACCCAACGGGAGGGCGCAGCAGTCCGTCATTCGCGCGGCGCTCGCTCAGGCAGGACTGGCACCGTCCGCCATCGGCTACATCGAGGCGCATGGCACGGGCACACCCCTGGGCGACCCCATCGAGGCGGAGGCTTTGGGAGCCGTCTTCGCGGACGATGACCACCCGTGCTACGTGGCTTCCGTCAAGGCGAACATCGGCCATACGGAGACCGTGTCCGGCATCGCCGGCGTGATCAAGGTAGTGCTGATGCTGCAGCAGCGGGTCATTCCGGCGCAACTGCATTTCAACACGCTGAATCCCCGCATTTCACTGGCGGGCACTCGACTGCGGATTCCGCAGGAACCCGTCGAGTGGCCCGTGGTGCGCGGCATGCGGCTGGCCGGCGTCAGTTCCTTCGGATTTGGCGGTACGAACGCGCACGTCATCCTGCAAGAGGCGGCGCCGGCGGAAACCGGTCCTCCCTCGTCCCGGCGGCAACATCTGCTGGTACTATCCGCCAAGACCGAAACCGCGCTGCAGAAACTCGCTGGCAATTACGCCGAGTTCCTCGGCCGGCAGACCGCTGTCCGACCCCAGGATGTCTGCGCCTCGGCCAACGCCGGCCGTTCGCATTTTCAGCACCGTGCCGCTGTCGCGGCTGCAGACCTAACCGAACTGCAGAATCGGCTCCGCGCCGTGCAACTGGGGGAGCGTTCACCCGGCGTATCGATCGGCCGGGCACGGTTGGGCACCTACCCGAAAATCGCCTTCCTGTTCACAGGGCAAGGCTCGCAGTACGAAGGAATGGGACGCGCGCTGTTTGACACGGAACCCGTCTTTCGCCGAGCGCTCGTCGAGTGCGCCGAGGCCCTGCGCGATGAACTGGCTCAGCCGCTGTTGGACATCCTGTTCGGTACCGGCGAGCGGCACGGGTTGTTGGATGAGACGGCATACACCCAACCCGCGCTGTTCGCGGTCGAATACGCCTTGGCTCGCCTGTGGCAATCCTGGGGAGTGGAACCCAGCGTGTTGCTCGGCCACAGCGTGGGGGAATACGTGGCCGCGTGCATCGCGGGAGTCTTCGACCTGGCCGCCGGCTTGCGGTTGATCGCTACTCGGGCGCGGCTCATGCAGCAGTTGCCGCACAACGGTGCGATGGCAGTCGTCTTCGCACCGGCAGAAAAGGTGCACGAGCACCTCGATCCGAAACGTGTGGCCGTCGCCGCCATCAATGGTCCGGAGAACACCGTGATCTCGGGTGACGAGACGGCAGTTCACGAACTCATCGACCGTTTCTCCGCAACAGGAATGCACGCGCAACTTCTTACGGTATCCCATGCCTTCCATTCGCCGCTCATGGAGCCGATGCTGGACGCGTTCGAGCAGGCCGCCGCACAGGTGGACTACCAGCGACCCACAATCCCGATTGCATCGAATCTGACCGGGCAACTGCTCGCAGCTGAACCGTTGACCGCCCGATATTGGCGCGATCACGTGCGCTCTCCCGTGCTCTTTGCGCAGAGTATGCAGGCGATTGCGAACCAGGGCGTGCAGATCATGCTGGAAGTCGGTCCCACCGCCAGTTTGCTGGGGATGGGCAAACGATGTCTCGCCAAAGCCGAACTGCAATGGCTACCGTCCCTGCGCAAGGGCCAAGACGATGCGCAGGTCCTCTATGGCAGCGTGGCGGAACTCTACCTGTCGGGCGCCAAGGTCGATTGGCAGGGATTTCAGCGCGAACACGGACGGCGAAATGTCCTGCTGCCGACATATCCGTTCGAACGGACTCGCCATTGGTTCGATCTCAAGAACTCCGCGCCGCGGCTCACTTCGGCCGGCGCCGGGCCGAGGCTGCATCCGCTGCTGGGTAATCGAGTCCGGTCCGCGCTGCCATCACGAACGTTCGAGGCACAGCTCTCCTGCCACACGCCGACATTTCTCATTGAACATCAAGTACAGGGCTCGCCGGTCTTTCCAGCTGCCGGCTACGTGGAACTGGCATTTGCAGCGGCAGCGCAGGTTCTCGGCCCCGGGGACTACGTGCTGGAGAATCTGTCGATCCAGCAGGCCCTGTACCTGGCAGAAGGAACCAGCCGGATCCTGCAATTCGCGGCGTCTCCGGCACTGGGCGACGAATTCACTTTCGAGATCTACAGCGCACCCGCGGAGACGGAGAACGCCGAACAACGCTGGACATTGCATGCCTGCGGTAAGATTCGCCGGGCCGCTCCAGCGACGGACGCGCGGCCCGGATCGGTCGACCTGGTCGCGGTGAATCGCACCTTGCAGGGAGTGACCACGCGTGCCGAATTCTATGATGACCTGATGCGATCGCGCGGCCTTGCCTATGGGCCGGCGTTTCAGGTCCTGAACGACGTGGGGCGCAGCGAGAACGCCGTGCTGGCGCATGTTGCTGCCCCGCAGTCCGTCGTGGCAGAATCGGAGCGTTTCTTGTTGCACCCGGCCCTTGGTGATGGACTGTTTCAGTCCGCGGCCGGCCTGGTGCCGCTCGAGCCCGACGGATCGCTCAGCCCGTACACCTACATGCCCACCGCCGTGCGGAGCGTGCGCCTTTGGGGAAAGCCGCAGGAAGGCGCCGCCATCTACGGCGTCCGTACGTCGCCGGGACGCTCGTCGAGCCCGGAGACCGTCGAAGGCGATCTGCTCTTGCTCAGCTCGGGCGGTGAGGTGCTGGCCGAATTCCTTGGCGTCCGCGTCCAGCGCGTCGGCCGTTGGTCGACAGGTAAGCACGATTCCGACAGCAAGGATTGGATCTATCAGGTTGCGTGGCAGGCGAGCGCAGCAGACACGTCGGACCAGATTTCCGTGCAGCCGGCGCGAGAGTCGCGACGCACGGGTTGCCTGATATTCGCCGATCGTTCCGGTGTCGGTGAGAAGCTGGCATCGTATTGGCAACGGTCTGGCGACGCCGTCTGGTTGGTGTATGTGGGTGCCGACTATCAGCTCAGCGCGGGCCACCCCGGCACGGCCGGAGTCTGCCGACTCGATCCGCTGAACGAAGAGCATCTCCAGCGGTTGTGGCGCGACGTTCTGGCCGCCGCTGGCACCGCGCCCCAAACCGTAGTGCATCTGTGGAGTCTGGATATTGGGGGCGATGAGGGTTGCGCGTCGTCGGACTTCAGCGAAGCGCGGCGCCGCGGCGTCGGCAACGTCCTGCAACTCGTGCGGCAGTTGGCGCGCAGCGCGTCTCCACATCCACCTTCTCTGTTTCTCGTGACCCAGGGCGCACAGGCCGTCACACCGCAGCAGCGAGACGTGTTCTGCGCGCAGGCTCCCTTGTGGGGACTGGGACGCGTGGTGGCTGTGGAGCACCCGGAATTCGCTTGTCGTCTGATCGATCTGGATCCTGATGCCGACGCGTCCTGCAGTGCCGAGCAGGTGTCTCGCGAACTGGAACGCGGTCCTGCCAGCGAGCAAGTTGCGTTTCGCGGTAGTCAGCGATTCGTCGCACGCCTGCAGCGAGCTCCTCAGATTCTGGCCGAACCGACGTCGAGCGCAGTTGAGCCGCTGGTTGTGCCGACATCCGGTACATTTCAATTACGGCTCGGAAAGGCCGGCAGTTTCGACTCGCTCCGTTTCCGGACCGTGGATCGTCCGACACCCGGGCCGGGCCAGGTGCAAGTCGAGGTCGGCGCCGCGGGCCTGAACTTCAGCGACGTTCTCAAGGCCATGGGACTTTACCCTGGCCTGACCGATGAGATTGTCCCCCTGGGCATTGAGTGCGCTGGTACCGTGTCCGCCGTGGGACCGGACGTTTCTCGTTTTCGCGTCGGCGATCCCGTGATGGGTGTAGCGCCGTACAGTTTTGCCTCTCATGCGCTGACCGCGGAATACGCGCTGGTGCATCGTCCACCGTCGCTGGACAACGCTGCCGCGGCCACGGTGCCGATCACGTTCCTTACCGCCCACTACGCGCTCGTGAAGCTGGCTCGTTTGCAGCGCGGCGAGCGCGTGTTGATCCATGCCGGAGCGGGAGGCGTGGGGTTGGCCGCGATTCAAATCGCCCAACATATCGGGGCGGAGATCTACGCCACTGCGGGCAGTGAACCGAAACGTGAGTTCTTGCGCGAAATCGGCGTGCCCTTCGTCTTCAACTCGCGCACGCTCGAATTCGCGGATCAGGTCCGCGAGGCCAGCAACCGCGAGGGTGTGGACGTCGTGCTGAATTCGTTGCCGGGCGACGCCATTACCAAGAGCCTTGGCCTGCTCCGCGCCTATGGTCGATTCCTGGAAATCGGCAAGACGGATATCTACCAGAACCGCATGCTCGGCCTGTTACCGTTTCAAGACAATCTCTCCTACTTCGCTATTGATCTGGATCGGATGTTGCGTCAGCGCCCCGACACCATTCGGGAGTTGTTCACGGAGGTCATGGACGGTTTCCATCGCGGCGTGTTGCGGCCCTTGCCCCACACCGTGTTCGAGATCCATCGTACCGCGGACGCCTTTCGATACCTGGCGCAGCGAAAGAACACGGGAAAAGTCGTGGTATCGTTGGCACGTCCGGATGGCGCGAGCGCGTCCGGTGCCCAGCAAAGCGGCGCTGCTCCGATAGCCGATGATGCGACCTATCTGATCACGGGCGGACTCGGCGCGGTGGGACTGCGCTTGGCCCAATGGCTGGTGGATCGAAAGGCGGGACACATCGCTCTGATGTCGCGCCGGCCGGCATCAGCGGCCGTCGCTGAGAGAATTGCGGCCTGGAACACGGCCAGTACTCGTGTCACCACCGTGTGCGCAGATGTCACGGATGCAGTTTCCCTGCAATCCGCGCTGCTCGATATTCAACAGCATGCGCCGCCACTGCGCGGCGTCTTCCATGCGGCGGGAGTTCTGGACGACGGGATTCTCTGTGACATGGACCTGGCGCAGCTCGATCGCGCCTTGGCTCCCAAGGTGCTGGGAGCCTGGCATCTGCATGCCGCCACTCGCCAGCTGCCGCTTGACCTGTTCGTGATGTTCTCTTCCGTCGCTTGCGTGCTCGGCTCGCCGGGTCAGGGCAACTATGCGGCGGGGAACGCGTTTCTGGATGCACTGGCCGAACACCGACGTCGTGCGGGCTTGCCCGCGCTCAGCATCAATTGGGGGCCGTGGGCCGATTCAGGAATGGCGATCGAAGCCGGAGTAGCGGACCAGATGCAGTCGCGCGGCATGCGGCTCTTGCCCCCCACGACCGCCGTCGAACTGCTGGAACAACTGATGTCTGGCACGCACGCCAATTGCGTCGTGCTGGACGCTCAATGGCCGACGCTGCTGAAACTCACGGCCGATCGCACTCCCGCGGTGTTGCGCGAGTTGCAGGCGGAATTCGGCAAACACGCGGAGGCCGACCCGGGATCCGATGTGGATGAGACGTTCCTCCGCGAACTGTCGCGGCAGGAAAACGCGGATCAGCGGCGCGCACTTCTTGTGGATTACTTCGCCACCGAACTCGCACGGATCATGGGGACCGACCGCGCCGCATTGGACGCGGAACAGCCGCTCAGCCAGATCGGCATGGACTCCTTGCTGGCGATGGAGCTGAAGAACAACCTGGAGCGGCGGCTGGCCTTCAGCCTGCCGATGGCGGCTTTTTTGGAGGGACCCAGTCTGGTGACGCTGGCCGGTCATGCAGCGCAGGCAATGACCGCTACGGGCGGTGCTCCGATCCCGGACGGCCAGGAACCACCAGCGATGCCGGACGCTGCCTGGTCGCCAGTGGTCCGACTCGGCTCGCGGCAGGACCCGCCCTATTTCTTCTGCGTGCATCCCTTGGGCGGCGACGTCAACTGTTACCTCGCACTGGCTCAAGCTGTGAACGGCCCGGCGCTGGTAGCGCTCCGCGGGCGGGGCAATGAAGGGCGCTGGCCCCCGCACTCCACCCTGCACGAAATGATCGATGTCTATATTGCGGCCCTCAAGTCGCTTCAACCTCGAGGGCCGTACCACATCGGCGGCTGGTCCGCGGGAGGCATTTTCGCCTACGAACTGGCCCGTACGCTGCGAGAACGCGGCGACGGCGGCGGGACCCTGGTGCTGTTCGATTCGCCGCCGCCGTCTGTCTTTCAGGACGTGCACCTGGCCGACGACGTGAAGTTCCTGCTCGAATTGGGGAACTTCGCCAATTGGTTCTCCGGGGCCGCAATCGACGTGGCGGAACTGTCCTCCGATCGATTGGCAGCCATGGACGAATCGACGCGCTGGCAGTTTGTCTGCCAGCTTGGTGTGACTCACGGAGTCATCCCGCGCGAGACCAGTCCCGACCACCTGCGGCGACTGGTGGCCGCGGGCAAAGCCCATGCCATCATGATCCGCGATTGCCAGATGCCTCCGTTCCCGGGCGTCGTACATCTCCTGCGACCAGCGGACTGCAGCGCGCTGGAACGCATCGCCGGGCATCCTCTCGACGATGATCTGGGATGGGGCGCGATCGTCGGCCAACAGCTCCGGATCGCGCGTGTGCCCGGCGATCATTTCAGTATGCTCTCAACGGTTCACGCCGGTTCCGTGGCGGAGCTGGTGCGCCAATATGTCGAGCTTGGACGGGAGTGAGTTGCGGGAGCACTCGCCACGGGAAACCTGCATTCGCGTGACAGCCTGCGGCACTACCGGCAACATCTGCCGTTCGGCCGCAGTGGTCACCGGCCGCTGACCATCAGGAGACCGCCATGAGTCGCCGCACTCTCTCGCCTCGAGGTTTGGACCGATTCGGCTGGCGTAATATGCTGAGCGCATGCATCCTGTGGTGTGCAACGGCGGGGATCGGGTCGTCCGCCACGGTGGCAGAGAAGTATTACGGCCATCGGGCGGTGCACGATGAATACGGTGTGATTGCCCCCTGGTACCAAGGGCAGAACGGCCAGTGTGA
>Ga0233425_10011684_pt1 | contig 10166 bp, 9 predicted proteins | sample Watercolumn_Towu_2_FD_181712 | JGI IMG/M metagenome (GOLD analysis project Ga0233425, IMG submission 181712) | Freshwater microbial communities from Lake Towuti, South Sulawesi, Indonesia - Watercolumn_Towuti2014_140_MG | ecosystem: Environmental > Aquatic > Freshwater > Lake | place: Indonesia... | reverse complement strand
GGTCGGGGCGTGTGAAGCAGACGTCCAATTCAACACGCGAGATGCCGAGGGCAACTTCGCCTGCGCCGGGGTTGCAGAAACAGCCGGTGCGCAGTGAGATGTTGACTTTGTTGGCTTCGCTTTCAATAAAGCGATGATCGAAGGCCTGGCCATGTTTGTCATAAAAATTGACCGTCACCGCGCCGCCGCGGTCATCTGTGCTTTGCGTGGGACCAAACACGCGCACAAGCGGCCTGCCGGTGCTGTGTTTCATCCGGGTCAGGTTGTCCAGCAGCCAGCCTGTCAGCGTTTTGACCCGTTCGTTGATGACATCATAGCCGATGGATTCGATGTGTTTCAATCCGATCTCAACGGCGGGGATGCCGAGGTAATCGAGCGTGCCGTCTTCGAAAGCGGGCGCGCCGTCGGCGAGGTAATATTTGCCGCCCTGCACCGATGCGACTGTGATGGTTCCGCCTGCGAACCACGGGCGATTTAATTTTTCCAACGCAGGTTTGCGCGCGATCAATGCTCCGAGTCCGGTTGGATAGCCGAATATTTTATAGAAGGAGATGGCAACGAAATCAGGCTTGACTTGATTGAGGTCGAGCCTGTTGGTCGGGACATAGGCCGCTGCGTCGAGCAGGACGTCCCAGCCGTGGGCGTGGGCTTTTTCGATCCACTCCAGCGGATGTTTGACCGAGGAGAAGTTTGATTGCGCGGGGAATGCAAAAAGGTTGTGTCCGCTCTCCCCGGCACTTGCGCCCGGGGCAGGTGTCGAAGGCTGTGCCAGTTCCCGGTCCAGCTGCGATGCGTCGACGCGCATCTCCGGGAGCATGACCGGGATATAGGTCACCTGCGCGCCGCGGGCGTTTGCAAATTCCCGAATCCCGTTGACGGAATTATGGTTGTCAAAAGTTAAAAGATAACGCCCGTTTGAAAACGGATATGACTCGCCGATGAGCTTCAGCGCGCCGCTGGCATTGGAGGTGAAGATGGCGAGATATTCACGCGGGTCGGCGTTGAAAAATTTTAGAATGTATTCGCGCGCGCCTTCGACGAGTTCGGTGGCGGCCAGCGAGGTGGGATTGGAGGAATGCGGATTGCCGAAGACATGTTCCTGCAAAAGCTGGTGGTGTTTTTCGATCTGCGATTCAGCGTAGATTCCGCCGCCGGTGTAGTCGAGATAAACATGCCCGCCGTGGTCGAGCCGCGCATAATCTTTTTTTCGCAGCGCGTCTATTGATTCGGTTTTTGTAAATGCCGGATAACGCTCGAGGAAGGTTTCAAATTCGGTCATGGTCCTGGCCTTTATGGCGCGACACGCTTCGCGATGTCGCGTTACGCTCTCACTGGGTTGCTCAACCTGCCCAGGCCTTCGATCTCAACATCCACCACATCGCCGTTCTTCAAGATGCCCACGCCAGCGGGTGTGCCGGTGAAAATAATATCGCCGGGTTCGAGCGTCATCACAGAGGAAATATAGGCGATCAATGTGGTGACGTTGAACACCATGTCGCGGGTGGATGCCATCTGGCGCATCTGTCCGTTCACGCGGCACGTGACCACCGCATCAGACGCGTCGAACTCGGTGTCAATCCACGGGCCGAAGGAGCAGAAGGTGTCGAAGCCTTTTGCGCGAGTCCACTGACCGTCCAATTTTTGCAGGTCGCGCGCGGTGATGTCGTTGCCGATGGTATAGCCGAAGATGAATTCCCTGGCCTGTTCGGGGATGATGTTTCGTCCGCGCCTGCCGATGACGACGACCAGTTCCGCTTCATGCTCGACCTGATTTGACTGCGGCGGCAAAAGGATGGTCCCGCCGTTTGAGATGATCGAGGACGGCGGCTTCAAGAAAATGAGCGGAACTTTTGGAACTTCGTTGCCGAGTTCCTTCGCGTGTTCAACGTAATTACGTCCCACACAGATGATCTTGCTTGGCGTGCATGGCGTGACGAGTTTTACTTCGGCGGCGGGTGTTTTGGCTTCACGGCGGCGGTACTCGCCGAAGATATCGCCCACGATCTCGCCGACCCTGTCATCCAGCATCCAGCCGTATTTTGTGTTGTCTCCATTGGTTTGATAGCGGACTATTCTCATGGCTCTCCACGGGCAAAAGAAAATGCAGGACGAAGCAAATTCGTCCTGCATCTATTATAAGCCAATGAGAATTGGCTGCCGGGCTGGTTCTTATCTAACGGATGGATGCAATAAAATCAGTCACCAACTGCTCGTCCCAGTAATCTGCCGCGCTCTGGATGAGCAGTATGGTCGGCCCGTTATTGCCTTTGAATATGGTCGTCAACTGGCGGATGGCGATACCTTGATAGTCTCCCTCGCTGACGTTAACAGCCACAGTTTCGCCGCGAATGACCGTCTCATATGAATCCACCAATTTCATGGACGCGCCCGCCTGCCCGCTTTGCTGTTCGGCCATTTCCTGTAATTGCTGTTTTATCTGCTCTTCGCTTGCAAATGAAAGGCTGTTGTACTGCATCAATATGATCGCGGTTGAGCCTCTGGCTGTGTCCGGCGTGAGCGAAACCACGTCGTACAAAACCAGCGACATGACCATCGATTTGTAGCCCGGCGGGACGTCGAACCCGGCAATTTTTTCCTGCATTTTTTCCAGGCTGGCGGGGTCCCCGTTGGCTGCCTTTTCCACGCTCTTGCCGAACTGGCGGAAGCCGAAGAATGCCAGGCAGGCCACGCAGATGCAGATCAGGCCGACCACGCCAAACCCGATTAGTAATTTTTTTGATTCGCTCATGGTGTCTCCGTTGTTATTCTGATTTATCCGCACGCAGCGCCTTGTAAATGGCCGCCAGGATTTCCTCCGCATTGTTCATGGGCGCGGATTCATTCCCCAGCCCCAGCCGCGCCATGATGGAGGCGAGGATGTGGCCTGCAAGCCGCGGGCGGTTGGCGAGTTCCTGGCTGCGTGAAAAGAACTCCTCGATGATATGCAATTCATGGTCTGAAATCCGCTCCACGGGAAAGCCGTCCGGCAGGTGATTTTGCGCGCCGGGTACGATGACTGTTGACGGGCGGACAGGCGATATTTCCCCCACACTTTTCACGGCTCGGTCATGCACCACGATTGTCCCGGCTGCCAGGTCGCCCACGCGGCGCGAATTGGAGTTGATAAACATGGTGACCACGCCGACACCGTAAGCCGTCGGCAGAAGATCAATGATGCGCACCAGGTTGCGGATGATGATCTCGCTGGCTGTGACTGGAGTCCCGTCCACGCGGATGACGCGCAGCCCCACCCAGCGTTTGCCGGGGGTTTGTCCGTTCCACAGGATTTCGAAGAAGATGTAATATCCCCATAGAAAAACAAAACTGATAAAGCCGAAGATGGCCAGCATCCAGCTCGTGGCGGTATCCCCCGACAGGTCAAGGGCGATGCGCGCCAGCAGGAACAGGGAGCCAATCAATATCGCCTGCAGCAGGAAGATCAGGGCTGTATCTGCCAGCGCCGCCAGAAAACGGGAGCCGATGCCGGCCACGTCATAATCGAAGGAAATATTTTCAGGCGTGTCAATTTTGAGAACATCGTTTGAGTTTGTCATGAGTATAATTACCGGGCCAATTCAGAATGGCGGGAATTTTATCCCCGTGGAAAAGTGGATGCCAATGAATGTTGATGAATTTTACCAGTCTCGCAGGCAGGAATGGGAACTCTTAAGCGCCCTGCTTGAACGCGCCCAAAAGGATGTGAGCCGGCTCTCTCCTGCGGATATTGAACAGCTTGCCAGCCTGTATCGCGCCGCCAGTTCAGACCTGGCCCTTGCCCGGCGTGATTTTCCACGGCATCGTGTTACGCAATTTTTAAACCAGCTCGTTGCGCGGACTCATTCCGTCCTGTATCAGGGTGAGCCGCTTGCCTGGAACCGCATCGTGGATTTTGCCCTGCGCGGTTTTCCGCGTTTATTCCGTGAGACATTTCTTTTTACATTCGCCGCTTTTCTTTTGTTCATCATCCCTGCCATGATGTCTGGATTTGCCACAGCGAACTCGCCCCAGGCGGCGGTCTGGCTGCTGCCTGCCGAAGTGCAGGACCTGATCCCCGTGGTTGAAAACCAGGAATTATGGATAGACATCTCCATGGAGGAAAGGCCGTACGCATCCTCTTTCATCATGCAGAACAATATCCGCGTTTCTTTTCTGGCTTTCGCCAGCGGCGTGACCGGCGGCCTGCTCACCCTGTGGATCATGGTCAACAATGGGTTGGTCCTCGGCGGCCTGCTTGGGTTGACGAGTTATCACGGCATCGGTTTTGAACTTGCGACCTTCGTGATCGGTCATGGAGTGATCGAATTGACGGTCATTTTTATGGCCGGCGGTTCGGGGCTGATGCTCGGCTGGGCAATCCTGCGCCCCGGCCTGCTGCGCCGCCGGGATGCATTAATGATCGCGGCTCAAAGATCTGTCAAACTGGTCGGCGGAGCAGTTCCCTGGCTGTTGGTGGCCGGGACGATTGAAGGGTTTATCTCGCCGTCTGAAGCAATTCTCTGGCCTGTCAAGTGGGCGGTGGGAATCCTTTCCGGGCTGTTGCTGTATTCGTATTTGTTCCTTGCCGGCAGGGAGAAGAAAAAGAAATGGGAGAATTGATAACCTGCACAGTCTCTGTAACGCGACATTAATGCCGCATTACAGATGGTGGCGATTTGCAGTAAGCCCTGGCAGGCTGCAAAAAATTACAACATCGTCCTGCCCTTCAACTCAAGGTAACGATTAATGACAGCCAGCGAAAGTTGATTGGCGGGCACATCGAGGGTCAGCACGCCGCGTTTGTGGAGTGTATCCAAAACCAGGCGGCGCTCATCCAGCATTTGAGCGGCGGACGCGCGCTGGTATACAGAGAGAGAGTCTGTTGGCTGTTGCTTCGCGGCTGCATGTACATCCGGGTCGCTGATGGTGACAACAAGCGGCAGGCTCGAGCGCGCCAGCAAAGAAACCTGAGCCACGAGCGAATCCAGACTCGCGCCGCTGCTTAAGTCGGTGAAGATCACCACCAGCGCGCGGCGGCGCTGCTTCACAGCCAGGTAGGTAAGCGCCTTGCGGTAATTCGGCTCCACCTGCTGAGCCTCCACTGCATAAAGAATTTCCAGCATACGATAAAACTGTCCGCGCCCCTGACGCGGCGCAAGATAATGCCCCACTTCATCGGCGAAACTCATCACCCCCACGCGGTCGCCTTTGCCGGCGGCAACATACCCCAAAAACAAGACGGCGTTCACGGCATAATCCAGTTTGGCAATATTCGCCACCGGCGACTGCATCATGCGTCCCGTATCCAGCACCGCGATCACGGTCTGGCTGCGTTCGGTCTGGTATTGCACCGTCACCGGGCGATGCCGGCGCGCGGTCGCCTTCCAGTTGATGCGGCGATATTCGTCATCGGGTAAATACTCGCGCAGGCGCTCAAACTCCGTCCCTTCGCCAAACATGCGCGTGGTACGCAGCCCCAACTCCTGCAAACGATTCTTACGCAGCAGCAGGTCATACATGCGCACATCCAATAGATTCGGATACACCTTTACAGGCATGGCCGCCTTCACCATTCCCTGACGAAATACCAGCCCAAGCGGACCCTTCCAGCGCAAAGTGATATTTCCAAATGCATAATCGCCGCGCCGCAACGGCTGCAGATGATAGACGCCAGTCCACGTACTCAAGGGCTGGACGGCTCCGCTTAATAAACGTGTTTCGATCTGAAAGGCTTCCGGCGCTTCATCCCTGACCTCGAAACTGGTTCCGCGCCGAAAGCGATTCCTCACGCTGACGGTGACCGGGTTCATCACGCCCAGCGACAGTTTTGATTCATGTTCTCGCGCCACGTCAAAACGATCCACGCCCCCGGCCATGCGCCAATCTGCATAAAAGAGAAAGGCGATTCCCAGCGCGTAGACCCAGCCGACCCATTCGAAACTTTGGATCAGCACGCCGAGCGCAATGATGGGCGCTGCGATCAGTAAAATCAGAATTCCGCGAGTTGATGGAAGCATGGTTATCTAGGCACTTCCACCTGTCCCATCAAACGCTGGATGACTGCGTCCGCGTCAAGGCCTTCGATCTCGGCTTCGGGTTTCAGCAAAATGCGGTGACGGAAGACGGGCGGCACAACATACTTTACGTCATCGGGGGTGACGAAATCGCGTCCCTGCATGGCGGCGAAGGTCTTGGCCGATGCCAAAACGTGGGTGGCTGCCCGGGCGCTGGCGCCCAGCACCAGGTCAGGGCTGCGGCGGCTGGCAGCGTTGATGTTTGCAATGTAGGCGAGGATTCCATCCTCCACAGTCACCTGCTGAATCAGTTTTCGAATCTCAGCCACCTGCCGGGCAGTGATGACTTTGGTGAGGCCGGAGCTTTCAATGTTGTGCGCGTCGAAACCCATGTGCGCGCGGCGCAAAATTTCCACTTCCACCGCGGGCGGGGAATAGGGAACCAGCACCTTGAACATGAAGCGGTCCAACTGCGCTTCGGGCAACGGGTATGTGCCTTCGTACTCGATCGGGTTTTGTGTGGCGATGACCATGAACGGCGTTTCAAGGATGTGCCGTTCGCCTTCCAGGTTGACCTGTCTTTCTTCCATTGCTTCGAGCAATGCCGATTGCGTTTTCGCCGGTGCGCGGTTGATCTCATCTGCCAGAAGCAGTTGGGTGAAGACCGGCCCTTTTTTGAGGTGGAAGCGCGAGGTGTTCATATCAAACACGCTGGTGCCGAGGATGTCTGACGGCATCAGATCCGGCGTGAATTGCACGCGCGTGAACTGCGCCTGTACCATGAAGGCGAGGGTCTTGGCCATTAAAGTTTTCGCGGTGCCGGGCACGCCTTCCAGCAAAACATGGCCATTACTCAGCAGGGCGGCCGCGAGCAGTTCAAACGGTTCTTCCAGCCCGACCAGCACCTTGCCGGCTTCGGCTTTCAGGGTTTCAAAAACGTTCTTCAAATCTGTGATTTGCATAATGGGTTCTCCGTGATACTTAATCGTTGATCCAGCGCGCGGCTTCAGCAGCGAGTTTTAACAACTCCGCTTCGCTGATGTTCTTTTGCGAGAGTCTTTTCAGCAGGATGAGAAGCGCATCGCGGTCAATGGCTGGGTTATAGTCTGCCAGCAAGTTGACATACTCTGTGTCGTTCATGGATGGGTCGAGGCGGTAGCGCTGTCCAAGGTGGCGTTTTACACGCTGACGGTATTGACTCAAGACCTCGTTCCGGTGCCCGGCTTTGCGGTTGAGGTTTGCAATTGCAGTGACGTGTTCGAGCGGGCCGCGCCTTTTGATCTCATGAATAAGCGGGACCGGCCGCCCGAAAGCCTGCCCCTGCAGGAGCATGGCCAGGAAGATCGCGCCGACAACAAACAGGAGCGCATGTCCGCCGGGCGTGTTTTGCAGCCATTCCGAAGGCCCGATGATGCTGCCGGCTTGAAATCCGTGATGCCATTCGTCAAACCAGACTTTGTTTTTTGCGCCGCTGAGCGCGATGATGTTTAGAACAAGCGCCGCCGCAGTATCATCTTTGAGGGCGGCGTTTGAAAAGAGATAAGGCGTGGCTGAAAGAATGACCCTGCCCTGACCCTGCTCGAAGGTGACGATAACCGGCGAACCGCCGGCGTTCATCAGCGGGGTGAAATCTGTCCGCGCGCTGTCCAGCCCCATGTCAGTTTTGACTGCGGCTTTTTCCGTCAGGGACGGGGAATTCAGGATGGGCGCTGCGGGGGCGAGTCCGCTGGGCTGGCCTTGTAAAAAAGAAGGCGAAAACTCAAAATGCTTAAAGGCGGACATGCTTTGCGAGTTATCCCCGGCCAATATCAACACACCGCCGCGCTCCACCCATTGATCGAGCAGTTTCCATTCGCCTTCGGTGATTGAAAGGATCGGCTGGAGGATGAAGATCGTCTTTATGTCTCCGACGGGGTCGAAGACAGCCGGCGCGGTTTCAATGGACGGATACCCCAATTCATGCAGCCAGAGTTTGAGCGCCAATGTCCCGTCTGGGGCGCTGGATGTGCTGAGATATGAAATGGAATTGAGGCCTTTGCTTTGCTGGAGCGCCGCCGCAGAGATCACTACGATCAGCGCCAGTAAAATTCCGATGGCGATCCATGTGTCGCGGGTGAGTTTCATGATCGTTTATCCTTCAACTCTTGCACGCGGTCGCTGTAATGCTTGAAGGTATCTTCCTCCAGCGAATGGTAGCCGTACCAGACGTTGTCGAAAACCTCGATCACTTCCTCAAGTGGTTTGGCGAATTCCGGTGAATTGGAAACGCTGCGCAGGTATTCGCGGTTCGTTTTGGAACGGTCATAGCGCAGGACGCCGCGCTCATCCATCAACAGCAGGGACGAGAGATATAGATAACGCACGGCAGAGCGGTAGTCGCCGCCGCGCGACAGGGACTGGGCTTTCTCAAATGCTGTCTCGGATGTAAGCGGCTTGCTTTCGCCGTCATCCCCGCCCTTGATTTGCGCCTCCTTCATGAAGTCAACGACGAGGGTTCTGAATGCGAAAAATAAAACGGCGGCCAGAAGCGCTGCGGCGATGATTGTCATCCAGGTCATATTGACCGGGATGGTGATGGCGCCGCCCCCAAAAATTTTATCCAGCCAGAGATTGATCGCATCCCACAATTTTTGAAACCATTCATTGACCGGGTTGGGCGCCTGTTCCGGCCACGCAAATTCCGGCCGCGAAAGGATGTCGTGCAAAGGGGTCAATTCTGCGGTTGAAAATACCTGCTTCGGATGGGCTGTGCGTGCATCCTGCAAAACGGATAAAAACCCGTCAATCTTTTCCAGGTCCGGCGGGTCTGCGCGCAGGAGTTGGACTAAATACCCGCTGTCCACCGGTGTGACGCGGCCGCCTGCTTCGACAGTGGAAACTGATTCCCAGCGGAGAGCGAGGTCTGCCAATTCCTGCGTTACCTGTTCGTCCGGGAGCGTTTTCAGGTGTGAGACGGTTTCGCGGGATGATTGAACCAGTTCCCAGTAATCATCCTCCGGGATGGGCGTTGAATTGACTTGTGCCGTCACAGGCAGAACTGCGAAGCAGGTCAATGCCAGAAGAACCAGCGCGCTGCAGAGCCAGCGAAAAAAACTCATGCCTGCTAAAAACCTGACATGGCCAGCCCGAGAACTGCGAACATGACAGTGAAGATCAAGACATAGAATGCAATCCCAGCCAGAGACAGGAGCGCGAAGCGGCCAATGTCCAATGAGGTGATGAGCGGCGACGGCGCTTTTTCTGAAATATCCGGCAGGCTGAGCGCGGCGTTTTCAGAGCCGGTGGAGACTGTCAATTGCATGGCCAGGTCGAGGCCTTCGGAGCGGGCGCGCAGGTCAAAATACACCACGGTCATTACAGTCAATTGCAAGGGGACGTAGAGCAGGCTCAGGAATGTCGTCGTCAGTGTTTGAGCAATGCTGGTTAATGCCAGCTGTTGTTCCACGGTGGTGGAAAGCGAGGATGCAACGGCTTGCAGGATAAAGTTCAAAAGGTAGACCGGCCCGCTGACGATCAACTGGCCAAGCAAGGTCAGCACGAAGGCGGTGCCGATCAACCACCAGAACCGGCTGCGTGCCAGGTCCCATGCGCGGCGGACGGAGGAGATGACGCCGAGTTTTTCCAGCGTGATGACCGGCGCGATGAGCGGGCTGACGACCAGCCCAAGGAAGAATAACATGCCTGGGCCGCTGAACCATCCCACACATGGGATGAACATCCAGATCACGAGGAGGAATAGCAATATGAAAACGAAGAGCAGGGCCAGGATCAACTTTAACCCGGAGTTGGATAAGGCACGGTATGAATCGAGGATGCTGATCGGCTTGCCGGTGTAGTTGTTTGCAATGGCGCGGGTCAGGGCGGCGGTGGCGAGTCCTTGAACGAGGATAAACTGCACGATCAGGAAGAAGAACGAGCCGAACATGGCGTTGACTACATCCTGGTTGAAGGGGAATTCGCCAGGGTTGGTGCTTGCCTGATTAAATATCGCGGTGGCTGAAAAAAAGGAAAGCGCAGCCTGTATCAACATCAATGGGATGTATGGGATGGCAAATATCCCCACGAATTTGAGAAAATTCTGGCGGTACAGCCGGATGGCGCGGTCGAGCAGTTCGGCAAGGGTCATGGGGCGGATGAGGGGCATTGCTGATTCGGTCATTGTATCCTCCTGAGTAA
>Ga0233425_10011683_pt1 | contig 10167 bp, 8 predicted proteins | sample Watercolumn_Towu_2_FD_181712 | JGI IMG/M metagenome (GOLD analysis project Ga0233425, IMG submission 181712) | Freshwater microbial communities from Lake Towuti, South Sulawesi, Indonesia - Watercolumn_Towuti2014_140_MG | ecosystem: Environmental > Aquatic > Freshwater > Lake | place: Indonesia... | reverse complement strand
GCGAGCGGAAGTTGCTGTTCAAGGCGGAGACCGTCCGTCACACCTACCCCTTCTGCTGGCGCTGCGACACGCCGGTCCTCTACTACGCGAAGCCGTCGTGGTACTTCCGCACGACGGCGGTGCGCGACTCGATGGTGGCAGAGAACCAGGACATCCACTGGGTGCCCGGCCACATCCAGGAGGGTCGCTTCGGCGAGTGGCTGGCGGGCAACATCGACTGGGCGATCTCGCGCGAACGGTACTGGGGCACCCCCCTCCCGCTCTGGGTCTGCGGCGACTGTGACCACATCGAGTGCATCGGGTCGTACGAGGACCTGTTCGCGCGGGCGCTGCCGGGGACGGCGGACGGGCTGCGCACGGCGGATGGGAAGGTCGACCCTCACCGGCCGGCCGTCGACCGCGTCGAACTCGGCTGCCCCGAGTGCAACGGGACGATGCGTCGCACGCGCGAGGTGGCGGACGCCTGGTTCGACTCCGGCGCGATGCCGTACGCGCAGTGGCACTACCCGTTCGAACACCGGGAGACGTTCGACGCGCGCTTCCCCGCCGACTTCATCTGCGAGGCGATCGACCAGACGCGCGGCTGGTTCTACACCCTGCACGCGCTGGCGAACCTGCTCCACCGTACCGAGGACGTGCCGGAGGGGATCGCCTACCGCAACGTGATCTGCCTTGGCCACATCCTCGACGGCGATGGCCAGAAGATGTCCAAGTCGAAGGGGAACGTCGTCGACCCGTGGACGATCCTCGACCGCTACGGGGCGGACGCGACGCGCTGGTACATGTACACGGCGTCGCCGCCGGGCAACTCGCGGCGGTTCTCCGGCGAACTGGTGGCGGAGACGAGCCGGCGGTTTCTCTCCACGCTCTGGAACACCTACTCCTTCTTCGTCACCTACGCGAACACTGCTGCGTTCGACCCCTCGACGCCGCCCGCAGGCCTCGAAGGCGCGCGCACGGAACTCGACCGCTGGATCCGCAGCGAACTGCACCAGACCGTGCAGCGCGTGTCCGAGGCGCTGGAGGCGTACGAGCCCGCCGACGCCGCCCGCCCGATCGAGGCGTTCGTCGAGCAGCTGTCGAACTGGTACGTGCGCCGCAGCCGCCGCCGCTTCTGGCGCTCCGGCGACGGCGCGGACTCGCAGGCGGCGTTGCACACGTTGTACGAGTGCCTCGCGACGGTGACGAAGCTGCTGGCGCCGTTCACGCCGTTCCTCGCGGAGACGCTCTACCAGAACCTGGTGCGCGGCCGCGTGGCGGGCGCGCGCGACTCCGTCCACCTCGAGGACTGGCCGGTGGCGGACGTCTCCGCGATCGACCTCGCGCTGTCGGGGGAGATCGCGCTCGTCCAGCGGATGGTGTCGCTCGGCCGCGGGGCGCGGGCGAAGGCGCAGGCGAAGGTCCGCCAGCCCCTCGCGGCCGCGATCCTGATCCCGCGCACCGAGGCGGAGCGGAGCAGCCTCGAACGGCTTGCCGGCCAGGTCGCCGAGGAACTGAACGTGAAGGCCGTCGAGGTCGTGAGCGACCCCGGCGACCGCCTCGCGTACACGCTCCGTCCGAACCTGCCGGTGCTCGGCCCGAAGTTCGGCGCGGAGGTGGGGAAGGTGCGGGCGGCCCTCGGGGCCGCGGACCCGGCGGCGGTCGCCGCCGCCATGCGCGCCGGGCGTCCGGTGGAACTCGGCGGGTACACCCTCGCCGCGACGGACATCCTCGTCACCGTGCAGCCCACCGAGGGCTACGCCGCCGCCGAGGAGTCCGGCTACGCCGCGCTGCTGGACACGCGCGTGACGCCCGCACTCGCCCGCGAGGGGATGGCGCGCGAGATCGTGCGTCACCTGCAGGACCTGCGGCGCGAAGCGGACTTCGACGTCTCCGACCGGATCCACGTCACCTACTCTGGAGACCCGGAGGTGACGGAGGCGTTCGAGGCGTTCCGTGACTACATCGCGCAGGAGACGCTCGCCGTGAGCACGGCAGCCGCCGAGCCGCCCGACGCCGCCACCGCCTTCCGCGGCGACCTCGACGGCGCGCAGGCGACGCTGTCCGTGCGGAGGGCATAGGGAACCGAAGGTGGCGGCGGGGCGTCTGATGGACATGCGCCCGCTGATCCGCCTCGCCCTGCCCGTCCTCGCCGCCGTCCTGCTGGTGGCGTGCGACCGGAGTGCCCCGCCCGAGCCGTCTCCGGCCGCTCCGCCGGCCACCGCGTCGCTGGTCGTGACGGCTGCGGCGAGTCCGTCTGCGCCGCCGTCGCCGGTCGTGACCGCTTCGGCGACGCCGTCCGGTACCCCGACGCCGCTGCCGCCCGCCGGGCCCACGCCTCCCGCGGGGTACGCCGCCTCATGCGCCTCGGCGGCGGCGTGGGGGAGGCAGGTCACGAAGCCGTTCGTCTGTATCGACGAGCCGAAGGCGGGCGCGACCGTGAGCCGGGGCGGGACGCTCATCGTCCGCGGCTACGCGGGCGGGTCGTTCGAGCACAACGTGGTGGTCGAGGTGCGCGCGGTGGACGGCGCGGGCCACCTCGCCGCGACGCCGCTCTTCCTCAAGCCGCTCACCTACTCCGCGCCGGACATCGGGATGCCGGGGGCGTGGCAGATGGTGGTGCCGGTGCCGCCGGCCGCGCCCGCGGGCCTCGCGTGCGTGATCGCGCACTTCGAGAGCCCGCGCGACGGCTCGCGCGTCGCCGAGGCCGCCGTCGACGTCACGGTCCGCTAGGCCGCGGCGGACTCCCGCGCGTCCGCGCGCAGCCACATCGCGTAGGCGCCCCCGCCGAGGACGGCCAGCGTGGCCCCCAGGACGGCGTACGCCAGCAGCAGGTCGCGGTCGCCGAGGATGCCTGTGACGGCGGCCATCACCGAGAAGACAACGGCGATCCCCAGCGGCGCGACCGACAGCACCGTGGCGCGCACCGCGGACTCCGTCCGCGCGTTCACGTAAGCGCTGAGGGCGGGCGCGCCGAGCGTGAGCGAGACCTGGAGGAGCGGGTAGGCGGCGATCGCGGCGAGGTGGTCGACGGTGGCGAGGACCAGGAACGCCACGACCGACCCGCCCAGCGCCAGCGCGAAGGTCCAGCGGACGCCGGCGGCGCGCAGGACGCGGGCGCTGGCGAACGACCCCGCGATGCCGCCGAGCCCGAGCGGCAAGATCGCAAGGCCGAACCAGGCCACCGGCACCTCGTGGCGGACGAGGAAGGGCTGGAAGAGGAGCGCGGTCCCCGGCCTCGTCACCGCCAGCGCGACCTCGAACAGGATCGCCCAGCGGGCGGCGGGCCGGGTGCGGAGCGCGGCGAAGGCGGCGCGGAGCGTCGCGACGTACGGCAGCCGCGCCCGGCCACGTCGCGGCGGCTCCTGCATGCGCCACGCGATGAAGATTGCGGGGATCGCCGGGAGCGCGCCGGCGAGCACGCCCCACGCGAGGGTGGTGCGCGCCGCGATCGCCCCGCCGATGAGCGAGCCCACCATCCCGGAGCCCGCGGTCACGGCCAGCAGCCGGCCGGCGTGTGCGGGGAACTCCGGCTCGCGCCCCTCGGCCGCCAGCGCGTCGTAGATATAGGCGTGGTCGTTCCCCTGCCAGAAGGTGATGCCGAGCGCCCACAGCAGGTAGGCCACCACCAGCAGCGGGAAGTTCCCCGCGAGGCCGAACAGCAGGATCCCCGACCCCTCGATGGCGACCCCGGTGATGAACGTGAGCCGCCGCCCGTACCGGTCCGCGAAGGCCCCGGTCGGCACCTGCCCCGCCACCTTCACCGCCTGGAAGAACGTCTCCATTAGCCCCACCTGCGCGAGCGTGAGGTCGCGGTAGTCGGTGAGGTAGATCACCCACACGGCCAGGTGCGGGTTCAGGCGGCCCGTCGCCATGAATGCCAGCAACCAGCGGAGGTTGCGGCCGGCGTGGAACGGCCGCGCGGCCGCCAGGGTCACGAGGCGGCCTCGGCGGCCGCGGGCGCCGGGGCCTCACCGGCGTCCGCCCGCCGCCAGAGCGCGTACGCGAAGCCCGCGCCACCTGCGACCAGGACGGCCAGCGCCAGGAACCCCAGCCCCAGGGAACGGTCCGCCGTGATCCCCGCGAGCGGGCTCGCGAACATCACGATCAGCGAGAAGCCGAGCGGCGCGACCGAGAGGATGGTGGCGCGGACGGCGGAGTCCGTGCGGTCGTTGATGTAGCCGCCGAGCGCCGGGTGCGTCGCGCCCTGCGCGAACTGCGCCGCCCAGAACGCGGGGAGCACCCAGATCGCGTCGACCAGCGCGAGCGCCAGGAGCGAGGCCACCACGGCGGAGAGGCCGGCCAGGAGCGTCCGGCGCAGGCCGAGCCGGGCCGCGATCCGCGCGCTGACGATCGACCCCGCCGCGTGCGCGAAGCCCGAGGGGGCCAGCGCGACCCCGTACCACCCGAGGGGGAGGCCGTGCCGCGCGAAGAACGGCTGGAGCAGCAGGAAGTGGGCCGGCGCCGCCGCGCCGATCATCACCTCGAACAGGATCGCCCAGCGCAGCGCCGCGCGTGCGCGCAGCGTGCGCGCCGCCGTGCGCAGCGTCTCCAGGTACGGCAGGTGAGTCGCGCCGTCCGTGCCTCGATGCCGCGGTGGCTCCTGCATCGCGAGCAGCACCCCGGTCGCGAGGACGGCCGGGAGGACGCCGGCCAGCGTCGCGGCGGCGAGCGAGGTGCGCGCCGCGAACGCCGCGCCCGCGATCCCGCCGAGGGTGAACGCCACCTGTACCGCCGCGCCGAACCGCCCCTGGCGCTGGGCGTACTCCACCTCGCGCCCCTCCGCCGCGAGCGCGTCGTAGATGTACGCCGCGTCGTTGCCGGAGCGGAACGCGAAGCCCAGCGACCAGAGGAGGTAGGAGAGGCAGAGCAGGGGGAACGTCCCCGCGAGGGCGAAGATGCCGATCCCCGCCCCCTCCACCAGGGTGCCCGTGATGAAGGTGAGGCGGCGGCCGAAGCGGTCCGCGAACGCCCCCGTGGGCACCTCCGCGACGAGTTTGACGCCCCAGAACAGCGTCTCCATCAACCCTACCTGCGTCAGCGTGAGGTGCCGGTAGTCCGTGAGGTAGACGACCCAGATCGCCAGGTGCGGCTGGAACTGGGCGACCAGCGTGAACCCCAGCATCAGCCGGAGGTTGCGGTCGGCGCGGAACGGCCGGGTGGCGGTCTGGAACATGGCACGCGCCCCCTCGGCGCGAGCAGCCGAGGGTAACGCCTCGGGTCGGGTGTATGGGACGGGAACGCTCGACGCACCGCCGCGGTTACCGCTGGCCCGCGCCGGTGCGCGGGCCTAGAATCTCGGGCGCAGAGAGTCCGCCCGAGGGGGTACCGCGATGGCGCAGATCAGCACCGCCGACCCGACCACGATGTCGGTGACGTTCGACGAGTTGTATGTGCTCGAGAGCGGCGGCGTGGACTGCTTCGTCCTCGACTGGAACGACCAGCCGGAACTTCCCCCCTACTACATCACGGTGGACGGGCGGCGTTTCGCCTACACCGGTACGACCTACCTCGTGAAGGGCCACGGCGCGCGCCTTCCGCTCTGGGTGCAGGCCGAAGAGGCAGCCGGCCACCTCGCGCTGTTCGTGGAGCGAAACGGCCGGCTGATGGCCTACCTGCACGACCCGGCCGCCACCGAGGACGACGAGGCCTAGGCAGCCCTCGTCGGGTCGTGCGGCGCGCGGTACCGGGAACGCGCGCGTGACTTCGGCCTCCCCTGCGGACACGCCTGCCTCCCCGCCCGCGCCCGTCTGGGCGCGGGTGCGCCGCCCCTACTTCTTCGCGCTGTTCGCCGTGCACGCCTTCTTCGTCGCGTACTCGATGTCGCTCGTGGAAGTGCCGCGTGTCCTCGAGGGGGAGCCGGAGTGGGTGGTCGGGTTCGTCGTCGGCGTGTTCGGGATCGCCGGGATGCTGACGCGCCCGTTGACCGGCGTCTGGGTGGACCGCGGCGGCAACCGCCAGCGCTGGGTGCGACTCGGCGCGGTGGGCGTCGCGGTCTCGTTCGTCGGGTACGCCGTCGACCTCGGGCCGTGGGTGATGGTGATTTTCCGCTGCGCGCAGGGCGTCGCGATGGGCCTCTTCACGACGGCGATGCTGGCGATCGTCGGCAACCTCCTGCCCCCGGAGCGTCGAGGGTCAGGCCTCGGGCTGTACCAGGCGGCGAACGCGGCGGCGGCGCTGTACGGGGCGGCGCTCGCCATCTTCCTGATCGACCGGTTCGGCTTCGCGGCGGCGTTCCTGTTCTCGGGCGCCTCTGCGCTGCTCGCGTTGCTCTTCGCCTCCGGCACCGGCGACCCGATGGCGCCGCCGCCCCGCCCGGCGGGGACGCGCGGGCGCGGGCTGAGGGGGTTGGTGTCGCCTACGGCGCTGCTGCCCGCGCTGGTGTTTGCGTGCGTGACCACCCCCTGGGGGACGGTGACGGCGTTCCTGCCGTTGTTCGCGCTGGAGCGCGACATGGGGAACGTGGGGCTCTTCTACACGGCGGCGGGCCTCGCGCAGCTGACGGCGCGGATGTCCGCGGGGTGGCTGGGCGACCGGATCGGGCGGGACGCCGTGGTGGTGCCGGCGCTGGCGGCGGCGGGGATCTCGCTGCTCGTGTTGAGCCGGGTGGAGTCGTCGTGGCTGCTGATCGCGTGCGCGCTCGCCTTCGGGTTCGGGCTGGCGGCGACGCAGACCTCGATCGCGGTGATCGTGATCGACCGCACCCCGCCCGCCATCCTCGGCTCCGGGATGGCGACGTACACCATGGCGTGGGACGTGGGCCAGGTGGTGGGGGCGATCCTCCTCGGCTTCCTCGTGGACGCGACCTCCTACGGGCTGGTGTTCGGGCTGACCGCGGCGTTCCCGGTCATGGGGATCGTGCTGTTCCTCACAGGGGTGAGCGACCGTGGGGCCCGCGCACGCACCTAGTGCTATCCTGCCGCTCCCCTCGCGATCATCGCCGCGCAGCGGCGACGTGTGGATACCTCGATGGAACCGGTGATGCGGACTCGCGCGCGTGGATGGTGGGCCGTCGGAGCGCTGGCAGCCGTCGCCGTAGTCGCGTTTGCACCGGGCGCCTGGCGGCCCGCGGTCGCCCAGACGGCCGGCGAGATCAGCACCCCCCCTGCCACTCCCAGCGCCACGGCGAGCGCGACCGCCACCGGCACCTCCACCGCGACGACGACGGCGACGACGACCGGGACGGTCAGGGCGACCGCCACCGGCACAGCGGCGGCGACCGGCACCCCGGCCGCCACCTCCACCGCCCTCGCGACGCCCACCGTGACCTCCACGGTGATCGGAACCGCCGGCGGCACGGTCACCGCGGGCCGCACGAACGTGAACGTCCCGGGCGGCGTGCTGCCCCCCAACAGCCGGCTCAGCGTTTCGCAGGACGTCTCGCTTCAGAGGCCCCCGGCGAACACGAACCAGCAGTCCACGAACCCCTCGACGAGCCTGAACAACGCTCGCAATTCCGATGCCCAGGCGGTCAGGGTGTTGCTCCGCCTCAACGTCCAATCCCCGGATGCTTCGAACACGGAGTTCCGTTCGCAGTTCGTTTCCGACCTCGCAAGCGCGCTGAAGATCAGCGTGTCGCAAATCGTGGTCAACAGCGCCCAGGCCGGCTTCTCTCAGGCCCCCGTGCCGCCGTCCGCCCCGGTGGGGGGGCCGCGCGGGGAGACGCGGCTGAACGGCACCGCGGTCGTCCGCTTTGACATCCCGGCGGAGGGGCTGGTGCTCGCCGGGGGCGACCCGCGGCGGATCATCGTGCTGCGCATGCCGGACGCCCCGACTCCCGCCGACCGGTGGACGGAGGTGCCGTGCACGCCGGAGGGCACCGTCCTCGCCTGCACCACCGACCGTTTCTCCATCTGGCTGATGATGGTGATCCCGGCGCCCGCGGTCGTCGCTCAGGCGGAGGCGCAGGCCAGCGCCACACCCTCCGCCCCGCGTCCATCCTCTACCGGCGGCGGTATCGAGGGCGAGGCCCCCGCCTGGCCGCGGGTCGCCGCCCTGGTGCTGTTCACCGGGGCGGCCGCCGGCGTCGCAGGCTACCGCGCCAGCTGGAGGCGTCGCGCCTGACCCTCAACGGTCGTTGGGTGATGTGACCACAGCGAGGGCGCGGAGACGCGCCCTCTTCGTGTCCCGGCCCGGGTCTACCCGTCCGCCTCCTCCGTGCCCTCGATGAATACGTGGCCAAACCGCCGCTGGTGCTCCCGCCGCAGCCGCGCGAGGCGTTCGGCGGCCTCCGGGTCGCGGAGGTCGCCCGTGACCATCACGTGCGCGTCCTCGTCGTTGTCCTTGTAGTACTGGTGCAGCGTGCCCTTCAGCCGGAAGCCGAACTCCTCGTAGAGCCGGCGGGCGCGCGTGTTGCTCACGCGCACCTCCAGCACCGCCTGATGGAGCTCGGAGGCGCGGGCGAGGTCGAAGAGGTCGAACAGGAGCCGCCGCCCGATCCCCTTGCCCTGCTCGTCGGGGTCGACCGCGAGGGTGACGAGGTGGATCTGGTCCACCATGTACCAGCACCCCATGAACCCGAGGACGCGCTCCGGCGTCCCCGCGATCTTCCGCCGGATCGTCGCGAGCGTGCCGGAGGCTTCCGGCTGGACCTCCACGGCCACGCGGTAATGGGCGAAGGCGTTCCGCAGTTCCTCTTCGAACGTGCGGGCGGGCCAGGCGTCCTCGTAGGCGCGCGACTCGATCGCGCGGACGGCGCGGACGTCGCCCTCGGTCATGTCGCGCAGCAGGATGCGTGGCGGCGCGGCCTCGCGGTCGGGTTCGGGCATGAGGGGAGTGTACGGCGGGCGCCCCGGAGGCTCGGGGGATCGAGTATTTCAGGGTGGTGCGCAGCCGGTGGCGTCCGGGCGGGCGGGTCAGGCGATGCCGCGGGTCAGGCCTCGACCACCGCGAGGTGTCGAGGCCGCTCGGGGCCTAGGCGCTGGGTCCGGGCGCGGCGGCCGCGGCGAGCGGCCTCCGCAGGACGTAGTACGCGGTGTCGGGGCGGAGCAGATGGATGCCGTCCAGGCTCCACCCCTCTTTCCCGAGCGCCGACAGGTACTTCGAGACGAACGTGGTGCGGTGCTCACCGCTCTGGCGGATGAACTCCACGCCGTCCGCGCTGATCCGGCCGCGTGTGTCCACATACGCGACGCGGTACTCCCACTGGTCCATGACTAACCTCCCTGGCTGTGCGCGCGAGGAGTAGACAGGACGCCTGATCACCTCCGCCGCCCACCTCGACGCCCCCGGGTTGGGACTCCCCGCGCACCTTCCCGAGGCGCGCGGTTCGCGAGATGAATGCGGCCCGTCCACTGCGAGGTTCCTCGGCCTCGACGGGGACGGCGGCCGGACGCCACCGGCCTGCCATCCAGTGTGGCAGGGGTGTCCAGCCGCCCGCGTCTCCCCGGAGAGAGATTGGAGGGCGCTCGCGGGGCGGACAGCAGGCCGGGATGCGTCATCCGGGCATCGACAGCCAGACAGAACTGGTGTTCTACTCGGACGGCGGACACCCCTCGGCGGGGGTGGGGGAGGAGCGAGCGATGGCGCGCGCCATGCTGACGGACGTGCTGGAACGGGAGGCCATCGAGGACGCGCTCGACCCGCTGCCGGAGGACGACCTACCGGTTGTGGATGTCCAGGCGCGGGACGGGTATCGCCGTCGCGGGACGCCCGCGGAGTTCGACGGCGACGCCTACGCGGACGCCGACGGCGAGCCGCTGCCGGACGACGTGCAGGCGGAGATCGAGGCGCTCGTCGCGGAGGGGGTGGATGGGGTGGATGTCGAGCCCGACGTCGAGCCCGACGTCGATCCCGATGCCGGGCCGGATGAGATGGATGAGATGGATGAGATGGACGGCGACCTCGCCGGTGCCGCCGATGACGCGGACGGCGAGGATGAGCCCGCCGCGGCCTCGGTGGAAGCGGAGCCCGAACTGGCCGCGGCGCTGACCGCCGCTCTCGCGGCGGCGCGCGCCGAACTCGAACGGCAACGCGGGCTCGCGGCGGGGGCCGTGGCGCGGTACCGCGAGGCGATGCTGGCGGCCGACCCGGACCTCCCGCCCGACCTCGTGGCCGGGGCGAGCATCGAGGAGGTGGACGCCTCGATCGAGGCGGCGCGGGCGATGGTGGCGCGCGTACGCGAACGGGTGGAGGCGCGGCGTCCGCAGGGACGTGGCTTCCCGGCGGGCGCCCCCGCGCGCGAGCCGG
>Ga0233425_10011682_pt1 | contig 10167 bp, 11 predicted proteins | sample Watercolumn_Towu_2_FD_181712 | JGI IMG/M metagenome (GOLD analysis project Ga0233425, IMG submission 181712) | Freshwater microbial communities from Lake Towuti, South Sulawesi, Indonesia - Watercolumn_Towuti2014_140_MG | ecosystem: Environmental > Aquatic > Freshwater > Lake | place... | reverse complement strand
ACAATTTGAACGGCCAGTCTGATTAATTCCACACAGCCTGCTTAAAATTTAGTGGTATTCCCTAAAACCAGGAGCTAAACCGGTGGTAGGAGAATTGAACAGGATTTATGATGATAAATCAACAAATCAATTAACCCTAAAACATAAACACAATGACAAGCTTCAGCAACAAAAACAAGTCTGAGACATCGACTTCGAAAACGGATTCCAATCCTACGGCAAAATCTACAACAGAAAACACCAGCGGTGCCACTACCGATACGACATCTGTTGAATCTGAAACCAAATCGAAAACCAGGAACGAGGCGGGTCTGAGCACCGATAAGGACACTGAACGTCAGGATTACAGCTCTTCTTACAATAAGGAGAACTCTAAAGATTACGACAATCAGAACTGGGACGAAAAGCTCAGGGAAAAGCCTTCGGTAAAGGGAAATCAGAATGAAGGCCAAAACTATGGCAACAGCAACCAGTATGGCTCAAGCCGTGGCTACGAGCACCAGTACGACCGCGATCAGCAGAAATACGGTCAGCAGAACGAAAACCGCTATGGCAATCAAAATGATGGTAACCGGCAAAATTACGGAGGCTCCAATGAAGGAGCCTATAACTATTCCGGCTCCAACCAGGGCGGGTTCGGCTATTCCAACCAGGGACAAAGCTACCTGAACCAATCAGGGCAAACAGGCTATAATCAGGGCTATGGTATGGGCGAGTACAACCAGGGCTATGGGAACCAGCGCCAGGGAGGTTATAACCAGGGTGGTTACAACAACCAGTATGGCTCGCAGGGAAGCTATGACGGGAACCAGAACCAGTTCGTGGAAGGGCAGTACTACGGCCAGAACCCTGGCTACAACCAGAATGAGGATGAGCGCTACAGCTCCCGTGGAAGCTACGGCACCACACAGTACGGAGCCAACCGCGGTTATGAGAACCGTGGAAATCAAAATCAGAATCAGTACAACCGCCAGGGGCAATACGGGCAGCAAGGCCAGTATGGAAACCGCTACCGCAGCGATTATGGCTCCAACCAGGGTTACGGTAACCAATACGGATCCAACTCCGGCAACTATGGAGAAAGTCGCCATTATGGCTCCAACGAAGGCTATGGCAACACCCGTCATGGCTACGGAAATCAGTATGGCTCCAACCAGGGCTACGAAAACCGCTACGATGACGATCAGTCGTATCGCAAATCGAACCAGCAGAACCGCCGGGGCAACGACTGGTACAGTGAAACCGGCCACAACAGCGGCTATGGAACAGGCTCAATGAACAGCGAGTACCGTGGTGGCCTGCAGGGGCACAGAGGCTACGACGATTACAACTATTACGGCAACGAGCAGCCTTCGCGCAACCGCAGCTATGGCGGCTACGAAGGGGGCAGCAATTACGGGAACACCCGCTACGGCCGCCAGGAGAATGACTACAACAGCGGCAACGATTACGATAACTACAGCGGATACGATAACGAAAGAGGCCGCTACGAGTTTGACGAAGAGCAAAGCCGTTACGGCGACCGCTACAACAGTGGTTCACGCAACCGCCGGTCGAACTGGTAGTCGCGCTTTCGGATAACAAAAAAAGTCCCCACGGTATACGCGGGGACTTTTTTTTGATAAGGTTTGCTACTGAGCTTTGCCTGATTAGTTATTATTGTAGTTTCTGATCAATAATACCTCTACGATCTTGGTCGCAAGATCATCGGAAACAGACAGGGCGTCTTTTAAATGGCCGATGATCGCTTTTTCTCCGGAAGAGATAACGCCGTCGATAAGCACCAGGTCTGTGCAGGTGGCAAATACCATGTTCACATTTTCTTTGGTAATTTTTGGAGCGCAGTCGTTGACAGCATCAGCCAAAGACGGGTATGCCTTAATGTTTTTCTTACATTCGTCGATCAATGCCCAGATGTCCACCGAGTTGAACATTTTTTTCTCGAACAAGGTATCGTAAATGGTATCCCATTCGCTCGATTCGATATCGCCGTCGGCAGATCCGCAGGCCGCTAAAATAGTTAAGAACGCTTCTTGTTCGCTTGTAATGGACGGTTTTGCCAGGGTCTCGGCAGCTTCAAATAATTTGTCAAAAAATCCCATTGTGTTTATTGGTTAAATAAGGCCTACTCTGTTTAAGGATTTTCGGCGGATTCCTGTGTATTAACAGGGCTAAATTATACCATCTCAGCGTTTGATGAATGCCAAATGAACATCCGATAGCACTTTATGAATATTAGCAGGCGTCTGAAGTATATCTGTTTTTGTTAACTGCTGAGCGAAGATGCGATCAGCTGCGCATAAGGAGATGCCTCTGATGAAAGCTCAGAAAATTGTATGGCATCAGTCCGTTTGCCGCGACCTGCTATCACAACACGGGGGTCTTATTTCCAGTGGATGGAAAGCGGAATGATCATTCTGATGCACACCTTTTTTCCGTTCATCATGCCCGGAGTCCAGCCCTCTGCGTTCCGGATCAGTCCGATGAGCTGTTCCTCTACAGGCTCGTAGGTGTCGCGGGGCGTGATGCAGCATACCTCCTGTGCTTTGCCGAGGGTATCGATCACGCAGGTGACGTGGAACGTAGAGCGGATCGGAGAGGAATCCTTATTAGACTCCGGGTAAGTCAGGTGTTTGGAAATGTAATTCATGAAATCCAGGCCGCCGCTCCGGAACGCCGGCATTTTATCTGCAACCCTGTACACGGTTTGTCCCCTGTAAACATCCGGCGAAGGAATGCATCTTTTGATGGCCGCAGAATCTCTCTGGGCTGTTGCGGCAAGTTTAAGCAATAGCAGAATACTGCAGGGTAAGAAGTAACGCATCATGTGCTGGTATCACAGGACCGGGCCCTAGAAGGCCACGATCTCCTTAAACGTGCTGTCCGTATAAAACTGGATCGGTAATTCCTGTTTGGCGATCAGGTCCATCACCTGGATCGCGTTTTCATGAGGCTCCTGCTCACGGTCGTCGCGCGAATAGAAAATGACACAGCCCTGCTTCCGGCATTCCTTTAAGGCTTTATCCATGTCCTTCAGGTCGGTGAGCACCTGGTTCAGGTAGATGCGGCCGTCCTTCTTCACATAGACGGTGGCGTGCAGCGTAGATGGAGGGGGAGGGATTTCGGCAGGCGTCGAAGAAACAGGTGCTTCCTGCTCAACGGGGTGTTCGGAGGAGGCACAGCCTGCCAACAGGGCTGAAGCGAGCATGACGGTAAGGATACGTTTCATAAGATATTTAAGTTATTGCATTTGCCGGTAGCCCAGGGTAAAAACGGAGCCTACCAGGGAGATAAAGATGACTTTTCCGGGAGCTTTGTTTTTAAAAGGCAGGAGGTCGAAGCTGATCTTGGTTTTCAGAGTGTCCTTGCAGGGATCGGTGGCAGCCGTCATGTACCTCAATAAAAAATTCATCTTATAGGATTGCGTGGTCAGCAGCTCCTCATTGGTCACAAATTCCATTTCGGCTTTGCAGCCGCCGTACATAATGCTCAGCTCCAGGCAGTCGCCGACGATCTCCGCGTGGTATATGCCTACCCATTTCCCCTGCATGGTATCCATCCGGCCGTGTACCGTGCGGATGGGCATGCAGCTGTTGTCCGCCGGAATGCTGTTGACCGTGATCATCGGGTTCTGGGAAAATCCTGTGGCAGTCAGCAGCAGGAAGAAGAAAGCATAAAACAGGTTTGCCATAACTGAATTTGTTTGATCAGGCTGTCAGGCGCCGACCCGGGGTAATTTATGCTAAAGGTATTAAAATCCTGCTAACAAAAAACCTCCTGCATTGCTGAGGAGGTTTTTAAGAAAACTATGCTGTTGATCAAGCGTTGACATAATCCCAGCTCTCCATGAACTTGGTGGTATAGTTGCCTGCTTTGAAATCTTCGTTCTGCATGAGCTTTAAGTGGAAGGGAATGGTGGTTTTCACCCCTTCGATCACGTACTCGCTCAGCGCGCGGTGCATCTTGGCAATGGCTTCCTCGCGGGTTTGCGCTACGGTGATCAGCTTGCCGACCATGCTGTCGTAGTTTGGCGGGATCCTGTAGCCGCTGTACACGTGAGAGTCGACACGGATGCCGTGCCCGCCCGGCGTATGCAGCGTGGTGATCACGCCCGGAGAAGGCGTGAAGTTCTTGAATGGATCTTCCGCATTGATGCGGCACTCGATGGCATGTAACTGCGGGTAGTAGTTCTTACCGGAAATAGGAACGCCGGCAGCCACGAGGATCTGCTCACGGATCAGGTCGTAGTTGATCACTTCCTCTGTGATCGGGTGCTCTACCTGAATCCTGGTATTCATTTCCATGAAGTAGAAGTTGCGGTGCTTGTCCACGAGGAACTCGATGGTGCCAACGCCTTCGTAAGCAATCGCCAGGGCCGCTTTCACGGCCGCGTCGCCCATCGCTTCGCGCAGCTCAGGTGTCATGAACGGGGAAGGCGTTTCCTCCACCAGCTTCTGGTGGCGGCGCTGTACCGAGCAATCGCGCTCGCTCAGGTGGCAGGCCTTGCCGTACTGGTCGCCCACGATCTGGATCTCGATGTGGCGGGGCTCCTCGATGTATTTTTCCATGTACATGGCGCCGTTGCCGAAAGCGGCAGTAGCCTCATGCACGGCGCTGTCCCAGGCATTCTGAAAATCCTCTTCTTTCCAGATGATGCGCATCCCTTTGCCGCCACCACCGGCAGTAGCCTTGATGATGACCGGGTATTTAATGTCCTTGGCCAGCTTCATGCCTTCTTCGGCGCTTGCTAAAAGACCGTCGGAGCCGGGAACACAAGGCACACCGTTCTTGATCATGGTGGCCTTGGCGTTACTCTTGTCGCCCATCTGGTTGATCATTTCGGGCGAGGCGCCGATGAACTTGATCTTGTTCTGGCGGCAGATCTCCGAAAATTTGGCATTTTCACTCAAAAAGCCGTAGCCCGGGTGAATCGCATCCGCGTTGGTGATTTCAGCAGCGGCAATGATGTTCGACATGCTCAGGTAGCTGTCCTTGCTTGGCGGTGGGCCGATACAAACGGCTTCATCGGCAAATTTTACGTGAAGGGAATCCTTGTCGGCAGTAGAGTATACCGCTACCGTCTTAATTCCCATTTCCTTGCATGTTCTGATCACACGCAGGGCAATCTCGCCACGGTTGGCTATTAATATCTTTTTAAACATGATGTGTGGTTTAAACGTTTGTGGTCCGGGCCTGGAGTGATCCGGGCGGAAACCTTAAACAATGAGCATTAAAACAATTAAGCCGGGTCAACCAGGAATAATGGCTGGTCGTACTCTACCGGGGTAGCGTCATTTACCAGAACTTTCACGATCTTGCCTTTCACTTCGCTTTCAATCTCATTGAAGAGCTTCATGGCCTCGATGATGCAAACGGCTTTGCCCACCTCGATATCATCGCCTACGTTTACAAAAGGAGGTTTTTCCGGAGAAGCCGAGCGGTAGAAGGTACCAATCATCGGCGATTTAATGGTCACATATTTCGATTCGTCGCTGGCAGCAGCTGTAGTGGCTGGAGGAGTGGCTGTCTGCTGAACCGGAGCGGCTGTTACAGCCGGTGCTGCGGCTACCTGGGCCGGCGCTGTCGTGATCTGAGGGGCTGCCTGGTAAACCACCGCAGGAGCAGCCTGCTGCTTGCCTGTACGGATCACTATTTTAACTTCTTTTGTCTCCAGTTCCACCTCGTTGACGCCGCTCTTGGAAACAAATTTAATTAAGTCTTGAATTTCAGTTAATTTCATGTGTGTGAATTTTAGTTAGTGGGAACAAAAGTATCAATTTTTTATAAAAGCGACCCGAAATGAGGCAATTTTCTACAAAAAACCGCTTTTTTAGCGAAAAAATCCTATTTATCAGGGAGATAAGTAATTGAACGGGGAAATGTGAATAAAATCTCCGGCTTAGCGGATCCTGTCCGCACTTCTTACCAGTTGCTCGTCTTTTTTGATGAAATGGGCGGCCAGAAAAGCAAAGGCGCCCCCGATGATCGGCAGGAAAGCTCCGAAGGTGAAGTGCAGGCCTTCCGGCTTATGATCGAAAAAGTTCAATAAAAAGAACAGACCCGTTACAAAAACCGAGAATAATAAGGTAAGATTAGCCAGCTTATATTGCAGGACACGGTTTTTGAACTGAAAAATGGTCACGAACGACAGGATGATCACCAGGCAATTAAGGATAAAGGGGAAATAGATCTGGCTGTTGATGGCTTCCGGATGTTTCAGGCCTTCCACCAGACTCAGCCCGATAGCCACCGGCGTGGTGATCTCGATGGTAAGAAAAGGAACAAATAAGGTAATGGTGGCGATAATAGCCGTTGCCAGTAAAAAGAGGCTTTGTTTACGTTGGATCATGGCGGCAAAGGTAAGCGTTTTGAGAAAATTCCGGTCATATAGATAGGTCAAAAGTTTTAAACCTTTTAAGAATACAGAGCTGATTGGGGCGTGCCTCGTCAGTTGGCGGGGACTCAGACTTTGTTTTTGCCGGCACTCCGACTGCGCTTGTCTACCCAGCCCGGGCCTATCTGCCGACAGGAAGGCGCCCAAAAGCATCATTGTATTAAGTATTATCTGCCAGGCCATGCAATATGGCTGCATGCAGGTTGGCAGCTGTTTTGTAAAGGAAACCTTAATAAACCGTCATTTTAAACTTAAAATCCAAATAACTTACATTTGCCCTTTGTGGTATGATGTAGGTGACTTACTTTTGTGACATGGAAAACAAATACCAAAACCTGATTGAGCAGACCTTCGACTTTCCGCAGGAATCGTTTGAAGTAGTGGATGATGAGCTGTATTTCAACGATATTCCGCTGATGGATATCATCAAGCAGTATGGTACTCCTTTGAAGATCACGTATTTACCAAAAATTACCTCACAGATCCAGAAAGCCAAGCGCATGTTCAATGTGGCGATGGCCAAGGCCGATTATAAAGGGAAGTATGTGTACTGCTATTGCACTAAAAGCTCCCATTTCTCCTTCGTGCTGGATGAAGTGCTCAAAAACGATGTCCATATTGAGACCTCGTCGGCCTACGACATTCAGATCATCAAGGAGCAATACAAGAAGAAGAAGATCACAAAAGATACCTATATCATCTGCAACGGGTATAAGAAAACCAACTATAAGCAATACATCTCGGAGCTGATCAACGATGGCTTTAATGTGATCCCCGTGCTGGATCACCTGGATGAGTTCGAATACTATAAGAAGAACGTGAAGGCCGCGAAGTGCAAGCTGGGGATCAGGATCAGCACCGAGGAAGAGCCGTCCTTTGCCTTTTATTCCTCGAGGCTGGGCGTTCGCTACAACGAGATCATCGACCTTTACAAGCAGAAGATCCAGAGCAACCCCAAGTTTGAGCTCAAGCTGCTGCATTTCTTCATTAACAACGGCATTAAGGATACCATCTATTACTGGACGGAGCTTAACAAGTGTCTCAACATCTATAAGGAGCTCAAGAAGATCTGCCCGACGCTCGACTCGCTGAACATCGGCGGTGGCATGCCGATCCGCACCTCGCTGAGCTTCGACTACAACTATGAATACATGGTGGAGGAGATCGTGTCGCAGATCAAAACCTTCTGCACGCAGCACGAAATCGATGAGCCCAACATCTTTACCGAGTTCGGATCCTTTACCGTGGCCGAAAGCGGGGCCACCCTGTATTCCATCATCGACCAGAAGCAGCAGAACGACCGGGAGCAGTGGTACATGATCGACAGCTCCTTTATTACCACCCTGCCCGATACCTGGGGCATCAACCAGCGCTTTATCCTGCTGGCGGTAAACAACTGGGATAAGCCCTACGTGCCGGTAAACCTTGGCGGGCTTACCTGCGACAGCATGGATTACTATAACAGCGAGGCGCATACCAACCAGGTGTTCCTGCCGAAAATAGAGAAAACGGACAAGCAGCCCTTATACATCGGCTTTTTCCATACGGGCGCTTACCAGGAGGCCCTGAGCGGCTATGGCGGAACGCAGCATTGCCTTGTTCCGGCGCCAAAGCATGTGCTCATCGACCGGGATGAGGATGGAAAGCTCACCACCAAGCTTTTTGCCAAAGAGCAGAGCTATAAGTCGATGCTGAAAATTTTGGGGTATTAAATTTGCCGGATTAAAGCAAATGCTTACCTTTCGGTTTCTTTAAACGCCCCCTTTGAGATCATTAAAAATCATATTTTCGGTTTTATCGGCTACCTCATTATTTATACTAGGTTCCTGTGGAAGCGGAAAAAAAACAGCGAACGCTTTAACGGAAGGCGTTATCGAATATAACGCTTCTGTGGTGGACGAGAGCCACCCGATGGCAGGCCTGGCTCCCAGCACGGCTACCGTGAAGTTCAAGGACAATAAATTTGAGCTCGAAATGAGCACCATGGGAATTTTCAATACCATGTTCGTGAGCGATCCTTCCAAAAAAACGCTTACCCAGATGGTCAAGTTCATGGATATCAAAAACGCCTGTATCCAGAAAGAGTCCGACCTGACGGCGGAAAATAAGGAGTACGAGCTTAGCTTTACGGAAACGAAGGACACCAAGAAAATAGCGGGCTATAAGTGTAAAAAGGTGAAGGCCACGATGGTGCATAACCCTGCGGTGTCTTTCGATATCTATTATACCGATGAGCTGGGCTCCGACAGTATTAACCATCTTTCGCCCTACAGGTCCATCAAAGGCATGCTGATGCAATACCGGCTGAAGAAGCTCGGGCTGGAGATGTGCTTTACCGCCACCTCTGTCAAAAAAGAGGAGGTAAAGGACGAAACCTTCGAGGTGCCTTCCTATTACAAGATCGTCAACCGCGCCGAAATGGAGAAGCTGTTTGCCGACATCCAGAAGTAGCCTGTATTTGTTCAGGTTTTGCAAGACCTGCCCCGCTTTCACTTAATTATTGCCATTTAGCATTTTTTTCACCGATCTTATGCTTAAATTCTTTATTTTGGCATACTAAATGAATCCTAACAGAAACGATCAAATCACTCCAAAAAACAAGAACATGAAAATCAAATTTTTATCCCTGGCTGTGGCCCTTATTTCGGTTGTATCGCTCAACGCGCAAATCAAAGAAGGCTCTGTGTTATATGATATGAAAATAGAAGGCTTACCGCCTGAGCAGGCTGCCATGATGGGAGATATGGAAACCAAGATAACCTTCAAGGACGGGAAATCCCTGACAGAGGTTAACTCCATGATGTTTACACAGCAAATGTCGGCCGACGAGAACGGCATGGTGATGCTGATGGAGCAGATGGGGAATAAAATAGCGGTGAAGCAAACCAAAGCCGAAATGGAGAAGGAGGAGGCCAAATCGAAAGACAAGCCGGCAGATCCTAAAGTGGAATACTTCAACGATGTGAAAACCATTGCCGGTTACGAATGCAAAAAAGCCATCGTTACCGTGGTAGATAAGGACAAGAAGGAAAACAAGGTGGAGCTTTGGTATTCCGACAAGTTTGAGAACCCTAATAAAGAAGGCAAAGGCAGAGGGCAGAACGTGATGAAGGGGATCAAAGGAATGCCTTTTGAGTATTCCACCACGATGGGGCCGATGAAGATCAAAATGATCGCCAAAGAAGTATCTACCGAGCCTGTTCCGGATTCCAAATTCGTATTATCAACGGAGGGTTACAAAATGATGACCACAGACGAGCTGAAAGCCATGTCAGGAGGAAAATAAATTTCTGTTATAACTGTAAAGAAAACGTCCCGTCACGATAGCTGTGGCGGGACGTTTTTTTGCTTCCGGCCCTCACGTTGTTAGGTGACCGTCAGGGCTACGAAATCCGGTTTTGCGGTCACCGGGACGGGAAGCAAATGTGCTGCCCTTGCAGGGCTGTTCAGGGATTCCGGAGGTCATGGACTAAAAATATGTCACTTCTCGATACATTTTTCGCAGGAGGCAGGCGAAAAACACTCGAACTGACGGAAATATTATCCTGTCCCTTCGGGTGAGGCTTGCCGGCTCTTTCCAAGCATCGGTACACGATGTTCGTTAATGGTTCCACAGGTCGTGCTCGAATGTGGCAATATCGAGGCGGATGTTTTCCGCTTCCACCAGGGCATCGATGCCCTTTTGGTACTGTTCGATGCTGCGGTCGGCCACATTGGATTCCTTGATGATACGGCTCGCGAACTGCCGCTTCCAGAACACATCGTCGAGGCTG
>Ga0233425_10011681_pt1 | contig 10167 bp, 7 predicted proteins | sample Watercolumn_Towu_2_FD_181712 | JGI IMG/M metagenome (GOLD analysis project Ga0233425, IMG submission 181712) | Freshwater microbial communities from Lake Towuti, South Sulawesi, Indonesia - Watercolumn_Towuti2014_140_MG | ecosystem: Environmental > Aquatic > Freshwater > Lake | place: Indonesia... | reverse complement strand
GACGGCTGGGGCTCCCCTTCGCGCTGCTGCGGACCATCCTCATGCTCCCGGTCGGGGCGCTCGTCGTGGTTTTCTTCCGAAACGTCGTCGGACTCCCGACGTTCGGTACGTTCTTGCCCGCCCTGATCGCGGCCGCCGCGGGGGCCACTGGGGTCGCGTGGGGCATGATGGGCCTCCTCGTCGTGATCCTCCTGGCCGTCTCGGTCCGCGCCCTCGTGCAGTACCTGCGCCTCCTCCACTCGCCCGGACTGGCGATCCTGCTGGCGGGCGTGAGCGGCGCGCTGCTCGCCACGAGCCTCGCGGCGGACCGCCTCGGGCTGGGCGACCTGGCCCGGATCGTGCTCTTCCCCATCGCAGTCCAGGCCATCGCCGCCGAGCGGTTCTTCCTCGCGCTCGCCGAAAACGGGTGGCGGGAAGCCACCTCCGAACTCGCGGGGACCATCGTGGTGATCCTCGCCTGCTACCTGATGATGAACAGCCTGGCGCTGCAGCTCCTCGTGCTCGGTTTCCCCGAGGTGCTGCTCATCGTGGTCGCCGCGGACGTGTACCTGGGCCGCTGGGTCGGCCTGCGGCTGTCCGAGTACCGGCGGTTCCGCACCCTGCTCGCCTGGGAGGGGCCATGATGGCGTGGCTCGCCGCCCTGGGAGTCCGGGCCCGATGGATTCATGCGAGAAGCCGGGCGGTGTACGGCCTCAACCGGCGCAACGTGGGCCTCGTCTATGCCCACAACGCCCGCGTCCACTATCCCATCGCCGACGACAAGATCCTGGCCAAAGACATCCTCGCGGCGGCCGGCGTCCCGGTTCCCTCCACGCTCGTCCGGGTCGAGGCGCTCTGGGCAATTCCGGAGTGCCTGGCCTTCCTCGCCGGGCGGGATCACTTCGTCGTCAAGCCCGCCAACGGCGGAGGGGGGAACGGGATCGTCGTCGTCGCGGAGTGGATGGGAGAGGGGGAGTGGCGGCGGGCGGGCGGAGGGCAGATCGACCTGATCGAACTGCGACAGCACCTCGCTGCGATCCTGTTCGGGGCGTTCAGCCGGGGGGCCATCTCGGACCGGGTCCTCGTCGAACCCCGCATCTTCCCGCACGAGGTCTACCACGGGCTCTACGCCGACGGCCTCTGCGACGTCCGCGTCATCACGCTCGGTGCGCGGCCGGTCCTGGCCATGGTGCGCGTCCCGACGGCCCGGTCCGGTGGGCGGGCGAACCTCCACCAGGGCGGGCTCGGGCTCGCCATCGACCTCGGGACCGGGACGGTCCACCGCGCCGTGAGCCGGGGGCGGACGCTGGCGGTCCACCCGGACACGGGCGCGCCGCTCGTCGGGCTCCAGCTCCCGCACTGGACCGAGACCCTCGACGTGGCGATCCGGGCAGCCCGCGCGGTTCCCCTCGGATACCTGGGTGTGGACATCGTCGTGGACCGGGAGCGCGGCCCCCTGGTGCTGGAGATCAACGCGCGGCCCGGGCTCGAGATCCAGAACGTCGTCGGTCGCGGGCTCGGCGACGCGCTCGCCGCTCTCCGGGCCGACGTGGAGGGGGCATGAACCCGGTTGCGCACGATCGCCTCTGGCCCGTCCTCCTGACGGCGGCCCTCGTGTTCCTCGCCGCCCTCGTCGTCGAGGTCGCGGTCGGGCGCAGGTACGTCGACGTGGTGGACGTCGCCATCGAAGGACAGGCCCCGACCGACGAGGACGAGGGCAGCGGCGACCTGTCGTCCGAAGGCCCGGTGGATGCGGCCCACGCGGCGGCACGGACGCTGGCGCAGCGGGGCATGGTCCGGGAGGCCATCACGGCCCTCGGCGACGTCGCAGACGCCCATCCGGACGATGGGGGCATCCGCGCGGAACTCGGATTCTGGCTGCTCGCCGATGAGCGGGACGCGGACGGGCTCCGGGAACTCGAGGCCGCGGCAGCCGCGGACCCCGAGAACGCCTGGATCGAGCAGACGCTCGGGCGGGCCCGGCGCCGGACGGGCGACCTCGCGGGCTCGGAGGCGGCCTACCGCAAGGCCCTGGCGGCGCGGCCCGGGTACACCGCGGCGGAGCTCGGGCTGGGCATCGTGCTGAGGGAGGCCGGGCGGACGGCCGAGTCCGTGGCGACGCTCGAAGCGGTGGCCCGGAGGGGAGAGAACGCGGACCGGGCGCGGGCCAGCGTCGCGCTGGGCCGGACGCTCGTCGTGGCCGGCCGACGTGACGAGGCGGCCCGGGCGTTCGACGAGGCGATCCTACTGGCGCCGGCGGACGTGGACATCCGCCTCGCGATCGCCCGCGCGTGGATGAACGAGGGCAGGTCATCCGACCTGCCCCAGGCCGTGGCGTTCCTCGACGAGGCGCTCCGCCTGGCCCCCGAGGCCCCGGTGCTGCACAGCGCCCGCGCCCGGGCCCTCGAGCGGATGGGCGACGTGGTGGGTGCAACCGACGCCTACGAGACCGCCCTCCGGCTCGATCCGAACTACACCTACGTCCGGCGACGCCTGATCCGCCTCGCCCTCGCGTCCGAGAACTACGCCTCCGCTGGGGCGTACCTCGCCTGGCTGCTCGACAGCGCGGGGGACGACCCCGAGCACCAGTTGCTGGCCGGTCTCGTGGAGGGGCGGAGGGGGAACGCCGAGGGGGCGAGGGCCCGCTACCGCGAGTCCCTGCGGCTCGCAGACGGGGACTACCCGGAGGCCTGGTTCAACCTAGGTTTGCTCGAGATGGAGGCGGACCGGTACGACGAGGCCATCGCCGCGTACGAGCAGGCGCTGCGCGTCCGGCCGGACTACGGCGAGGCCGCCAACAACCTCGCGCTCGCACAGGCGGCGGCCGGTCGTCCCGAGGAGGCGGAGCGGACCTACCGCGCGCTGCTGGAACGCGACCCGGAGTACCTGGCCGGCTGGCGGAACCTCGCCTCCCTCATCGCCGACCAGGCCCGCTACGACGACGCGATCGCCTGCTACACCCGGGCCCTGGCGCTGGATCCCGCCGCGCCGAAGACCCTCCTCGCGCTCGGCGTGGTCTACTCCAAGGCCGACCGGACGGAGCAGGCCCTCGCGATGTACCGCCGCCTGGTCTCGGTCGACCCACGCTACGTCGCAGGGTGGTACAACCTGGGCCTCGTGCTCAAGCGGACCAGCGACATAGAGGGCGCGCGGCAGGCGCTCCAGCAGGCCCTCGCACTCGATCCGGAGCACGTCACGGCGAAGAAGAGCCTCGCCTCGCTCGAGGCCAATGCCGGTGATTTCCCGCGAGCCGCCGGGCTCTACGCCGAACTCCTCGAAGGCGAGCCGTCCAGCAAGCGCCTCCACGTGGCCCGCGCCGAGGTGCTCGCGGCGATGGGCGACGCGGCCGGGTGCCGCGCCGAGGCCGGGGCCGCCCTGGCCGTAGACCCCAGCAGCCGTCACGCCCGCGAGGCGGCCAACATGTGCGATGCACCCGTCGGGAGGACCCCCCCATGATCGCGATCCCCGCCCTGCTGGCCCTGTTCACGTCCGGCGCGTCCGCCCAGGAGGACGACGGGCAGGATGCCGCCCCTCCGAAGAAACAGGCGGCCGAGGAGGAGGATCGGACATCCTTCGAGGGGAAGGCCTTCCTGGGCGGAGGCGCGCTCGCGGGCGAGGGGATCATCGCGGGCGCGGGGCCGGTGGCCGTGATCTCCGCCCAGGCCGAGCCCGCCCTGGCCCTCGGCCCCGTGCTGATCGCGTTCCCTGTCGACCTCTCGCACCGGCAGACGTTCGGCATCTCGCTTTCCGAACTCCAGGGCGAGGCGGCGCTGGAGGCCGGCGTCCACCCGGACGACGGCGAGATCGCCGTCCGGGGCGGCATCCGCGGCCGGTATCGCCCCGGATGGCCCGATCCCTACCAGCCGCAGGCGGACGGCACGCTGCTCCCGACCGACCGCTGGTCCTACGTTGCCGGGTTCGTCGGCCTGGACGGGCGATGGGACGTCGCCAAGCCCGTACGGCTCTCCGCCGACTACGAGTACCAGCGGCTGGATTCGAAGGACGACCCGAACTTCGACCCGGTGGACCATCCGACCCACATCCCCCCGGAGGACGGCTGGGCGCACGCGGGCGAGGTGTCGCTGCGCCTGCGGAGCGGCCCCCTCCAGGTCACCCTGGGATCCACGTTGGAGTGGAAGGGCTACCTCCTGCGCTACGCGCGCGACGCCGGGACCGGCCTCACCCACGCCGGACCGGGTGGGGATCCACCCAATCCGTTGTACCGGGAGATCGTCGCCGAACCCGCCGTCGAGGCCCGGCTGGCGCCTAAGGGCGCCCCGTGGAAGGTCCGCGCCGGCTACGGCTTGGAGATGCAGGAGGACCTGTTCGAGGGGTACTACAGCTACCTCGGGCACAACCCCACGGCGGGCCTCGATCTGGCCCTCGGCGAGGTCTGCGAGGTCGCGGTGCGGGGCGAGGTGTCGTTGCGCACCTACGGACCTGATTCCTACGCCGTCGGCGGGTCCCACCCCGCGCTCGACTGGGGGGACCGGCGGGTCGACCGCAGGTATGGAGGGAGCGTCGACCTCGACTTCCCCGTCACCCGGTCGTGGATCGTGTCCGTATCCGGGGACGCCCTGGTCCGGCGTACCAACTTCCCGGATTACGTCCCTGGAGTCTTCCCGGCGGGCGGGGCCGTCGACATCGACTGGGACTACGAGGACCTGCGCGTCCTCGCCGGCGTGGAGTACACTTGGCGGTAGGGCCGGGCGGGAGCCTCCGGACGCCCGTCAACAGTGGGAGGCGATGTAGGCCAAGGCAGTCGGGAGGTAGGAACTGGTCGGGTACGCATCCTGGAACTCGGCCAGGGTCGCGGTTGCCCACGCGCAGTCGCCGAGGTGAACGTACGCCTTGATCATGTAGTAATACGCGTTGTCCGCGTAGATGCTCGTCGGGTAGTCCGACACCACGACCTCGAAACGGTCGATCGCCATCTCCATGTGCGTCGTCGGGTCCGCCGCGACCAGCCCCAACTTGTAGTGGCTCCGGCCGGCGTAGTAGGTTGCGTTGTCCGCGTACGACGAGGTGGGGTTGGCCGCGAGCAGGGCCTCGAACGTGGAGAGCGACGTCGTGAAGTCGTCCAACTGGTAGTAGGAGTACCCTTCCCAGAACCAGGCGTTGTCGGCGTATACGCTGGTCGGCCAGTCGACGCGGAGCGCGTGGAACCGGTCAGCCGCCCTCGCGAATTCGGCGCGGCGGAAGGCGCACAGTCCGTAGTAGTAGTACGCGTTGTCCAGCCATGTCGACGAGGGGTCCGCGGTGAACAGGGTCTCGAAGTAGCCCTCCGCCGTCGTGTAGCGGGGCGATGGCTGGGTCGCGTCCTCCCGGCCCCACTCGTAGGTGGACCGCCCGCTCCAGTAGAGCGCACCATCGTAGTACCCGCTGGCGGTGTCGGAGAGGATCGGCGAGAACCCTTCGATGGCCGCCTCGTAGGACCCCAGTTCGAACCAGGACCGGCCGATCCAGTACTCGCTGTCGTCGAGGTAGGGCGTGGATGGGTACGCCGCCAGGTGGGCCTCGAACAGGACCTCCGCCTCCGCGTAGGAGCCGAGCTCCCAGGTGCACCGGGCCCGGTAGTAGTCGGCATCGTCGTCGAAGACGCTCGACGGGAAGTCGGCGAGGAAGGCGGCGAAGAGGTCCAGGGCGGTCGGGTAGTCCTCGAGTTTGTAGTGGCACCGGGCGATGAGGTAGGTCGCGTTGTCCACCCGGTCGCTCGACGGCCAGTCCGCCAGGAAGTCCGTGAAGGCGTCGATGGCCGCCGCGTACTCGTCGGCGTCGTACAACGCGAGCGCCGACTGGAACGCCGCCTCGTCCGCCGCGACCTCCCCCGTGTCGCCGGGCGCGGCCGTGTCGTCGGCCTTGCCACTGTCCCTCGTGCAGCCACCGACCGTCGCCAGCGCGACGAGGAGCGAGGCGACCCGCAGACCGTGACAGGGCATGGTGAAATGGAAGGACATGGGATCGCCTCCGAGGATCGCTGCGGCCGTCACCTTGAGCGGCCGCGTCGGCACGTCGTGTGCCTGCGTCCTTCCAGTGATCCCACCGATTCCGTTCTATCCGCGATCCCGCCTGGACGGGGAACGGAGCATGGGGCGCGTCAGGCTGCGAGGCTCAGGGCCCGTTCGAGGAATGCCGAGACCCCGTGGAGCATGGCCCGGATCCATCGGGTGGCGGCCCCCCGACGATGCCCCATCCCCTGCTCACGAGCCTGCTGCGTGGGCTCCGCGGTGTCGGGTTCCGGCGACTCGGTGTCCGCGTCGGTGTCCGCGTCGGTGTCCGCGTCGGTGTCCGCGTCGGTGTCCGCGTCGGAGTCGGGGTTCGGGGTGCCCGAGTCGGGCTTCCCGTCCGAGCAGGCCAGGAGGAAAAACGGCAGGAGAAAGGGCAGGGGGCGGAGCGGCACGGGCGGCGTCCTCGGGGAGGGAGCACGGCGTATCACCACGGGGCAGGCGGGGATATGGGGTTGCCCCGGGCGACGTGGCAGGAGAGAGGGTGGCATGCGACGTCGCGTCCCGACCTTGGCCATGCTCGGTCTCTCCTCGGTCCTGGAGGCGTGCGGTGCCGATCCCGGACCCTCGCCCCGGGACACCGACGGGGGCGACGACTCCGGCGGCGTCCACGACTCGGGAGACGACGACCCTCCCGGCGGGCCCCTGCTGCTCTGCGGGGGCGGCACCGAGGGCGACGTGGGAGACGCGACGGCGTGGAGCACGGCGTATGCCGTCCTCCTCGAGGGGGGCGACGTCACGGGGGACGGACGGGTCCGCGTAGCGGTGTTGGCCGACTCCGAACAGACCGGGTGGCTCCCGGGCTACCTGGAGTGGCTCGGCGCGGACGAGGCGTTCAACCTGACGGTGGCCACCCGCGCCGCGGCCCGGGCCGACGACCTCGCCGCCGTCTTCGCGGACGTGGACGCCGTGTTCCTGAAGGGGGGCGACCAGGGGAGCTACTACGACCTCTGGAACGACTCCCCGCTGGAGACCCTGATCCTCGGGGTGTACGCGGCCGGCGGCGCGATCGGCGGCACCAGCGCCGGCGCCATGTCCCAGTCGGAGTACGCGCTGGCCGGCGGCGCGGACTACGTGAGCGCCGACGTCCTGCTCGACAGCCACACCGCCTGGCTCGACGACGTGTCCGACGGCGGAAGCGGCGTGCACGACGACTTCCTCGGCCTCCTGCCCCGCACGCTGGTCGACACCCATTTCTCGGTGCGCGGCCGGCTGGGGAGGCTGGCCGGGGCGCTGGCCCTCGCCATCGACGAGGGCGCGCCGGGCGACCTCCTGGGCATCGGGCTCGACGAGCGGACCTGCCTCCGGGTCCGCGACGGACGGGCCCTCGTGTCCGGCGCGGCGTCGGCGGTCTTCCTGCGGCCGGGCGACGAACCGGCGCTCCGCGTGCCAGGGGAGCCACTGGTCTGGAGCGGACTCGCGCTCGATCGGCTCACCGCGGGCTGGACGTACGACCTCGAGGCGGGCAGTGTGGACACCGCCGACCCGCCCGCCTCGGCCGAGCCCGTGGCGTGGGACGGAACCCCCGAGTCCCAGGAGGCGGCCGACTGGTCGGTCTCGGGCGTCCTGCGCGGCGACGAGGAGCGCTTCGAGGTCGTGGCCGATCGCTGGCCCGAGGCCTACGGGACCCACGCTGGCACGCGCGCCCCCCTCCTGCGCGACGCCGTCGGGTTCATGGACGCGCACGACGCGGTGATGCGGGGCGTGAACGACGAGGTCGCGTTCCGGCTCCTCCACGACCAGCCGGAACTGACCGCGTTCCTGGTCGGCGCCGACGGGGCGATGCGGCGCCCGGCGGACACCCCCGACCTCGTCCGGCTCGAAGCCGCCGCGGACGTGCCCATGGCGACGCTGATCCTCGACGCCTCCAGGGTGTCGTGGCGCTCCCTGTCCGACCAGGTCTCGGTCGAGGACGCGGGCGACGGTGGGCTCCACCCCGCCGGGCTCGTGGGCGTCCGGCTGCACGTCCTCTTCACCGACGGCAGCGACGGGCGCGCGTGGGACCTCGCGCACCGGGAGCCGGCGACGCCGTGATCCCGCCGGGGTCCGGGGCCCGCGGCGGGGTTACGAGGCAGCGGTCGCCCACGAGGGAAACCCACCATGCTCAGCCTTCTCCCGCTCCTCGCATGCGCCCCGGGCCCCGACGGGGCGGCGCCGCCGTCGGTGCGCCTGCACGCCGAGGGGACGGCGATTGTCGACGCCCAGGGGGAGGCGGTGCTGTTCCGGGGCGTGGCGCTCGGCGGGTGGCTGTTCCACGAGAACTGGATCACCGCGGTCGACTACCCGGCCCACGGCCGCCTGCACGTCCTGGGCGCCGAGCGGGGTCTGGTCGACGCCGTCGATGCGGCGCTCCGGGCCGTGGGACCGAACGAGAAGGGCGACGCCGAGTGGCTCGATGCGTTCGAGGCCGCGCTCCGCGGCACGGTCGACGACGGGGACGTGGACGCGCTCCTTGCCGACTTCGCGTCCTCCCCCCCCATCGTCGACGACTCCGACCTTTGTACTGGGAAACCGATGGGACGGGACAGCCCTGCCGACAATACATGAAGCGGACGAAGCGGGTCATCCCGTTCGTGTATTGAGAAGTGCCCGGTCACCTCTCCCCTGCCGTCCGGCAGGCCTGCCGTATCCGTGGCAAACATGCAAGCCACTCCTCCCAGGAGCGACCATGACAACCACGCTTCCATTCTCGCACTTCGCCAGGTCGATCCTGCTCACCGTGCTTGGCGCCTGGGGGTGCTCCGGGGTCGGCTCCAGAGACTCCGACCGCGACTCAGACCCGGACGCCGACACCGATACCGACCTCGACACCGACGCCGACACTGACACCGACGCCGACACGGATCCACCTCCCAACCTCGGGCTCCAGGCGACCAGCGGCTGGCAGATCTACCCGGGCGGCACCTACCGCTACGGCCCGTCCATCGTCGTCGACGAGGCGGGGACCATCCACATGTGGACGAGCTCGCCGGGGGAGGACGGCGTCTGGGACTACATCCGCTACTGGTCCTCCAACGACGGAGCCCGCACCTGGGGCTCCGAGGTCGTCGCGCTCGAGCCCACGCCGGGGTCGCGCGACGCCTTCTCCACCTGCGACCCCGGTGTCCTACGCATCGGCGGCTACTGGTACATCGGCTACACGTCGACCGAGGATTCCCGCGGGACCGACAACCAGCTCTACGTCGCGCGTTCCGTCTCGCCCTCGGGCCCGTACGAGAAGTGGAACGGCCGCTCCTGGGGCGGCGACCCGCAGCCGATCGTCACCTATTCGGGCAACCCCGACAGCTACGGCATCGGCGAGCCGTCGCTGGTGCTCGTGGACGGCCGGCTGTTCGTGTACCACACGTACATCGACGGCGGCGGGTTCACCGACCTCGCCATCGCCGAGGACGGAACGGCCGAGGACTGGCCGGCCCACCTGACCTCCTACGGGCACGTCATCACCCGCCGGAGCGCCGAGGACTCCACCGACGTGAAGTACGTCGACGCCTACGACCGATTCCTGGCCATCGCCACCAGCGATCGCTTCGGCCCCAACGCCACCATCGTCGTCTACCAGTCCGCTGACGGCATCCAGTTCGAGCCCGCGCCGTACAAGGGCGCCCGCGTCCAGCCGGGCGCGCACAACGCGGGCTTGAGCGGCGACCCTTCCGGGCACCTCGACGGCGATCCCTTCGTCTCCTATGCCTACCAGCCGCCGGAGAACGGCTGGGGCGACTGGCCCACGTTCGTCGACCCGGTCGCCCTGGCCACCTTCCCCTGGGGCACGACCGTCGCCGGCGGCGTCTCCTCCATCGTCGGTGACAACGACTGGAACTGGTCGGGTCCTCGCGCCTGGGACGGCGATGTGTCGACTGTCTTCTCCAGCGTCTCCCACGGCGCCACCGCCGACGCCACCGAGTACGCGATGGTGGACCTCGGAAAGTCCTATTCCGTGACCGGCCTCACCCTGTACCCGCGCTCCGCCGGGTTGGGCTTCCCCGTCGATTTCGTCGTGCAGACGAGCCTCGACGAGGCCACGTGGACGGACGCCCCCGGCGGCGCCGAGTCCGGCTTCCCCAACCCCGGTGACACCATCGTGCGGCTCTCCTTCGACGCGGCGGTGGACGCGAGGTTCGTCCGGATCGTCGCGACCCGCCTGGGCGTCGACGACTTCGGCAATGCCTACCTGCAACTCGCCGAA
>Ga0233425_10011680_pt1 | contig 10167 bp, 8 predicted proteins | sample Watercolumn_Towu_2_FD_181712 | JGI IMG/M metagenome (GOLD analysis project Ga0233425, IMG submission 181712) | Freshwater microbial communities from Lake Towuti, South Sulawesi, Indonesia - Watercolumn_Towuti2014_140_MG | ecosystem: Environmental > Aquatic > Freshwater > Lake | place: Indonesia... | reverse complement strand
GTCTTGGGGCGGCAGTGCAACCGCCACCCCCACATTCGAGAAAAGTACCCAAAAGGAGCCCGACATGGACCCGAACTCCCAACCTGCGGCGAATCAGCAACCCCCTCTTACGCCCCAATTGACGCCCAGTTACTCTCCACCCCCACCCAGAAAGCCATCTTCCTGGGCCCGCGTGGTGGCAATCTTGTTGGCGTTGGGCCTTTTCGGTTCGCTGATGATCAACTTTCTGTTGGCGAAGCTCGTCGGGATGTCGGCCGGCGGCGGTGAAGCCAGGGTCGAAGAGAAGTTCTTCTCCCACCAAAAGGACGCCCGCGACAAAGTGGCCATCCTCTCGATCGAGGGGGTCATCGTCGGGGGCGAGGGATTCTTCAAGCGGCAGATCGACCACGCCCGCAAGGATGCCAAAGACGGCCGTCTCAAGGCCATCGTTCTGCGGGTCAACTCGCCCGGCGGCACCGTGACCGGCAGCGACTACATGTACCACCACCTCTGCAAACTTCGCGATGACTATAAGATTCCGATCGTGGTGAGCATGGGCGGCATCGCGGCCAGCGGCGGGTACTACGTGTCGATGGCCGTGGGCGATACCGAGAAGTCGATCTTCGCCGAGCCCACCACCTGGACCGGCTCGATTGGCGTGATCATCCCGCACTACGATCTGTCGAAGTTCCTCAACGAACACGGTGTGAAGGAAGACTCGATCGCCAGCGGCGACCTGAAAGGCATGGGGAGCATCGCCCGGCCGATGAGGCCCGAAGAACGCGCAGTCTTCGATGAGTTGGTGCAGGAGGCCTTCAACGGCTTCAAGGAGATCATTCGCAAGGGACGGCGGGAGTTCAAGAAGGATCCCGACGCACTCGACGCCCTGGCCACCGGACGGGTCTTCACCGCCAAGCAGGCCGAGGAGAACGGGCTGGTCGACAAGATCGGGTTCCTCGAAGACGCCGTGGATCGGGCCATCGAATTGGCCAAGCTCGACAAGGACGACGTGTGCGTCGTGCAGTACAAGCCGGAGGCGGGACTGATCGACTTGCTCTTGGGCGAAACGGCCCGCAGCCGCCCGGCCTTCGATCTGGCCGCACTGCTCGACGCCACTGCGCCGCGGGCCTATTACCTTTGCACCTGGCTGCCGCCGATCACGGGCAGTGCGAAACCACAGCGTACGACGGCCTTTCAAGACTAAGGCCGGTTGAAAACCGGCCCTACGGCCGTAGGACGCAGCTTCCGCTGCTTCTGTCCTGGATGCACCGGAAGGTGCGTCCTACGGTTGCACCATGGCCCAGCCCACCACGAAGATCGCCACGTCGATCAGCACGTGGCTGAGCCAAGGGCCCAACAGCGAGCCGCTGCGCGCGTAGAGCCAAGCCCAAAACGCGCCGCCGACGGTCACGCCCGCCGAGAAGAGGAACGTCGGCCACGTCAGCCCGCCGAAATAGCCCGCGAGCACTACCACGTGATGCCCCGTAAAGCCCAGGGCTGAAACCACGATCGCCGGCCACAACGGCACCCAGCGCCGCAACTGGCCGAACGCGAACCAACGCCAGTAGTACTCCTCGAGGAACGAATGCACGAGCGAGTAGCACCCGGCCAGCACAAAGAACGCGATGGGCCCTTGCAGGCCGAAGCCCGCCAGCTTGCCGCTGACGTTCTCGCCGGCGCCGGCCAGCAGTCCGGCCGGTTTCAGCCAGACGTGGTAGGCAACCAACATCGCGGCAAACACGGCCGCGCCGAAGAGAAGGCCGATGGCCAGATCGCGGGAGTTTGCAGGGGGACAGTCCCGTTTTCGCTGGGGCGGGAATTGGGACAGTCCCCAACGCCGCTGTACGACGAACACCCAAAACGCAGGAAAGAGGAACTGCAGCGTCTTACCGCACAGGAAGACCGTCTGCTGCACGGCGGCCGCCTGGTTGGCCAAGGCGATGAAGAACACGCACGTCAACAGCGTGGGATAGCCGAGGGCAACCAACACGGCCGCGCCGTCGGCCGGTCGCCGCGACAGATCGCATTGGTTCGTATCTGATGTGGCCACGCGCGAGGCTTCCGGGAAGACGAGGAGGTCGATCGCCTTATCATAAAGGCGCGGCCGCTGCGGGAAAATAACGCACGTGCTTCCACTCGCCGTAGGGCGGCCTTTCCAGGCCGTCCTACGACAAAGGCCCCCTACAGCGTCTTGGCCGGCGGCTCTTTGGCGGCCGGCTCGGGCCGTGGCAGCTTCTCGAACCGCAGCGGAGGAGTCTTGTCGGTCTTGCGCGGTCCCCCGCGGTCGCCGCCAGGTGGGCCGGGCCATTTGCCGCGCTGCCACGGTGGCGAGCCGTCGAGCGAAAAAGCGGGGGGGGCGATCAGCTTGTAGTGCGCCAAGTACATCTTCCGCAACTCGCGCTGCATGTCCTCGGCCGGCAACTCCAGCAGCCGGTCGCGGTCGGCGCCGGTCAGCTCGTGCTCGAAGAACTCGATGAGGTGTTCGTCGTCCACCGGCGGCCGCGGTCCCGATCCGGAGCCTGGGCCGCCACCCGGCCCGCGCAGCCGTCCGGCCAGCCATTGCCGGCGGAACTCCTGGCGGACCCAGCCGACGACGGTCGCCCATTGCTCGCCGCGCGGCGCTTCCGCCAGCCGCTTCTGCGCCTCGGGCGAGAGCTTCGCGCGCAAGGTTGCCAAGTCATCGTCGCTGATCGACGGCGGTCTTCGGTCCTCGGGCCGGATCTTCTCGCCCGGTCCCGGCATGGGGGCCGGCCGCGGCGGGCGGCCGTGATCGGCCAATTGCGTCATCAGAAACTTCACGTGGCCGCGGCGCCACCGCGAATCGAGCTTCTCCCACGGCGCCCGTTGGTCGTCCTTCAGCCGTTCCACCAGCCGCGCCTCGTACTTCGTCGCAAACTCGTCCTGCCAGCGGGAGATCGCCTCGAAGTCCGTCGACGTCGGCCGCCACGCGTTTGCGATCTTCTGTTCGTTCCTCTGTTCGTTGCGGATCTCCTGGATCCGCTTGATCCGATCCGCGGGGGCCAACTCGAGCAATTGCGCCCGCTGATACGAAGGCAGCGCATCTAGCCACTCGTGATAGCGGCGCATCACCTGCCGCAGTTGTTCGGCGTCGGGTGCGTTCTGCAACTCCTCGTGCAACTTCCGGATGCGCTCCTGCTTCGACGCCGACAGGCTCTCGAATTCCGCCTCGCGCTGTAGCAGTTGCTGCTTCTCGGCCGGGGTCATGCTCTCGATCTTCTCGCGGCGATGGGCCGGCGAATCGTCGGCCATTGCGGCTGAAGCGTACACCAACGAGAACAAGACGACAGTTCGACACGCCAACCATCCTCGGGCTGACGCCCGGGACTCACCACGGCCCACTGCCCACTGTCCACTGCCCGCTGCTGAACCCTGAACCCTGAACCCTGATCCCTGCTTACTTCCCATCATCCGCCTCCTCCGCAAACAGCCGCTCCTGCTGCAGCATGCGCAGGAACTCGACGTTCTCGACCTGGCAATACTGGTCGAGGTTCTCGAGCACGGGCAGGTTCTCGACCAAACGCTCGTTGGTCTTCTTGTCGGGGTCGGGCCAGAACATGGCGGTTGCAGCGAAGCCGGCCAGCCCGGCAGCCGTCGCACCCACCGCGATGGCCAGCCAGCGAAGGCGGCGGCGGCGCGGGGCTGCGGCCCGCGTCTGCTCGACCTCGTCGGCAGCCGCAACGGCCACCATTTCCAAGGTGCTGCGCGTGAAACGTTCGTCCACCCCGCCGGTGTCCAATTCGTCGAGCAACTGCCACGTATGGTCCAACTCCTGCATCGTCGCACGGACCTTCGCGTCGGTGGTAAGCAACTCCTCGATGCGGCGGCTGGCCTCCGCGTCCAGTTCACCATCGAGATAGGCCACCAACTGCTCTTGGAGGGCCGTGTCGATTTGTGCCGGTTGTTCGGACATAACGCACGCTAATCCTCGTCCGACGCACCGTTGCCGGGCGCCGGGCGATCGCCGTTCTCGAAATAAGGTTCCAACACCTCGCGGAGGTTGCACCGGGCCCGCGACAGCAGCGACTTCACCGCTTGCGGCGACATCTCCATGACTGCGGCGATGTCCGCGTAACACATCCCTTCGAACTTGTTCAACAACACGGCCAGCCGCTGCCGCTCGCTCAAGGCATCCAGCGCCATCCGCACGACCTCCCGCACCTCCGCTTTGTCAAGTTGCCGCGCGGGCATGGCGCCGCTGCTGGCCTGGATCATGCGGTCCAGGGGCCGCGCGCCCATCGGTCCGCTGTCGCGCGACGGCAACGTCACCTCCCGGCGCCGCGACTCGTTCCGCAGGGCGTTGGCCGCCGCGTGGTTGGCGATCGTAAACAACCAAGTGGCGAACTTCGCCGTCGGCTGGTAACTCTTGCGTGCCCGATACAGACGCAAGAACACCTCTTGGGCCAGGTCTTCGGCCCGGTCGCGGTTGCCGACCAGGTGATCCAACACGGAGACCAGCCGGCCTTGATAGCGCAACACCAGTTCCTCGAAGGCCGCCGCATTGTCGTCGCGCACCTCGAGCATCAACCGCACGTCGGGGTCGAGTGCGTATCGGCGGGCGGAGGATTCGCTGACGACCACAGCCATGTCCGTCACGGGTGCCGGTGGAGCGTCGTCTCGGCACAGTCCGAGACAGTCTATTCAGTGTAATCCCAAACGACGCCGTCGGCCACCCACCCGCTGCCGCGTCTTCCACCCCTTACTCTATAGAAACACCGGCGCCGGCCAGAGGTTTCTGGGGAAAGGCTGAGGGCGGAAGGGGGAAGGCGGAATCGTTGGTCGTCTGCATCCTTCATCCCTCCACCCTCCGCCTTCCGCCTTCCCCCCTCCGCAACTGCCCACAAGCTGCGTCAATCTTCTCCCCCTTACGGCGGCGGACCTCCGCGACGAGCCCCCCTTGCGTGAGGGTTTCAGTGAACTGTCTGACGGCCGCCGGCTGTGGGCCGCGAAACGGCAGCCCGGGCACTGCGTTGTACGGAATGACGTTGACCAACGCCGGCCGACCCTTCAGCAGCGCGACCAGTTGCCGGGCGTGCTCTGGCCGGTCGTTCACGTCCCGAAGCAGCACGTATTCATAAGTCACGCGGCGGCCGGTCTTCTCGAAGTAATAGTCCGCTGCCGCCAAGATCGCCGCGATGCCCACGTTGCGGTTGGCCGGCACGATCCGGTTGCGCAGCTCGTCGTCGGCCGCGTGCAGCGAGACGGCCAAGTGATACTGGCAGTCCATGTCGGCCAGGCGGCGGATGGCCGGCGGCAGGCCCACGGTCGAGATCGTGATCCGCCGCGCGCTGATGCCCAGGCCGTCAGCGTCGGCGGCCGCGGCCAATGCGGCAAGTACGTTGTCGAGGTTCGCCAGCGGCTCACCCATGCCCATCACGACGACGTGACTGAGTCGCTCTTCGGCGGACAGTAGTTGCTGGAGGCGGAGCATCTGCTCGATAATCTCGCCGTTAGTGAGATTGCGGACAACGCCGTCCATGCCGCTGGCGCAGAACGCGCAACCCATGCCGCAGCCGACCTGCGAACTGACGCAGATTGCGCAATGCCCGCGGTCGTTGCGGAGCAGCACGCACTCGACGCGTTGGTCGTCACCCATCTCGAGCAGGAGCTTCTCCGTACCGTCGTCGGCTTTACGGTGCGCGGCGATGCGAGTGGTCCAGAGAGCGAACTCCGAGGCCAATTGCCCGCGGAGCGGCTTGGGCAGGTCGGTCATCTCCTCAAAACCGCCGGCACGTCGCTGGAACACCCATTTCCGCACTTGACTCGCGCGAAACGCCGGCAACTCCCGGTTGATACACCACGTCCGCAGTTCCGCGGGCGTTTGCGTAAGGAGATGGATGGAGGCCGTCATGTGCTCATTCTACCACACTCGCAGAGGCGTCGCGCGGCAGGGTGGTGTCGAAGCGTTCGATGCGTGCGCCGAGTTGCCCGAGTTTTTCGTCCAGCCGCTGGTAGCCGCGGTCGAGGTGTTCGGCGTGGTCGACGCGGGTGGTGCCCTCGGCGGCCAGGCCCGCGAGCACCAAAGCGGCACTCGCCCGCAGGTCGGAGGCCGTGACCGCGGCGCCTGTGAGCTGTTCGACACCCGCGATCGCGGCCGCGCCCTCGCGGCACTCGATGCTGGCGCCCAACCGCCGCAGTTCGGCGACGTGCAGGAAGCGGCCGGGAAACACGCAGTCCCGCACCAAACTCCGGCCCCGCGCCAAGCACAATAGCGCCGTCAGTTGTGCCTGCACATCGGTGGGCACGCCCGGGTACGGCTCGGCCGTCACGTCGAGCGGTCGCGGCGGACAGTCGGCCGTAATGGTGATGTCGTGGGGCAGGTTGCTGACCTGCCTCAACCGCCGTAAGACGAGTTTCCAACTCGTTTCGGGCGAGTTGAAAACTCGCCCTACGGGCAGGTTGGAAACCTGCCCAACGACGCAACCGGCCGCGCGGAGGCACGAGAATACGGCGGCCAGATGTTCGGGCACCACGCCGCAAACAGTGGCCGAACCGCCCGCAATGGCCACGGCCAGGAGCAGCGTAGCGGCTTCGATGCGGTCGGGAATGACGCGGTACGCTCCGCCGCCGAGTTCGTCGACGCCCATGACGCGGATGGTCGGCGTACCCAGCCCGTCGATCTTCGCACCCAAGGAGTTGAGGAAGTTGCCCAGGTCGACAATTTCCGGCTCGACGGCCGCGCCGGTGATCGTGGTCGTGCCTTGCGCCAGCACGGCTGCGCTAAGGACGTTGGCCGTACCGGTCACGGTCGGGCCGCAAGGTCCGCGCATCGACACGGTCGCCCCGCGGAGCCGCGCAGCCCGGGCGACGACGCAGCCGCGCTCCACCAAGATGTTCGCGCCCAGTGCAGCCAGTCCCTTCAGGTGCAGATCGACGGGCCGGTCGCCAATGCTGCAGCCGCCGGGAAGCGGCACCACGGCCCGGCCCCGCCGCGCCAGGAGCGGACCGAGGACGCAGAAGCTGGCCCGCATGCGACGGACCAGACGCAGCGGCGCGCGGATTGGCGCGGCGTCGTCGGTCGTAAGCGACAGACCGTCCGCCGTCCGCCGCGATTGGACGCCCAGATGCCGCAACAGATTCCGGAGCGTGCGGACATCGGCCAGTTGCGGCACGCCGAGCAACTCGACCGGCTCGGACGCCAGGATCGACGCCGCCATCATCGGCAGCACGGCGTTCTTCGATCCGCTCACGCGGACCGAACCGCACAGAGGCACACCGCCGGTGATGAGGAAGGAAGACATTGGCACTTCCCCTTATCTTACTGAGGAAGGTCTTTTCAATCCATACGTTGAGTTCCTTGGCCGTGTCGAGATACCCATTGGTATCGGTCCGATTGGCTAGGAGGTAACGGATCGTGTCGAGGCAGTCGTAGTTGGTGCGGAAGTGGTCGTTTCCGTTGAGCTTGTCCAGGGTCTCGAACAGCATGACCGCGTAAATCACGCTGCTCGAGTAATCCTCAATCACCTTTTCGGTCTTAGGATCGACGCGGAACGGCCAGGTGCCGGGACCAACGAGTTCACTCCCCACACGGCTAGGTCTTCGACATTGGACCTGCCGGGCGAATACCCGGCCGACGTTTTCGACTACGGGGCCCGGCGCCGGCGGGAGCACAAGCCGAACGGACTTCGTCGCCTGGGCGCGCAGCGGCGCCGTAGTCCCACCCAACAGAAAAGCCATCAAAAGCAACAGGGCTGACCGTTCGGCGCCGTGGAAGATCGCGGAGCGAATTACCGTAATCGGGCGTTTCATTCGGTGGGCGCTTTCCGGGGCGTTGGCTGCGGACAGTATTCCTCGTTCAGCTTCTCAAGGACTTGAGGAACCAACTCCTTGTTGTCGCGGTGGGCGAACGCCTCGGTGAACGGATCGCCGGTGCGGCGCATGAGCGCGAGGAGTTCCTGACGCATGGCCTCGATCTCGGCCTGCCGCGTCAGGTCGCCGATGAGGTTGGTGCGCTCGCAGCGGTCGTTGGTCAGGTCGTAGAACTCTTCGGGAACGCGGTATAGGTAGAATTCGGTGCGGGCCTTGATGTCCGGGTTGGTCGCGGCGGCAGCGAGCATGGCTTTCCAGGTCAGGCCGGCCATGTTCTCGGTCTGGTATTCGCGCTTGCCGTCGCTCCACGCGTTCCAGATGTATGCGCAGTCCTTGGTGCGGACGCACCGCATCGGCAGCCAACGGTTGCCGAAGGCGGCATTGTAGAAGGTAAAGACGCGGTCCCAGCCGGCCATCTTCTCGCCCTTGAGGGCGGGCAGGAACGAACGGCCGTCGATGCCGGGAATGGGCGGCAGGCCGGCGGCCTCGAGCAGCGTGGGCGTGAAGTCGAGCGTCGAGACGAGATGGTCGCGGTCCACGCCGCCGGGCTTGACGACCCCGGGCCAGCGCACGATCAGTCCGCCGCGGGAACTGTTCTCGTAGTCGTTCGATTTTGCGAAGGGGAACGACATCCCGTGGTCGCCGCCGTAGAACATCACGAGCGTGTTGTCGGCGAAGCCCTCTTCCTTGAGAACGCCGAGCACCGCGCCCAGGGCATCGTCGAGACGCCGGACGTTGGTGTAGTAGCCGGCCAATTCCCGGCGGATTTCCGGCAGGTTCTCGAGAAAGCCGGGCACCGCGGTGATTTCGTCCGGCTTGATCCAACGGCTGGGCGGCTCGCCGCCGGCAAGGTCACCGGGGCCGTTGATGCCGATGAACGGGCGATGCGGGTCGTAGCAGTTCACGTTGTGGAAGAACGGGCGGCGTTGCTCGCGGGCCATCTTCAGGAACTTCCGCGTCGCCGCCGCAAGTTGCGTCGGGTGTCGGCTGATCCTGTCGTCCGCAGTGTCTACGCAGAACTTCTCCGTCGGCAGGTGGTGCCGGCCTTTGCCGAACATGGAGATCAGGTAACCGGCGTCGTGGAGTTGTTGGTTGAGGGTCCGCACTTCCGGCTTGATCGGGAAGAAGCCCATGGAGCCGTTGCGATGGGGGAAGAGTCCGGTCTGCATGATCTGCCGCACCGGCTGGCAGACGGCCACCGTGGAGTAGGCGTAATGAAAGCGGATGCCTTCGGTCGCGAGCCGGTCCACGTTGGGCGTAAGATCTTTGATCGGGCAGCCGTAGCAGCCCGCCGAGTCGTAGTTCATGTCGTCGGCGGTGAAGAACAAGATATTCAACGGCGGCGCCGCGGCGAGCGCGGCCGCTGGCAGCAACAGCACGGCGAGAATAGCAGGAAGTGTCTTCTTCATTCGTATTTCTATTTGATTCCGACGGTTCAGTGATTCGCTCGCCTGCCGGCGGCACCAAGGGCAATTCCAGCCATGCCGATCCGATATCGCGGCGCATGTGGCTCTTGTTGTCCCTATTCTTCGGCCATTATCGTCACTTCACCTGCGGAGGCCTCATGGGCATGGAATGGGCGGACTGTAAACCGCCGCCGGCCGGTGCGGTAGTGACAACTTCAGTTCGGGGGTCTGTTTCCGCTGGGCGTACACGTCGGTCAGCCACGCTTCGTGCTTCTGCTGTAGCTTGCGGACGTGCTCGGAATGATCCGCCAGGAGGTTGCGGCCCTCGCCGAGGTCATCGACGAGGTTGTAGAGTTCCTGCAGCTGGCTCCCCCTGCCCAGCAGTTTCCACGGTCCTTCGCGCACGGCCCAGCGGTCTTCCAGCAGCCAGTGCAGCGCCCGGCCTTCCAACCCGGCCTGCTGGGTCAGCACATCGACGAGATTGACGCCGTCAGGTTGAAGTCCTTTCGGAAGACTCGCGCCGGCCAGCCCCGCGAAGGTGGCGAACCAGTCCATGCCCATCACCGTTTGACCGCAGAGCGAGCCGGCGGCGATTCGCCCGGGCCAACAGGCGATGCATGGCACGCGGTGGCCTCCTTCGGTGAGCTGGCCCTTGAGGCCCTTCAGCGGGCCGTTGGCGGCGATGCCGCGCGGATTGTCTGCGCCGTTGTCCGAACAGAAGACCAGCAGCGTATTCTTCTCCAGACCGTTCTCGCGCAGGGCTTGGCGGATCCGCCCGACCCCATCGTCCAAAGTCCCGATCATCTCAACATAGGTTGCGCTACCCGCTTTCGCAGATCCAGGGTCGCGGCCCTGGAGGGGAACGTGCGGCGCGCCGTAGTTGAGCCACAGCAGAAACGGCTGCCCGCGGTGGCGCCGGATGAAATCGACCGCGTAGCGTGTCAGCAAATCGGTG
>Ga0233425_10011679_pt1 | contig 10168 bp, 10 predicted proteins | sample Watercolumn_Towu_2_FD_181712 | JGI IMG/M metagenome (GOLD analysis project Ga0233425, IMG submission 181712) | Freshwater microbial communities from Lake Towuti, South Sulawesi, Indonesia - Watercolumn_Towuti2014_140_MG | ecosystem: Environmental > Aquatic > Freshwater > Lake | place... | reverse complement strand
ATGAAGCAGTTCATTGCCCTCTTCAACGAACCAGTTAAGAAAGGCGAGCAGGTTCGTTTCGACTACCTGCCCGGAACGGGAACGGTCGTCACGATCAAAGATCGCGAGCGAGCAACCATTCCCGGGCATGACTTTATGGTGGCCTTGTGGAGCGTCTGGTTCGGGAAATCTCCACCTTCGGAATCGCTCAAGATGGAGATGCTGGGGAAATGAGCCCACTCTGAGTAAGGGTGTCTGCCTTCGCCTGAGACGTTCTTTAGTGAAATGATCAGGCCGCGGCAGCCCCCAGTTCAAAGCCCAACTCGAGGGCCTTTTGGTTCATTTCCAGGAACGCCGGGGGGATGCGGTCCGAGAGCATCTTCATGACCGAGTCCTGCCTGACCACCTGGGTCAGAGCGACCACCGCCCCCAGCATGCAGATGTTGAGGACGATCGGCTTGCCGACCTTCTCCATCACCGTGTGATACATGGGAAGCTCTACCTGTATCGCGTCCACCGTCCGTTCGGTGCGGACGTAGCGCTTGTCGGTGATCAAGAGGCCGCCGGGGCGGATGATGCGGGAGAACTTCAAGTAAGCTTCCTGGGTGAGGCACACCAGCACGTTGGCCTGGTTGACCTTCGGGTAGTAGATCTCAGAGTCGGAAATGATCACGTCGGTTCGCGTCGCCCCACCTCTGGCGGCGGCACCATAGATCTGTGTTTGTACCGCATTGAGGTTTTCGTGCAAAACCGCCGCCTCCGCGAGAATGATGGCGGCCGTGATCACTCCCTGCCCTCCTGAGCCGGTAAATACCAAGCTTGACTTCTCGGCCATTATCTTTTCTCCTTCGCCCGCGCGATGACGGTGTCATAGGCCTCGCAGTATTCCGGCAGTTCCTTGCGTACAAAAACGCCCCGCTCGACGAGTTCCGGGTTTTCTTCCTTGGCTTGTGAACCAATCGGGGTGGTGGTCTTCTGGAGGACCTTGAGCATATCGACCGCATCCCCCTGTTTGTTGCGGCGCCCGAAATAGGTCGGACACGGGGACATGACTTCGACCACCGAAAACCCTTTGTGGAGAATGGCCTCCTGGAGGATCTCGCTCACCTGCTGGGCATGGAAGGCTGTGCTTCGTGCCACAAAGGTCGCCCCAGCAGCAGTGGCCAGTTGAACCACATCAAAGCTCTGGTCGACGCTCGTGTAAGGAGCGGTGCTGGCGAGGATCCCATAGCCGGAAAGGGGCGAGTACTGCCCCCCGGTCATCCCGTAGATCCGGTTGTTCATGACGATGGCGGTGATGTTGATATTGCGCCGGGCCGCATGGATGAAGTGATTGCCCCCGATGGCCAAAGCGTCCCCGTCTCCCATGGGGACGATGACATGCAGTTCCGGGCGGCTGAGCTTGACCCCAGTGGCAAATGCCAGGGCACGGCCGTGGAGGGTGTGGAGGGTGTGAAAATCGAGGTATCCAGCGATGCGTGCGGAACAGCCGATGCCAGAGACCATCACAATGTCGTTCTTAGGGATCTTGAGCTTGTCCACCGCCCGGATGAGACTGTTCAGAGTCGTGCCGTGTCCGCAGCCTGCGCACCAAATGTGAGGAAAGAAACGTTCCCGTATATAATCCTTGACCGCCATGGCCTAAACTCCCTTTCCCTGGATCAAACGCAGGGTCTTTTCGATATCGCTCGGACTGATGAAGACTCCGTCCACTCGGTTCGACAAGAAAACCCGCTCCGGTCGATCAACGGCCAGCCGGACGGGCTGACAGAGCTGGCCCATATTCATCTCCACCACCAGCACCGTCCCCGCCCCGGCGGCCTTCTCTCGAACCAGGTTGGCAGGAAAGGGCCACAGGGTGAGAAGTTCCAGGAGCCCGAAACGCTCCCCGCGCCTGCGGTACTTCTCGACCACCTCACGGGCGGAGCGGGCGGAAGACCCATACGAGATCAGCAGGCAATTGGCATCCTTGGTGTAAAATTCCTTGAAGTGGGCCAACTGGTTGGCGCGGTTTTCGATCTTATCCATCAGGTGATGGAGCAGTTCGTTGACGATGACCGGTTCATCCGAGGGAAAACCCCACATGTCGTGGTACAGACCGGTCACATTGTAGCGGTGTACGCCCCCGAAATCCGACATGGGCAGCCGCCCATCCTCACGGGCCAGGTAAGGGTGGTAATTGACGCCCTGCTTGACCGAGGTTCGCAAACGCTCCACCACCGGAATCGCCCCAGGTTCGGGCAATACCAGCCGCTCCCGCATGTGCCCGACGACCTCATCGAAGAGCAGCACCACCGGGGTGCGGTAGGTCTCGGCGATGTTGAAGGCCTCGACGGTCATGTTGAACACATCCTGGTGATTGGAGGCGGTCAGGACCACGATGGCATGGTCGCCGTGAGTCCCCCAGCGTGCCTGATTGACATCGCCCTGATGGACGTGAGTGGGGATGCCGGTCGACGGCCCCCCGCGCTGCACGTTGACGACGACACAGGGGATCTCCGCCATGATGGCGTAGCCAAGGGCTTCCTGCTTCAGTGAGAAGCCTGGCCCGGAGGTTGCCGTCATGACCTTGCACCCTGTCAATGATGCCCCGAGGATGGCACACATCGAAGCGATTTCGTCTTCCATCTGGATGAATTTCCCGCCGATCTTCGGCAGTCGGGAAGACAACTGTTCGGCGATTTCTGTCGAAGGGGTGATGGGGTAGCCGGCAAAGAAGTTGCACCCCGCATACAGCGCTCCCTCGACGCACGCCTCGTTGCCTTGAACAAATCGGATATTCCCGCTCATACCGCTTTCCCCTCACCCTCTTCTTCCTCAATCACTTCGATGGCCAAATCCGGACAGCGCATCTCACACAACCTGCACGCCACACATTCTTCCGGACGCGCCGGGACCGCCTTGTCAAGTTCATCCATCTCCAACACCTGCCTGGCGCAAAACGCCATGCAGATCCCGCATCCCTTGCACCACTCCCGGTTGATCCGGTGCTCCTTCAACTTCCGTTTTGTCATGCGACCCTCCAACTACTGCCATTAGGTTTGAAAACCCTCTTTCTTACCCCAGTTCATTACGGCAAACGTCTTCATCCAGTTCCTGTGTTGGAGCTCCCCTCCCTTGATGGGAGGGGCCGGGGGAGGGTGGAATCAAGTGGTATTCAACACCCCCACCTAACCTCCCCCGTCGAGGGGGAGGGACGGAGCGCAGACTTTCGCACAGTTGCACTAGGGTGCGACAAAACCTTCCCACCTCTGTTGGAGCTTCGGATCCTGGACGGTTTCCATCAGGTATTCGGCAAAGGCCGCACCCGTGGCACCTGTGGGACGGCCCGTGACAACCAGTCTCTTTTCGTATTGGCCGCACACGTCGAGCGCCATCTCGAGCCGTTTGCCTTTCTCCGGATGGCCGATGTGGTTGAGCAGCATTGCTGCAGCACGGATCATGCTGGCAGGGTCCGCGTAGTGAGCTCGGCCTTCGTTGACCATGCGTGGAGCAGAGCCGTGAATGGCTTCAAACATCGCATATCGCTTCCCGATGTTGGCACTCCCTGCAGTGCCCACGCCGCCCTGAAATTCCGCTGCTTCGTCGGTCAGGATGTCACCGTAGAGGTTGGGCAGGACCATCACCTGGAAGTCTCGACGGCGCTTTTCGTCGATGAGTTTGGCCGTCATGATGTCGATGTACCAATCGTCGGCTTCGATTTCGGGATATTCGGAAGCAATCCGGTAGAAGTTCTCGAGGAAACGGCCGTCGGTAGTCTTGACGACGTTAGCCTTGGTGATGCAGGTCACGCGGGTGCGACGGTTCTTGTTCGCATGTTCAAAGGCCAACCGGCAGATGCGATCGGAGCCCGGCGCTGTGATCAGGCGAAAGTCAATGGCGATGTCCTTGTCGACGTCGAGGCCGAAGGGGCCAAGCGCGTAAAGGTCTTCTGTGTTCTCACGGAAAAAGATCCAGTCGATACCCTGCTGAGGAATGCGCACGGGCCGGACGTTGGCAAACAGGTCGAGTTCTTTTCGCATGGCTACGTTGCAGCTCTCGATGTTCGGCCAGGGGTCACCTTTGCGGGGTGTTGTGGTGGGGCCTTTGAGTGTGACGTGATGCCCTTTGAGCTCGGCCAACACATCGTCCGGGATGGCCTTCATGTTGGCAACGCGATTCTCGATGGTGAGGCCTTCGATGTCGTCGATCACCACCTTGCCGTTCCTGACCTCGTCCCCAAGCATGAATTCAAGGACCCGGCGAGCATCCCTCGCAATATGCGGGCCGATGCCGTCGCCGCCCAGGACCCCGATCTTGATCGGGTTGATCGTGGAATAATCGATCCAGTCGGCAGAGGATTTGAGCTCCTCCATACGCCTCATCTGGTCTTCGAGGAGTCTCCCGAAATGTTCCTTGGCTCTCTCAATGGCACCGCTATCCATCGTGCTCTTCCTCACTGTGTGTGAAAGACCTGTTGAAAGTGAAATGCCAGTACAATTGTTTAAGGGGAAATCCCCTCAGGTGTGAAAAGGGTTCTTAACAATCAGGCCGTCCAGGCGAAAACCGTGCTGGAGGTCTTCCGAGAGCACTTGAGAACATCCTGCGGACTTAGCTGCCTGCAGGATGAGAGCATCCCAGAACGAAAAGGAATGCTTTCTATGAAGATGGATTGCGGCCAAAACCATCTCAAGATTAGCAGCGACGATATCCAAGATAGATATATAGTGAATGAACTCAAGGGCATCTTCCGTCGAGATGGGGGCAACTATCCTTCCGGTGGCCACTTGATAGAATTCTTGAACCACTTGAATACTGATGACGCCTGATTCGTTTTCGATATGTTCACGAATCAGTACACGAGCGATATCTCTCTTCGGTGTCGTCTCCGGTGAGGCATCGATCGCGTAGACAAAGATGTTGGTGTCGAGGAAGATCTTATCTCTCATGGATCTCGTCGCGGCTCCAGGTCTTCTTCCCCACTCTGGCATGGCTTCGTGCATAGAACTCGTCGAGGCCTCTCAGAGTGGCTTCACGCCTGAGATCGGTCGCTACGAATTCCTCCAGCCTTTCCTTGACGATAGCATTGATCGAGGTCTTCCTCAGGGTAGCCAGCAACCGCGCCTTCGTCAGCAATTCATCGTCGATCTTCAAAGTGACATTGGCCATTCTGCGCCCTTTCTTCTAATGGCATGCTACAGAAGCTTCATTTATCGTGACACTTCGCCAAGTCATCATAACGATTCCGTGGTGCGCTCCCCGGACAAAGAACGATTAGCACGAAAGTTGTGCTAAGTCAAGGAACATGACAGGAACGAAGGGATTTCTTCGTGCTCTTCGCGTCCTTCGTGGTTTGAAGGAAGGCTGAAATGAGTGCAAATAATCTTTGGACGACCGCTAAGAGAGCATCTCAAAATTCCCCTCCCTCGATGGGAGGGGTTAGGGGAGGGTGGATGCAGCTCATGAACAACACCCCCACCCAACCTCCCCCATCGAGGGGGAGGAGTAAGAATCAGTTTTGAGATAATTCCTAATACTACAACGATACTTTGGTAAAGCCCTCATCCATGTGGGGCAGGCTTTCCAGCCTGCTATGCCAACTTGGCCAATAGGCGGGCTAGAAAGCCCGCTCCACAGATCAAGACTCACAGCAAAAACCTCGTTGTAGTACTAAGTCCCACGATAGTAGGCGAGGCGTCTGGCATACGGTCGAAAGGAGTCCACCAGCCGGTGTTGTTCCAGGACCGTAAGGGGTTGGAATCGTCGGCCGATCTCGGCCAGGACCTTGACCTCCTCGGGGGAGGAGCATCCCACAACCACAAGATCAACAGCTTGAGAAAGGGCAAAGCGGATCAAAACCTCCGCCGTCAAGCCTGATTGCGGTGCCAGATAATGAGAGGCACCCAGGACTTTCATGCCGATGATCGCAATCCCCTTTTCCCGAGCTGCCGGCAGAGTCACATCCAGAAAACCTCCGAGCACGCCTTCAACAGGGTTGACAGGCAGCAGCACCGAATCAACAGGCCATTCTTTCACAGCCCGGGTGAGAATGGCAGGATCGTGATGGCCCGTCACCCCGATGAATCGTACTTTGCCCCTGGTTTTTGCTTCGAGAAATGCTTCCAGGGCTCCTCCGGGCCCGGCAATTCTGCGGAAGTCGTCGTCCGTTCGCAAATCATGGATTTGCCAGAGGTCGAGGTGTTCGATGTGCATGGTGGATAGAGTGTCTTCCAGGTCGGCCAGAGCACCCTTCTTGGTTCGTTCGGCCGATTTGCCTGCTTGAAAGACACCCGCCCGAGCTTCCGGACGCTCGGACCAGATCAGACCGTAATAGCCTTCACTCCCGGCATAGGCTTTGGCGCAGTCGTAATAGGTAATTCCCTGGTCGATAGCTTCGCTGATGACTGCTCCGGCCGCCTTGTCCCGGCCAAAGGTCCTGAGCATTCCCTCACCGCCAAGACCCACGATGGTCAAATGACTGCCGGTTGTTCCGAAAGCTCTCGTTTGTATGGCGGGATTCCTTTCCTGCATGCAAAGTGATCTTAATGATATGCCTGTGTCGCATGGGTGTCAACCCTTGCGGCCTGAGTCCCCCTTTCGGTTTTTCTTGCGAGCGCCGGAGAAAGTGTCTAAAAAAAGATCTTGGAGGCGGTGAGGCAATACCATCGGATTCGATGGAAGGATCAATCAAACGATGCCCTATTCTGTTATCGTCAAGCGAAATAAGGAGTGATGCTATGAAGAAGCCATGGCCGAAACATCCACTGATCTATGAAATCAACACTTGGGTCTGGCTCCGGGAGTTGGGCCAAAAGTACCGGCGCTCCATCACCCTTGCCTCCGTTCCACCAGAAGAATGGGATGCTCTTGGTTCTTTCGGCTTCGACGCCGTCTGGCTGATGGGCGTCTGGGAACGCAGCCCGGAGGGGATTAGGATTTCCATGAACAACCCGGGCCTTCTGGCTGATTTCCGCCGGGCGCTTCCCGATTTTTCGGACGAGGACAATGTCGGTTCCCCCTACTGCGTACGCCGCTACATCGTCGATTCCAGGCTTGGGGGCAGAGTGGGGTTGGCTTTTGCCCGGGAGCAGCTCGCCAAAAGAGGCATGCTGTTGGTCCTGGATTATGTCCCCAACCACGTGGCGCCCGACCATCCATGGGCGCTCGAACACCCAGAGTACTTCATTCAGGGTGAGGCCGAAGATCTTGAGAACAACCCTGCCGCTTTTCTCAAGATAGGCGAGAAGATCATCGCCTGTGGCAGGGACCCGTATTTCCCCGCCTGGCCCGATGTGCTGCAGCTCAATGCTTTCCATCCCGGCCTGCGTCAGGCAGCCGTCGAAACCGTCACCGAAATTGCTTCCCAATGCGATGGCATGCGATGCGACATGGCCATGCTGCTCATGAATCCCATTTTCGAACGGACTTGGGGGGGACGGGCCGGATCGTGGCCCGAGGTGGAATACTGGCCGGAGCTCATCGGGGCGGTGAAAAGAGAGCATCCCCAAACAAGATTCATCGCAGAAGCCTACTGGGACCTTGAATGGGAGCTGCAGCAGCAGGGTTTTGACTACTGTTACGACAAGCGCCTCTATGACCGGCTGGAACACGACCCGGCCGAGACCGTAAGGCTCCATCTTTGTGCCGACCTTGCCTATCAGGAGAAGCTGGTGCGGTTCATCGAAAACCATGATGAACCGAGAGCGGCCATCACCTTCTATCCCCCGAAGCATCGCGCTGCAGCCGTCATGGTGGCGACTCTGCCCGGCGCGAGGCTCTTCCACCAAGGGCAATTCGATGGGCGGAAGGTGAGGCTGCCGGTCTTTCTCTCCAGAAGCCCTGAAGAGCCTGTTGATGAAGAGCTTCAGGCCTTTTACCGGAAGCTGCTCCAGGTCGTCAACACGGATGCGTTCCGTGAGGGGGACTGGCACTTGTGCGAGCGAGAGGGCTGGCCCGACAACCAGAGTCATCTCAACCTGGTGGCCTGGTGTCGGCGTCACGGCGAGGAGCGTTATCTCATCGTCGTCAGCCTGTCGGGCCATCATTCGCAGGCATTGGTGCGGGTCCCATTCGACGAGCTTGGCGGGCGGTTCTGGCGACTGACCGATGTGCTGACCGGGGAAGAGTTTGAACGCGACGGGACCCAGATGCTCAGCCCGGGGCTGTATGTAGATTTGAGAGCCTGGGGGGTTCATTTTCTCAGACTTGCTCAGATCTAGTGCAACTGTGCAAACGTCTGCACTCCGTCCCTCCCCCTCGATGGGGGAGGTTAGGTGGGGGTGAAAACGAGCTGGATCAACCCCCCTCCCCCAGCCCCTCCCACCAAGGGAGGGGAGCTTCAACACAGGAACTGGATGAAGACTTTTGCCGTAATAAACTAGCAGCCGGGAGCACCCTTTCAAACAAGATGAGCGGAAGGAAGCTTAATGATTACAAGGAGAAGTGGAATACTGCTGCATATCAGTTCTCTGCCATCCCCGCATGGCATTGGAGACTTCGGGCCGGAGGCCTTCCGCTTCGTGGACTTTCTTCATGCAGCCGGACAAAGCCTGTGGCAGGTCTTACCCCTCAATCCCACGGCAGCCGGCTATGGTAATTCGCCATATTCAAGCTTTTCGGCGTTTGCCGGAAATCCTTTGTTCATAAGCCTGGAGCGGCTTGTTGAGGCGGGGTTGCTCGCTGCGTCCGACCTGGAAGGCGCTCCCTCGTTTTCGGCTGGAAGGGTTGATTACGAGGCTGTGACCACCTTCAAGCTCCAGTGTCTTCAGACCGCGGGCGCCGGCTATGGAAGGGCGGGCCAGGCGAAAGACCCGGAGTTCCAATCTTTTTGCAGTGCAAACGCATGCTGGTTGGATGGCTACACGCTTTTCGCAGCCCTTAAAGCGCACTTCTCAGGCGCGCCGTGGTACGAGTGGCCCGGGGAATTGAGGGACCTGGAGGAGGACGCTGTTCGGGAAATGAGGGCGATGCTCGCGGAGACGATCTTTCGAGAGAAGTTCTTTCAATATACCTTCTTCAGGCAATGGAAGGAGCTCAAGGAGTACTGCAATCGGAAGAGCGTCCAGGTCATGGGCGATGTGCCCATTTACGTAAGCCTGGACAGTGCGGACGTCTGGTGCAACCCGGGTATTTTCAAGCTCGACGAGCAAAGAAGACCACTCTTTGTTGCAGGAGTTCCTCCCGATTACTTCAGCGTGACCGGTCAGCGCTGGGGAAATCCGGTCTATGACTGGGATGCTTTGAAGGAGGGCCGTTATGAATGGTGGGTCGAGCGGTTCGAGCACACTCTGAGGCTCTTCGATCTGGTGAGGATCGATCATTTCAGGGGATTTGCAGGGTACTGGGAGATTCCTGCTTCTGAAGAGACCGCCGTGAGGGGGCAGTGGGTGGAGGCACCAGCTCGGGATTTCTTCAATGCGCTGTTCAGGCGCTTTGCCCTTCTTCCGATCGTCGCGGAGGACCTGGGAGTGATTACGCCCGACGTTCGTGAGGTGATGGACTCGTTTCGATTCCCGGGCATGAAAGTGCTCCAGTTCGCCTTCTACGGTGAAGTTGCCGAGAACTCCTATGCACCCCACCATCATATCCAGGACTGTGTCGTCTATACCGGGACTCACGACAACAACACCACCAGGGGATGGTTCAGAAGAGAGCTGAATGACTCCGACAGGGACCGATTGATGCAGTATCTGGGTCGCTCGGTGGACGAAGAGAACGTACACTGGCACATGATAAGAGAGGCCATGGTGTCCGTTGCGAATACCTGCATGGTCCCTTTGCAGGACTTTCTTGGCCTTGATGAAGAGGCGCGGATGAATCTGCCTGCAACGGCCCACGGGAACTGGCAGTGGAGATTTCAACGCGAAGATCTGACTCCTGATCTGGCACGGAGGATTTCCGGGCTGACCCATATGTATGGGAGAGGCTAGTGCAACTGTGCAAACGTCTGCACTCCGTCCCTCCCCCTTGACGGGAGGGGCTGGAGGAGGGTGGAAACAACCGATGTGCAACACCCCCACCCAACCTCCCCCGTCGAGGGGGAGGAGCTTAATTTACCAGCATTGCCATCGAAGGGGAGGAGACGCAAGGAATTTTGAGATAGTTTCTAAAGGAAACGGGCACCCGTGAAAGGAACCGGCCCTTCCGGGGCCACCATTCATTTGGTCGGATCGATAAGCTGCAAGCCCTTGAAGAAGCTCCTATAGAAACC
>Ga0233425_10011678_pt1 | contig 10169 bp, 3 predicted proteins | sample Watercolumn_Towu_2_FD_181712 | JGI IMG/M metagenome (GOLD analysis project Ga0233425, IMG submission 181712) | Freshwater microbial communities from Lake Towuti, South Sulawesi, Indonesia - Watercolumn_Towuti2014_140_MG | ecosystem: Environmental > Aquatic > Freshwater > Lake | place: Indonesia... | reverse complement strand
GTGCTGGAGTTCGCGAAGAAGACGCGCGCGCTGATTCCGAAGCAGCGGCAGATCGGGATGTTCTTCGGCTACATCCTCGAGCTGACCCGCACGCGGCTGGTCTGGGCCGGGCATCTGGAGTATGAGCGGCTCTACAGTTCGCCCGACATTGATTTCTTCATCAGCCCCGGCACGTATGCCGACCGGCCGATGGGCGGCGGCAGCGGCTTCATGGTGCCGAACGCGACGCGGCGGCTGAACAAGAAGGGCTTCCTCCACGAGATAGATCACCGCACGCCGACCTATAACGTCCACCTCGACGAGTTCGTCTCCATCGCGTGGATGGTGCCGTGGAAAGACCAGGCCGAGACCGACGCCGGCCTGAAGCGCGAGTTTGCGCTGGCGATCGGCAGCCAGACTTCGTTGTGGTGCTTCGACATGTGGGGCGGCGTGTTCAAGACGCCGGAGACCCTGAAGATTGTCGCGCAGAGCAAGAAACTCTGGGACCGTTTCGCCGCGCAGCCGCTCAAGACGCGCGCCGAGGTCGCGCTCGTGGTGGACCCGCAGAGCGCGCGCTACATCAACGACCTGAACGCCGTCGTGCCGCAGATCTACCAGGGCACGCGCAACAAGCTCAACCGCCTCGGCGCGCCGTTCGAGGTCTTCTCCTTCAACGACCTGCCGCACGCCGACCTCGCCCAATACCGCCTGTTCGTCTTCCCCGGCCTCTTCGAGATGACGCCGGAAAAGATGGACGTGCTCCGCAAATGTGTCCTCAACAACAACCGCACCGCGCTCTTCCTCTACGCGCCCGGCATCAGCGACGGCAAGAGTCTCGACCCCGCGCGTGTGAAGGCGCTCACCGGCACCGCGTTCAAGACACCCGGCGTCAGCACCGTGCAGCGCGACGGTTGGAAGTCTGTCTATGTCGCCAGCTACGCCGACCTGACCCCGGCGGTGTTGAAGCAAGCCGCGCGCGAGGCCGGCGTGACGATCTACTGCGAGGACGAGGTTCCCGTCTATGCCAACGAGCGCCTCGTGACGATCCACATGGCGCAGGGTGGCGAGAAGACCATCACGCTGCCCGTTGACTGCCGCCAAGTCCGCGAACTCTACACAGACCAACTCGTGCCGGTGGCAAGCCGGCAATTCCGCCACACGTTCAAGACGCCCGACACGGCGATGTTTGAATTGATTCGGTAATATGACCTCCATTCGCTTCTTCATACTCATCTTGTGCCTCGCTGCGTTTTCCATCGCCAACGCAGAAGTTGTGCGCGTGGAGATCGTTGAACGCTCCGCCGTGGGCGCCACGGGCTACGAGCAGATTGTCGGGCGGCTGCATTTTGAGATTGATCCGGCGCATCCGCGCAACCGCATCATCGCCGATGCCGAGCTGGCGCCGAGGAATGCGGCGGGACGGGTGGAGTTCTCCGCCGATCTCCGCATCCTGAAACCCAGGGAGGCCGGGCGCGGCAACGGCGCGGCTTGGGTGGAGATTCCCAACCGGGGTGGCAAGAGCGGCGTGAACAGCTTCATCACCAAGCACGGCTTCACGGTCATGCAAGTCGGCTGGGAGTTCGATGTGCCAAACCAGAAGGACAAGGTTCGCATCAAGGTGCCGACCGCGCGGCAGAAAGACGGCAAGCCGATTCGCGGCGTGGTGCGCGCGGCGTTCACGCCGGACAAGCCCGCGGAGCCGTTCACCCTCAACGATCTGGCGGATTATCCGCCCGTGGACGCCACCGGGCCGGACAGCCGGTTAATCGTGCGCGCGGCCTCGGCGTTCCCGGCCGGCAAGGAACTGCCGCGCAGCCAATGGCGGCTGGAAGGCCAGCGCGTGACACTGGAGGGCGGCTTCGAGCCGGGCAGGACGTATGAGATTTCCTACCTCGCGGAAAACCCGCCGGTGGCGGGCCTGGGCCTTGCGGCGATCCGCGATGCGGTGGCGTGGCTGAAACACGACGCCGGCTCGCTGGCCCCGGTGCGCCACGCTTCTGCCTTCGGCTCGTCGCAATGCGGCCGGCTCCTGCGCGAGTTTGTCTATCTCGGTTTCAACACCGACGAGCAGGATCGGCAGGCGCTGGATGGCGTGATGGCACACGTCGCCGGCGCGGGCCGGCTGGACATCAACCGCCGCTGGTCGGCGCCGCGCAAGGTCGCCGCCTACGAGACCGCGTCCTATCCCTTCACCGACACCGCACAGAAGGATCCCGTCAGCGGCATCAAGGAAGGCGTGCAGGAAAACCCGCGCGTGACGCACCGGCCGAAGACCTTCTACATGAACACGGCGGCGGAATACTGGGGCGCGGGCCGCGTGGCGGGCTTGTCGCACACCAGCCCCGACGGCAAGCGCGACGTTCCGCTGCCGGACAACGTGCGGTCCTATTTCTTCGCCGGCACGCAGCACGGAGCGGCGACCTTCCCACCCACGGCTCCGGCGAAGGACGGCCAACTCGCCAATCCCGTCAGCGCCAGCCCCGTCGTCACCGCCCTGCGCCTCGCGATGCATCGCTGGGTCACCGAAGGCACGCTGCCGCCGCCGAGCGCCTATCCCAAACTCAGCGACGGCACACTGGTGCCCGTGGCGAAGGTTCGCTTCCCCGCCCTGCCGGGCATCGCGTCGCCCCGGAGCGCGACGGGCGGGCCGCGCCTGCGAAATCCGAATTGGCCGAACGGCGCGGGCGCCGGCGCAAAACTGCCGCTGCTGGTGCCGCAGGTGGATGCGGATGGCAACGACCTCGCCGGCATCCGGATGCCGGATGTCAGCGTGCCACTGGGCACCTGCACCGGCTGGGTGTTCCGTCCCGCCTCGATGGGCGCGCCCCACGAGATGATGCCGCTGCGGGGTTCATGGATTCCCTTCGCCGCCACGCGCGAGCAACGGGAGCGGGCCGGCGACCCGCGTCCGTCGCTCGGCGAGCGTTACGCTTCCAAGGAAGCCTGGCTGGCGCGCGTGACCGACGCTCTACGACAGCTCATCAAACAGGGCTACCTCCAAGCCGAAGGCCTCGACCCCTTGCAGAAGCAAGCCGCCGTCCGCTGGGACTGGGTCACGAAACGAAAGCCGTTGTGATCGGCCGACGCTCGCGGACTTGCAGACTGTGCAGATGGGAACGCGGAATCTCAATCCATCTTGGAGATCAAACCGCCCTTCCCATCGTCGGCCAGACAGTCTATGGAGATTGGGATTGATCGGACGAACTCTGGAGATGCGCGGAGCGGGGAAAAATCAGCTTCGATCACTTATACATCAGGAGCAGTGGCGGTGAAGGCGTTGCGCGAATTGAAAACAAAATCGCGTTCCAAGCTGGCAGTCGGCAGCGAGATTGTGCAAATCTACTGCGAGACAAGATATGGCGTTTATGCGGAAGGAATCTTGGCAGAAGAAATGCAAGGCTCGATGCGATGTTCCGGCACGTATCGGAGTGTGAGCGGGCGTTTGCCGATGAAGATTGACGGCGCAGTTCCATGAAGAACGCGGAATTTGTTCATCTACATCAACACACGGAGTTCAGCCTGCTGGACTCGGCGTGCGGCGTGGACGCCGTGGCGCATCGGGCACACGAGTTGCACATGCCGGCGGTGGCGATCACCGATCACGGAAACATGTTCGGGGTCATTGACTTCTACAAGGCGGCGGAGAAGAACGGCGTGAAGCCGATTGTTGGCTGCGAGGTGTATGTTGCGCCCGGCAGCCGGTTCGACAAGCAGGCGATGAACGCCCGCGAAGCAGCCAACCACCTGATCCTGCTCGCGCGAGACAAGACCGGTTACAGCAATCTCATCAAGCTCGTGACGGCGGCGCATCTGGAGGGTTTCTACTACAAGCCCCGTGTGGACAAGGAACTGCTCGCCCAACATGCGAAAGGGTTGATCGCGCTGACAAGCTGCATGAAGGGCGAGGTGCCGCAGAAGCTCGCGGAGGACCAACCGAAGCTGGCGCGCGCGGCGGCCGAGCAGTTCCGGCAGATGTTCGAGCCGGGCTGTCTTTACCTCGAACTACAAGACCATGGTCTCGACCAACAACGGAAGGCGAACCGCGGTCTTCGCGCGCTGGCGAAGGAACTGGACCTGCCGCTCGTGGCGACGAACGACGTGCATTACCTCAAGCCGGAGCACGCGCACGCGCACGACTGTCTCATCTGCATCGGCACACAGACGACGCTGGCCGACGAGAAGCGGATGCGGTATTCAAGCGACCAGTTTTACATGAAGTCGGCCGAGGAGATGGCCAAGCTCTTCGCGGAGGTGCCAGAGGCGGTGCAGAACACGATGCGCATCGCCGAACAGTGCAACCTGCGCATCGAGTTCGGCGCGAACCTCTATCCCGTCTTCGAACCGCCGGCGGGTTCGTCTCGGGAGGATCACCTGCGGCACCTCTGTCACGAGGGAGTGAAGCACCGCTACGGTTTCGACGCAACGGATCCGAAGACGCCGGAGCATCGAAAGATCATCGCCCGCATGGAGGCGGAGCTGAAGATCATCGAGAAGACGGGCTTCGTCAGCTACTTCCTGATCGTCGGCGACTTCGTGAGCTACGCGAAGCAGCGCGGCATTCCCGTCGGCTGTCGCGGCTCGGCGGCCGGCTCGCTTGTGACCTACCTGCTCGACATCAGCGCGGTGGACCCGTTGCGCTACGGGCTGCTTTTCGAGCGGTTCCTGAACCCGGAACGCATCAGCCCGCCGGACATTGACATTGACCTCAGCGACGCGCGGCGCGGCGAGGTGATCGAATACGTCCGCAACAAATACGGCGAGCGGAGCGTGGCGCAGATCGTAACGTTCGGCACGCTCGGCGCGAAGTCGGTGGTGCGGGACGTGGCCCGCGCCATGGGCCTGCCCTACGGCGACGGCGACCGCGTGGCGCGGATGATTCCGCCCGACCTGAACATGACACTGCACAAGGCATTGCAGGTGAGCGCGGAACTCAAGGGCGCCTACGAGAACGAGCCGCAAGTCCGTGAGATCATCGAGTCGGCCGAGGTGCTGGAGGGCCTGTCTCGCAACAGCTCCACGCACGCCGCCGGCGTCGTCATCGGCGCGCAGCCGCTCAGCGAAGTCATCCCGCTCACGCGCGACCAAAACGGCGCCATCATCACACAGTTCGCCATGGGACCGCTCGGCGACCTGGGGTTGTTGAAGATGGACTTCCTCGGCTTGCGGACGCTGACGGTGATCGCCGACGCCGTGCAACGCGTCCGCGAGACGCACGGCGTGGAACTCGACATCGAGCACGTCCCGCTCGACGACAAGCCGACCTATGAGCTGCTCAACCGCGGCGACACCGTGGGCGTGTTCCAGCTTGAATCCAGCGGGATGCGCGACCTCTGCCGCAAGTTCGTCATCGAACGCCTGGAGCACATCATCGCCCTCATCGCGCTCTACCGCCCCGGCCCGATGGAGCTGATTCCCTCGTTCATCGCGCGCAAAGCCGGCCGCGAGGAGATCATCTACGAACATCCCCTGCTGGAAGACATCTGCCGCGAGACCTACGGCATCATGATCTACCAGGAACAGGTCATGCAGGCAGCCCAGGCGCTCGGCGGCTACACGCTTGGCGGCGCGGACTTGTTGCGCCGCGCGATGAGCAAGAAGAAGCCCGAGGAGATGGCGAAGCAGCGGGAGAAGTTCGTCAAAGGCGCGAAAGCAACGAACAAGATTCCCGAGGCGAAGGCGGAGAAAATTTTCGACCTGCTGGACAAGTTCTCCGGCTACGGCTTCAACAAATCCCACGCCGCCGCCTACGGCCTCATCGCTTACCAGACCGCCTACCTAAAGGCGAACTACCCGGTGGAGTTCATGGCCGCGTTACTCTCCAGTGAAATCGGCAACCAAGACAAGCTCGTCGTCTTCACCGGCGAAGCCCGTGAGATGGACATCGAAGTCCTTCCGCCTGACGTGAACACCAGCCCGTTGAAGTTCGGCGTGGCGCCAGGCAAAGATGCCGAAAGCCCAGGCAAACTCCGCTTTGGCCTCGCCGCCATCAAAGGCGTCGGCGAGATCGCCGTCGAGGCCATCATCGCCGCGCGCGAACAAGGCGGCGCTTTCAAGAGCCTCTTCGATTTCTGCGAGCGCGTGGACACCCGCGCCTGCAACCGCAAGACCATCGAAGCGCTGGCCAAATGCGGTGCGTTCGATTTCACCGGCCTGCCACGATTGCAGGTCTTCAACGAGATTGAGCAAGCGCTCAGCCGCGCCGCCTCCGTCCAGCGCGACAAGGCGCAGGGACAGGTGTCGCTGTTCGGCTCGCTCGACGGCGACATTCCAACGATGACGATCAAACGGACGAGAACGGAGAAGTCCGCGGAATGGCCGCAAAACCAGTTGCTGGCGTTCGAAAAGGAACTGCTCGGCTTCTACCTCTCCGGCCATCCGCTTGCGCAACACGCAAAGCTGCTGGAGCGTTACGAGCTTCACTCGACGGAAAAGCTGCGCGAGCTTGACGACCGCGCGCCCACGCGACTCGGCGGCATCGTGGTGGACGTGGCGCAACGGCTCTCATCGAAGACCAACAAGCCGTGGGCTGCGATCACGGTCGAAGACCTGCACGGCACCGTGGAAGTGCTCTGCTTCAACGAAGCCTTCGACCAAGCCCGGCCGCATTTCGAGGCCGGCAAGGCCATCTACGTGATGGGCAATGTGGACAAACGCGAAGAGAAGCCGAAGATTTTCGGCCGCGAGATCATCCCGCTCGACGAAGTGATGCGCCGTTACACGAAGCAGGTGCACCTGCGCCTCCACGCCGCCCGCGCGACGCCGGAGCAACTCGAGCGCGTCCGCGACATTATCAGCCGGCACCCCGGTCACGTGTCGCTGTTCATCTGCTTCATCATGCCCGGCGGCGAACTGGTCTTCGCAGACACCCACGACGGCTTCAAAGTGCTGCCATCGGAAGAACTAGCGAAGGAGATTGAAGCCGTGCTCGGCAAGGACACCGTCTACTTCAAGCCCGACACCTCCGTGCCGAGACAGGAAAGCGGCCGCGAGCGATGGCAGCGGCGAGGGGCGGGCGGGGAGTAAGCAGATGCGCCGCATAATGGCCCACACGCTCCGCTTGAGACCCTCATCTTCAAGAACCTCTGCGGGCAGAATTCAACCGCGATGGCACTTCCTGCAGCGGCGAGGGGAGATCTGCCGCAAGATGCCGGACACAAAGAACCCGCTACGCTCAAAATGGCCATGCTTCACGCACCGTGCCCAGCCTTGCATGTGGGCCGCCATCCGGCCCCAGCGTGTGTTGGTCGTTTCGGGCTTCACACCTGTTTAGACAAGACCGGTGCGAAAACTATTCAGTGGAATAATGGGAGGACACACGAAGCAAGAATCGCCGCCTTACGCCCTATAGGCAGCTACTCCTCCGGCTCCGCCTCGATCTGTGCCACGCTCGGATGGGTGCGCTCGAACAGGAGATAGACCACACCGCCGATGACGCTGAAGAAAAGGGACGCCGCAAAGCCCAGCAGCGACAGCAACAACGCCTTCTCGTTCGGCACGCCGCCCGCCGCAAAAGCCGCCACGAACAAGCCCTCCCGCACGCCCAGCCCGTTGATGGTGATCGGCACCGCGGCGATGCAGTTGATCGCCGGCACCATCACGAAATAGAAACCGAGATGGACTTCGATGCCCAGGCTCTTGCCAAAACAGATGGCGCTGAAGATGAGCGTGACGTGCGTGACCAGCGCCAGCAAGAACGTCTTGATCAACGCAGGCTTGTGCGCCGCGTAGGCTTGATAGGCGCCAATCATCTTCTTCACGTTCGCGCGGATGCCAGCGAACCGCTCCGCCCATTGGTCGAGCTGCTCCTCGCTGAAAAGCTTCCGCCACGCTTGCCGTTTGTGCCCGCGGTGGAAGACGTGCTCCCGCCACGCATGAAGGAGCTTGCCCAGTCCCGGCCAGAAGCCAACGAACAGACAGACGATCAGCACGCCCAAGATGCTCATCACACTCACCGCCATCGGCCGCAACTGCTCGTTGCCGAACAGCAGCCGCAGGTTCGCCAGCATCATCACCGCCGCCACCGCAAACAGCCCGATCAACCCGATGAGCCGGTCAATGACGATCGTCATCACCGCCTCGGCCTTCTTGTGGTGCGTCTCCTGGGCCGCGTAGTAAGCTTTCACCACGTCGCCGCCCGTGGAGCCAAGCATGAACGAGTTGAAGAAGTGACCGATGAAAAACAACTCTGTGGCGCGCCGGTAGCTCAACTCGATATGCTGCACGCGCAGGATGATCTGCCAGCGCACGACGTTCACCACGCAGATGACGGCAAAGAACGCGATGCCGCCGATCAGCCAGAGCGGGTCGGGAGACGTGAGGTGATGCCAAAGCTTCGCCGCGCCCTCCGTCCAGGGATGCTCCGCGCTTTCCTTTTCAAAGATGCCTTTGAAAATGAAATACAGGATGCCGATGCTCACTGCGCATCGCAGGAGGATGCCAAGGTGTTTTTTCATGCAGGGCCGCGTCCCATACACTGTCCACAATAAAAGCCTGCCCCGCGGAGTCAAGGAAGGACTCGGCCATCGCTTTACCGTTTGTGATATTCCTGCAAGCTGCAGACGGTGACGCCGTGCTTCTTCAACGCAGCGATGCCCTGGACAGCAGCCACGGCGCCGGTGAGTGTGGTCATGATCGGCACGCGGCATTGCACGGCGGCAGTGCGGATCTTCACCTCGTCCTCGCGCGGCGACTTGCCCGACGGCGTGTTGATCACAAGCGCGATCTCTCCGTTCTTGAGCATATCGAGCACGTTCGGGCGGCCTTCGGCGAGCTTGAAGAGCGTGGTGACCGGAACGCCGGCGGCGGCGAGCGCCTTTGCCGTGCCCTCGGTGGCGAATAGCTGGAAGCCCAGGACAACAAACTGCTCTGCGATCTTGGCGACGGCAGTTTTCTCGGCGTCGTGGACGCTCACAAAAACGTTGCCGGAAGTCGGTAACGCGCCGCCTGCGGCCATCTGGCTCTTCGCGTAGGCCAAGCCGAGGTCGGCGTCTATGCCCATGACTTCGCCGGTGCTCTTCATCTCCGGGCCGAGGATGATGTCCACGCCAAAGAAACGATTGAACGGGAAGACGCTCTCCTTGACGGAGTAATACTTCGGCGCAACCTCCTTGGTAAACCTGAGTTCCTTCAGGGTCTTGCCGGTCATGACCTTGGAGGCGAGTTTGGCCAGCGGCACGCCGATGGCTTTGCTGACGAACGGCACCGTGCGGGACGCGCGAGGGTTAACCTCGAGCACGTAAACTGTGCCGTCTTTCACCGCATACTGCACGTTCATCAAGCCGATGACCTTCAGTTCACGCGCCATCGCGTCGGTATAGTCGCGGATCGTCTGGAGCACTTTCGTTGAAAGCGTGTGCGGCGGCAGGACCATCGCCGCGTCGCCGCTGTGCACGCCCGCGAACTCGATGTGCTCCAGGATGCCGCCGATAACGACGTGGCCGCCGGTGGACAAGCCGACGTCGGCGATGCAATCCACGTCCACCTCGATGGCGTCGTCGAGAAACTTGTCCACGAGCACCGGCCGTTCCGGCGACGCCTCGACCGCAAAGCGCATGTAGTGCCGGAGGTCGTCCTCGTTATAGACGATCTGCATGGCCCTCCCGCCGAGCACGAACGACGGGCGCACGAGCACGGGATAGCCAAGCGTGGCGGCAGCAGCAACGGCTTCGGCTTCATTCGTGGCGAGGCCATTGGGCGGCTGCGGAATCTTCAGCTTGTCGAGCATCGCGGCGAAGAACTTCCGGTCCTCCGCGACTTCGATGCTCTGGGGCGACGTGCCGATGATGTTGACGCCGTGCTTCTGCAAACCCAGCGCGAGGTTCAACGGCGTCTGCCCGCCGAACTGCGCGATGGCACCCCAGCATTTTTCGCGCTCGTAGATGTTCAGCACGTCCTCGAGCGTCAGCGGCTCGAAGTAAAGCTTGTCGCTGGTGTCGTAGTCGGTCGAGACGGTCTCGGGGTTGGAGTTGACCATGATCGTCTCAAAGCCAAGCTCCTTCAACGCGAACGCCGCGTGGACGCAGCAATAATCAAACTCGATCCCCTGTCCTATCCGGTTCGGGCCGCCGCCGAGGATCATGACCTTGCGCTTGTCGTTTTGGCGCGTCTCGTCCTCGTCGCCATAGGTCGAGTAGTAATACGGCGTGTAAGCCTCGAACTCCGCCGCGCAGGTGTCCACAAGCCGGTAGGTC
>Ga0233425_10011677_pt1 | contig 10169 bp, 7 predicted proteins | sample Watercolumn_Towu_2_FD_181712 | JGI IMG/M metagenome (GOLD analysis project Ga0233425, IMG submission 181712) | Freshwater microbial communities from Lake Towuti, South Sulawesi, Indonesia - Watercolumn_Towuti2014_140_MG | ecosystem: Environmental > Aquatic > Freshwater > Lake | place: Indonesia... | reverse complement strand
TCGGCGATCGCCGTAAGGCAATGCTCGAGGATATCGCAATTCTGACCGGCGGAACCGTCATTTCCGAAGAGAAGGGCTTCAAGCTTGAGAACGCCCAGCTTTCGTACATGGGCACGGCGAAGCGCGTAACGGTGGACAAAGACAATACGACCATCGTCGAAGGTGCCGGCAAGAAGGAAGATATCAAGAAGCGCATCAACGAGATCAAGCAGCAGATCGAGAAGACGACTTCCGACTATGACAAGGAGAAGCTCCAGGAGCGTCTGGCGAAGCTGTCCGGCGGTGTCGCCGTATTAAAGATCGGTGCATCGACAGAAGTCGAGATGAAGGAGAAGAAGGCGCGCGTTGAAGACGCTCTCCATGCAACCCGCGCTGCCGTCGAAGAGGGTATCGTTCCCGGCGGTGGTGTTGCGTATCTGCGCAGCCAGAAGAAGCTCGACGAAGCGAAGACAGAGAACGAGGACCAGAAGATTGGTATCGAGATTATCCGCCGCTCGCTCGAAGAACCCATCCGTCTGATCGTTGAGAACGCGGGCCTCGAAGGTTCCGTCGTGGTCAACAAGATCAAGGAAGGAAAAGACGACTACGGATTCAACGCCCAGTCGGAGCAGTATGAAAACCTCGTGAAGTCAGGCGTCATCGATCCGACGAAGGTCGCCCGTATTGCTTTGGAGAATGCAGCCAGCGTCGCAGGCCTCCTGCTGACGACGGAAGCAACCATCGTGGAGAAGCCAGAGAAGGAGAAGACTCCTCCAATGCCGCATCCGGGTGGAATGGGCGGAGATATGTACTAAACCGCATCAGCGCTTCATTCGCAAACCCTCCTGTTCGCAAAGAGCAGGGGGGTTTTTTGTTTCCTGGTCTGTAAGGTGCGTGGCACTTACATGAGAGTTCTCTATAAGGTGCCACGCACCTACCATGTAGGGCTGCCTTGCTTGTACTGGCATATTTGGCTACATTGCGGTTTAGAATGCGAATTCCTCCCGAAAAGATTGAAGAAATCCGCTCTGCGAATGACATTGTTGATGTCATTTCCCAGCACGTACGGCTGAAAAAGCGGGGAAAGAGCTTCACCGGTCTCTGCCCCTTCCATCAGGAAAAGACCCCCTCGTTCACGGTCAGTGCGGAGAAACAGGTCTACCATTGTTTCGGGTGCGGCAGGGGAGGGAACGTATTCACGTTCGTCATGGAGTTCGAAAAAGTCTCTTTCACCGAAGCTGTTCGGGCGCTTGCTGAAAAAGCCGGGATCGCCCTCTCGTTTGTGGAATCCGACCAGGAACACCAAAACGAAATCGAGAGCCTCTACAATGTCTGCCGCTTTGCCGGATTGACCTTTCACAACAATCTGACGAAGACCGACGAAGGACGTTCGGCTCTGGAGTACTTTCACCAGCGGGGATTTCTCGATGACACGATCAGGGCCTTCGGTCTCGGCTATGCCCTCAACTCGTGGGATGGCTTGGCCACGAAGGCGAAAGACGAGGGATTGAAGCGTGAGGATCTTCTCAAAGCGGGATTGCTACGGACGCGTGAGGACGGAACGGACTACGACTACTTCCGCGGGCGTGCCATGTTCCCCATTTTCACGACAACTGGTCGTGTGGTGGGATTTGGAGCCCGCAAGCTTCGTGAAGATGACCCGCTGGGAAAATACATCAATTCACCAGAGACTCCTATCTACAACAAGAGCAGGATTCTTTTCGGTCTCTTCCACTCAAAGGAAGCTGTACGCGCTGAGGAGAACGCCCTGATGGTCGAGGGGTATGCCGATCTGATTTCGCTCTATCAGGCAGGGATTCAGAATGTCGTCGCTTCGAGCGGCACGGCGCTGACCGAAGAGCAGGTACACCTCATTTCGCGCTACGCGAAACGACTCACGTTGGTGTACGACGCCGACTCCGCAGGTTCCAACGCCACATTGAGGGGAATGGACATTGCGCTCGCGAGGGATCTCGACATCTCAATCGTCGAGCTTCCTGAAGGAGAAGATCCGGATTCGTTCGTGAGGAAATCTGGCGGGAAAGAATTCCGAAAGCTTCTCGAACAAAGTACTTCATTCATCGACTTCAAGGCAAAACAGTTTCTAAGAGCAGGCGCCTTCGCGACGGCTGAGGGAAAGACCCAGGCCGTTCGTTCCATTGTGCAGACCATTGCGAAGATGCCGGATGAATTGAAGCGGAATTTCTTTATCAAGGAAGTAGCATCCAAATACGACATCTATGAGTCTGTGCTCTACCGGGAATTGGAGCGATGGATCACTGGCCGGGCTCCGTCAACTATGCCTTCTGCGTCACGCCCCCCATCTGCGTCGGAGGCCGGCGTGGCAGAGACACCTTTGCAGAAGGGGAAAGGGATTCCCGTCGTCGAGCGAGAGATCGTGAAGCTTCTTCTCGAGAACCAGGAACAGATGATGGGTTTCGTCTTTTCTCACATGGCGATCTCCGATCTGACTGATCCGCAGATCAGGAAGATTGTGGAGTTCCTTCTCTCACGCTTCGATGAGCGGGGGCCAGGGCAAGTGAATGAGATCATTGATGAGATCGGAGAGCCCGCATTAAAGAGCCTCGTGACGGACATCGTCATGAGCCGGTATGAAGTTAGCAAACGCTGGGAGCTTGAAGGACCGGGAGGAGAGCCGGATTCGAAGCGCATTGCGCGTGATGTTCTCTCGGCGCTGAGAAAACGTACGCTTCAACGTCAGATCGAGGAGAATCAGAAAGCACTCAAGGAAGCCGGGCAGCGGTCTGAAGATCCACAGCCTTATGTTCAGCGCCATCTCGATCTGATCAAACAGCTTCTCGCAGTCGATTCAGGCGAGTTTCTCGAGGCTTCATGAGCTGCGGAATCTCTCCGGAAGGAAAGGAAGCGCTGTGGCACGTACTACCCCTCTCATGATATATATTACACCCGGAAAATGCGACTTCTGCGGGTGCTGTGTTGGCGTGTGTCCGGAGGATGCCATCGAGCTTCTTGAATCGGACATCACGATCATTGATGAACGATGCACGAACTGTCGCAAATGCGTCTGGGCATGCCCCTGGGATGTCATCGAATTCCACCGGGAAGGGATTGAGAGCCTGCCGAAAGAGCTTTCGCTCCCACAAACCGTCCGACCCTCATTTTAAAGGTGCCGTAGAGGAATATGAAGAATCAGTATGACGTTATCGTTGTAGGGGCCGGGCCGGCCGGTTCGACTGCAGCCCGTTTTGCAGCCGCAGGGGGAGCGTCTGTACTGATGCTCGAGAAGGATCGTGACGTCGGCTATCCAGTTCGCTGTGCAGAAGCAGTGAGCCACGAAGGAGTCGTTCAGTTCATTGAGCCTGACCCACGGTGGATCGCCGCGACGGTGAGCAAATTCCGGATCGTAGTTCCGAACGGCAACTCGATCGTGCCGCGGCTTGATGGGATCGGGTATGTGCTCGAACGCCGCATCTTCGACTATGAGCTTGCGAAACTTGCCGTCAAAGAGGGTGCGGAGGTGGTGACGAAGGCGTATGTCTACGACCTGCTGCGGGAGGATGGAAAGATTACCGGAGTACGGGCTCTCGTCAAGGATCAGAAGATCGACATTCGATCAACGATTGTTATCGGAGCAGACGGTGTAGAAAGTCGCGTCGGAAAATGGGCGGGAATCGATACGACCTGCTCCTTGCATGACATGGAAAGCTGTGCTCAGGTGACGTTGTCCGGCGTGCCGGTGGATGAAGGGATCCTGGATTTCTACTTCGGAGACGAGGTCGCCCCCGGCGGATATCTCTGGGTGTTCCCGAAAGGGAAAGAGAGCGCAAATGTCGGTATTGGAATCAGCGTGGAGTGCGCAAAAGAGAAGTCTGCAGTGCGATGGCTGGATGAATTTGTTCAGAAGAAATTTACGAACGCGGCGATTCTCACACGAATCGCCGGCGGCGTGCCGTGTGCAGCAACATGTGACGAGATCGTCAAAGGAAATGTGATGCTCGTAGGAGATGCGGCCCACCAGGTCAATCCGGTCTCCGGCGGCGGGATTATCAGTGGCATGATCGGCGGGATGATTGCCGGTCAGGTTGCAGGTGAAGCGTTCCAGAAGAACGACGTCAACCATCTGAGAGAGTACCAAAAGCGGTGGCACAATCGACTCGGATGGAGGCACGAAGTCTTCTACAGGATCAAAGAGGCGATTTACAACTTTTCCGACGACACGCTCAACAACCTGTGTGATAACGCCATGAAACTGCCGGAGGAAAAGCGGACAGTCGGCGGGATCTTCCGGACCGCGCTCTGGAACCAGCCCTCGCTGCTGCTCGATGTGGCCAAGGTCTTTATTTCGTGATGAACGCGACGCACGCCGATCGAAGGGGGAACAGAACGCAAGCACGAGCCATCAGCGTCAGATCTGAACATCGAACATTGCGGCTCAGAAGCCCATCCCGTACATTCCATTCCTGCGTCGGTGTGATGTGACTTCGGATTCCTACAAAAACGTGCTGATTGTCCGGACAGACAGGATCGGTGACGTGGTGCTGACCCTGCCGATGGTTCCGGTGTTGCGATCGCATTTGTCTGACTGCAGGATTTCATTGCTTGTCCGCCCGTACACGAGCGAGCTCATCGCAGGGACGGAAGGGTTGGACCAGATTCTTCACTACGAAGAGAGGGACGGGCGAAAGAATTTCTGGCAAATGCTTGCCGAGATTCGATCACAGAAGTTTGACCTGGTTCTTGTTTCGCACCCGAGATTTCGTATTGCGATGCTGCTCATACTGGCAGGAATCCCGGTGCGCGTTGGCTCGGGCTATCGGTGGTACTCCTTCCTTTTCAACCGGAAGGTGTTTGAGCATCGAAAGACCGCCGAGAAGCATGAGGCGGAATACAACATTTCGCTTCTCCGGGCACTGGGCATTGAGGTGCAGAGGGTACCTCATGTGGCGCTCCCTGTTCCTCAAGAGGCTCGCGAAAAGGCTCTGGCGGAGTTGGCAAATCTTGGCATCTCATCAGCCAGCAGGTTTGTTGTGCTTCATCCGGGAAGCGGGGGATCTGCAAGGGAATGGAGACCGGAACGATTTGGCGAACTCGCGAAGCGCCTGTCCGACCTGGGTTTCCCGGTGGTCATTTCCGGTAACAGGAACGAAGCGTCCCTGGTCTACAAGGTCGTTCAGTGTTCGCAGGGGACGGCACGAGCGCTTGCAGGCAGGCTTAGTCTCAAGGAACTGGCGGCGTTGCTGTCGCTGTCGGGAGGCTTTGTATCGAACTCTACGGGCCCGCTACACATCGCTGCGGCAGTGGGGACTCCGGTCGTCGCAATGTATCCGCCGATCAGGGAGTGCAGTCCCACACGGTGGGGCCCGCTCTCAGAGAAGAAGAAAGTGTTCACTGCCGACAACACGCGCTGCCCGCGATGCAAAGGCGGACCATGTCAGGGGAATGATTGCATGGATCAGATCACCGTCGATGATGTATGTTCGGCGGTTCTCGGATTTCTGCAATCGTGAATGGGAAGACTCGTAATGCGCACGACACGTCAAATACTTGTCCTTGTGGTTTCGATCCTCGCGACTGTAATTCTCTATGCTCAAGAACCGCCGCGCATTGTGCCGCCTTCGGAGCGGATCGACCTCTACGGATCCGACACATCCCTCCGCACGATCAGACAATCGGCGTTTGTGGTGGGAGAGCGGCTTGTCTTTGATGTCGGCTACAGCTTTATCACCGCGGGTGAAGCGGTGATGAGTGTGGCGCGGGTTGACACGCTCTATGGACGGCCGGCGTACCAGGTCCTCTTCACGGTGAATTCCACGCCCACATTCTCCTGGATTTACAAAGTCGAGGACCGCTATGAAACGTTTCTCGATGTGCAGGGAATATTTCCGTGGAAGTTTACTCAGAAACTCCGTGAGGGATCGTACCGGCGCGATTTTGCCGCGTGGTTCGATCAGGTGAAGAACAAGGCATATGCGAACGACAAGCAGTATCCTATTCCGCCGTATGTGCACGACGCGGTGTCTGCATTCTACTTCGTTCGCACAATCGACTATTCAAAGTCCCGCGTCGGAGAGAAGATCTATCTCCAGAATTTCTATAAAGACTCGACCTATTCCCTCGCGGTGAAATTCCTTGGTCGTCAGCGAATCGATGTTGACGCGGGGACGTTTGACTGCATTATCGTAGAACCCTTGATGAAGGAAGGCGGACTGTTCAAAAGTGAGGGGAGAGTTGTTGTCTGGCTGACGGACGATGACCGGAAGATGCCGGTCAAAGTCAGCACAAAGGTTGTCATCGGCTCTATTGATGCAGAACTGAGGGAATATTCCGGTATTAACGGCTCCATTCCGTCCAAGGTACGGTGAACGCCCATGTCAAAGTACAAGCAGATCAAGCTTGCGGGGATCAAGACGATCTCCATCAAGAACAGAAAAAGCAAGGTCACGCCGAAGGATTTTGCCCGGGTGGTGAATCCCGGCAAGGCGAGAATTTCTGAGTTCGTCGATTCACTGCCCCGAATCCTCATGAGTGAGGAACTTCGTCACTTTGCTGCCGATGTGGCAACGGCCCGACGAAAGAAGAAGCCCGTCGTGCTGATGATGGGCGCTCATGTGATCAAGGTAGGGCTCGCTCCGATTATCATCGATCTTGTCGAACGAGGACTTATCACGCATGTCGCGATGAATAGCGCTGCGGCCATCCACGACGTCGAAACTGCAATGTGGGGTCAGACGTCGGAAGACGTGGCAGTGAACATCCTCGATGGAAGGTTCGGGATGTCTCGCGAGACCGGCGAATTCATCAATCGGGCATTGGTCCGGTCGTTTTCCGAGACGAGCGAGGGGTATGGAGAGGCTCTTGCGAAGAAAATCATCGCCGTGCGTGCCCGGTTCAGAGACGTAAGCATCCTTGCCTCCTGCTACGAGCGGAACGTTCCGGTGACTGTCCATGCAGCGATTGGCACCGATATCATCCATCAGCAACCTTCGATGGATGGTGCTGCCACGGGAGAAATGAGCTTCAGGGATTTCAAGATTCTGGCCAATAGCGTGAAGGATCTTCGCGGAGGTGGCGTTGTTTTGAATGTCGGGTCAGCCGTCATATTGCCGGAAGTGTTTTTGAAGGCTCTGACGATCGCGCGAAACCTCGGCTACCGTGCAAAGGGATTTTCCACCGCCAATTTCGACATGATTCGCCAGTACCGTCCCCAGGTCAACGTCGTAGAACGGCCGACGCAATCGCATGGTAAGGGATACTCCTTCACCGGTCATCACGAAATCATGATCCCGCTGCTGGCTGCGATGATCAAGCTTGAACTGCCCAGAGGATAGCTGATCGTGACAGACCAACCAGGGAGTTCCTTCCTCTCGCCGGCGCCTGCGCCGGCTTCCCAGTCGTTTGTTGAACGGTACCAGATCTCTCCCGTCCTCTTCGCGCTCGTTCTTCTGCTCATTGTCTTCGTCGGTTATCAGCTTGTCGGCGGGCTGCTGACGCTTCTCTTTGTTGGCGCCCGTGTCACCGAAGAGAACGTGATGCTTCACCGTTTGTTCACGATGGGTGGCCAGATCCTGTTCATGTTCATACCCACTCTCGTTTTTGCGCGGCTGTTTGACCTTCAGTTCTCACGCGTGTTTCCCTGGCGACTTCCGAAAATGGGCGAGACGCTCTTTGCTGTTCTGAGCCTCTTCTTCCTTCAGGAAGTACTCCAGATCTACCTGGTGTTTCAAGACCTTATCCCCCTCCCTGAGGAACTGAAGCAGATCATCGATCCTGCCAAACAGTTGGTGGAAGAGACGTTCCGGCTCATTGTATCTTCCCAAAGTGTTCCCGAACTCCTCTTTGTTGTCCTCGTTGTGAGTGTCACGCCGGGCATCGTCGAGGAATTGCTCTTCCGTGGATTAGTGCAGAGTTGCTTTGAGCGGTCGACCTCAGCGATCCGCGCTGCGCTCTGGTCAGGTCTGATTTTCGCGATCTTTCATCTCAACCCGTTTTCTGTTATTCCGCTGATCGCGCTTGGTGTATTCTTTGGAATGCTCCGCGCCCGGTCGCGGAGTATGATCCTCGCGATGACTATTCACTTTCTGAATAACGCTCTCGCAGTAATCGTCACGCATTTCAAGATCGACGAACAGCTTGTTGCAGGGGCGGAGAAAGGGGGAGAGGCCAATATCCCAATGCTCCTTGGACAGCTCGTTCTCTCGGGAGGCCTCTTCGCACTGACCTTTTCGTGGTATATGCGGTTGACGCAGACATCAGTGCCCGACGAAGAACAGAAGGCATAGCGCTGTGGAGGCGGCAAAATCGTGTGATTCGATGTGACGGGTTTCGTACATGACTCAATACTGGAGATGTTGATGGAACAATCCCCATTTCGATCGCTCCCAACGCGGGTAGCGGTGGCAGTGTGTGCCATTCCCCTCATTGTCTGGGCCGCCATGGTCGGGGGGTACTTCTTTTTCGGATTGGTGGCGCTTATCTCCGGACTTGCTCTGTATGAGTTCTACGTTCTTGCAGAGAAGAAGGGCGCGTACCCGCTCAAGACGCTTGGCATTGTTGCAGGCTTCGTCGTCAACGGGGCGTTTCTCTACGAACGCCTTCAGGTCGAGCTCTACACCTTTTTCGAAAGACAAGGGATCCGGCTCTCAATGTTCTCCCAGCTTCAGTTCCTTCTGGTGGTTCTGCTTGTCTTTCTGCTCCTCGTCCTCCTCGTCGAGCTGTTCCGCTCGAAGGGATCCCCGACGATGAATGCTGCGACGACGGTATTTGGAGTCGTCATGATCTCGCTCTTTTTCGGTACTCTCATCTCGACCCGCGAGCTGTTCCCGTACGGATTTCCTGTCCCAAAGTTCTTCCAAACAGGATTTGCAGACGAGGTGCAGCAGGCAACGATTTCAAAGTGGGGAGGATACACGATTGTCTCTGTGCTCGCTTCAATCTGGATTTGCGACACAGCCGCCTATTTTGGCGGAGTCACGCTGGGACGGCATCGACTCTTCGAACGAGTGAGCCCGAAGAAATCATGGGAGGGCGCGATCTTCGGTTTTGTTGCGGCAGTTCTTGCCATGCTCGCGGCGCGTGCCCTTGTGCTCGACTATCTCCGGGTACAGGATGCGCTTGTACTGGGATTAATCGTCGGCATCTTTGGACAGATCGGCGACCTGGTCGAGTCTCGCTTCAAGCGCGATGCGGGAGTAAAAGACTCCTCGGCGATCATCCCGGGCCACGGGGGCGTCTACGATCGGTTTGACAGTCTGGTTTTTGTTGCACCCTTTGTGTACCTTTACATTGACTTCGTTGTGCTGTCGTGATGAGGATCAAGAGAAATCAGAAGCTGAAAATAAACGTCGTTACACTTGGGTGCTCGAAGAACACCGTAGACTCTGAAGTACTCTTGGGCCAACTGACGCAAGGGAGGGCCCACATCGTCGATGATGTGGACGATGCCGATATCGCAGTGATCAATACGTGCGGTTTCATCGAAGCTGCCAAGCAGGAATCGATCGATGCCATCGTCGAGGCAATTGAACGGAAGAACGATGGAAAGCTGAAAAAGGTCGTCGTGATGGGCTGTCTCTCCGAGCGGTACGCAAAGGAGCTCGAAGCCGAGATGCCGGCCGTCGACGCGTATTTTGGATCACACCACCTCGAGCAAGTGGTCCGCGATCTGGGTGTCGATTTCAGGGCGGAATTGCTCGGGGAACGCCGGCTGACAACGCCGTCACACTTTGCGTATCTAAAGATTTCGGAGGGGTGCGACAATCCCTGCTCGTTCTGTGCAATTCCCCTGATGCGGGGGAAGCATGTGTCGAAGCCGCTGGAGAATATCCTTCAGGAAGCCCGGTTGCTGGCGTCAAAGGGCGTCAAGGAGCTCATTCTCATCGGTCAAGATACGACGTATTATGGCTTGGACGCAGGCGGGAGTCGAACGCTCGATTCTGCGCTAAGGGCGTTGACCGAAGTCGAGGGTATCGAATGGATCAGGCTGATGTATGCCTATCCCACGAAGTTCCCCAAAGAGATTCTGGACGTATTCAGTGAATCGCCCAAGGTCTGCCGGTACCTGGATTTGCCGGTGCAGCATGTATCGGACGAAGTGTTGAAGTCGATGAGGAGAGGAATAACGGGCAGAACGACCCGTGAACTCCTGCGCACGATCAAGGAAGCTGTGCCGGGAATCGGATTGCGCACCACGCTCATTGTCGGCTATCCGA